>Ga0070682_100000867_pt1 | contig 17641 bp, 17 predicted proteins | sample KBSC63LmetaG_FD_64668 | JGI IMG/M metagenome (GOLD analysis project Ga0070682, IMG submission 64668) | Corn rhizosphere microbial communities from Kellogg Biological Station, Michigan, USA - KBS C6-3L metaG | ecosystem: Host-associated > Plants > Roots > Rhizosphere | place: USA: Michigan... | reverse complement strand
GATCTGGTTGCGGATCTCCTGCTGCCGGCCCTTGATCTTGTCCTTCTTGCCGGCGCCGTCGACGAGGGTGGTGTTCTCCTTGTCGATCTTGACGCGCTTGACCTGGCCGAGATCCGTGATGGTCACGTTCTCGAGCTTGAGGCCGAGCTCTTCCGCGATCACCTGACCGCCCGTGAGGATGCCGATGTCCTTCAGCATCTCCTTGCGGCGATCACCGAAGCCCGGCGCCTTGACGGCGGCGCACTGCAGCGTGCCACGGAGCTTGTTCACGACGAGCGTCGCGAGAGCCTCACCGTCGACGTCCTCGGCGATGATGAGCAGCGGCTTCTGCTGGCGCGCGATGGCTTCGAGCACCGGGAGAAGATCCTTCATGTTGCTGATCTTCTTCTCGCTCAGCAGCACGTACGCGTCCTCGAGCGACACTTCCATGCGCTCGGGATCCGTCACGAAGTACGGCGAGAGGTAGCCACGGTCGAACTGCATGCCTTCGACGACGTCGAGGGCCGTCTCGGCGCTCTTCGCCTCTTCGACGGTGATCACGCCTTCCTTGCCGACCTTCTCCATCGCTTCGCTGAGGAGCTTGCCGACGGTGGTGTCGCCGTTGGCGCTGATGGTGCCGACCTGAGCGATCTCGGTCGGGTCCTTGGTGGACTTCGCCATCTTCTTCAGCTCTTCGACCAGCACCTCGACGGCCTTGTCGATGCCGCGCTTGATCTCCATCGGGTTGTGACCCGCGGCGACCAGCTTCGAGCCCTCACGGAAGATCGCCTGAGCGAGCACCGTGGCGGTCGTGGTGCCGTCGCCGGCCACGTCGCTGGTCTTCGAGGCGACTTCGCGCACCATCTGCGCGCCCATGTTCTCGAACTTGTTCTCGAGCTCGATCTCCTTGGCGACGGTCACGCCGTCCTTGGTGATCGTGGGCGAGCCGAAGCTCTTCTCGATGACGACGTTACGACCGCGCGGCCCGAGCGTGACCTTCACGGCGTCCGCGAGTGCGTTCACGCCGTTGAGGACGAGGTTACGAGCCTTCTCTTGATAGACGATCTCTTTGGCTGCCATTTGCTTTCAGCTCCTTCAATTCCAATAAAAACTTCGGACTAGCGCTCGAGCACGCCGAGGATGTCGTCCTCGCGCAGGATGAGATGCTCTTCGCCGTCGATCTTCACTTCCGTGCCGCTGTACTTGCCGAACAGGATCCGGTCGCCAGCTTTCACGTCGGGGGTCTGGAGCTTGCCGTCCACGACCTTGCCGTTGCCGACCGCGAGCACTTCACCCTCCACCGGCTTCTCCTTCGCGGAGTCCGGGATGATGATGCCGCCCTTGGTCTTCTCTTCTTCCTTCAAGCGCTTGACGATCACGCGGTCCTGGAGGGGTCGAATCTTCGTGGCCATGTCTGTCCTCGTGCCTAGTTTGGGTTAGCGCCCCCTTCACCCGACCTCGCGCTCAAGGCGCAAACGGGGGAACGGAGAGTGTAAAGCCCTGAAACTACAGGGCTTCTGCTCTTAGCACTCACCGGAGGCGAGTGCTAACAGCGAACGGGAGCGAACTTACGTTGCGCCCGGCCCCTGTCAAGGGCGCCCCCCCAAATACATTCCTGATTTGGCAGCCACGGCGGGCGAGTGCCAAGAAAGATGTCCCCACCTGGGCATCGGATCAGGTGTTTCGTTACATTTCGGCAACGAAGAGACCGTAGAACTAAGGGAAAGGGCCTCGGGCCATGAGCACCGACCTCGACCTCTCAGCCGACATTGGCGGCTTCTTCAAGGAGCTGGTCGGCGAAGCCCTCCGAGGGCGCGGGGTCGAAGCGACGGAGGCGACCCGGGCCTACGTCTCGGGACTGCTCGCGGACTACGCGAAGCCGGGCGCGCTCACGCGCGACGCGCTCGATCGCCCGGTGACGCTGCTGCTCGCCGAGGCACGCGAAAGCTCTGGCCGCGAGCGCTTCGAGCGGCTGCGCGCGCTCGGCGACGGCACGCTCTACGTTTGCGGCTTCTTCTCGGACCACCTCGCGACGCGCGGCGTGGCGCTCGACTACGTCACCTCGATCGGCGCGCAGGCGTACGACGGCGCCGCGAGCATGCTGCGCCAGAGCGGCTGGGGAAACTCGCCGAGCTCGGCGCCGGACGTCTTCGGCGAGCTCGCCGCGCATTTCCGGAGCTTCGTGGAGCTCATCGAGAGCATTGCCGATCGACTGGTCGCGACGAGCGCGAGCCAGTCGCCGTCGAGCGTGCTCAAGCTCTACGAGCGTTGGCTGAAGCACGGCTCGAGCGAGATCGCGGCGTCGCTCGGCTCCCACGGTCTCGTTCCGTTACGAGGCGGCGGCGGGGTGCACTGACGATGCGCCGGGTCGCGCCGAAGACGAAACGCGCGCTCCGGAGCATCCAACGCCGACTCGAACGCTACTACGCGCTCGAAAGCACGCCCGACGTCGCCGCGTTCGCGCAAGCCGCGGGCGACGGTGAGCGCGAGACGCTGCTCGTGCGCGAGTCGGACGCCACGATCGAGCTCGCGCTCGTGGTGCCGACGGAGTCACCGCGCGCAGGCGCGAACGACGTGTGGCTGCAGCTGCTCGAAGGCGTGAGTCACTTCGTCTTCGTCGCCGAGCGCGTGCGAACGGGTCTGCCGACGACGCAGCTCGAGCTCGAGCTGCAGGCCGAGGTCGACAAGTTCGTGCTGCTCGGGCTCGAGCCCGGCTTCGATCGCGAGCGCGCACGGCGACTGCACACGCACCTGTTCGAGGGCGGACGGTTCCTCGATCCCGTGGGGACAGAGGCGGGGGAGCGCTACCGGCTCGCCAATGATCTCGCGGCGAAGCTCGCCGCCCGGCTACTCGACCGCGACCACGGCGAGACGCGCACGCTGCTCCGGCGATTTTACCGGGCGGGGCAGACCGACAAAATCGCGCTCGCTCGGGCGGCGTGAGCGATTACGCGCTGCGTAAAAAAGCCGAAGAACGAGGCGTTTCCGGGGGGTGCGCCTGCTCATGGTGGCCTCGGCGTACTACACTGATTAGTGGCGCTCCCCCGAGAGGGCCGAAATTCCCATGAGCTTCCAACTATCCCTCGGTCCCTTCTTCTCTCGAACCTGGCCGCTCGGCCTCGCAACCCTCGTGGGTCTCGCTGCCGTCGGCTGTGGCGGCGACACCGGCTCGCCCACGGCAGGATTGAACGGCTCCAACTCCAAAGGGGGCAGCTCATCCATGGTTCCGGTCGGTAGCGGCGGCTCGGGCGCCACGGGCGCGACGGGCGCCACGGGCTCGGGCGGCACCGTCAACGTGCCGCCCCCGAGCTCCGCGGGCAGCTCCAACGCCGGCGCCCCCACGGGGCCGACCGGCTTTCCGGCGGGGTACACGCACGCGGATCTCGGCGGCTACAAAGTCGGCGACCCGATCACGAGCGACGCCGCCATGCCCACGCCCACGACGGAGAGCGGCTGCGGCACCACGATCCTCGCCGTGATTCGTGATTTCACGGCGGACATGATGAACTTCGAGAACCCGGCGCTCACCAACAAGTCCACCGACGACAAGGGCATCGTCGCCACGACCCTCGGCGCCGATCAGAAGCCCGCGCTCGCGGTCCCCGGCCAAGCGACGGTGACGGTCGCGGATCCGGCGGGGTTCGACAACTGGTTCCGCAACGTTCCGGGCGTGAACCAGCCGTTCATCTTCAACGTCTACTTCGAGCCGAACGGCACGAAGAGCACCTTCTCGAGCGCTGCGTTCTATCCGCTCGACGGCATGGGGTTCGGCAACGACGGCAACGACGGCAGCCGCATGATGCACAACTTCCACTTCACGACCGAGATCCACACGGCGTTCCAATACGCCGGCGGCGAGACGTTCAGCTTCACGGGCGACGACGACGTGTTCGTCTACATCGACAACAAGCTCGCGCTCGATCTCGGCGGCGTTCACAAGCCGGAGTCGTTCACGATCACGGTCGACTCGCTCGGTCTCACCGTCGGCCAGATCTACCCGTTCGACATGTTCCAGGCCGAGCGCCACACGACGCAATCGAACTTCAAGGCCGAGACGACGCTCGCCTTCGTCAACTGCGGCACCATCGTCAGCAGCGAGCCGCATTAAAAACCGGCGTCGGCCGGGGGGGGAGGGCGCGGCAACGGGTGGCGCCGCGCGACGCTAGCAATCTGTTGGATCAGCATGTGCCGGCCTCGCCGGTTCGTCGTGTGGGTGGTCGCTTTGCTGAGCCTGTTGATCAGTTCTTCCAAGACCTGCACGTCGTCGCTCGCGGGCTCGCGCCCGCGGGCACTCCGTTGGACTCAATCGGGGCGCTTTCCCGAACCCGAACCCGAACCCGAACCCGAACCGGACCCCGACCGCTGACCCTGCCGCTGCTCCAAGCGGTCGTTACGTCGCGGGCAGCTCGAGTCGGGTTCGGCTGATGAGCTCGGCGACCGGCAGCTCTTGGCCGACGGCGAGCCCTTGGGCGAGCATGTCGGCGGGACAGCGGCCCTGGATGGCGAGCGCAATCAAGGGCTCGAGGTAGCGGCGCTCGTCGCGGCCGTCGGCGTCGAGGCGGGCGCGGCGAGCGAGGCCGTCACTGGCGATCTCGAGCAGGCGGACGGCGAGGTGCGTCGCGGACTCGGAGCCGATCGTCGCGCGCAGCGCTTTTTGGACGAGGGCCGGGCGTGATGCTTCGAGCGTGTCGAGCTCGAAGCCGCGCGACATCGCTTCGGCTTCGTCGAGCGCCTTCGCGTCGTAGAAAAGGCCCGTGAAGAGGGCGGGCACGGCGAGCGTGAGCGCACCGGACTGCGCGTCGCAGGCGCGCACCTCGAACGTGTTCTTGAGGCGGGCTTCGGGAAAGAGCGTCTGCAGGTGGAGGCGAAAATCGTTGAGCGTCGCGCGCTCGCCGCGGAAGCCGCTCTCCATGAAGCCGCGGAAGCTTTGACCCGTGTTTTGGATCACGCGGTCGCCGCGCTTGAAGAGGAACATGCCGGCGCCGAGCGCCCACTCGACGTAGTCACGGTAGGTCGGGCGCTCCTTCTTCCAGAGCGAAGGGATGAGACCCGAGCGTGACGGGTCCATGTGGAGCCAGACGTCGCCGCGCACGCTGCGCAGGGGGCTCACGCGGCGCTCGCTGAAGGGAGCGTTCGCGGTGAGGGCGTGGATGAGCGGGCTCAGGCGGAGCGCGACCATGAGCTTCCTCATCGCGTCCTCCTCGCTCGAGAAGTCGAAGTTCGCTTGGACGGTCGCCGTGCGGCGCATCATGTCGTGCGCGGCGCGCCCCTTGGTCGGCAGGTACTCCTTCATCACGCCGTAGCGGATTTTCGGCACCCAGGGCAGGTCGGTCTGTCGCGCGAGGGGATGGAACCCGACGCTCAGCCACGCGAGCCCGAGATCGCGCGAGACGCCGGCGAGCTCGCGGAAGTGCTCGTCGAACTCGCGATTGATCGCGTGCATGTCGTCGACGGCCGAGCCGCTGAGCTCGAGCTGCGCGCCCGGCTCGAGCGTCACGGAGGCGGCGCCGCGCTGGAGCGCGACCACGGGGCCGTTCGCGGTTTCGCGCTCGGGGTGCCAGCCGAGCTTCTCGAGCGCTGAAAAGATTCTTACTACGCCGTGGTCGTAGTCGAGGGGCGCGCCCGTGCGCTCGACCACCGCGAACTTCTCCGCTTCGGCGCCGATACGAAATTGCGAAGGAGGCTTCTCCGCGCTGCGGAAGATCTCGGTGAGCTCCTCGAGATCGGTGATGGGTCGGTGCTCTCCGCCGGGAGCCGGAACGGTCGTGCTCAACACTGCCTCGCTCAAGAATGCCTCAGGGATCGTGGGGGTTCGACTTCAGCACGTCGTCGACCACGGTGTCGGATCGGTGCGCTGGCATGGACGGATGGAGCGAACCTAGCGCCTGCGCAAGGGCACGCAGGTGACTTTCCGTCGTTCCAGCGCCACCGCCAATCACGCGCGCGCCGCCCACGTCGAGATCGAGCGCGTGATCGGCCCACTGCTCGGCCGAGTCGGCATCGTCCGGAAAGCCGGGCAGCGCGGTTTCGCTCGAGGCAAGCAAGATTCCTGCAATGAGACTGGCTTCCTCGAGGGCCTCGCGGGTCCGAGCAAGCTCCTCGAGCCCGAGCTTCACGCTCGAGACCTCGAACAAGACGACGCTCGCGCCCGCGCTCTGCAAGCTTTGAAAGAGCTCATGATCGGAGCCGGTCGCAGCCTCGCCGGTGCGCTCTACGACCGCCCAGGTGGGAAGATCGGTGCGAGCGCCCGCCACGACCGCCGCCATCAAGTTCAGCCGCGAGCCCTGGCCGCGCGCGATGAGCATTTCGCAGCCCGCCGCCGCAAGGCGCGACGCGTGCTCGCTGAGCTCTTCGTGCAAGCGCGTCGCCGCGACGGGGCTCACCATGTCGGAGCCGAGCATTCCAGCCACCGCGACGGGCTTCGCGCTCGCCTCCGCGGCATCGAGCGCGAGCTCGACGGCGCGCGCCGTGAGCTGAGCCGAGCGGTGCTCCATACCAACCTCGGCGAGCGCGCGCGGGGTCGTGTCACCCGTGAGCGCGGCGAGCACGTCCGCGCGGCAGCCGACCTCGACGCGGTAGTGCTCGCGCACTTCGTCGGGGTGCTCGCGCAAGAGCTGGCCGAGCGCACCCGGCACGTCGAGCGCGACGCCGCGCGCGCGCAAGCTGGCGTTGCTATCGGCCGCGACGACGAGCGGCCGGCCGGCTAGGAGGCGCTGCTTGACGTGAGCAAAGCTCATGGAAGGCCGAGCCAAGCCTATCTCAACTCACTCTCCAAGCACTCGGCCAACGAATGGTGAAGAGCAGATGCGCCGGGACGCATGGTCGGCTAGGCTCCCGCCCGGAGCCCCAAGCCATGCGCGTTTACTTCCAGCCCCTCGTGATCTTCGGCCTACTTAGCTGCGGCGTGATGAGCTGCTCCTCGAGCCAAGACGCCGAGCAGAGCGCAGGACTCGCGGGCACAAGCACCGGCGCCAAAGGTGGCACGGGTGGAACCGGTACCAGCGGCACGGGCGGAAGCGGCGGGTCGTCCGCCGGCACGGGCGGAACGAGCGCCGGCGGTGCCGGTAGCTCAGCCGGTGGAGCCGGTGCCGGCGGCGCAGCGGCCGGCGCGCCAGCGGGCGGCGCGGGCATGAGCAGCGGTGGCGCCCCAGGCGCGGGAACGGCCGGCGGCGGCGCGGGGGAGTGACCACGCCGCGCCCCCGGCGCGACTACTTCTCGTAGACCTGCGCGGCGACGAGTCCCGTGCTGCCGGGTACCTGCACGACCACTTTGCCGGGCGCGGGGATCACGCCGAGCGTCCACTTGTAGCACTGCGACTTCTTACCGATGACGGCGGTCGGCCCGCGATCGGAGTCGACAGCGAGCACGGGAGCCATGCCGGGCAGCACCGTCGTGAGCTGGAGCTGCAACGCCACCTCGCTCACCGGCGGCAACCCCGCCGCGATGACCGTGTAGCACTTGTTCGGCTGAAGCTGGACGGGGAACTCCAGGGTTTGGTTCGCGCCGAAGTTGCCGACCACCGCGTCACCGACGGGCTTCGCACCGGACTGAACGTTGTCCTTCACGAGCCCGGCGAGGATCGGGCTGACTGCCGCGGCGGCGGTAGCGTCGAGGCGAGCCGCCGTCGGACCGGCTTGCGGCGGCGGGAATGCGGGTGCCGTGGCCGAAGGCGCGGGCGTCGCGGGCACCGTCGTGGCGGCGGGAGCCGCGGCCGCGCCGGCCATGCCGGCCGCGGGTGCAGGGGCGGTTGCGGGCGCGCCGCCTTGGGCCGGAGTCACGCCTGGACCCGCGCCCGCGGCCTGCCCCGGACCGACCTGACCTTGCGCGTAGCCGCCCGCCGCCGCCTCGCCGTCGTTCTTCTTGCAAGCGGCGATGACGCACAACGCGGAGACGACGACCGCCGCACGGTTCGAACGCAACGCACGAGCAGGCTGGGACAATGACATGACGGCTTGGCTCCTCGACGCGCAGGAATGGCGCGCCGCCGGGAGGGTACACCACTAGAACCGCGTGTAAACCGCCCGTAGAGCCGCCGCGCGCTCCGGGTTGGACTACCTTTCGAGGGATGCGTTCTCTCGGTGACGTGTTTTTCGGCTTTGCGGCGCTGGCGACGGTGGGCTGTTCCTCCGGGGATCTGCCGCCGACGGTCGATCCGCCCGAGATCCAGATCTCGGCGCTCGACGGCACGGTCGACGACCAGAGCCTCGGCATCGACGGGGCTGCGATTTACATCCAGAAGCTCACGTTCATCCCGTGCGATCCGCAGGCGGCGAGCATCGGGACCACCGCCTTCCCGGTCGACGTGTTCGTGTTCCCGCCGTCGTCGCTCGCGCTCGACACCGCCGTCAGCGACTACTGCTCGATTCACGTCGAGCTCGCGGCGGGCACCTCAACCAAGCTCGCGCTCGACGCGGCGACCGTCCACGTCGCGGGCTCGCGCGAAGACGGCACGCCGTTCGACGTCACGAGCACGGTCGCGGCGAAGCTCGACTTCGTCTCGATGCCGATCGGTAAGCCCCTCGCCGCCACGAAGCTCTTTTTGGGTGTCGATTTCGACGCGTGGTTCGCGGACGCCGACGTGAGCGGGGCCGAGCCGGACGACGACGGCGCCGTGGTCGTGAACGCCGACTCGAACGCGGATTTGCTCGCTCCGTTCGACGCGGCGACGACGAGCGCGTTCGCTTTGTACGTCGATGAAAATCGCGACGGAACGCTCACGGATGACGAGCTCGAGCCCGTTGCGAGACCCGAATAGCGAGCGCGCCGAACGCGAGCAGCACGAAGCGCGCACACCACACGTCGGCGCTCACGGGCCGCGAAAAATCCACGAGCACGCGCAGCACGAGGTAGCCGGCACCCACGGCGAGCGCCGCGTCCCCCGCGCGTGCGGAACGGCGCCGCACGAACAGCGCGACCCCCGTGAGCGCGAGCGCGAGAACGCACTCGTAGAGCTCGCTCGGATGGACCGGAAGGGAAGCCGCCGCGTCGGGCGCGAGCGCCCCGGAGCTCACCTGCTCGACCCACGCGTGCGAGCGCGCCGGAAAGGTTCCGAGCCGCGCGATGGCGCGCGGCGCGGTAGCGGACAGGCGCCGCCCGAAGTCGCAGCCTTCGAGGTAGCAACCGAGCCGCGTGAGCGCGACGCCGATTCCGAACACCGGCGCGACCGCGTCGAACAGCGTGGCCGCCGAGAGCCCGCGAGCGCGTGCTACGAACAGCGCGGCGAGCGCGCCCACGACGAGACCGACCGTGCCCGACAGCCCGCCGCTCTTGAGCGAGACGGCGTCGCCGAACGACAGCACCGCCCCGGCGTGAAGCAGCACGTAGCCGAGCCGCGCGCCGAGGATCCCCGCGAAGAGCGCTGCGGCGAGCACGGCCACGAGCGGCTCGCGCCCGAGCCCCGCGCGCTCCCCGAGCCGCAGCGTGACCACGAAACCGAGCGCCACAGCGGCCGCGAAGAGCGCGCCAAACGCCGCGACCTCGAGCGAGCCGAGCCAGAGCACGTGCCCGAAGAGCGGCACCCGGCTCGGTCCGAGCGGGATTTCGAAGAGCGTCGGGTGCATGCGGGACGAACCCCGAACCTTCGCGTACCATGACGACCGTGCGCTCGGCGGTCGCGTTCGGCACGGCTCTCGTGATCGGCTGCCTCCCGGCCGATCCGCCCGGCTTTCATCGCGACGCGGGCCGCTCTTCGACGAAGCGAACGAGCGCGGCCGCGGCAAAGCGCAAGGCCTCGGCCTCGCCCGAGCCGGGTCGCGCAACGCCGCCGGCCGCGGGCGACGGCGGGGAGGGGCGGCTCATCACGGAGGCCGTGAACGAAGACTTCAACCGCGCGTCGCTCGGCCCCGACTGGAATCCCACCTCGGACGCCTGGCGCATCGACGACGGCCGGCTGTGCGTGAAGGGCGCGAAGAACCACCCCGCCTGGTTCGTCCCGCGGCTACCGCGCAATGCCCGGATCGAGTTCGACGTCACGGGAGGCTCCCCCGACGGCGACCTCAAGGCGGAGGCCTGGGGCGACGGCCACAGCGTCCCGAGCGGTGCTACCTACGACGACGCGACGAGTTACATTGTGATCCTCGGCGGTTGGAAGAATCACTTCAACGTCCTCGCCCGGCTGAACGAGCACTCGGCAAAGCGCTTGGAGCATCGCCTCGTGCCCGGCTCGGAGGACCCGCGCCTGCAGCCCATCGTCGAAGGGCGCACCTATCACGTCGAGATCGAGCGCGGCGACGGCAAGACGCTCCGAGTGACGGTCGACGACAACCTCTTCCACGAGCTCGAGGATTCGACGCCGCTCGCCGGTCCGGGCCACGAGCATCTCGCGTTCAACGACTGGGACGTGCCCGCTTGCTTCGACGATCTCCTGATCACGCCGTATCCGGATTGAGGTCACGGTGACGCTCGAAGAGCTCGACGTTGCGCTGGAGGAGCTCGAGACTCGCGTCGAGCGCTTGCGTGCGCTCTACGAGCAGTACTTCATGGGCTTCGAGAAGATCGAGCCGAGCGTCGCGCGCAAAGACGTCGAACGCCGCATCTACGTGCTGCGGCGCGAGAAGATCCGCAACACGGGCAAGCGCTTCAAGCTCCAGACGATCATCCAGCGCTACAACACGTTCCAGCAGTACTGGCAGCGCATCTGCCGCGAGATCGAGAACGGGACGTACAAGCGCCATATTCTGCGCGCGGAGCGGCAGCTCGCGCCCGACGCCCAGCTCACGATCGCGGCCCGTCGCCGCTTCGGTAAGCTCATTGCCGCGGGTGCGGGTGAGGGCATCTCCAACGCCGCGGCCGAGGAGCAAGCCCCTCGCCCGAGCACCGCGCCGCCCCCGAGCGACGACGACGCGACGAACCGACCGCCGCCGCAGCGGCGCTCGGAGGTGCGCGAGTCGATCCCGCTCCCGGCGGAGGAGCCGCCCACACTCGCGCGCCGCGTTCCGCCCGCGAAACCCGTCCAGCCGCGCCCGCTCTCGAGCAAGCCGCCCGAGGGCGCCCAGAAGTTCGACTCGCTCGAGCTCGACATGGGCTTTCTCGGGAGCTGGGCTCCGCCGCCACCGAAGGCGGCGCCCCAAGTCGTTGCCCCGGCTGCGCCCGCGCCCGAACGCAAGAGCTCACCGCGGGCGGCCCCGCCACCCAAGCCCAGGAGCTCGCCGCGCGCCGCCCCCCCGCCCAAGGCCGCACCGCCGCCCAAGCCCGCCACGCCGCCCAAGCCCGCCACGCCGAGCGCTCAGACCCTGAGCGACGAGCGCGTGCGGGATCTCCACGAAAAGCTCCTGGCCATGAAGCGACAGAACCAGGAAGCGGGTCAGGTCTCGCTCGAGAACCTGAGCCGCAGCCTGCGCGAGACCGAGAGCAAGCTGCGCGCGCAGCACAAAGACCGGAAGATCGACTTCGATGTGGTGATCCGCGACGGGAAAGCCATCGTGAAGCCGACGGTTAAATAGGCACCGGCGCGGCGCCGGGCCCGCTTTTGCCTCGTGCCCGCCCCACGGGGCGGCGCGGTCCGTCAGGCCGTGCGGTCGCTGACGCCGACGTCGCCCGAGCCGCCCGAGGCCGCGTCGGTCTCGACGAACACGTCCGACTCGCAGAAGACGATGGTGCAGGACGAGCGCCCTGCCTCACGCATCCGTGCGCAAAGCTCGGAGAATTCCGTATCGGAATCGACCACATCGCCCTCGAGAGGCTGACGGCTCTCGTCGTAGCGACAGTTGTCGATCGCGACCCAAAGTCCCTTGTAGGCGCCGGAGCGACAGAGCTCCCGCCAGGTCATCCTGGAGATCATCGTGGCCATGCTTTACCGTGCGTCCGAGGGCGACTCCCTCTGCCGGAGAGCCAGTTGGGAGTCTCTGCCGCAGTCGCCAAGCGTGACCCCCCGGATGTAGCTCCGGTCTGCAGAATCCGTCAAGGGAACGGCGTTTCTTGCAGGCCGACCAGCCGGTACGACACTGCCGAGTCCCCGAAAGCATGGGGGATTCATGAGTGAACCGTGTGAGTGAAATCCAAGGGGCTCGTCGCCGAACCGCTACTTGCACTTCCTCGTCGCGTCTTTGAGCTTCTTCGAGCCGGCACCCATGCCCTCGGCGATCTGCTGGATCGTCTTCGCGAGCTGGCAGTTGTTGTTGAGGGCGGCGGCGTTGGCGACGTCCGGGGCCGAGCTCTTCGCGCGCGAGACGCAGATCTGCTTCTTCTCGGCATCCGCGCACTTAGCGAGCAAGGAGGAAGCAACGGACAAGTTCCCGGAGCGGGCGGCGTTCTCGCAGGCCGCGCAGGCATCGCCGCCGGCAGGCGGCTTTGCGCCGGTTTCTTTGCCCGTGGTGGCACCGGTTCCGCTCGAGTGAGCGGGGGTCGCGGGCTTGGCGGACGTGCCCGCCGCACCTTGAGGAGCGGGCGGCTCGCCGGCGTCGGCCTCAGGAGTGGTGGCGGTGGGCGTGCTCGAGGGAGTCTCGATGGGGCCGAACGCGGTCGCGGCGGGGGTGGCACTGGTCGCGGTCGGGATGGTCAGAACGTCGGGCTCGCTGTTGCTCGACTTCATCGAGCGCATCGCGACCACGCCCATCGCGGCGAGCAGGACCACGCCGAGGGCGCCGAGACCGACCACGAGGCCCTTGCCGCCACCGCTGCCCCGGCTCGCGGCCGGAGCGGGCGGGACGGCGGCGACGACGGCCGGAGCCGTCGCGGGAACGTGCGGCGAGTGGCCCGGCATCGGACCGGGGGGGAACACGGGGGGAGCGCCGCCGAAGTCGGGCGCCTGGGGCATCGCTGCGGTGTCGGTGTGGCGAGGACCGCCGCCGCCACCCGGCACGTCGCCCGTGACGGTCATGCGCCCGCCGCCCGAGAGCTCGGCGAAGAACTCGCGCGCGGAGGCCTGACGCTGCTCGCGATCCTTGGACAGCGACTTCAGGATCGCCTGGCGCATGCCGATCGGAAGGTCGCGCGAGGGAGCGGAGACCTCGAAGGGCGTGGGCTGCACGGACATGTGCTGCGTCGCCCACTGCCACGGCGTGTCGGCTTCGAACGGGAGCTTTCCGACGAGCATCTCGTACGCCATGACGCCGAGCGAGTAGATGTCGCTGCGGGCGTCGAGCGCCTTGCCGGTGAACTGCTCGGGGCTCATGTACGGCGGCGTGCCGAGCACCATGCCCTGCTGTGTGAGCTTCTGCTCCTTCTGAGCGTCGCCCGACTCGCGCCGCGCGGCGATGCCGAAATCGAGCACTTTCACGAAGTCCGTCTCGCCGGCGCGATCGGTGAGGATGATGTTGTCGGGCTTCAGGTCGCGATGAACGATGCCCTGGAGGTGCGCTTCGTCGAGCGCGCCGCACACCTGGCGCATGATCTTCGTGACGCGCTCCGGGGCGAGCGCGCCGTGCGAGATCGCGTCGCTCAGCGGTTTGCCGGCGACGAACTCCATCGCGATGTAGAGCGTGCCGTCCTGCGTCGCGCCGAAGTCGAAGAACTTGATCGTGTTCGGGTGCTCGAGCTGGGCGACCGTTCCGCACTCGCGATGGAACCGCTGGAGCACGGACGGATCCTTCGAGAGGTGCGAGTGCAACGTCTTGATGGCGACCTTGCGTACGGTCGAGCCCATCTGCTGCTCGCCGACGTAGACCTTGCCCATGCCGCCCTCGCCGAGCACGCCAGTCACGCGGTAGCGCCCGCCGATCAGCTGCCCGATGAGTGGATCGGGACCCTCCTCGTGCACGGCCAAGATCGCCCCACACTTCGCGCAGAACCGCGCCCCATCGACGTTCTCGTGTCCGCAGGCCTCGCACTTCATCGAAGTGCCGAGAGCGTTACACGAATCGGGCGCTAACCGCCAGCGGCCTCGGCCGCCCGAACCGCGCCGCGGGTCGGGGCGAGCGCGAGCAGGCAAGGGGCGACGATTTCACGGAGCACGTCCGCGCGCAGTGCGTGCCGCGCCGACGCCGAAAGCACGCCGTGCGCCGACGCTTCGTCCGAGGCCGCCGCCGCGCCTGCGTCACACGACCTGTGGACGCTGTCGAGCTCGCGCTCGAGCACGGCCGTGACGGTGCGCGCGAGCCTCGCGCCGCCGCGCTCGAGCGCCCAGCGCAGAAAGCGCCAGGCGAGCGCGCTATGCCGCGATTCGTCCGCCGCGATGGTCCGCAAGGTTTCTGCAACGACGCCGTCGACGGCACGTGCGGCGAGCTCGCGCGCTTCCACGGCGGCCACGGTCTCGCCGATGCAGCCTTCGAGAAAGGTGGTCACGGCAACGCGCTCGAGGTCGACCGCGCCGAGCGCGTGCGTGACGTCGAGCCTGCCGGGCCCGAGCGGGGCGCCGGCGTAGGCGCTCGCGAGCGCGAAGCACGTCGCGGCGTGCCGCTGCTCGTCGGCCATCGCGAGCGTCGCGTCGCTGACGAGGCTCGGCGGTGCGCCGAGAGCGAGCAGCTCGAGCGCGAAGCGGGCGAAGGCGGCGATCGACGCGTGCTCCATGAGCGCGGCCTGCGTCCAGCCTGCGGCGAGCGTTTCGCGGAGCTCGGGCGAGAGGACGGCGAGCTCGGGCTCGGGGAGGCTCGCATCGAGCCAGTCGCGCGACGAGTCGAGCGCGGCGACGAGCGCTCGCCCCGCGACGAGGAAGGGGCGGCCACAGGTACCGCCCGTGCCGCCCAGGCACTTCCGCTGCGCGCCGGCGGCGTCGCCCGTGAGCTCGCAGCTGCCGTTCGGGCACGTCGCCGTGCACTGGTCGTCCGCGGTCTGGCAGCGAAAGATGCCGAGGTCGTTGCTGCACGCCTGCTTCACGTTCGTGCACAGGAGCCCGGGACCGCAGTCGGCGTCGCTGCGGCAAGTCGCGTTGACGCAGTGGTTGACTACCGGATCGCAGAGGCAGAGCTCGCCTGCGCCGCAATCGGTGTCGCTCTCGCAGGTCGAGATGCACGCGGCGCCGAACCCGTCCCGCGTGTAGCAGCGGCCCTTCGGTGTCCCCGTGCATTCGGAGTCGCTGGTGCAGGTGAGCGCGTCCGGAAAGGGCTTGGTGTAGCGCCCTTCGACGAGCGGCGTGGGCTCGCACTTTCCGGCCATGACGCGGTGGACGAAGGCGCCGTCGGCGCAAGCCTCGAGACCGCTCGCGTCGCCGAGGTACGCGACCGGCGACTCGCAATCGAGCACGCCCTCGGTTGCAAGGGGTCCCGTTCCGCCCTGCGCGGCGCCGCCACCCGTGCCACCGCTGTCACGGTTGCTCGCGGAACGGCCGGCGCAGCCGAACGGGTGAGCGACGCCCAGCGTCGCCAACAGGAACAAGCAAAGCGGATCGCGACGCATTCCAAGCACGGAGCGCACGGGGACGATCCTAGCAATGGACGTGCCGCGGAGCGCCGGCACAACTTGGCACGCCGCTCCGACGTTTACGGCGTCGTGAGCACGGCGCTCGCGAACGGCTCGAGCACGAGCGCATCCTCCACGCGTGCGTCGTCGCTGAGGAGCCGGTACGCGCGGCCGCCGAGCGCAATGCGTTGCGGAGCGGGCGTGAAGTTCATGACGAACAGGAACTCTCGCTGCTCGAGCACGCGGCGCTGAACCGTGACCCCGCGCGGCAACGGCGCCGCGAGATTCCGGCGCAGGCCGAGCTTCGTGGTGAGCGGCCCGTAGAAGGCATCGAGCGAGGCTTCGTCGAAGCGTGCCCCGAGGTAGTACGCTTGTCCCCGGCCGAAGCCATTCACGGTCAGGGCGGCGTGGCCGGCGTAGTAGTCGTCGGTGTGGGCGGCGAGCACCGTCGCGCCCCGAGCGTGGAGCACCTCGAGCGCTTCGACTGCACGCAGGGTGCCGGTGAGCGGGAAGCTCGGATGCTCGACGCCGCGCGCCGTACGCGTCGCAGCGTCGCCGAGCACGTCCCACTCCTCGCTCCAGAGCCCGAGCACCTCACCGAGACCGCCGCCCGGAAAGCCACCCAGGAAGCAGCGATTCGTAGCGTCGCAGTAGCCCGTGTAGAGCGTCGCGACCCAGGTCCCGCCGTTCTCGACGAAGCGCCGGATGCGCGACGCGACGCCGGGCTTCAGCATGAAGAGCTGCGGGGTCACGAGGAGCCGGTAGCCGTCGAACGAGCGCGTGCTGTCGAGGACGTCGACCGAGATCCCCGCTTGCCAGAACGGGCGGTAGTGCTCGACGCACACGCGCTCGTACGCGTGATTTCGCTGGTCGGGGCCTTCGGAGCGCTCGAACGCCCACTTGACCTCCCAGTCGTAGACGAGCGCCACCTCGGCCGGCGTGGTGCTGCCGAGCAGCGCTCCGAGCCGCTCGTACTCACGACCGAGCGCGGCGACGGTCGCGAAACTCCGCGTGTGCTCGTGGCCCGCGTGGTCGACGACCGCGCCGTGGAACTTCTCGCGCCCGCCGCGGCCCTTGCGCCATTGGAAGTAACAGGTGCCCTCCGCACCGTGCGCGAGCGCCTGCAGCATCTCCGTGCGGTGGACGTTCGGCCGCTTGGCGCGCATCGGCTGCTTCCATTGGGGCGCCTCGGGACAGCTCTCCATCAGCATCCACGGCTGGCCGGGCTTGAGGGCGCGATAGAGGTCGCCCTTCATGCTCACCCCCACCGCCGCGCGCCACGCTTCCGGATCGGTGCCGTCGTAAGCGGGGTATTGGTCCTCCGACACGACGTCGAGCACCTCGGCGACGCGGGCGTAGTCGAAGCCCGAGAGCAGTCCCATGAAGTTCGTCGTGCAGGGCACGCGCGGCGAAAGCTCGCGCAGCGGCTCCATTTCCCACTTCAAAAAATCGATGGCTTGGTCGGTATTGAAGCGCCGGTAGTCGACGGCGAGCGTCGAGACGGCTTCGTCGCGTGGCTCGATCTCCTCCCACGCCGCGTAGCCGTGGCTCCAAAAGCTCGACCACCACGCCTCGTTCAGCGCCGCGAGCGTGCCGTAGCGCTCGCGAAGCCATGCGCGAAATGCCTCCGCACAGAGGACGCAATAGCACTCACCGCCGAGCTCGTTCGACACGTGCCACATCCCGAGCGCCGGATGCTCCGCGTAGCGCTCCGCGAGTCGGCGATTGATGATGGCGACCTTCTCGCGATAGACGGGCGACGACCAGCAGTGGTTGTGTCGCCCGGCGTACGGCTCGCGCAAGCCCTGCCGGTCCACGCGTCGCGTCTCCGCGTAGCGCCGCCCGAGCCACGGCGGCTTCGCTCCACTCGGCGTCGCAAGAATCACGCGCTGCCCCGCGCGCCCGGCAGCGTCCATCGCGCGGTCGAGCCAGTCGAACGTGAAGTGCCCCTCGGTCGGCTCGTAGCTCGACCAGGCAAACACCCCGAGCGTGACGGCATTCACGCCCGCGAGCTTCATCAGCCGCGCGTCCTCCGCGAGGATCTCGGGCGCGCCCTGCCACTGATCGGGGTTGTAGTCCCCGCCGTGCAGAATCCGCCGAAACCCCGGTATCAGTAGCCGCCTCTCGAACACGACGCCGACTCTAGAGCGCGTTTCGTGACGCTGTCGAGGACGCGCCCGGGCGCGCCTTTCGGCGCCCTGGTCACTTCAATAACGGCCGCAAGTTTTCCCGCTCCGGCCCCCGGGTGTTAAGCGATCGGGATGGGACGCGCCCTCATCGCAAAGCTCGGCGCGCTCGGTGTGGCGCTCGGCGCCCTCGGCGCGGCGACTCCGGCGGCAAAGCCTGCGCCGTCCCGCGCGTGGATCGCCGACAACGGTGACGGGACGTA
>Ga0070682_100000865_pt1 | contig 17679 bp, 14 predicted proteins | sample KBSC63LmetaG_FD_64668 | JGI IMG/M metagenome (GOLD analysis project Ga0070682, IMG submission 64668) | Corn rhizosphere microbial communities from Kellogg Biological Station, Michigan, USA - KBS C6-3L metaG | ecosystem: Host-associated > Plants > Roots > Rhizosphere | place: USA: Michigan... | reverse complement strand
TCAACAATGCTCCAAAATCATTATTAAAAACATAAGTTCCTTTATATGAAGGATTTTGGGCTTCGTTAGCCCGCATATTTCCGGAACAGAGATAGCAGCTTGGGTCATATTCAGGACGGTTTTCTTCTGTTATCTCTTCTCTTTGCCCCTGCCATGGCCGGTTAGCACGTTGTGGAGAAACCAGTATCCATTCATTCAGAAGAGGATTATATCTTCTGTGAGGATGCTTTTTAGGATCAAATGATATATTCATTGGTGTATTCTTTTATCCCATCAGAAATTTTAACATCATAAACTTTCAGCTGAATATTAAAATTTTCCAGATATTTTTCACTGATAGTCCGGATCACTTCCTCAGCTTTGGTTTCATGAATAAGGTTAATACTGCAGCCTCCGAAACCGCCTCCCATGATTCTTGCTCCCAATACTCCTTCCTGTTGTACTGCATTTTCCACTAAAAAATCAAGTTCATTACAGCTGACCTCAAATTCTGTTGAAAGCCCGGCATGGGTTTCTGTGAGGAGTGTTCCCAGATATTCAATATTTCCTTCTGAAATAGCTTTGGCAGCCATTTCCACTCTTTGGATTTCTTTAATAAGATAGAGACATCTTTTATATGAAATACTTCCCATCTCTTCTTTTACATGATCAAGCATCTCCAGCGTAACATCTCTGAATTTTTTGATTTCCGGGAAATTTTTTCTTAAAACTTTTTTTCCGTGTTCAACATCTTTACGTCTTTCATTATACCCTGAAGTCAGATGAGCATGTTTTACACAGCTGTCAAAAAGCAGCAGACTGTATCCTTTAAGGTCGGCATCAAAATATTGGTGCTCCAGGGAATTACAGTCAAGCATAATTACTTTATCTTCCTTCCCGAATACAGAGGCAAACTGATCCATAATTCCGCATTGAACTCCGGCAAAAGAATGTTCTGATTTTTGCCCGATCACAGCAATTTCTTTTTTTGATATCCTAAGATCAAAAAGTTCATTGAGGATATAGGCAAAACCACATTCAAGGGCTGCTGATGAAGAAAGTCCGGCTCCCATCGGAATGGTACTGCTGAAGACAACTTCCATCCCGCAAAACTGATTTTCAGGTTTCTGCAGCTGGCTGAAAACACCCAGAATATAGTTCATCCACATCTGCTGAACCGGTTTTATTTCCATCGAGACATCAAACGTATATTTTTCTCCAAGATCTTTGGCTATGATGGTACAAAATTTTGTCTGAGGGAGTTTACGGACAGCAAAACAGATGTATTTATCTATGGCAGCAGGAAGTACAAATCCGTCGCTATAGTCTACATGCTCACCGATAATGTTAATTCTTCCGGGAGAAAGGAAAATATGTTCGGGTTCTGATTTGAACTCGGTTTTAAATTTCTCTATGGTTGGGTTGATTAAGTGTTCATCCATATCAATCTTTTATGATAAAACATATCCTGGGAGATCTAAAGTATAAAACTACTGAATTCAAAACAGATTTATACTTTCTCTGCCTGATCTTATCTCATTTTTTGTGAATCCTTAACAAATTGGTCTAACCCTGAATCTGTCAGTGGATGTTTAAGAAGAGAAAGTATAGGAGCAAGAGGACAGGTCACAACATCAGCGCCAATCTTTGCACAATTAACAATATGCATGCTGTGTCGGACAGAAGCAGCCAGAATCTGCGTCTGAAAACCATAATTGTCATAAATCATTCTGATTTCTGATATCAGCTGAAGACCATCTGTTGAAATATCATCCAGTCTTCCCAGAAACGGAGAAACGTAGGTAGCTCCGGCTTTGGCAGCCAGCAATGCCTGACCCGATGAGAAAACAAGAGTACAATTGGTCTTTATTCCTTTTTCAGAAAAATACCTGATGGCTTTAATTCCATCCTTAGTCATAGGAAACTTTTACAACAATCCTTGGATGTAATGCAGCAAGTTCCTCTCCTTCCTTAATCATTTCTTCAAAAGTAATTCCCAATACTTCAGCACTGATATCCCCATCCACAATATTACAGATTTCAAGGTAATGATGATGTATATTCTGTTTTCCAGAGATCCCTTCTTTCGCCATCAATGAGGGATTAGTAGTTACTCCGTCCAGTACTCCAAGGGCATTGGCTTCTTCTATCATCGCCAGATTGGCGGTATCAATAAAAAATTTCATAGATATTATCGCTTTTATAAGTGTTAAATTTACACTTATATTTTAATAAAACTTCATGTAAATTTATTTTTTGCTGATTTTCAAAAAAACTATTCCATGAAATAATTAAATTCTTTTCTGTACTGAGAAGGACTTTTTTGAATATACTCTTTGAAAGTTTTATTAAAATAACTGAAATTATTGAACCCGGATTCAAAGCATACTTCTGTAATACTCAAAGGCTGTTCTGCCAGAAGCTTCAGTGCATGCGTAATCCTATACTCATTTACAAAACGGGTAAAAGTCTTATTGGTGATTTTCTTAAAATAGCGGCAGAAAGATGGTACTTTCATATTGGCCAGACCAGCCACTTCTTCCAGGGTAATGGATTCTTTGAAATGATCTTTAACGTAGTTAAATATAAGATTGATTCTTTCATTGTCTTCAACCTGAGTCTGAAGATAATATTTTCCTGCATTTAAGATCCTGTAGTCCTGAGTAGCAGACAGTTCATCTAATATTTTCAGGAATCTGCAAAGTCTATCCAAAGAAGAAGCTTCATGCATTTCAATAATATCTTTTCCTATTGCTTTTTTCACCTCTTCTCCAAATACAATTCCTGCCTTAGACTTTTCTAGCAATGCAGAAATCCTTTGCATTTCCGGTATATTCCAGACTGGTTCTCCTAAAAAATCAGGTTTAAACTGAATAACCATTTCATAATCATTATGGGTACTTTCATTGGTCAGTCCGCAATGCGGAAGATTACTTCCTATCAGGACAAGATCACCATCTGAAAAATAAGAAATACTGCTTCCGATCTGTCTTTTCCCGGAACCTTTGCACACAAAAATCAGCTCAATCTCAGGATGGTAATGCCAGACATGGGATTTTATATTCTCATTGGTAAGAAATTTCAGGCTGGTAAAACTGCTTCCTATAGTAGGTCTTATCGCTTCAAAAGAAGGGCTTATATGTTTCATAGGCCAAAATAAAATAATTTCATATGCAAAATTAACAAATAAGATACCAATAGCATTAAACAAAGTTAATATAGTACATAAATGTGAAAATTTAATTATAGCCTGAGAACAATTGCTGCCATAGCTTTGCAATATCAATTCTAAAAGCCTTAACCCATGAGTACATTATTAAAAGCAGTATTTTTTGCAGGAACCTTATTGTTTTCAGCAAATGTAATGAGTAAGGACAGAGATTTTTCCCTTTCCTTTGGAAGCATACAAGCCAAAACCTTAAATTTTGAGCTTTCTAATGCTAAAAGCGTGTCTGTTTTTGTTTACAACAATGCGCATGACGAAATATTTTCCGAGAATCTTGTAGATGGAGATCATGTAATGAAAACTTATGATTTTCAGAGTTTTGCACCGGGAACCTATTATCTGGTAGCAGAATCAGAAATGAAGATAGAGAAATACAAAATCAAAATCAATGCTGATAATGTACTGGAGGTGGAAAAAATACCTGTAAGTGCTGTGCATAAGCCTGAATATACTATTTCAGGACATATGGCAAAGCTTCACATGTCTGATGCGAAAGGACCTGTAAGCATTTCAGTATATGATCTTTCCAATACAAACTATTATACATCCAAAAGAAAATACGCTGATGTCAAAGTGGATATCACTTTTGATCTTGACCCGAAAACAGCAGACCAATATATCATACAGGTTGAAGAAAACGGAAATGTTTTTAATAAAATAATTTCTCTCCGATAAACAGGAATATATACAGATAGATTGACATATCGATCAATCCAAATTATTTGGATTAAAATTTTACTTACAGTTTATTGTTTTGAGGCAGCTCCATTTCCGATCAGGAAAAAGAGCTGCCTCATTTTTTAATTGTGATGCCCCATGTCCAATTTAATATTTTTCAGATCTTCCAGTTCATGAACAGGACGTTCTATGTCGTATGGAATCGGCTTTTTGGAAAAAGTCTGGAAATACAGCAGGCAGGCATCTTTCCACCATACCGCATCTTTTGACTGAATTCTGAGCTTTGACTGAACATCTGCAAACCTCTGTTCGTCTATATAAGGTTCCATTTTATCCCAGGTTTTCTGATAATCCCTTACTTTTTTCACCCCGGAATCATACGTATAGCACAGCTCATCCCACAGGGTTTTCCCGTCTTTCATTGTATAATCCCACGGAACATGGTGAAACCAAAGGATAAGATTTTCCGGGCAGGTTGAGATATTCCCGTATCTTTCATTCAATGGTGGAAAATATTGTGAAACAGCGTTACTTCCGGTTTTTGTTCTGTTAAAGCCCAATCCCTGAGCATCAGCCTGATGGTAATAGACTGGTGACCAGTCCGGTCTTCCACCTTTATAATCGCCCCACGGTTCAGGACCATAATGATGTCCACCTGCAAAAATATGGTGTAACCCTAATGGCATCATATAATCCACAGCGGTTTCCCTAGAAGAAAGCATGATTTCTTTTACCGGATTCAAAAAGTTCTGATCATCGGTAAAGGTCATTTTAAGCCATTCATCTGCAATCTGCTCTGAACTCAGCTGATGATTCCATGCTAATCTTCCAAATGCATACCAGTTGGCCTGTGCAAAATGATGTCCTGTCCAGTTGGTATCTTCCCCGATATTGGCAACAGCTGAAATCGCTGTAATTTTTGCGGGTCTTAAAGTACCGTCTGTTATTTTAGCAATTGTAGATCCCTGACCGTCAGAATATGTATCGCTTTGCAGTGTTTCTTTGAATAAAGGAGCCAGAAAAACAAGATGATTTGAAAAGCCCAGATATTCCTGTGTGATCTGAAATTCTACCATTTCGGAAGTTTTTCTTAAAGCTCCGAAAAGCGGATTAAAAGCTTCACGAGGCTGGAAATCAACAGGACCATTTTTGATCTGGATAATGACATTATCCTTGAATTTACCGTCCAGAGGAACAAATTCGAGATAAGCCTGTTTGGCTCTGTCATCCTTGCTTGGGCTGTATACAAAAGCTCTCCACATGACGATTCCGTTGTAAGGTTTCAGGGCATCAGCCATCATATTGGCTCCGTCTGCATGGGTTCTTCCGTAATCCTGAGGTCCCGGCTGTCCTTCGGAATTGGCTTTCACCAAAAATCCGCCGAAATCAGGAATCAATCTGTAAATTTCAGCTGCTTTATCTTTCCACCACTTTTGTACGTCTTTATTCAACGGATCTGAATTTTGTAATCCACCCAGAACTTTGGGTGAAGAAAAATTCACGGAAAGATATACCTTAATGCCATAAGGCCTGAAAACATCAGCCAGAACCTTTACTTTTTTAAGATAGTCTTCCCTAAGCATATTCGGAGATGCATTAACGTTATTTAAAACAACGGAATTGATTCCTACAGAAGCATTGGCTCTTGCATATTGTTCGTAGCGCGGAGAAATTTTACCCGGTAAATCTTCCCATTTCCAAAGTGATCTTCCGGCGTATCCTCTTTCAATACTTCCATCAAGGTTATCCCAATGGTCCAGAACTCTTACATCGTATGATGGTTTTTCAACAGTATTTAAATGAGACAGATCCGTCTTTGTCTGCTGCAATCGTAAGATATGATAGACTCCGTACAACAATCCTATTTCTTTACCTGCAGAAATAACGATTTTTTGAGGCGTGGAAACAATCCTGTAACCGTCTTTCAGATTTTTGTCTTTGTTTTCGGTACGAAGTTCCACCGCCTGTCCCTGCCAGTGGTTGCTCAGTTCTTTTCTGGCAATATTCAGGGTTGGGCTGCTGCCTTTGGAAATAATTTCATCTGCCGATATTCCGTTTTTTGCAGGAAACCGAAGCCAAAGCTGACTTCCGTCCTCCGCAAAAATCAGCAAAGGAATCATCAGAAAAAATAGGATGTAAAGTCTCAGATATTGCATTGATAAATTTTAAATTATTAAAGAAGGCTATGACTGGTCTTCCAAACCATCAATCGTCTTGATTTTCCCTTCATGATCGTATTCCAGTTCAACAACCTTCATACTTCTCAGCCATGTTTTACCGCCACTAGGAACAGAATCATGGAAAAACAGATACCATTTTCCTTTGAATTCCACAATGCTGTGATGGGTTGTCCATCCTACCACCGGAGTAAGAATTTCACCCTGAAAAGTAAACGGCCCGTAAGGGTTATCCCCGGTTGCATAGCAAATCAGGTGGGTGTCTCCTGTTGAATAAGAGAAATAATATTTACCATTGTACTGATGCATCCATGATGCTTCAAAAAAGCGGTGCTTATCACCATGCAGAAGTGGTTTTCCGTTTTCATCGATGATCATAACGTCTTTAGGAGCTTCCGCAAATTCAAGCATATCATCAGCCAGCAGAGCTACCTTTGAATGGATTGCAGGTTTATCATTTTCAGGGATTACAGCAGACTCAAGCGCTTTATTATCTCTGTAGCGCTGCAATTGTCCGCCCCAGATCCCTCCGAAGTACATATAATATTTTCCTTTATCTTCAAAAATGCAGGGATCGATACTGTAACTTCCCATCATCGGATGTTTCTCAGGAATGAAAGGTCCATAAGGTTTGTCACTCACTGCAACCCCGATTCTGAAAATATCATTCTGATCCTTCAAAGGAAAATACATATAATATTTGCCGTCTTTGAAGGCAACATCGCAATCCCACAGCTGTCTTCCCGCCCATGGAATATCTTTTACCGAAAGGACTACGCCATGATCTTTAATTTCTCCGCCGTCCACATCATCCATTGAGAAGACATGGTAATCATTCATGTCAAAATGATCTCCGTTATCGTTTTCTTCAATTCCACTTTCTCGGTCATGAGAAGGATAAATATAGATTTTATCTTCAAAAACGTGAACAGAGGGGTCTGCCATATAATCTTCCGGGAATAAATATTTTGATTTTTTCATTAAGTAAAAATTCTATTGATTTTAATTTTTCTCTGCCAATTTTATTATTTTTTGTACCACAGGTTTCTCCTGGTCTTTTCTGTCAAAAAGTAATGGGTAATCTGTTCTCCCTTTTACCGGAAAATCATTTTTCCAGGATTGTTTGTCGGTAACACCCCATAAGGTGACCCTTCTTATTTTATCTTTATGTTGTAAGAACAAACCAAAGAAATCAAGGTAACGCTTTTCCCATTTCGCTTCTACTTCATTGGGAAGACCTTTGGTGTAAGGATTCATTTCTTTCTGATAGGCAACCGTATCTGAAACATTGGCAGAGCTTCCCCACGGAGAAGGCAGCGCACTGATTTCAAGTTCTGTAATATTGACCTTAACTCCGGCATTGGAATACGCCAGAATTGCTTTCTCATATTCATCTATGGAAGGGATATCCATTCCGACGTGGGCCTGCATTCCTACTCCATCAATACGGATTCCTCTTGATTTAAGTTTTTCAACCATTTTAATGACTGTCTTTACCTTTTCAGGATACCATTCATTATAATCGTTGTAATATAATTCTGCATTGGGATCGGCTTGCTGAGCATATTGAAATGCCAAAGGAATAAAATCTTCACCCAGGATTTCGTAAAACTTACTTTTTCTGTAGGATCCGTCTTCAAGAATGGCTTCATTCACCACATCCCATCCTTTTACTTTTCCTTTATAACGGGAAACCACCGTTGTAATATGGTTTTTCATGCGCTGTTTCAAAACTTCAGGAGAAACGTCTTTTCCATTACTGTCTGAAAAAAACCATCTTGGAAGCTGGGAATGCCAGATTAATGTATGCCCAATGATGAACATATTATTTTTTATTCCGAAATCAACAAATCTATCAGCGTCATCAAAGAAGAACTTCCCTTCCTGAGGCTGCAGAAACATAGATTTCATGCAATTTTCGGCCACAATAGAGCTGAACTGATTTCTGATAATGGCTACCGCTTTTTTATCTGTACCGTCAATCTGAAGAAGACTCATAGCGGTCCCGATGTAGAATTTATCCTGAAATGCTTTTTTTAAAGTACTGTCAGACTTCTGCGCCGACAGCCCGGAAGCGGTAAGAGCCGCCAAACCAATTAAAATACGTTTCATAGTAATCGTTTTATTTTCTTCTTTCAGCCAGATCTTTTTCAATCTGAACTTCCATTTTTTTGTTGATTTTGTAAAATAAAAGCAGTCCGCACGCAATGAAAAACGGTATGGACGGGAAAATACTCACAAGCATTTTGGCTCCTGCCGCCACTGTTTCAGGCTGAATAATCTGCTCATTTCCATGTACAGAAATATATCCGTATTTTCCTATAATCAAAGCTACCAGAGAGCTTCCGATGCTGAGGCCTACTTTCAGTCCTACCATCATGGCTGAAAAGATAATAGCTGTAGCCCTGCGGTTGTTTTTCCATTCCGAATAATCGGCCACATCAGCAATCATGGCCCACAAAAGCGGAGTGCTGATTCCGTAAAAAAAGCCGTGTAAAATCTGCGACAGGAACATGATTCCCACAGCTTTCGGAGGATAGAATATAAAAGCAAGGATAAACAAGGTAGAAATGAATAATGACGCAATAAAAGTGTCCCGTTTTCCAAATCGGTCTGCAAGTTTTTTAGAGAACGTAATACCTACAATCATCATCACAATTCCTCCTGCGTTAAACAATCCGAATCCCGCAGACTTTGGATCTTCTCCGAAGAAATTCATCCCGGCAGAATTAAAAAATGCTGTAATGGGTGAAATAAAATTCTTCAATGCATTTTCATCCACATAATTATTAAAATAATATACATAAGATCCTCCTTTCATCGCCAGTGTGATAAATATGAATGCTGTAACTGTAAGCATAATAATCCATGGTCTGTTCTGGAACAAATCTTTTAAATCCTCTTTCAGACTTGATTTCTGCTCCGGCTTGGGAATGATTCTTTCTTTGGTCGTAAAAAAGGTGATCAAAAGCATGACAGATCCGATCACAGCCAGCCATGTCATGACGGTTTCAATTCCCTGTGCTTTGTCTCCGTGTCCTACGTATAAAATGATGGGAAGCATAAATACCTGTACAAAGAACTGTGCAAACATCACAGCCACAAATCGGTACGAAGAAATACTATTTCGTTCTCCCATATCTCCTGTAATAACACCACTCAATGCAGCATATGGTAAGTTATTGGATGCATATAATAACAATAATAATGAATAGGTAACTGCAGCATAGATCATTTTACCCTGATAGGTAAAGTGAGGCGTGCTAAAGGCCAACAGGGCTGCAATACCAAGCGGTACAGCGGTAAATAGAATCCATGGACGGAATTTTCCCCATCGTGAGCTTGTTCGGTCTGCCAATGCTCCGATAAGCGGATTAAAGCCAAACCCGGCAATTAAACCTACGGTAAGGGTAATGACAGAGGCATCCTCTGCTTTGAGTCCGTAAATATCCGTATAAAAATAGGTCAGATAAGTAACTAAAGTCTGAAAAACAAGGTTGGCCGCCAGATCTCCCAGGCTATACCCTACTTTCTCTATTACCGATATTTTTTTTGGCTGATTATCCATTGATTCTGATAAGGTTTTCTATGTTAAATTTAATTTTTTCCTGTCGTAAAAGGCGAAGCCGGAAGACCGTTTTTATTTTTAAGATTGCCGTCCGGGTTATCTGCCCAATCGTAGCGTACATTAACAGGATTAGCAATCTGATCATTCCATACAATGACTTTATTGCCTTTTGTCTTGGCTTTTGCCCATTGGTAGCTGCCGTCTTTCTGCTGTATAGCAAAACCTTTAAGGCTTCCCTGTACCAGATCATCTGTTCCGGGTTTAAAGGAGAGAATAATGGTATTCCCTTCTGTTTTCATCGACTGATAAACGGGTCCGTCAGCAATGATTTTTTTACCTTCACCTATTTTCAGGGCCTGTAAAGCAAGCCTGTCACCCACTGTTTTTTTATTTAAGGGATGAATGTCATTCCATTCTCCCAAATCAATAGCTACAGCAAGTCCCGTATAAGGAACATTAAGCGAAACCTGTCTCTGCTGCTCTCTCAGCTCGGCCCAACCACTATCCAGAGGTTCATCTTTTTTCTCCATGAAATTGGCCAGCTGTACAATAAGGAATGGCATATCTTTTTTGTTCCATTTTGAACGCCAGTCTGAGATCATCGTTGATAATAAATCTGCGTATTCTTTTGGAACTCCTGTATTGCTTTCTCCCTGATACCAGATAAATCCTTTAATCTTATAATTAATCAGCGGATTAATCATCGCATTATAAAGTCCTACCGGTTTCCAGCGGATAAATGTTTGCCCGGGAGCCATTTTTTCCATTTTTGCCCCTATTTTATATTTCCACTCGCCTTTAAGGTCTTTTTTTTGTCCGTCAATTTCTAAGTAATATGGTTTATCAGCAATAAACTGTCCTTTTCCGCTGCCATTGATGACTCTTACCGTAATGATATTCTCTCCTTCTTTTAAAACTCCTTTCGGAATGTCGTACCAGCGTGGCGGATATTCATAGGTTACATTTCCTACTTTAATTCCGTTAATATAAGTAACATCAGCGTCTTTTATCCTTCCCAGATTTAAAAATGCTGTTTTCTGGTCTGCTCCTTTGGGAAGAATAATTTCTTTGCGCAACCATACCGAACCGTCAAACGGACCTTCCTGATCTTCCCATGATCCAGGTAGCATTATGGTTTTCCATCCGGAATCATTTCCGTTATCTTTTTCCCAATGCTGATTAAAACCAATGTCACTCTGATCCAACTCCGCATACCATGCTTTGCTTAACGATCTTTCCTGGGATTCTGTAGATTGTATCAGGTCATCATTTTTCCATTTTTCTGCTTCAGCAAGGTATTCCGGATATTTTCTCAGTGATTTTTCATCCATCCAGGCCTGAGCCGGAGAGCCTCCCAGACTGGTATGAATGATTCCTACAGGAACTTTATTTTTTTCATTCAATTCTTTGGCAAAGAAATAAGCAACCCCTGAAAAATTAAGAATGGTCTGAGGGTTTGTACTTTCCCACTTCCCGCCGTCAAGATCATCTTGTGGAGCTTTAAAATTGTATTTCTGCGGAACTGTGAAGAATCTTATATTCTGATTATTGGCGTTTTTAATTTCATCTCCATACAAAGGTGTGAGTCTGCGCATCGGAAGTTCCATATTGGATTGTCCTGAAGCTACCCATACATCACCAATAAGAATATTTTTAAGAGTGATCTCATTAATCGTCATGGTATATGGGCCTCCGGCATTAAGCTTTGGAAGCATAAGAGCCCAGTTCCCATTCTGGTCAGCGGTGGCATTATAGGTTTTATTGATAAACTTAATCGCAATTTTTTCTCCTGCATCTGCATATCCCCAGATCTTAAGATCCTGGTTTCTCTGAAGGATCATTCCGTCTGAAACCAGAGCAGGCAGCTTTACTTTTGCATGAAAACCGCAAATGGCTGCGAGAAAAAATAATAAGTATAGAATTCTGTTTTTCATGGGAAACATCTGTTTTTAAATTTGGTTCAGCTTTATTTCTTTTCGTAATCATCTGTAAGTAAACGCAATTCAATGACTTTAGCGGTCATCAATTTTTCGTCTGCCAGGAATTTTACGGTAAGGTTTTCTTTATTCTTTTCTGAATCCGGTATCGGAATAACCAAATATTGAGGTGAAGTTCCGGACTTTCCTTCCAGATTTTGAGCAATATTTTTTTTACCATTGATCTCAATATTCAGCGTGCGGTTGGCATTCGCATCAAAATAAAGCAGGTAAAGGTATGGAGCATTTTTTCCGTTATTTTTCATCTGGTAACTGAACCAGCCTTTAGCATCACGGAAATGGAGGTCTTCCATATATCCTGCACCGGAATCTTTGCTTTCTATAAAATGATCTGATTCCGGCTGCTGTTCGCCCAGCTGAACTTTATCAGCAGTGATCATATCCAACTTTCCCGTTTCTTTTTCTTCTTTCGCTTTCTGCTTCAGCATATTTTCTATCCCGTTTTTGTCTGCCTGCGGCCAGTACATAATATATCTTTCTGCCTGAATACTGTAAAATGGCACAAGACAGAGTCCTTCTCCGAATTTTTCAGATGGATAAAGACCTTTTATAGCAAAGTTTAGCGGTTTATTGTTCAAAGGTGTTACATGGCTGAGAACCTCAGATGGATTTCCAAGGATAACGGGAATTTCGTTTAAAGGGACCTGCGGACCATGAGCAATATGGCCTCCTCTGCTATCGTCCGCAAGGAGTCCCTGTTGATTTTCGGTCCCGTATTTTGCTGCAAGCACTACAGGTCCGTATTTAAATGCATAATAATTGGAGTTGTCAGGCAATTTTTCTGCAAAAAGATGCATGGGTAAAGTCATTTTAATAACGTCCCCTTTTTTCCATTTTTTAGTCAGTGTAAAATAACCATCGGAACCACACACTGCTTTTTCCTGCTTTCCGTTGATCAGGATTTTTACATCCGAAGCTGTTGCCCATTGCGGACATCTCAGTTTTAGATTAAATTCCGACTTCCCTGCAGAATCAAAAATCAGCGTTGTTTCAGGAAGTTCAGGAAAGTTATTGATCTGGCGGACCACTATTTTCTGCTGTTTCCATGTAAGAGAGGAAGGAATAAATAAGTTGACATATAAGTCTTTATCCGACTGGGCATAAATCATTTCCCCATACTTGGCATGATTTTCCATTCCTGATCCCACACAGCACCAGAAACTGGTCTGAGGCTGTGAATAAACACGGTAATGCCCGGGACGCATCGGGGTAAAATAAACGAACCCTCCATGTTGATAATTTTCTGTGGAAAGGATATGATTGTACAGTGCTTTTTCGTAATAATCGATATAGTAAGATTCAGGCAGCGTTGCATAAAGCTCTTTGGTCAGCTTCAGCATATTGTATGTATTACAGGTTTCCGGACCTTCAATACTTTTTATCATACTGCTAAAATCATTTACAGGATTAAAATGCTCACTGACGCTGTTTCCGCCAATAGCAGTTGATCTTTTTTCCGTTACGTTATGCCAGAAAAAATCAGCAGCATCACTCCATGACTTATTGTTTTCAAGATCAGCAATACGCTTATATCCGATCACTTTAGGAATCTGGGTATTGGCATGGAGACCTGTAAGCTTATCTTCCCCTGACAAAAGAGGAGTAAGAATAGCCTGATGGGAAAAGCGATGAGCCAGTTTCAGATATTTCTGGTCATGAGTGATCTCATACACATCTGCAAAAACTTCATTAAGCCCTCCATGTTCACTGCGCAGCATATCCTGTATCTGTTCATCAGAAAGGCCTGATACTTCATTCATCATCCAATCCGTGAGTCTGATCAGCATTGTTTTTGCTTTTTCGTTTTTCGCATACCAATAGGCATCGCGTAATCCCGAGTACAGTTTATGAATATTATACAAAGGCACCCAGCGGTCGTTCAAACCAAAACCTGTGGCCCTGATGTTTCCTTGTTTAATCTCTTTCCAGATTTTATTTCCATCCGGAACTCCTGAAATATATCCATCCTGAGATGCTCTCTGGCAGCGCTCCAGCTCACTGATCATATAATCAATCCTCTGCCTGATCTCTGGATCTCCTGTAGAAGCATACATTAATGATAATGCTGAAATATAATGTCCTCCAATGTGGCCATTCAGACCTGTGTTTTCCCAATTGGGATAATTATCTGCTTTGGAGTTCAGTCCGGCTTCTTTAAGATAGGGAGCCAACAGTCTATCCGGCTCCATCGCCATCAAATATTTCCGGTCTGCCATCATGGCTTTGTTGAAAACACTCTCAGACAACTTTACAGTTTCCAAAGGAAAATAGTGAATTTTCTTCTTCACCTGTGCTGAGGTAAATGAAAAAAAACACAATAAAAGAACTGAAAGTTTTGGGGTCATGGATAAATGTTAATTCAACATTTCTAAAGTAATGGAAAGAATCTATATACGAAACAATTTTTGAGTCCGATTTATTCATTTTTTTATTTAAAACCTTTCACAAAGCCTTAAAAACAGACAAAATCGTAATACCTTATCATAAAAAATAAGATAATCAATTTACAAGAAAGCGAGAGTGTAAAATCATACGATTCCCTATCAAAATGAATTCAGGATATGTTATAGTAAAATTTTAAACAATATTGCTGATACCTTATCGTATTTTTAACATTAAGCCTATTTACATATCAATTATTAATCTTACTTTTAATTTTAACATAATTTTAACATTAAATTCATAAATAATTAAACAGATTTCAGTGATATTCTTCAATTTTGACAGCTATTTTACCTCCCAAAATATCCACAGAGAATAATTTTATTGAAATAAATGAATACTTATTAAAAGTGTATGAATCACATTTACATAAAATTATATCCATAAAAGCTTTACCTTTGTATAAAATATAAAAGATGACTGAGGATTACTCCCAATATCCCAAACACCTTGTTGCCGTTGACTGTATAATTTTCGGTTTTGATGGCGAAAATCTTAAAATCCTTCTCGTAAAAAGAAATTTTGAACCACAGATGGGCCAATGGTCACTCATGGGTGGTTTTATTGGCAGTGAAGAGACTTCTGATGAAGCGGCCAACAGGGTTTTGTATACATTGACGGGTCTTGAAAATATTTATCTTGAACAGCTGAAATGCTATACTGAAGCTAATCGTGAGCCTACAGCCAGAATCATGTCAATTTCTTATTATACGCTGATTAATATTGAAAAAGACATTCAGATCAATGAGCAATACAGTGCAGAATGGGTTGACCTTCAAAAAGCACCTACCCTTATTTTCGATCACAATGAAATGGTAAAAGATGCCGTAGCCAGACTGAGAAGAAGAGCTTCCACAGGACCTATAGGGTTTGAGCTTCTTCCTGAAAAATTTACAATGAAGGATCTTCAGAATCTTTATGAAGCTATTTTTGATGAAAAATTCGATAAGCGGAATTTTACCAGCAAGATCAACAGTATGGACATCCTTATCAATACCAACAAAAAGGATATGACCTCATCCAGAAAAGGTTCTTTTCTTTACCGATTTGACGAAAAAAAATACAACAAAAAGATATCACAGGGATTTATGTTTAAGATGTAATACTTACAATCTGTATAATTTTAGAAAAAACTTTTTTAGAAAATCAACAATTTAGAGTTGTAAAAACTCCATATACCCTTATTAAAATCTCACTTATGTGAGATTTTTTTTGTGTTCTTGCAGGAAATTTCAAGACAGGCAAACAGTTATTTCGCTTTTTTCTAGCATTATCGTAATAAAAATTTATGATAAGGTTTTTTCTTTTCCCCTACCACAAAAAGCATTATAATTATATGACTTACAATTTTATTTATGATATGTAATTTTTTGTTAAATTTTAATAAAATATTGATTTATATTTAACATTATATGTATTTTTATACAAAACTAATAACCATACTCAATAATAACTCTAAATTTCACAAACCCCACACTTACATACGTAAGAAACCAGAAAAAGAGAAGAAAAAATTTCAAATCAGCAACTGAATAGAAATGGTTCCATTGTTCTACCGAAACATGTATTGAAGAATTAAGTAAAGAAAGTCGGGAGACAAGCATATTAGTCAGTTTAATAGAAAATATAGCAATATTCTTATTCAAATCCAACCTCAATAAAATTAAGAAGTTTTACTTATCTACCCAATACTCCTATATAGGTTATCGGGATATTGATGGCTGAAAAAAGACCAAACCTTTAAATATATAAATTATGAGAGCAAACAAAATTTGGCTATTGGCCTTTCTGTTAATCATTCTTTCCAGCTGTTCTACGATGGATGAAAAAAATTTACTCGAAGAATCTGAAACCAACTTAAGTACCAGCGCTAACGCAAGAGCATTGGCTGCAACACCAATGCTTCATGTTGGAGGCAGATACCTTAAAGATCCCTGTGACAATAACGTTGTCTTACATGGCGTTGCCATAACTCCCAGCCCCTGGTTCAATGGCTGTCAATATGGTGCTAATTCCGGCTATTGTACCTGGGATAATTACAATGTACAGGGTGCTCTGAACTATAATAAAGGTGTCATGAACAAGCTCAGCAATGCTGCCGATGGCTGGTATCTCAATTACATCCGCCTTCACATTGATCCGTATTGGACTAATGATCCCGGACCAGCTATCCCTGAGAACGATATCTCAAGATTCAATTATAACCGCTTGGTTACTTATACGGATCAGGTGATTATCCCACTGATCAACCATGCCCGCAGTCTGGGAATGTATGTCATCCTACGTCCACCAGGCGTATGCCCAAATCGTATTGCAGTGAATGATGCGTACCATAGCTATCTTAAAACGGTATGGACCTTTTTGTCGCAACATCCGAGCCTGAAGAACGCTGACAATGTGATGTTTGAATTAGCTAATGAACCTGTTGAAATCCTGGGAACAAATGGTACTTGGGGGAGTACAGGAAATGAACATTTTGCGGCACTCAAAAATTTCTTTCAGCCATTGGTTAATATCATTCGTAACAACGGAGCCAATAATGTTTGCTGGATTCCAGGTACAGGCTGGCAGTCTCATTATCAGGGCTATGTCAATAATTCTATCACAGGTGGTAATATTGGATATGCAGTTCACATCTATCCGGGTTATTGGGGTGGTGTCAACAATTATCAATCCTTTCAGAATGCATGGAATATCAATGTTAAACCAATTGCAGATATAGCACCCATCGCCATTACTGAAACCGACTGGGCGCCTCAGGGATATGGTACCTTCGGAGTCGGCACAACCGGTACAGCAGGCGGAAGCGGATTTGGCGCCAATTTAAAATATATCGTGGATCAGTCAGGCAATGTAAGCTGGAATGTTCTTGCCCCGGATAATCTCCTCCACAAAGGTGATCCTAATGCAGGAACAGCCTACAACAACGATTGGGAAGCCTGCGCCGCGCCAGTTAAACAGTGGTTCCAGCAATATGCATCCTCTAATTATCCTGTTGGAAACTGCAATACAAACAGCAGCCTGGTTAACAATGGTATTTACGAAATTGAGTTTCAGACCGATGCCAATAAAGTACTTGATTTAAAATCAGGAGAAGATGCCAATGGCGCAGTATTAAGGCCATGGACAAGAAATGGCGCTTCTGCACAGCGGTGGGTTGCCATTGATGCAGGTAATGGCTACTGGCGTTTTGTATCCAAAGCGAGTGCGTCTAATCGCTGCATTGACCTGACAAGTAACAGCAACACACTGGGAACTTCAATCCGGCTTTGGCAAAGCTATAGTAATGATGCACAGGCCTGGCAGGTGGTCGCTGTCTCCAATGGTTATTACAAAATCCTATCCAAGGTGGATCCTACACGTGGCTGGGATATCCCGAGCTGTACCATGGATGGCAACTCTAATTTACATCTTTGGGACTATTACGGTACTTCATGTCAATTGTTCAAGTTCAAATATATTGGAATGAACTGATATAATAAAAAAATAGGATGCTTTTGGGCATCCTATTTTTTATTATGTGTGAAAAGTCAATTTGCTTCGCAAGTCAATGGTGAATTTCTAAAAATTGACAAGTGAAACGGATTCACTATTGACCTTTCACTTTTCCAT
>Ga0070682_100000863_pt1 | contig 17731 bp, 11 predicted proteins | sample KBSC63LmetaG_FD_64668 | JGI IMG/M metagenome (GOLD analysis project Ga0070682, IMG submission 64668) | Corn rhizosphere microbial communities from Kellogg Biological Station, Michigan, USA - KBS C6-3L metaG | ecosystem: Host-associated > Plants > Roots > Rhizosphere | place: USA: Michigan... | reverse complement strand
CGGCCTCCCCGAGGCCCGTCATACGCTATTCTTTGCGCCTCTCGATGCGCATCGCGCTCCTCTACCCCCCGCCCTGGAAGATCGCCGAGCGCGGAGAACCGCGGCTCGGGCCGCCCGACGGACCGCCGAGCGACTTCCGTGAGGGCGATCTCGACGCGGATTTCTATCAAACGCCGTACGGGCTCTTGACGCTCGGCGCGCAGTCGATTCGCGCGGGGCATCGCGTCAAGGTCATGAACCTTTCGGGGTTCGCCTGGTCGCGCGTGGAAGAGGTGATCGGCGGGCTCGAGGCGGACGTGTACGGGCTTTCGTGTTGGACGGCGAACCGGCGCGGGGTCGCGCTCGTCGCGAAGGAGATCCGGCGCCGGTACCCGAAGGCGTGCATCGTCATCGGTGGGCCGCACGCGACGCCGCTCGCGCGCGAGATGCTCGAGCACCACCCCGACATCGATTGCGCGGCGCTCGGCGAGAGCGACGCGACGTTCGCGGAGCTCGTCGAGCGCGTGGAAGCGGGACGGAGCCTCGACGGTTTGCCCGGTGCCGTCGTGCGGACGAGTCGCGGCATCGAGGTGGGCCCCGACCGCGCGAACGTGCGCGATCTCGACACGCTCGAGTGCCCGCATCGCTACTTCGGCACGCACATCGTGATGACCTCGCGTGGCTGCCCCTGGCAGTGCACGTTCTGCGGCGCCGAAACCACCTGGGGGCGCGGCTTCCGCGGGCATTCCGTGCCGTACGTCCTCGACATGCTGGAGGCGGCGCTCGCGCGCGTCAGCGTGCGCATGATTCAGATCAAGGACGACACCTTCACGACCAACAAGAAGCGCGTGCTCGAGCTTTGTCGTGGTATTCGCGAGCGCAAGCTCAACTTCTTGTGGAGCTGCGACACGCGCGTCGACGTGCTCAATGAGGAGCTCCTGTACGAGATGCGCCTCGCCGGCTGCCAGCGACTCTCGCTCGGCGTCGAGTCGGGGTCGCAGCGCATCTTGGACGCCATCCACAAGAACATCACCGTCGACGAGATCGTCGAGGCGACCGAGATGGCCAAGCGCTACGGCGTTCACGTGCGCTTCTACATGATGCTCGGTAACCGCGGCGAGACGCGCGAATCCTTCGAAGAGACGCTCGCCTTCCTCGATCGAGCACGCCCCCACCAGTACATCTTCTCGTGCTTGTCGGTCTATCCCGGTACCGCCGATTTTCACGCTGCGGAGCGCGCCGGCTGGCTCAAGCGTGAGCTCTATTTCACGGAGGATTTCCAGGAGCTCAAGGTGCCGTTCGACGCGAGCGAGGACGACGCGCGCTTGCTCTCCGCCTGGTTCGCCAAGAACCACGGCCTCCAGGACAAGTGGACGCCCAGCGTCGACGATTGCCGGAGCGTGCTCGCGCGGCTCGGCGATCACGCGCCCGCCGTGCTCGATCTCGCGGGGGCTCACTACCAGGCGGGGGCGTTCGAGGCCGCCGCGGTCGAAGCGCGCCGTGCCATCGAGCTCGGTCATCCGACGCCTGGGCTCGCCTACAACTACCTCGCGTGCGCCGCGTACGAGCGCGGTGACATCACGGGCATGCAGGACCATTTCATGGCGGCGGCCAAGACCGATCCGCAGCACCAGGTTCTGATCGCCAACGTGGAAGCCGCGCGCGCCTGGTTCCGTGAGCGGGGACCCGAGCGCGGCCTGCCGCTCGTGCTCACGGCGCGCCACGATTTTCAGCTGTTTCAGCGCAACGTGCAGCCGACGCTGCCCGGGCCGCTCGGCGACGATTTCGGCAATTGGGACGCGACGCCGGAACCGCTCGCTGCCGCCCCGCGGCAAGGCGAGCAAGAGAACGAGGGGTGGCTGCCGGATCCGGAAAGCGTGATGCGACTCGACGTCGGCAACGAGTCGATCGAGTTCCGGCAAAAGCGGTTGCGCGTGCTGCAGTGACCGCTCCGCTCCTCACCTGCCGGCCGATCGGGATCGTCCATTCCCCCTTCCAGGAGCGGGCCGAAGCACCCCGACAGACGGCCGCGGGGCGCGACGCTCGCGGTCGCATCGAGCTCTACCCGGAGAACGGCTTCGAGCACGCGCTCGAGGATCTCGAGCTCTGGCCGTATTTGTGGGTGATTTTCTGGTTCCACCTGAACGAAGGGTGGAAGCCCAAGGTGCTCCCGCCGCGCAGCGAGAAACGGCGCGGTGTGTTCGCGACGCGCGCTCCGTACCGCCCGAACCCGCTCGGGCTCAGCGTCGTCAAGCTCGAGCGCGTCGAGGGTCTCGTGCTCCACGTCAGCGCGCTCGACATGCTCGACGGCACGCCGGTCCTCGATATCAAGCCGTACGTGAAGTACGCCGACGCGCTCGACGACTCGGAGGGCGGCTGGCTCGAGACCGGGCTCGATCCACAGCCGGGCTTCGCGGTCGAGTTCGCGCCCGACGCCGCGCGGGCTCTCGCCTACTTGCGCGAGCGCTTTTCCATCGAGCTAGAAGAGCCGATCGTTCGCGTGCTCGCGCTCGGTCCGCAACGGCATCCGTACCGCCGCATCCGCGCGGACGGTGACGCGTTCGTGCTCGCCGTGAAGGATTTTCGCGCGCGCTTCACGGTCGACGGCCGCCGCATCGTCGTGCTCGCCATCAAGAGCGGCTACCGCCCGCGCGAGCTCGCGACGAACGCCGACAGCGCGCTCGACGCCCACCGGGCGTTCGTGGCGGATTTCGCGAGCTAGGCGCGCGGGCGCGTCACGCGCGCGGTCGGCTCACACCACTTTGATGCGCTGTGTGGTCACGGAGTAGCCGGTGTCGGTGACCGGTCGCCTCTTCCGCGGCGGTTGCGCCGTCGGCTTGAGACGTACGGAGGACGGCAGCGACGCCCGGCCTTCGAGGCGAACGCCGCAGTGCATGCAGAAGCAGGCACCCTGGAAGACCTCGGCGCGGCACCTGGGACATTCCTTAGCTGCTACTTCCACGGTCGGCTCGCTCTCCGGTGGGGCACTCCGGCGCCACCGAAACGTGAGTGGCGGCGCCGGGCCGGTTTTCTGATCTCGTCTGTTTCCAGCCCAACAGGAATGCCCTAGCCACGCCGATTGCCGAACGGCCGCGACCGGCGGCGCCGAGCCCGCGCGCACAGGCCGAGCAGCGCGGTCATGAGCCAGGCGGGATGGTTCGCGGCGCCCTCGCCGCTGACGCGGCAGCCGCATCCGGAATCGTCTTTGGGTGAGACCGTGCTCTCGCCCGTGGTGCCTGCCCCGGTCGCGGCGCTACCCGCCGAGCCGCCGAGCGCGCTTTGCCCGGCGGTCGCGATCGCTCCCCCGGTGCCGCTGCTCGGTGTCCCTGCGCTTCCGCCCAACGCGCCGCTCGTTCCCGCGCGAGCCGGTTCGGCCCCGGCGGCGCCGCCTTCCTCGTCGCCCGCTCCGGCGGCGTCCATCGTGCCGGAGCTTCCGCCACGCGACGGACCGGTGGTGCTGACGCCGCCTTCGCCACCGTCGGTGGCGGTCCCCGTTCCTCCGGTGCCGCCGCTCGCCGGCGCGCCCGCTTCGCCCCCGCCGTCCCCCGCTCCCGCGCCGCCCCCGCTGCCGGGCGGGATCTCGTTGCAGCTGCCCTGCGCGGGGTTCCAATCATTCGGGCAGTTGTCGAGCGCCGTGGGGATGCCGTCGTCGTCGTCATCCGTTGCGGCATCCGAGGCGATGGCGACGGTGCGGACCTCGGCGCTCTCCCGCGAGCTCGAGCTCGAAAGCTCGACGTAGAACCCGAGTCGCGCTTCGGTGCCGTCGTGGTCGTCGATGCGCATCAGCTCGGCGCAGGGGATGGAGTCGACGCGCGCTCCTTTGCGATCGAGGAGCCCACAGGAGAGATCCACGTAGCTCGGTGCGCCGAGGCGAATCGTCCACGCGTGGCCCGCGGCCAATGCCTGGCGCGTGAGCGCCATTCGCTCTCCCGGAGCGAGCACGGCTTCGAAGCCGGCCGTGCCGTCGCCGGCGAAACGCATCGGCAGCGGCCCCGCGACGACCGCACGCGCGCCGTCGAGGGCATACAGCGCCGCCTCGAGCCGATCCTCGAGCGTGTCGAACGAGTTGACCTGCCCTTCACGCATGAAAACGAAGCCGCCGTAGGCGCGGAGCTGCCCGTCGTTTTGGACCGCAATCGTCGTCGCGCCCCCCGCCGTGTGGAAGGTGCCAGCCACGATGCTCGGCTCGCTCGCGTGCGGGACGAGCTCGAAGTCTTGCCCGTCGAGCGTCACCGTGAGGGCTCCACAGTTGTTCGAGCACGCCTCGCGCGGCATCACCTGGAGCGCGAAGCGCCGGTCCCGGAGCGGCTGGAGCGGGAAGTTCTCGACGACGTGCGCGACGCCGTTCGCGTCCTCGATGAATTTCTCCGGGTACGGTCCGAACACCGGATCGGCGAGCACCGTCCCGGTCGCCGCGAAGTCGTCGAGCTGACAGGTGAGGTGGCTGAAGAGCGTGGAGACGTCGTGCGGACCGGCAGCGAAGGGTAGCGTCGCGACGTCGCGCTCGGCGACGGCGCGCGCGTGGCAATCCGCCGTGAAATCCGCGCTATGCAGACCAATCAGCGCGTTCGGGCTGATGCCATCGGCTCCCATCGCTTGTGTGCCCTTGCCGCTCGTCGCACCGCCCGGGTTCGGCACCTGCTCGCACAGGCGCATTCCGAACGCCGAGCCCCCGCGCGCGACCGGTCCGACGAGCTCGTACAGCGGCGTGCTACCGACGCGCACGAGCATGCCGGAGCCCGACGTACCGTGGCAGCCGTGCAGATCGGACCAATAGCCCGCGCCCCACGACGTTGGCGTGCCGTCGCTCCACGTGATCGAGCGGAGCGGCAAGAGGTCGGCCGCGCCGTCGAAGTAGTGGTAGTTCTGCTCCGGAGTTGCGCCATGCGCGACGTAATGGTCGAGCCGATCTTGCGGGAGCGACGCCTCCGGAGCTCCGAGATCGAGCACCTCGTGCTTCCAGTGCACGAGCGCCTCTTTCCCGAAGGGGTCGCCCTGGCTGTTCGCGTTGAGGAACCCGTACTTGTCCCCGGGACGTCCGTCGCACCGCAGGAGGGCAATGTCCTTCGTCGTATCGGGACAGGCGATCGCCGTGTCGCCCCCGTAGCAGCGGTTCAGGACCGTGCAGTCGTACTCGTCGAACAGGAAGCCGTCGGCTGCCGATAGATTCGGCTGCGAATAGCTCGGGTAAGTGCCGCTGAGGACGGCCGGCACGTACGTTGTCGCGAGCTCGGGCGTGATGCGGTAGAGGCGGAGCTTGATCGCGCTCGTGTCGCTGTCGAAGTCGGTGACGCAGTGTCCCGCCGTGATGGCGTAGCTCGGTGAGACGAGCGTGATGCCGCACGTGTAGCGGATGGGATTGTTCGCGGGCGCGGGCGCAAAGACCCGGGTGCCGCTGCTCGATTGGACCGGGATCGTCAAGGCGCCACTCGCCCAGGCGGGCTCGCCTTGGGCGGCGAGCTCGCGCGCGTACGTCGCCGCGTTCAGCGCGGGCGCCGCGGTGGGATGCGCGGCAGTCACCTCCGCGAGCGACGGCGCCGGATCGAACGCGAGGCCGTAGAACACGCCGAGCTGTGAGCTCGAGACGCGCCCCTCGGTGCGCGCGATGCGGCCGTCACCCGTGCGTGACGTATCGCTGCAGGCGAGCCCCGCCGGCGCCACGAGCAACAGGCCGAACAACCTCCGCCACGAGCCGAGGCCCAACGGCCCGCGCCGACGCTTTCCCGACACCACGACCTCAGAGTATCACCGACCGCGCGCGACGGCTCAGCCGTTTCGGCGGTCGGCGCGCCGGCCGCGCGCGAAAGCGTATTTTCGGGTGTCGTCCCGCGCGCTCGCTCAGATGCCGCCGGACCCGTTGCCCGCGGCTCCGCTCGCGCCGCCGCCGCCCTCTTCGGGCGGGGTGCACTCCGTGATCCCCGTGGTGGCGACGGGCGCGATCGACTTCAGGTAGACGGCGATGTCCATGGCGTCGTCTTCGGTGATGCCGGCGAACGCCATCATCGGTCCCGCGGGCATCGGCGGGCAGAGGCGGTTACCGTCCGCGTCGATGCCACTCCGGATCGCGCGAACGATGTCCTCGACGCTGAGCGTCCCGCTGCCCGTCGCGTCCGGTGTGAGGTTCGGCGTCACGATCTGAGCGGGATAGGGGGGTACTGGCAGGCCGAGGTCCGCCGACGCGAAGACCCGGCCGCCGGCGAAGAGGCGAGCGATATCGAGCGGCACCGCCGTCCCCGCCGCCGATTCAGGCGAGTGGCACTCCATGCAGACGCCGATGTTGCCGGCGAGGTAGCGACCGTGCTGCGCGCGGCCGTAGTTCTGGCTCGAGGTTGGCAGCGTCGTTACCGGGATGGACGCCTCCGGAATCGGGCTTGCTGGCGCGGTGAGTGGGGTGGGCAGCGTCTGGCGCTCGGGAATGGTCGCGGCGACCGGCGCCAGGCTGCGCAAGTACGCAACGATCGCGTTCGCGTCGTAGTCCGACATGTTGTGGAGCTCCGCGTACGGCATGATCGGAAAGAGCGGCTCCCCTTCGTCGTCCACGCCGTTCAAGAACGCGTTCTTGATTTGGGCGTCGCTCCAGTCGCGAAGGCCCGAAGCGTGCGGCGTGAGATTGGGCGTCGGGATCAAGCCAACCGCGTCGTCAGCCGGCACGAGATCGATGAAGGTCGGATTGCCGCCGAGGAAGCGACTGGCGTCGGGAGTGCCGTCGGACTTGCGCGGCGTATGACAATCGCCACACGCCGCCACGTGGTTCACGAGATACGCGCCGCGGGCGAGGAGCGCCTCCGCGTCCGAAGGTTCGCCCGCCCCGCCGTTTCCGGCTTCCACTGCCCCTGCATTGCCGCCTTCGCTCGTGCCTCCGGCGTTTCCGCCTTCGCCACCCCCGCCGCGCCCGGTCGCTCCGCCGCTTCCGCTCGAGCCGCCGCGTCCTATCGCGCCCGCCGTACCGCCTTGTCCCGCACTTCCGCTCTTGCCGCTCGCCCCCGCTTTGCCTGCCGTGCCGGCGCGCCCGCCGCGCGGCGCGCTGCCGCCGGTACCTCCGCTGCCGGAATCGTCGTCGTCGCCGTCGCAGCCATACGTGCTGAAGAGCGCAACGAGTACCGATGATGCGAGAAGCTTGGCGAGGGGCTGGTTCATGATTCCTCCGAAGTGTCGCGCGACGAAACCGCAATCCGTCGCCTGGGACGCTCGTCAGCAAGGCACGTGCCGGACGCGGCGCGCCGCGAGCCGTCGCATGAGCGTCGCCGTCGGCATTCGCAGGGACGAGATGCCACCAGCGTGGCGTTCAGGGTGCGGTCGATTCGCGCGGTCGCTCTGACGCGGCGTTTCGCCTCGTCTAAGCTCGAGCCGGTCGCAGCCGCGCGCGCTGCTGCTCGACCGACAGCTGCCCGCGGAGGAGCGCTCCGAGCTCGCCTCCGAGCAGCGCATACCCGACCGCGATGAACAGCAGCTCTTTGCCCCGCTTCATCACGACGAACGCGGCGCTCGTGCTCACGGCCTCGGGGATGCCGAACGCCGCGAAACACGCCGCGTAGCCGAGATCCTGCACGCCGAGACCCGCAGGCACGACGAACACCACGTTGCGCACCAGGGAGACCACGACCTCGATGCTGCCCACCGTGAGGAAGCTCGGGCTCGCACCGAGCATGCTCAAGATGAGCCACGTTTCGAACGCCTCGAGGAGCCAGCCGCCGAGGTAGAGGAGCGTCGGACCGCAGAGCTCACGCGCGTCGCTCTCGAACAAGGCCGAGACGGCGCCGTCCGCGGACGCGAAGGCACGCTCGCGGAGCAGGATCGACGTTCGGAGCCGCGAGCTCGGGAGCCGCCGGAGCAGCGCGAAGGCTCCGCGGGCAAGCGCGCTCTTTCGGAGCAAGAGTGCGCTCGCCACGCCCCCGACGCCGAGCAGGGCCCCCGAGCCGAGCGCGAGCCAGCCGAGGTGAGGCACCCCGAGCCCTGCGCGTGAGGCCCCCTCCAGTCCCGCGAAGCCGAGCGCCGCGAGCCCGACGACGTAGGCGGACTGCGCGATCAGGATCAGCACCTTGCGCGCCGTCATCCCCGCGAGGCTTCGATCGACCGAAACGCCACAGTGTCGCCCGAGCAGGAGCGGCTTGATCGACTCGGCGAAGGCCACCCCGAGCGGCAGGCTCTGCGCGAGCGCCTCGCTGGCAATGCGCACCCGGAGCAGGGGAGCGAAGCGCACGTTCGTCCCGCCCGCACGAAACGTGAGCTTCCAGCCCCACGTCTCGAGCAAAAGGGCCGCGAGCTGCGGCAGCACGAGCAGCCCGACGCCGCCCGCCCCCACGCCGAACAGCAGCCGCCCGAGGCTCCCCGTATCGGCTGCCCGAAACACCTGGGCGAACAGGACCAGCGCGACGGTGATCAGCGCGGCACGCGCCGCGAAGAGCCAGAAGCGCTTCTTTTGAAGCACGGGCCGACGTTAGGGGCGCCAGGGGTCGAAAGCGTTGCCACCCGGCGACAATCCGGGAGCAAGGCGCGGCACGTTCGGTGCCTTTTCGACGACGAAACGGCGGCGCCCCCTAACTTCCCCGCCGCGCGCGACGTACTCTCATCCCGGACCGCTCCCCCTCGGGAGCCCGGTGCTGAAGGAACGGAATGTCTCAGAGGTCGTCCGTGGGGACGGAGCAGCGTCGCCGGCTCGGCAGGGTCAATGCGCTGCTCGCTCGGCTCGTTGCGACCGGGTCCTTGGACGAGGACGAGCTCCGCAGCGCGCTCGTCACGGCCGCGGTGGCCTGTCTGTTTCTGGTGATTGCGCCGGTCTACGCGCTTCTCGCCTGGGTCATCGAACGGCCGCCGCCCGTCATGTACGCGGTCGCGCTGATGGCGTTCGTGACGGCGGCGAGCGGCGTCACGCTGCTCCGCATCGGACGCCCGCGCGCCGGCGCTTGGGTGCTGCTCGTGGGCGGGACGACCTGCGTCTTCATCACGTTCTGGCGCGAAGGGCCGGCGAGCCAAGCAGCCGGAAACTTCACGATCGTGATCGTGATGGCGGCGCTACTCGTGGGCTGGCGCGGCGTGCTCGGACTCGGCACGGCGATCGTGGTGCTCTTGCTCGGCGCCGAGTTTGCGAGCCGACGCGGGCTTTTTCATCCGGTCGAAACGCTATCGACCGGTGGCGTGTTCGCGCTGATGCAGGCGTCGTCCTTGACGGTGATGCTCATCGTCTTCGACCGCGTGCGCCTCGAGCTCGTTCGCAATCGGCTCGAGCTCGAGGCGAAGCTCCTCCAGGCGCAACGGCTGGAAGCGGTGGGGCGGCTCGCCGGCGGCATTGCGCACGACTTCAACAACATCCTCACCGTCGTGCTCGGCAACGTGAGCTTGCTCGCCGACGGCGCGCGCGGGGAGACGTCGTTCGAGCTCGACCAGATCCGTCGTGCCGCGGAGCGTGCCGCGGATCTGACGCGCCAGCTCCTGGCTTTCTCGAAGCAGCAGCGCCTGGCCCCGAGGACGATCGACCTGGTCGCGCTCCTCCGCACCGAGCGGGCCATGATTGAACGGCTCATCCCGGAGCACATCCGGATCTCGGTCTCGGCACCCGAGGGACCGCTCTTCATCCACGCCGATCCGGGGCAGATCTCGCAGGTCCTCCTGAACCTGAGCGTCAACGCGCGCGACGCGATGGCGAGCGGCGGGCGCCTCGACTTCACCGTCCGGCGTGCGACGAGCGACGAGCTCTCGAAAATCACGGGCGTGCCGCGCCGCGACGCCGAGCCGGGCGTCGAGCTCACCGGCGCGTTCGTGCTCTTGAGCGTCGGCGACTCCGGGCGGGGGATGGACGCAGAGACCCAGGCGCGCGCTTTCGAGCCGTTCTTCACGACCAAGGATGCCGGCGGCGGCACCGGGCTCGGCCTCGCGACCGTGCATGGGGTGGTAAGCCAGACCGGCGGCGTCGTGCACGTCGCGAGCGAGGTCGGCCAGGGCACGGTGTTCTCGATCTACCTACCCGAGGTGCGGGGGAACGCGGCGTCACGCAGCGTCCCGCCGGCACGCGAGAAGCCGAGCGCGACACGCGCGAGTGTCCTCCTGATCGAGGACGAGCCTGCCGTGCGGCGCGCGACCGCCGAGGTGCTGCGCCTGCTCGGCCACCACGTGACGGAGTGCGAGAGCGTCGGCGTCGCGCTCGAAACCGTGGAGCGCGTTTCCGAGCCGTTCGACCTCGTGGTGAGCGACGTGATCCTCGCGGGCGGCACGGGACCGGACCTCGTCGAGAAGCTCCTCGCGCGAGGACCGCAACGCGTGCTGTTCGTTTCCGGCTTCTTGCACGACTCGCTCGAGCATCCGCTCCTGAGACGGGCGCCGTTCCTGCCCAAGCCCTTCAATCGCCGCGCGCTGTCCGAGAAGATCCAGGAAGTGCTGGCCGCGCCGCCGCTCGCCGGCGGGCCGCGTCCGTGAGCGTGCGGGCGTGTTTCCGAAAGAATTCAGACATCTGCCGGCAACATTCGGGGCGCAACCTGGGGCTCTCCGAAAGGCTCCCCATGAAAATCCTTCGTCTGCTGGCGGCCGCTTGCTTCTCGCTGTTCATCGTCGACTGCAACAAGTCCGAGCCCCCAGCTCCCGCCGCAACCCAGACTCCCCCTCCTGCGGCGAGCCCGGCGGCGGCACCTTCGGCGGCTGCCGTGCCTGCGGCCGCCCCCGTCCCGGAGCCGACCGGTCCCGCGCTCAAGGTCGCCTACAGCGACTGGCCCGGCTGGATCGCCTGGGACATCGGTATCCAGAAGGGCTGGTTCAAGCAGGCCGGCGTCGCGGTCGATTTCGCGTGGTTCGAGTACGCGCCGTCGATGGACGCCTTCTCCGCCGGCAAGGTGGACGCGGTGGCCGTGACCAACGGTGACGCTCTCGTCACCGGGTCGAGCGGCGGTCCGAGCAAGTGCATCCTGATCAACGACTACTCGAACGGCAACGACATGATCATTGCCAAGCCCGGCATCAAGACCGTCGCCGAGCTCAAGGGCAAGAAGATCGGCGTCGAGGTCGGGCTGGTCGACCACTTGCTCCTCCTCAAGGCGCTCGAGAGCGCGAAGCTCACCGAGAAGGACGTGAAGATCACCAACGTCACGACCGACCAGACGCCCCAGGCGTTGAAATCCGGAAGCGTCGACGCGATTGCCGCGTGGCAGCCGAACAGCGGTCAGGCGCTCAAGGACGTTCCGGGCTCGACGGCCGTGTTCACGAGCGCCAACGCGCCCGGGCTCATCTTCGACCACCTGTGCGTGAACCCGAAGAGCCTCGCCGAGCGGCGCGCCGACTGGCTCAAGGTCGTGAAGGTCTGGTTCCAGATCGCCGATTTCATCAAAAACCCCGCCAACGTGGACGAAGCGGCGAAGATCATGGGTCAGCGCGTGAAGCTTCCGGGCGAGGAATACAAGAAGTTCATGAGCGGCACGGCGTTCCAGGACCTCGCCGGCAACCTCAAGGCCTACGCCAAGGGTGACACGCTCGAATCCGTGTTCGGCTCGAGCAAGATCGTCGACGCGTTCTTCACCAAGAACAAGATGTACAAGAAGCCCGTCAAATTCGAGGAGTACTTCGACGCGAGCCTCGTCGAAGAGATCTCGAAGGCAGCGAAGTAGCCAAGATGGCGGGTCGTCTGCCCGAGGGGGAAGTAGACGCATCGACGTTCGATCCGATGGAGGAGCCGGTTCGTCCCCGGCTCCTCGCCGTTCGCCAGCCGCTCTCTCCGCGCGCGAACCTGCTCGTCGGGTTCCTCGCGTTCGCCGTCCCGCTCGCGCTGTGGTGCGCGCTCTCGTACCTGCCGTTCGTGTGGCACCCGCTCGTGCTCGTGCAGGATCCGGGCGACACGAGCGTCGCCGGGACGTACGCGTACTTGGCCGAGGGGCAGCTCGTGGAGCGCGAGGTCTTCGCCGCGCGCAACGTCGAGCTCGGTCGCGCCGGTAAGAAGCTCGCGCGCGGCGAACGCTCGAATCCCGTGTATTTCCAGCCGCCCCACGCCGTCGCGCGCGCCCTCTATACCGCCTTCACGACGCCGCCCGAGGGCATCGGCGACGTGTGGTTCCACCAGAGCCTGCTCCAGAGCTGCAAGGTGATCTTCTGGGGCTTCTTCTGGTCGGCCGTCTTCGGCCTGCCGATCGGCATCGCGTGCGGCACCTTTTCGTTCTTCTCGCGCCTGTTCGAGCCCTTCGTCGATTTCATCCGCTACATGCCGGCCCCGGTGTTCGGCGCGCTCGCCGTCAGCATCTTCGGCCTCGCCGAGGAGCCCAAGGTGGCGATCATCTTCATCGGCACCTTCTTCCAGATGGTGCTCGTCGTCGCGAACACCACGCGCACGGTCGATCTGTCGCTGCTCCAGGCCGCGCAAACGCTCGGCGCGAAGAACCGTCAGCTCGTCGTGCACGTCGTGATCCCGGGCATTTTGCCCGCCCTTTACCGGGACGTGCGCATCCTGATTGGTTGGGCCTGGACGTACCTCGTCGTCGCCGAGCTCATCGGCGAAAAGACGGGACTATCGGCCTTCATCTACCAGCAGCAGCGCTACCGTCACTTCGACAACGTCTACGCGGCGATCGTCATCATCGGCCTCGTCGGCCTCGGTATCGATCAGCTGCTCGGATTCTTGGGCCGCTACCTGTTCCCGTGGGAGAGCGGCAATCTGCGCCTCGTGCGGCTCGCGCGCGGCGTGAAGAAGGCGCTGCCGGGCGGCATGCGCGCAGCGAAAGCGGTATCCACGTGACGGACGATCGACTGGAGCTTCCGAGCTATCTCGACCACACGCCCGAGGTGCGCGAGCGCATCGAGACCTTGAAGGCACGCCCCGTCGTGATGAGCGTCGAAGGGCTGACGCGCGAGTTCGACGCCGGAGGTGTGCGCACCACGGCGCTGTCGCGCGTGAGCTTCGAGGTGCGAAAGCGCGAGTTCATCAGCGTGATCGGGCCTTCGGGTTGCGGAAAATCCACGCTGATCCGCATCCTCGCCGGGCTCGATTACCCCACGTCCGGCGTCGTGCGTCTCGACGGCCTTGCCGTCCAGGGCCCGGGCGCCGATCGCGGCATGGTGTTTCAGGCGTACACGCTCTTCCCGTGGCTCACCGTGAAGAAGAACGTGATGTTCGGTCTCAAGATGAAGGGCATCGCGCCGGCGTCGGCCGAGCGCCAGGCGCTCGATTGGCTCGAGGTCGTCGGCTTGCAGGACGCGGCCGACAAGTATCCCGGGCAGCTTTCGGGCGGCATGAAGCAGCGCGTCGCGATCGCGCGCGCCCTGGCGAACCAGCCGCGGATCCTGTTGATGGACGAGCCGTTCGGTGCGCTCGACGCGCAAACGCGTTGCAGCATGCAAGCGCACCTCCTCAAGATCTGGGACGCGGTCGACGTGACCGTCCTCTTCATCACCCACGATCTCGAGGAAGCGGTGTACCTCTCCGACCGCATCGTCGTGCTCGGGGCGAACCCCGGTCGCATCGTGGAGATCATCGACGTCCCGGTGGCGCGCCCGCGCGGTCCGGATCAGTTCCTTTCGGGTCATTTCCTCGCGACGAAGCAACGGCTCGAGGAGCTGATCCACGGCCCGCAGATGTTCGAGGCGCGCGGTCGCACGCGCGCGGCGTAACGGCCCCCGCGCTAGACTCCTCGGATGGTGCTCCGACGACGTCCGCGTGCCCTCGTTCCGTGTCTTGCGCTGGCGGCGCTGGTCTCCGTGCACTGCTCCTCGAGTGGGAGCAGCGACGACGATGACGACGACGGGGGCAAGAGCAACGGGGGAGAATCCGGCGAGCCCGCGACGGGCGGAAGCTCGGGCAGAGCGGGCGCGTCGCCCAACGGGCGTTCGGGGCGGGGCGGCTCCGGCACGACGGGCGGCGGAGGCGGTGACCTCGGCGCCGCCGGTGCGGATCGAGACGGCGGACGTGCCGGTGCGCCGGAGGGTGGCGCGGGCGCCACGCCGGGTGACTCGGGCTCCGCGGGAACGTCGAGCAACCACGGCCATGCGGGAGAAGCGACGGGCGGCACGGGTGGCGGTACAGGCGGTAGCGCTGGGGAGAGCGGAGGCCTGGGTTGCGGCGCGAACAACGGCTTCGAGATCGTCCCCGAGCCGGGCCACAGCGCTGACACGGGCTGGGTCTCGGCGAGCACGAACTGCATGGGCGTTTCGGGCCCCATCTCCGTCACGCACGACGAAGGCTCGAGCATCACGCTCGACTCCGCTGACGGCCACCTCTGCGTCTCGGGTCACGTCGACCAGGGCGCCTCCGCGGTGGCTGACCGCTCCACGGGAGCGAGGGTCTCGATCCAGCTCAATAACCCCGAGAATGCGGAGACCCCGATGATGTACAACGCGCTCGACGAGGGCGTCGGCGGCTACCGCTTCACGTTCACCGGGGCGAGCGTTCCGCCCGAGATCCGTCCCACGTTCCACATCCTGGGCACGGAGACCGACTACTGCCGGCGCATTTGCGCGGCCGGCCTTCAGTCGGCGCTGTTCAACGTCTCCGACGCGTACTGCTGGGACGGCACCGACGCACTGCAGTCGGGCGTGGGCATGCTCGCGCTCGAGTTCGCGATTCCGGCGAACGAGGACGCCGCCGTGGACTTCGATTTCTGCATCGAAGGCATCTTCGGCATCACCGACAACAAGAGCGTCGGCGATCCGGGAACCTGCGGTTAGTTGCCGGGATTGCGAAACCGACACGAAACAATCGGTCGAGTAGGGTCCGCGGTGCCTGACCGGGACGACCCGGTCCGATTCGCCGCCCTCCATTGGTCGTGAGTCGACAGGGCCAACGCCGGGACGACCCGGCACCGAGACTGCGGTTCGCCCCGAGGGGACGCACCGCGGAGGTGTCACTCGATGCCGACGGAATCGAACGCAGTGGAGCCGAGAGCAGTCTCGTCGGAGACGTTGCGCGGCGGACAGATGTGGTCGCGCGTGCTCCGGCGCGGCGAGGTGTTGAAGCTCACCGACGTGGAGGGCGGCGCGAGCGTGGCGGCGCTGCTCTTCAACGCCGAGCAGCCGCTCGAGCGGTACAACATGCCGGACACGCTCAAGGCGCAGCACATCGCGCGCCTCACGGCAGGCAACGTTCTCTATTCGGACATGGGGCGCGTCCTCTGCTCGGTGATCGGCGACAGCGCCGGCTGGCACGACACGATCACCGGGCACCTCCGGGCCGATGCCTCGCGCGCCAAGTACGGCGCCGGCACGTACCAGGCGAAGCGCAACGACTTCTACCGCAATACCCGCGACAATTTCCTGATCGAGCTCGCCAAGCACGGTCTGTCGCGGCGCGATTTGCACGCCAACGTGAACTTCTTCGTGAAGGTCGTCGCCGACGGCGAGGGCAACCTGCGCTGGGTTCCGCGCACGAGCCCCGGGGCGTTCGTCGAGCTGCGCGCGGAGCTCAACGTGCTGCTCGTGCTGTCGAACACGCCGCATCCGCTCGACCCCTCCCCGGAGTACGCGCCGAAACCGGTGCGCGTGGACGTACGCCGCGGGCCCGCCCCGGCTCCGAGCGATCCGTGCCGCACCTCGTGCCCCGAGAACGAGCGCGGCTTCACGCTCACCGACCACTACTTCGCCTGAGGCACGATCATGGCACTCAAAGAGAGCACCCTCGAGCCGAGCCGCGCTTCGTTCGACCAGATCGTCGAGTCGGGCTGTGGCTTCAGCCGTACCATCCGGCGCGGTGAGACCCTGCGCATCATCGACCTGGAGGGCAACCAGGCCGTCGACACGCTGTTCTTCGACGCTCACGATCCCACCGATCGCTACAGCGCGCCCGACACGATTCGCGAGCAGGGCAACATCTACCTCACGACTGGAACGCGGCTGATTTCGAGCGAAGGCAACGTGCTTTTGACGATCGTGGCCGATACCTGCGGGCGGCACGACACGCTCGGCGGAGCCTGCGCCGCGGAGTCGAATCAGGTGCGGTACGCGCTCGAGAAGAAGTACATGCACAACTGTCGCGACACGTTTCTGCTCGAGATCCAGGAGCATCTCCAGCCGCTCACGAAGCGCGACATCCCGGCGAACATCAACTTCTTCATGAACGTTCCGGTGACGCCCGAGGGCGGGCTCACGTTCGAGGACGGCATCTCCGGCTCGGGGCGCTACGTCGAGCTCTTGGCCGAGCGCGACGTGACGGTCCTGATCTCGAACTGCCCGCAGCTCAACAATCCTTGCAACGCGTACAACCCGACTCCGGTGCGAGTGCTGGTCTGGGGCGCGGCTTAGGGGCACGCAGCGTGTTCAAGAAAGTCCTCATCGCGAACCGCGGGGAAATCGCGGTTCGCATCGAGCGGACCCTGCGCCGACTCGGAATCGCTTCGGTCGCCGTGTACTCGGAGGCGGATCGTCACGCACGCCACGTGCTCGAGGCCGACGAAGCGGTGTGTGTCGGTCCGCCGCCCGCCGCGGAGAGCTACCTGAACGTCCCGGCGATCCTCGCCGCCGTCGAACGGACGGGGGCGGAGGCGGTGCACCCCGGCTACGGATTTTTGAGCGAAAACGCGCAATTCGCCGAGACGATCGAGCAGCGCGGCGTCGCGTTCATCGGTCCCACGCCCGAGCAGATCCGGGGCTTCGGCACGAAGCACGGCGCGCGCTCGATCGCCACCGAGCTCGGGGTGTCGCTCCTGCCGGGCACGGGTCTGCTCGCGAGCTCGAGCGAGGCGAAGCTTCAGGCGGAGCGCATCGGCTTTCCGGTGATCCTGAAGAGCACCGCGGGCGGTGGCGGCATTGGGATGCAGCTCTGCCGGGATTCGGCGCGCCTCGTCGAGCAGTTCGAGACGGTGCAATCGCTCGCGCGGAAGAACTTCGGCGACGGCGGCGTGTTTCTCGAGCGCTACGTCGAGCGGGCTCGTCACGTCGAGGTGCAGATCTTCGGCGACGGGCGCGGCAGCGTCGTCGCGCTCGGCGAGCGTGACTGCTCGGCGCAGCGCCGCCACCAGAAGGTGGTCGAGGAGACCCCGGCGCCGCGGCTGCGCGAAGCCGTGCGACGAGCGCTGCTCGACGCTGCGGTGAAGCTCGGCACCGCCGTCGGCTACCGCTCGGCGGGAACGGTCGAGTTCGTGTACGACGACGCCGAGGAAGCGTTCTACTTCCTCGAAGTGAACACGCGCCTGCAGGTCGAGCACCCGGTGACGGAAGCCGTCACCGGCCTCGATCTCGTGGAGTGGATGCTGCGGGTCGCGGCGGGTGAAGGCCTACCCCCGGGGCCCTTCGCGGCGAAGGGACACGCGATCGAGGTGCGCCTCTACGCCGAGGATCCGAAGCGCGGCTTTCGTCCGAGCGCCGGACTGCTCACCGAGGCGGCGTTCCCGGCTGACGTGCGCGTCGACGGGTGGGTCGAGCGCGGCACGACCGTGCCTGGTTTCTACGATCCGATGCTCGCTAAGGTCATCGCGCACGCCCCCACGCGCGAGGAGGCGCTCGCGAAGCTCGAGCGCGCCCTCGCGGGAACCGAGCTCAGCGGCATCGAGACGAATCTCGAGTACCTGCGAGCGCTCGTCGCGTCCGAGGTGGTGCGCACGGGCAGCGTCACGACGAGCACGCTCGGAAGCTTCGAGTTCGCGAGCCACACGCTCGAGGTGCTGGCCCCGGGCACGCTCACGACGGTGCAGGACTATCCCGGACGCCTCGGCCATTGGGACATCGGGGTGCCGCCGTCGGGCCCGATGGATGCCCTGCATTTTCGGCTCGCGAATCGTGCCGTCGGCAATCCCGAAGGCGCCGCGGCGCTCGAGCTCACGGTCTCGGGTCCGACGCTCAAGTTCGCGTGCGACGC
>Ga0070682_100000861_pt1 | contig 17796 bp, 11 predicted proteins | sample KBSC63LmetaG_FD_64668 | JGI IMG/M metagenome (GOLD analysis project Ga0070682, IMG submission 64668) | Corn rhizosphere microbial communities from Kellogg Biological Station, Michigan, USA - KBS C6-3L metaG | ecosystem: Host-associated > Plants > Roots > Rhizosphere | place: USA: Michigan... | reverse complement strand
TTCGGGCACGAAGCGGGCGCGTTCACCGGCGCGACCAAGCAGCGCATCGGTAAGTTCGAGCGCGCGCACGGCGGCACGCTGTTCCTCGACGAGGTGGGCGACATGCCGCTCGCCATGCAGTCCAAGCTTCTACGCGTGCTGCAGGAGCGCGAGCTCGAGCGCATCGGCGGCAACGAAACGCTCAAAATCGACGTGCGCGTCGTCGCCGCGACGAACCGCGATCTGCGCGCCGCCTGCGAGAAGGGCGACTTCCGTGCCGATCTCTTCGACCGGCTCAACGTGGTGCCGATCGAGCTCCCGCCGCTACGCGCGCGGCGCGAGGACATCGCCTTGCTCGCGAAGAGCTTCTTCGAGCTCGCTCGCACGGCGAACGCGCGACCCACGATGACGCTCGCCGACGACGCGCTCGCCGCGATGGCGCGCCACTCTTTCCCGGGCAACGTGCGCGAGCTCCGCAACTTGGTCGAGCGGCTCGTGATCCTGAACCCGGACGACGCGATCACGGGCGAAGACGTCGAACGCGCCGTGAGCCCCCCCGCCGCGACCTCACGCACCGCGCTCTACCGCGTGGGCATCCCCTTTCGCGTCCTCTCCGAAGAGGCCGAGCGCCAAATCATCGAGGAAGCGCTCGCGCACCATCAGGGTCAGATGGCGGCCACGGCGCGCGCGCTCGGTCTCGAGCGCAGCCACCTCTACAAGAAGGCTCGCGCGCTCGGTCTGCGCGGCGGCGACAAGGACGACGAGTCGTCCTAGCGCTTCCGGAGCTTTGCGAGCTCGCTCCGCGCGGCGGCGCGCTCGGCTTCGTCGGCCTGACAGAGCAGCGCGGTTTCGAGCTCGAAGCTCGCGCGCTTCTTGTCGCCGGTCTTCGCGAGCGCTTCGGCGAAGCCGCGGTGCGTCTCGAAGCCGAGCATGTCCATGTAAATCGCGGACTCACCGACGCGCACCGCTTCGGCGAACTCGCCGCGCGCGAGCCTTCGCCGCAAAAGCTCGCGATACAGGCTCGCGTCGTGCTCGGAGAGCCGGGCCAGGCGCTCGAGCAGCGCGACCGCGCCGTCGGCGTCACCGCGGTCGTCCGCGAGCTTCAGGAGCGCGTAAAGCGGCTCGACTTGCGTCGGATCGAAGCGCTCGGCTGCCTGCACGGCGGCGAGACGCGTCGCGACGTCGTGCAGCGCATCGGCGGTCTCGGCGAGCAGCATCTCGACGTCGTAGCCGTCGTGCCCCTCGCCGAGCATGGCGCGCAGCTCCTTCATCGCCTCGGCGGGACCGCCTTTGGCGAGCGTGAGGCGTGCGCTCAAGAAACGCACGTCGGGGTTCTTGGCGTCGAGAGCGCGCGCCTGCTCGAGCGCCTGCTCCGCCGCGTCGGCGTGGCCCGCGCGAAAGAGCGCGAGCGCGCGGGCTGCCTGACGCGCAGCGCTCTTCGGCTCGCGGCGCGTGAGCTCCGTCACGAGCTCGAGGCTTCCGGTCCGCGAAATCGGCACGAACTGCGACGCGTAGCGCGCGAGCGTCCCGTCGAGGCTCGTTCCGAAGCGCTTGTCCTCCTCGGCCGGCGCGATGCCGAGCGCGCCCTGGAAGACCTCGGGCGTCGACTTCCCTTCGCCCCAGAGCTTGAGCATCGCGGCGAGCGCGCTCATGCCGTGCTTCTCGCCGAGCAGCGCGACGAGGCGGCTCGAGGCGTAGTACGCCGTGCCAACGTCGGTGAGCTGCTCGGCGCGCGTGAAGGCCTTGTTCATGCCCTCGACGGACGGCAGCCGCCCCGCGCGCCGCAGCTCGAAAAGCTCCGGATCCTGCTCGCGGCGCCATTCGGGCCGCTCGAGCTCGGTCTCGTACTCCGCGAGCCCCTCGGTGAACCAGCGCGGCACACGGCTCTGCGAGAGCTGGATGTGAAACACGTGCGAGAGCTCGTGCCAGAGCGTCATGCCGAGGTTGAAGGTCTCGGTCTGGGGGCTCATCGCCGCGAGCGTGCGGCCGAAGCACACGCCCTGAATCGCCGTTTGAGGCAATCCGCTCGTGCGCACGGCGAAGTGCTCGCGCTGGGCGTAGAGCTCGACGCCGATTGGAGCGCTCGGCTTGAACCCGTAGTGGCCGACGAACGTCTGGTACGCGCGCTCGAGCAATTCCGGTACGTAACGCTCGAGCACCGGTCGATCGGCCTTGTGGTAGCGGAACGTGAAGCGCTGACCCGTAACGCTCACGTAGTTTTGCGGGATGATCTTCTCGAAAAGCGTGAGCGTATTCTTCACGCGCGGATCGAACGGGTCGAGCGCGAAAGCGCGGCTGAGCTCCGCCGTGCCGTCGGCGTCGTGACCGGCGCGGATCAGGTTCACGCCGAGGCTCGCGCGCGCCACCGGATCGTCGGGATCGAGCTGCACGGCTTCGCGCATCAGGTCCACGATCGCGTCGTAACGGTGCTCCCAGTCGGCGAATTCGCCGACAATTGCAAAGAAGCGCGAGCGCTCCGGATTCTTCGACAAGACGAGCTGCTTGTCCGCGGCGAATTCCTTGGGCTTCCCCCCGAGGAAGCTCACCGCCGCGCGCAGGCTCAAGAGGTCGAGATCGCCCGGCCGCGCCGCGAGCCCGCTCGCGATGCGCTGCGCCGCCAAATCGAGATCGACGTCGCGCAGCGCCACGCCCGCGAGCACGAAATACGCCCGTGCCTGGCGCGGGTTCACGGCGAGCGCCGCCGCCGCAAGGCGTTCCGCCTCCACGAAATCGAAGGCCTGCGCGAGCCGCACCTCCGCCATCCACACGAGGGCGTCCGGATCCTCGGGCGCGCGCGAGAGGACCTCGCTCACGACCTCTTCGGCGCGTCCCGGCTCGTGCTTCTCCAAGAAGAGCTCGGCACGCCACAGCAACAAGTCCGGATTGGTCGCCCCGGCTTCCTCGGCCTGGGCGAAGGCCTCGTTCGAATCGCGCGGCGACCGCAGGAGGTGCGCCGCGCGCCCGACGAGCGCGAGACCGTTCCCGTCGCGCTCGGTGATGCGGTCCTCGTTGTAGTCGCGCACGAGCGTCATGAGCGGCTCGCGCGCGTCGGCACGGCGCCCGAGCTCGACGAGCACCTCGCCGAGCATCAGACGCGCCTCGCGCGCCGCGGGCTGATTCGTGACGGCGCGCAGCGTGGACTCGGCTTCGGGGAGCTGGCCGCCCTTTCTTTGGGCTTCCGCGCGCAGGCAAGCCGCGCGGATGGCTGCTTCACTCGCCCCCGGCGGCAGCGCCGCCAAGAGCTCGAGCGCCTCCCGGTAACGCCCCGTCTTCACCAGCACGGCGCCGAGGCCGAGCCGGGCGCGCGTCGGATCGGCGCTCGCGAGACCGGCACGAAATCCCGCCTCCGCAGCACCGTAGTCGCTCGCGGCGAAGGCCGCTTCCGGACTCTTCACGGGAGCCGCAACCGTGGCGGACCCCGCGGACCTCGGCGCGCCGGCGCGCGGCGGAGCCTTCGTCGCGGGGCCGCACGCCGCGACGAGCAAGAGAGCCAAGCCGGTTCGACGCCGAGACAAGACGCTCATCCCTACCAGCTGACACCGACGGGCGTCCCGCGTTGGGCGCCGAGCAGCGCCGCGGCCGATCCGTCGCGAACGAACAGCTCGAGCTGCCCGAAGGAGCCGGTCAGCGCGGCGAGCGCGCCGGGCGGCACGTCGGCGAACGTGCCAACCACCGCCAAATCGTGGCCCAAAACGCTGACGCGGCGCGCGCCGCCGGCGGGAAACGCCGCGGGCGTGAGGTTCGTGAGCAGATTCCCGAAGCGATCGATGACGACGACGCAGCCCGCCGCGCTCCTTCCGCCGAGCACCGGCTCCGGAACGTGGTTCGTCGCCGTGAGCGTACAAGTTGGGCCCACGGCGTCGAACGCGAGCGCGCCGCTCGCGAGCAGTGCGCCCACGGGAGCGAACAGATCACGCCCGTGGAAGGTGCGGCTCGTGGGGCGCACGCCGAGCCGCTCCGCGTCGATCTCGCGCGCCTCGAAGCCCGACGCACCACGCGCCACCGCCTCGAGCAACCCGTTGTCCGGCGCAACGAAGAGGTGCCCGGCGGCGCGCCCGACCACGGCCCGTCGCAACGTGCCCACGCCGGGGTCGACGACCGCCACGTGGACGGTCCCCTCGGGAAACCACGGAAATGCTTGGGCGAGCCAAAAAGCAGCGTCGCCGACCTGCTGTGGCTCGATGGCATGGCTCACGTCGACAATCGTGAGCCGGGTGCTGCGCTGGAGGATGACCCCTTTCATCACCCCGACGAACGGATCGTTGGTGCCGAAGTCGGTGAGCAGCGTCACGACTCCGCACGTCATCATGCGCCCTCCGAGCCCGCCGGCGCCGGCCGCCAGCGCGCGAGCCGGCGCGGCCAGGGCTCGCCGGCTCGCTTCCGCTGCCACCCCAAGCGCAAGAGCGCGTGGAGTGCCGTGACGAGCCAAGGCCCAGGCTCGCCGTTCTCCCACGCTCCGAAGACGACTTCACCGTCCTCGGCGCGAACGGTCGCGCTCCCGTGCCACGCGCCCGCTGCGGTCGTGACCGAGAGCGCGTAGCCACCTTCCTCGCCTGACGCCGGATCGAGCTTGATGACCAGCCGGGCACCGTATGCGGGACCGTCGAGCACCTCGTCGGACACCGAGAACCCGGTACCACTCCCAACCCCCCGAAGGGGGAGTGCCCGGAAGTGTGAACTGGTTGAACCACCGGTGTGCAGCAGGCGTTACAGGTCGCGAATGACGCTACGCGTTACCGCGACAAACGCGCGATTTCTCAGTGTCAATTTCGGGGAAATCGCTGGCACGGCGTTCGCTTGAGCTAGTGCGTTTAAGGCACCATGCACCAGCTCCATTGGCTCCTCTGGCTCCCCCTCGTCGCCACGACGGGCTGGGTCATCGCTGGCCTCGCCGCCGTGCTCGGCCTCACGCGGCGTAAGCCGCGCCTCCTCGCGACGCCACCCCCGGTCACCGTGCTGAAGCCGCTGTGCGGCACCGACGCCAACCTCGCCGGGAACCTCGAGAGCTTCTTCAAGCAGGACCACCCACGCTTCGAGCTCGTGTTCGGCGCGACGGACGAAGACGACCCGGCGCTCGCCGTCGTGCGCACACTCGCGGAGCGCTACCCCGACGTGCGGTCGCGTGTCGTGGTGCACTCGGGTGAGGGTGCGCTCAATCCCAAGGTGAATAACCTCCTTGGCATGCTCCCGCACGCGGAGCACGACCTCGTGTTGGTGAGCGACAGCAACGTGCTTGCTCCGCCGCACTACGTCCGCGAGATGGCGAGCGTGTACGAGCGGGAGCAACCGGGCCTGGTCACGAATATCTTCGCGGGACTCGGCGAGCGCTCGCTCGGGGCGTCGCTCGAGAACGTCGGGCTCACGGGCTTCGTGGCGGCGGGCACGGGCCTGCCGACGGCGCTCGGCGACGCGGTGCTCGTGGGCAAATCCGTGCTGTTTTCGCGGCAATTCCTGGCGCGCGTGGGCGGGCTGCGTCGCTTTGCGGACGTGCTCGCCGAGGACTTCGTGATGGCGCAGGCGTTCGTTCACGCGGGCGGGAAAATCGCGGTCGCGCCCAGCGTGCTCGCGAACGTCACGGGCACGATGACGGTGAAGAGCATGCTCGCACGCCAGCTCCGCTGGTCGATGATGCGCTGCCGCTCGCACCCGGTCGCGCACCTGCTCGAGCCCGTCGCGAGCCCGCTCGCCATGCTGCCGCTCGCATGGATGCTCGCGGGACCTTGGGCGCTCGCGTGGGCGGCCGCGCTGCTCATCGTGCGCGACCTCGGTGGCTGGCTCGTGCTGCGCGGCACGGCGGGCGCGTACCTGCCCGTCGTGCTGTCGCCGCTGCGCGAGCTCCTCGCGCTCGGCGTTTGGGTCGTGGCGCCGCTCAAGCGCCACGTCGCGTGGCGTGGCAAGCGCTTCCGCATCGGCGCGGGAACGCTGCTCTACCTCGACAACCAGCGCTTCAGTCGCGCGTCAGTCGCTTGAGCTCGACGCCGGCGTCCGCGAGCACTCGCTCCTGGATCCCGACCAGCTTCTCGATGCCGACGAGGGCCAGATCGACCATCCGATCGATCTCCGCGCGCGGAACCGCCTCCCCCTCCGCGGTGCCTTGAATCTCCACGATGCCGCCGCGCCCCGTCGCGACCACGTTCAGGTCGACGCGCGCAACGCTGTCCTCGGCGTAGCAAAGGTCGAGGGAGAGGTCGTCGTCGACGTGCCCGACGCTCACGGCCGCGACGCGATCGCGGAGCACCGGGCGCGCGAGCTTGCCCGCGACGCGCAAGCGCTCGAGCGCGAGTGCCAGCGCGATGAAGCCCGCCGTCACCGAGGCCGTGCGCGTTCCCCCGTCCGCCTCGAGCACGTCGCAGTCGATCGCGATGCTGCGCTCACCGAGCTTGTCGAGATCCACCGCCGAGCGGAGCGCGCGCCCGATCAACCGCTGGATCTCGCGCGCGCGCCCGCCGAGCGGTCGCTCGCGGCCGTCGCGCGATTCGCGGCGCTTCGGGTTCGAGCGCGGGTGCATCTGGTACTCGGCAGTCACCCAGCCGCGACCACGCCCTGCCATGAAATCGGGCACGGATTCGTCGATCGAAGCGGTCACGAGCACGAGCGTGCCCCCCGAACGGTAGAGGGCGGAGCCCTCCGCGAGCTTGTGGAACCCGGGCGTCACCTCGACGGGTCGGAGCTCGTTCAAGGGTCGGCCGCCGCGTCGCTGGTTGGGCATGAGGCGCTTTACCATGCCGGGCGCATGCTAAGAAAGCCGCCGTGACGAGCGAGCCCGTGTTCCGGCGTGAAGGAATGCTTCGTGTCTCGGAGCTTTTCGAGAGCGTGCAAGGTGAGGGCCCGAGCGCCGGCAGGCCCTGCATTTTTCTGCGCCTCGCACACTGCAATTTGCGCTGCAGCTGGTGCGACACCAAGTACAGCTGGGATTTTCAGAGCTACCCGATCGAGCGGGAGACGCGCGTCGAGACCGTCGCCGAGCTCGCACGGTGCATCGCGGCGCTCGGGGTCCCGCGACTGGTCATCACGGGCGGCGAGCCCCTGATTCAGGCTCGCGGCATCGTGGAGCTTCTGGCCCTTTTGCCGGCTGATCTAGCGGTGGAAGTGGAGACGAACGGCACGCTCGCGCCGCCGCCGGAGCTCTGCCTCCGCGTGACGCAGTGGAACGTCTCGCCCAAGCTCGAGAACAGTGGCGAGCCGGCCGCGCGCCGCCTCGTCCCCGTGGCGCTCGAGGCGCTCCGCGCCACGGAGCGGGCTTTTTTGAAGCTCGTCGTGGCGACGCTCGCCGACGCCGAAGAGGCCGAGGCGCTGGTTTTACTCATGCAGTGGCCGCGCGAACGCGTGCTTTTCATGGCCCAGGCGGCGACGCGCGCCGAGCTCAACGCGCGCGGGCCCGTCGTGGAAGCCGAAGCCTTGCGCCGCGGCCTTCGATACTCGCCGCGCTTGCACGTCGAACGCTGGGACGGCGCGCGCGGTAAGTAGCCCGCGGGCGAGCTGCGGCGCCGTTACGGCGGGATATCGCCCCAAACGACGAGTGCCGCTCGCGTTTCCGGATCGAGCTCCACGGGAGTGCGTAGAGCAGTGCCGGACTCGACCGGCACGCGCTGGCGCTCCGCTTCGAGCGTCGCGAGCCAGAGGGCCCGCGCCGCGATGCTGTGCTCCTCGAACGCGTCGACCGAGCACGCCGGGTCCACGTCGAAGGCGCACAGGCGCGGGGTCGAGCCAAGCTCTCCGCGCAGCAGCCAGGAGCCGGCGCGCGTGGAATAGCGGCCCGGCAGCGTCGCGACCTGCGCCACGCTCTCGATGGCAGCGCCGGACGTCGCGCGCTGCACGAGATCGGTCGCGGGGGTCGCTCCGGGAATGACCTCGAGCGAGCGCGCGAGCGTGGCCCACACGTCGGTCGCCGTGACCGCCGTGGGCACGTCCTGCCCGGCGAGCAGCCGACCCGGGAGCTTGACGATGAGCGGCGCGCTCAGCCGATCCTCGCTCATGGGGCCCGCAGGGTCGTACGGCAGCTCGCCGGTGAGCCCCGGACCGGCGTCGCCCATCACGATCACGAGCGCGTTTTCCCAGGCGTTCTTCTGCTTGAGCAAGGCGATCAGCTGACCGAGTCCCGCATCCTGCTTGGCGAGCGCGAGATCGCCGAGCTCGCGCAGGCGGGTCCAGTCGTCGTCACGCAGCTTCTTCGACCCCGTACGCGCACGCAGCGCACCGAGGATCACGCCGGCGCGGCGCGGCTCGATCGCGCCGTTGTAGTCGAGTGGGCGCAGGTGCTGCGCTTCCTCGCGCGTGACGTCCCATGGCGGGTGCGCGCCGCGCGCGTGAATCACGACCAGGTGCCGCGCGAGTGGGCGCTCGTCGAGCTCGCGGCCGAGCCAGGTCGCGGCGCGTGTGAAGGGCTCGGTCGCGGCCAGGTCTTTCACCGGGGAAAACGCCTCGAATGCGTCCCAGGCCGCGTCGAAGCCGAACGGCGCGAAGCTCGTGGGAACGCTCGTGAAGAACGCGGCCGTGCCGTTCGCCTCCTTCACGAGGCGCGGCAGTGTACGCAGCGTGGGGGCGAGCTTGAGCATCGGCGCCTCCACTTGGTGCGCGCGCGGCGTGAGCCCGGTGATGAGCGACGCGAGCACGCTGCCGGCGGCGCTGCTCGGCGCGCGGTAACGGCTGAAGGCCGCTCCGTCCCGCGAGAGTGCGCCGAGCGAGCCGAGCGACCCGGTGGGCCCCCAGGGCGGCAGGCGCGCCTGCTCGAGCGCCGACATCACGACCAGCACGGCCACTTGCGACCGCGGCACGCGCGCCGGGATCGGGTCCTTTTGGACGAGCTCCGGCTCGCCGAACGCGATGCGTCCGCCGCGCGAGGCCTCCACCGCCTTGAGCTCGAGCAGCACCGGATCGCCGGCAAAACGTGAGAGATCCACGTCGAGCGGGAGCCACGTGCTCGATTCGCCGCCGGCGACGCGCCGGGTCTCGAGCGTCACGGCTTCGGCGCCCTCACGGCGCGCCACGATCTCGAGCGCGCCACGCCCCGTGCCCCAAAGCCCGACCGCCACGCGCAAGCTCGTGCCGGTCACGGGGCGCACGAAGCAGCGCAGCGTCGTCGGCGCGCGCAGGACCAGCGCGCGGCGCGGCACATTCCCGAGCGCGACGTTCTCGACGATGTCCGAGAGCGTCGGCGCTGCGTAACCCTCGTCTCCTGCGCGATCCTCGGCGCTCGAGATGCGCAGCCAATCGAGCTCCGCCGTCGGGCCCCGCGAGCCGCGCGCGGCACCGCCAAACTGCACCTCGAAGCGGTGCAGTCCCGCCTCGAGCTCGGTCGCGAGCTCCGGAAAATCGAAGCTTCGCGGCTCGCCTTCGGGCAGCTTCACCACGCCGAGGCGACGGCCGTCGACGCTCACCTGAACGCGCCGTGCAGTACCCGCTCGCCCGCGCAAGCTCACCCGCATTCGCTCGAGCGGGTGGTTGAGCCACAGCGAGTAGGCGAGCCCGCGCGTGGTGACCTCGAGGTAGGTGGTGCCGTCGCGCGTCACGACGTCGTCGGGCGCGGGGACCAGCGGGCGAAAGCCGGTCCAAGGCGACAGGGCCTCGACGCCGAGGTCGAGCAGCCGTCCATGGTGCTCGACCTCGCAGCTCGGCACGCGGTCGATCAGCAGGTCGCGAGCGCTGCGCTCGAGCGGCGGCGCCGCGGCAGCAGCCGGATCCTCGACGCCGCGCCGAGCGCTCGCGAGCGCGGGAGGCGGTGACGCTTCGGGCGGCGGGGGGAGCGGGCGTTCCCGCTCGCGACAACCGAAGAGCTGAGAAGCGCCGAGCGCGGCAAGGAGCGCGCGCCGCGCGACGGACGCGGCACTCATCGGGGAGCTGGGGGCGGAGCCGGAGACGCGGAAGCCGCGGCCGTGATACGCGCCCGCTTGCCGGCGGAAAGCGCGACTTCGGTCCGACGCGGGGCGCCCGTGCCGCGCACCTCCACGCGGTGAACGCCGGCCGAGGCGGAGATGCGGCGGAGCGGACCGAGCCCGACGAACGCTTCGTCGACGTAGATGGGGTCGGCGCCGCTCACTTCGACCTCGATGATGCCCTGCCCGTCCGCGGGCTGAATGCCTGCCGGCGGGTCGAGGACCTCGATCGATAGCGTTGCGGGTGCGGGCGGCGAAGGCGCGGCGGGCGGCGGCGCTTCGGCGGCGTTGTGCTCCGCCGGCGGCGGGCGCTCGGCGTCCTTGTCGCCCCCGATCAGCGGCAGGAGCAACCAGGTCGTGGCTCCGAACGCGATGGCTCCGGCGACGGCGGAGCGGAACAGCAGCTTGCCCACGGAGCCCGTGTCGGCGGCCTTCGCCGCGGGCTTGGTCTCCACGCGCGCGCGTGAGGGAGGCTGCGTCGGGAGCTGCTTCGGATCGACGGGAGCGGGGGGCTCCGAGGTCGTCGCCAGTGCCTTCGGAGGCTCCGACGAGCGCATCGTCTGCGACGGATGGGGCGCGGGCGTCGGGCTCGGCGTGGCGGCTTTCGGCGGCTCGGGGACCTGCGCTTCGGCCGTGGCGGGCGGCTCCGATCCGACCCGCATCGTGCTCGGGAACGGCGCCTCGGCGGAGGTGAATGGCGTTTTGCCGAGCCCGGGATCCGGAGCCGGATCGCTCCCGTCGTCAGCCGGGGCCTCGCCGATGAGCCCGATCACATGCGCGCCGAGCTCGGGCTCGGGGCCTGAAGGCGTTGGGTCGGGGGACTGCGTGGCCCCGGCGCGAGCCACGACGGGCGGCGAGCCGCCCATGCCTTCGAGCGTCCGCGCGTCCATCCCGAAGGTGAGCATCGGCTCGCTCTCGCCGGCCGGCGTGGGCTCGGGATTGAGCGGCATGGCGGGCGCGTCGCCAGAAACCCGCAGCGGGTCGCCCGCAGCCGTTTCCGCGAGCGCGTCGTGCACGAACCAGCCCGCGTCGGACGAATCGACGGCCGTCGCTGCGGTGGGTACCGCGCCCGGCGACGTGAGCGCAGGCGTGGGCGGGCGTGCGGGCTCGGGCGGAGCGACGCTCCGGGGCGCCGCCGCCGCCACGAACGACAGGATGCCGCCACGGCGCGCGATGTCGGAGAGCACCACCTCGAGCAGACTCGCGGCCACCGTGCCGGATACGAGCAATTCGCCCGGCGACTGTCCCTCGAGCAGGCGCCGCACGACGCCGGCCGTCGGCTCGGGTGTGCACGCGAGATAAGCCTCCACGAGGGGGCGCTCGAGCTCGACGCGCTCGAGCCTGACGAGCGCGCCCGCCGAGACGGCAGCGAGCGCTGCGCGCGCCTCCGCGATCGGCTTCGCGACGATATCGAACAGGCTGCCCGAAAGCTCGCTGCGGCAGGGCGACTCGTCCGGCTCCACGCTGAAGCGACCCGCCCCCGCGCCGAGCAGGCTGCCGAGCACGGCCGCGCCGCGCAAGAAGCTACCGTCCGGCGCGCTCCGCGTGAGCGAAACCAGCGCTCCCCCGCGCACCTGCGCTTCGAACAGAAACGCCGCGTCACGCACGGAAACCCGCGCGTTTCGTCCCCCGCGGCAGGTGAGATCGAGCACGAGGCGCGGCGTGAGCCCGTCGAGCCGTCCGCGCGCCTCGCCTCCGGCCTGGATGCGCTCCTCGACCCGCGCCCGCGCGCGCAGGATCTCACGCACGCGCTCCACGACGGCGGAGGCAGTCGCCTCCTTGCGCAGGTACCCGTCGGCGTCGGCACCGAGCTCGCGCACGCGCTGGAGCAAGTCCTCTTTCCAAGAGAGCAGGATCACGGGCACATCGCGCACCGCCACGTCGCGCTTGATCTCGTGACAGAGCGAGAAGCCGTCGAGCTTCGGCATCAGCACGTCGCTCACCACCGCGTCCGGCCAATGGCTGAACACGTATTCGAGCGCGCGCTTGCCGTCGTGCGCCTCGAGCACCTCGACGCCGACCGAGCGCAGGATCTCGGCCATGAACCAGACGACCGCGGGATCGTCGTCGGCGACCACGATGCGGCGGCCGTGCAGCGAAACGCCCTCGGCGTCGCGCGCGTGCTCGGGGCCGCGGGCGCCGGCGCGACGCTCACCGCCCCCCCAGGGCGCAAACGGGACGCCGCCCTCCGGCCCCGTCTGCTCGAAGCGCAGCCCGCCACCCGAGCGCAGCGTGACGAGCTCGCGCACGCGCGCCACGGCGCCCCACACGGCGGCGAGCACCTCGTGCCCCTCGCCGAGCGACACCCGCGTATTCGGCGCTGACGTCTCGAGCGCGTCGACCAGACCGCGCTTGAACTCACCCGCGATGCGCTCCGAAAGCGCCTGCACCGTGAGCTCGCCGAGCGGCTCACGTGCCGGGGGCCGCGCCGCGCGGTCGCGGAGCTCGGCGACGGTGCGGCGCAGCGTGTCGGGGCTGCACGGCTTCGGCAGCACGCGCGCGACGCCGAGCTCCACGAACTGCGCGGCGCTTTCCGGCTGCTCGAAGCTACCGACGATGACGACGGGGGCGCGCTCGACGAGCTCGTCCGCGAAAAGCTTGGCCACGGCCTCGCGCGCGCCCGTGAGGTCCCCGTCGATGACGATCACGTCGGGACCGACGATGTGCACGAGCTCTGCGAGGCGGGGCGCGTCGTCGAAGCGCTCGCACTCGAACGACGGGCCGTCCGCTTCCTGGAGGGCGCCGGCGAGCGCTGGCGAACCGAGCACGAGCACGCTGGTCGGCCACGAGGGCGCGGCCGCGCGAGCCAGCGACTCCGGACCACGCTGCGACACGGGCGCCCCGAGCACGAGGGACGGCAAGACGTCGAAGGCTCGCGACACCTCTTCGAAGGGCGCAGGCTTGCCGGCGGCGGCGGCCTGTCGAACGCTGCGCTCCGCCTCCGCCAGCGCTTCGGCAACGCTCGCGAAGCCGAGAACGCGCGCGGCCGCGCCCACGGCGTGGACGCGGCGGAGGAGCCCCTTCACCCGGTCGGCGTCGCCCGGGACCTCTTCCGCGGCGAGCAACGCGCCGCGCAGCGTCTCGAGCCGCCGGGGAAGGCTGCCGGCAAATTCAGCGCGCGCCCCGGTGAGTCGGGCCTCCTCCTCGCGCGGTCCTGGCGCAGCGGGCATGCGGCGGCCGTAGCATACCACCCGACGATCGAGCGAGATTTCCGCGATGGGCGTCGCGCTTTGCTACGCTCTCGGCATGGCCCGGGCGCGGATTCGTTGGATCTTCCGCGCTTGGCCGCTCGCAGTGCTGGCCATCGGCGCGAGCGCCTGCGGGCCGCGGAAGGCAGCGGAGAGCGACGGCGGCGGCGGCGATGACCTCGCACGCGCCGAGCTCGATTTTCGCGAGACCTACGCGACGACGCCGCTCGAGGTGAGCGGCCGCGTGCTCGACCGTGCGGGGACGCCCCTCTCGGGCGCGCGGCTCGGCCTCGGCGAAGCGAGCGCCCAAAGCGACGCGCAGGGACGCTTCGCGTTCAGCGGGATCGCGCGGCGGAACGCGCTGCTCGTCGTCGAAATGGCGGGGTTTCGGGTCGAACGGCTGCCGCTCCTGCTCGCGGTGCCCCTCGACCAAACCGCGGCCCGCGTCCCGCCGATCCTGCTTTTCCCCGACGATCACGCGCGCCTGACCTTCGGCGGCGATGTTCAGCTCGGCCGGCGCTACCTCGATTCGACGGGCATGGCCCCCTCCGACCAGGTCCCTCCGGACGACCCCACGACGCTGATTCAGGCGAGCAACCCCGGGCCCGGGACCGAGGCCGTTCTCGCGCCGATCAAGCCGTGGCTCTCGGATCCCGACTTCACGGGCGTGAACCTCGAGACGGTCGTCAGCGACACGCCGAGCACGCCCGACCTCAACAACACCTACGTGTTCTTCACGCTTCCCGGGTCGCTGCCCCCGCTGCGCGACGCAGGCATCGACTACGTCGCGAACGCGAACAATCACATCTACGACTACTACGACGACGGCGTGAGCGACACGCTCCGCGCCGTGGAAGACGCGGGCCTCCTGCACAGCGGCGCAGGCGTCAACGCCGACGCAGCGTTCGAGGCCGCGCGCACCGACGTTCGCGGCGTGCCCTACTCGTTCCTCTCGTTCGTTTCGATCGAGGGCATTCCGGTGCGCAACTCGACCGGCGCGACCGACACGCGCAGCGGCTCGGCGGATCTGAACGACGACGACCGCATCCAGAGCGCCCTCGCGCGCGAGCGCGACGCCGGCCGCGTGCCGATCGCCGAGCTTCACACCGGCTACGAGTACTCGGAGGCACCGCTCGACGACTACACGACGGGACGGATGGAGTTCGTCGCCGACGCCGGCGCCGCGCTCGTGGTTTGCCACCACCCGCACCTCGCGCAGGGCTTCGAGTTCCACGACGGCACGCTGATCGCGCACAGCTTGGGCAATCTGGTCTTCGATCAGGACCGCATCGAAACGCAGCTCGGTCTGCTCCTGAGCGTCGATCTCGACGGGGAGCGGCTTCTCAACGCGGAGGCGCGCGGCGTGTTCATCGACGAGTACGTCCCGCGACCGGTGACGGGCCACCTCCACGACCTCTTGCTCCGGCGCGTCGGCGGCTCGTCGGCGCCGTGGGGCACGCTCGTCGTGCCGTACGGCGCGAGCGCCTGGATCGTTCCGCCCGAGCGCGCGGACGAGATCGCAACGGTCGATCGGCACATTTCTGCCCCTTTTCACATGGGGAACGAGCGGTTCACGGTCGTCGACCTCCGGCCCTCGCTCGAGCCGGGCGAGTCGATCGTCTCGGTCAGCACCAAACAAGCGACCTCGAGCCTACGCATCGGCCGCGACCTGCTCGTGTACGGAGACATTGAGGACCAAGACGTCGACGATCAGGATCTCGAAACGCCGGCGTTCTACACGACGGGCCTCGACCGCGCGCGTTCGAGCTACGTGTGTCGCAAGGACGCCTACCGCGGCGCAGCGGCGCTCTGCTCGATTCGCGACGAGGCGAGCACGACCGAGGCGTCGATGACCCTCCGCGATCGGCTGCGAGTGCTGGGCGACAAGACGAACCTGCCCAACAAGGAGCTCACGCTCTTCGCGATGGTGAGCGCCAACCGCGCCGGGCCCGTGCGCATCGAGGCCCGCTACTACGCGAGCCTCGGCGACGAGGAATTCGGCGCAGAAACGCCGATCGAGCTCGCCCCCGGCAGCTACAACTGGAACGCGGCCGTGCGCGACCTTCACATGCCGCCCGACTCGCCCGACTACCCGCGCAGCCCGAGCGACCCGTACGACCCCGAGCTCCGCCGCCAGAATGCCCGCGCGCTGCGACTCTTCGTGTATCAAGGCGCGCCCGCGTCCGGCGCCGGGATCTTTCGCATGGACGACGTGGCCGTCATCGCTTGGCAAGAGGAGCTCGACCCGAGCGGCGCGACCGAGCTCGACGTACCGCACCCGCGCGAGTTCTTGCGTGTCGAAGGCGAGCCCGGCGTCTACGTGCTCGACGTGACGGTGCGCAAGCGCGTCCCGAAAGCCGCGCTCGCTCAGTGACGCTCAGAGCAAGAACGAGACGCCGACGCTGAAGGTCGGGCGCCCGACGCGCATCGTGAGCGTGATGCGATCGGTGAAGTGGAAGCGCCCGCCTGCCCACAGGCCGAGAATACCCAGGTGATCGTCGTGCTTACCGTCGACGCCGTGACCGGCGCGAATGGACACGCCCGGCTCCCCGAACACGGACCAATTGCGGCTCAGCCAGAAGTTCCACTGCATCACGACCGGGATCCACACGCCCTTGTCGACCCAGTCGGCGCCGAACCCGACGCCGATGCTATTGTTGATGCTGGGGATGAAGCCGTTGTGCAGCACGCGCACCGTGCCGCGAAAGCCGACGCCCGGGACCCAGTTCGCGTACGGCGCGAGCAGAGCGTGCGGCTCTGCCTCGAACACGTAGCGCGGGTGCAGCCCGGGGAACTTGATCACCATCTCGTCGGCGCTCGCCGGCGCGGAAACCGCGAGCAGCCCGAGCGCGACGGCGCCCGCAAAAAACCCGGTGAATGGCTTCATTCGCTCCCTGCCGCGCGCTCGAGCGTGGCGCGCACGAGCGCCGCCACGCGCTCCGGATCGGCCTCGCCGCCGCTGCCGAGCACGCTTTCGCCGTCGACGAGCGCGACCGACGCCAGCCGGCATCCGGCTTCCAGGGCTTCGAACGGCTCACTATCGAGACGGGCCACGGCGACGCAACTCGGTAACACGAGTCCCCACAGCGGAGCAAATGCGTCGACGAGCGGAATGCCCACGAGCTCGAGCGAGACGCTTTCCGTCATGCGTATCGTCGCGAGGTGATGCGGCGCGGGCGCCACCGGCACGTCGCCTGCCACTGACGTGTCGCTCACGCGCGACAGCGAGGACAGGACCGCACCGAGCTTTTGCTGCGAGCCCGCGAGCCCGATGCGCGGCATGCCCTCGAACCCCGTCCGCGCGACGCGCTGCGCGAGCGCCGCAAGCACGGTGAGTCGCTCCGGCTCGGCGAGCTCGACGCGCCGGTGCCCGCCCGTGAAACGACGCACCGCCCCCGCGCTCAAAAGGCCCGAAAGCGCGCCGAGAACGTCGATGTCGGGCGCTGGGACCTCGTCGAGCAGCTCGGCCAGCGAGTGCGGGCGCACGAGCGCCTCGAGCACGCGTTGCTCGACGTCGCGTTGCTCGGGCCGGGCGAGCATGACCGCGAGCAGCGCATCGTTGCCGAGCGCGAGCCCGTCGACGAACTTCTTCGTCTCGTCGAGCTGGCGCATGCCGTCCATCAAGAGCGCCTGCGAAGGTCGCTCGATACGGCGCACCGTCACGGAAGCGCCGCCCACGAACGCGAACGAGCCCTCGGCCTCGCCGATCAAACGAAAGAGCGCCTTCTCGCCGTCGACGCGGCGGTACACGGCGTCGACGACCTCCCCGTCGCTGAGCCGCACCTCGCCCGCGCCGCTCGGCGTGGAGAGCGACAGCGTGCCGCTGCGCCGATTCGAGCCGAGCAATTGCAAGAGATCCGCCACGCTCACCTGCTGCAGATCGCCGCGAAAATCGCCGCCTGCCGCCGCGGCGGGCACCGAATGACCGAGCGCGTGGACGCGCTTCGCGATGAGCTCCACGTCCCAGCGCGGCAGCTCCCCTTCGGCACGAGCGCCCACGCCGTCGACGAGCACGAAGCGCGGCAGCGGAACGAGCGCCGGCGCGGCTGCCAGGGCTTCGGCAAATCCGGGCGCCGACGCGACGGCGCTCGAGATCAGCATCACGCCGACGCGCACGGCTTGGGCGCGCTCGGCAGCGCCTGCGAGTCCGTCGGCGATCGCCACCTCGAGCCCGTGCGCGCGAAGCTTCGAAGCGAGGGCGCCGAGCTCGTCCACGTCGGGCTCGATCAGCAAGACGGGGCGCGCCATCAGTCCGTCCACCGGAGGCCGGAAGCCTGGCTAAGGCGCTGAATCAAGAGGTCGGCGAGCAACGGGTCGGCCGCGTGCACCGCGCGCACCGACGGCCCTTCGAGCCGCCCCGCAAACGCGTACGCACCATGCTCGCAGAGCACCGCGCACACCTCGACGTTGGCGCAGCCCGGCGTTTGGCTCACGTCGACCGCGTGGACTTGGCGCGTCGCTCCCGGTCGCACGACGTCACCGCTCAGGGCGCCTCCGATCCCGACCCCCGCGTGGCGGGTGACGATCGCGAGCGTAGCGCCGCCGCGCGACGCTTCGCGCAGCGCCGTCTGCACGAGCCCCACCACCTCGAGCGTCGGGAGCTCGATCACGCGTGGCGACTCCGTCACGGGCCCAGCTCGAGCGCTCCCTGGCGGCACCGAGAGCAACGCGTCGACGAGCTCGGGCAGCGCGAGGTCGCGCAGGCGCAGGCGTTCGACGATCGACGCCCGGCACACCTCCGCCCGGTGCCGCGCGAC
>Ga0070682_100000860_pt1 | contig 17797 bp, 10 predicted proteins | sample KBSC63LmetaG_FD_64668 | JGI IMG/M metagenome (GOLD analysis project Ga0070682, IMG submission 64668) | Corn rhizosphere microbial communities from Kellogg Biological Station, Michigan, USA - KBS C6-3L metaG | ecosystem: Host-associated > Plants > Roots > Rhizosphere | place: USA: Michigan... | reverse complement strand
CAACGCTAGCCAGCGCAGCCACGAGTGGACGAAGAGGAGCGGCGCGTAGCCGATCGTCATCCGGGCAGGCTAGCGCTCAGGGCCCGGGCAGGATTGTCAATGAAGTCGAAATTTATGCCAAACGGTTCAACCCGCGAGACGGCGGCGCGGCGCTTCCCGCGCGTGAAGTAGGCGATAGTCCGCCGGGGCCACGCCGAGCTCCCGCTCGAAGGCGCGCTTCATGTTGGTCGCCGTGCCGAACCCACAGCGCGCGGCGAGAGACTTGGCGGAATCCCGCGTCGTAGCGAGCAGGGTTCGGGCCTGCTCGACGCGAACTTTCTCGATCAGCTTCGCCGGCGTGAGGCCGAGGTGCTCGTGACAGCGCCGGTGCAGCGTGCGCACCGAAAGTGCGGAGGCGCGCGCGAGGCTCTCGACGCCTGCTTCGCGAAGGTGGGTGCGGATCCACGCGACGGCCGTCCCGAGCGGGCTCGAGTCCTCGAGCTGGGACACGAGCGCTTCGCTGAATTGCGACTGGAATCCCGGCCGCCTCGCGTACAGCACGAGCCCCGCGGCGATCGAGTCGGCGACGCGCTGCCCGTGGTCCTTCTCCACCATGGCGAGCGCCATGTCGATGCCCGTGGTGACGCCGGCCGATGTCCAGATCGGGCCGTCGGAAACGAAGATGGCATTCGCGTCGACGGTCACGCGGGGGAACAGGCGCGCGAGCCGTTCGCAGCCGCGCCAATGCGTGGTGGCGCGCCGCCCGTCGAGCAGCCCCGCCGCCGCCAGCAGGAATGCGCCCGAGCAGACCGAGGCAACGCGTCCGGCGACGCGCGCTGCCCTGCGGAGCCACGCGAGGAGCTCCTGATTGGCCATGGCCGCGAGAATCGGCCCTTCGTTTCCCCCAGCAACGAGGATCGTGTCGCCCGGTCGCGCCCGAACGCCGAACGCATCGCGCGTGACGATCGGCACGGACGTGCTCGTGCTCGTCTCGCCGCCGCCGGGTGTCACCACCTCCACCCGGTACGCCGCAGTGCCCGCGTGGTTCGACGCCGCCGCAAAAACCTCCGCCGGCCCGAAGATGTCGAGCGCGACCGCTCCCTCGAACGCCACGATCAGGACGCGCTGCACGTGGCGGATAATAGACGAAACATCAAATGAGTGCCACCGGAGTCGCGCCGAGCCGCGCGCGCGCCGCGCGGCGCCGGGCGTTGAAGAGCACGACCGTAGCGAACGCCGGTGCCGCCACCGAAACCGCCACCACCGTGCTCGCGAGCACGCCGTCGATGCGCGGCACCGCGCAGAAGAGCACTTCTCCGAGCGTCGTGAGCGCGTCGAGCGCGATCACCACGAGCAGCGTGGTGGCAAGCCAGGAACGCCAACGAGCGCTCAGGGCGAGCAAGGCGACGCACAGCACGACGTCGAGCGCGATCCACGACCACTTCACGAGCGGTGAGGGGAACCAGCGGGGCCCTCCGCCGATGGCCATGACGAGGGTCCAGGGGACGAGCAGGAGCGCGAGCACGCGCACCACGATGGTCGGTCCCCGGAGCAGCGCCTCGACCCCGTAGCGGAGCAGGCCGCGCCGCGAGAACGCCGAGAGCGCGTCGAGCACGGCCGTTTCGGGGCGCTCGTCGTGCGGGTAGGTGAGGTAGATGGGAACCCACTCGCGCGGGCGGAACTTGGCTTTGAAGGCCTGGATGCCCGAGAAATCGTAGAGCGGCGAGCCGAGCCGCGCGAAGAAGCGCAGGGTGTCGGTCACGCCGCCCGCGAGCGGAGCGAGCCCGAGCGTGAGGTAGTCGCTGCCTTGCGCGGACGCGTGGTTCATCGCGGCCGCGACCAGCGCTTCCACGGTTCCGTTCGGCGCGGAGCTCGCGCGGATCAGGTCTTCGATGAACCAGCCGTTTCTGGCGTACACGGGCACGACCGCGGCGAAGCCGACGAGCTCGTCCCCGCGCCGCGCGACGAAGAGCCGGCGCTCGGCGGCGAACGTGAACGGCTCGACACGCACCAAGAAGCCCATGGGCGGCATCGGTCGCGTGGCGAGCCAGGCATCGACGAGCTTCTCGAGAGCTTGGCGCAGGGGAGCACCGTGCGGAGCGACATCCTTCGGGTCCGCGAGGGTCACGGTCACGCCCTTTGCGCGCGCACGCCGAAGCTGCTCGCGGAGACTCGGCGTCGCGCTCACGACGGCTTCGAACTCGCGCGGATCCCAGAGCGGCTGCTCGCCGATCAAGAGCGAGGCGAACCCCGGCCAACCCGCGGCTCTGAGCTCGGTGGCGAAGAACACGACACGCCGGCCGAGGGTTTTCGCCGCCTGCGCGAACTCGCGCGCCACGTCACCGAGCCGAGCTTCGGGAGCGATCGGCGCGCCGGCCGCGACCCAGGCGCGTCCGGTATCGACGTAGGCGACGGGGCTCCCGTCCGCTGCGAACCAATACAAAAACTCCGAGCCGAGCGTCTGGAACGACGTGGCGTTCCAACCGAAGCGCTCGAGTGCCGCGAGCACGCGCCGTCGGGCGTCGGGCGGCGGAAGCGGCTCCGTCTCGCGCGGGGGCTCGGTCACGGCGCGAGTCTCGCACCTCTGCCCGCTTTCACCACACCAGGCGGTGGGAGCTCGAGCCGACCCGCCTACGCACGGGGCTTAGCGGCGTGTTCGCTTCGCGCTCTCGTGCGCCCGTCCGAGGAAGATGCCGCCCGGCTTGCGGAGCATCGCGACCACCTTCGCTAGGTTGCGCTCCCGGGCTGCTTCCGATTTCAGTCCGGCGAGGTAGCGCAAGATCTCCTTCTGCCGGCTCGGCGTGAGCGCGCTCCACGCCTTCTTGGCTTGCGGTCGCTCGGCGAGGGCGCGACGCAACGCGCGGGGCATCGGGTGCGTCGGGCCGCCGCGGTAGCTCGCGTCGAACGATACGCTCGCGGTGACGCGATCGCCGACCGCGGTCGCTGAAGCCGTGCGGATCGGGCCGTTCAGGTAGAGGTAGAAAGTGCCGTCGCCCGCGGGCATCAGGTTCACGCGGGCCGGGGGCGTGGGCCGCCCGTTGATCGTCACGAGCACGGGCATCGGGCGCTTCCAGTCGGGTTTCAGCGCGATGGCGTGGCGGGCGCTCACCCGCAGGTACGGGTTGATGTCGCGGAGCTTGATGCGCTGGGTGAACCGGACGGCCGTCACGGTCCGGAACCTAGTCGGGCGGCGGCGCGCAGTGGGGCGTTCGTGTGGAACAGGCCTCGGCCGCGACGGGCCGGCCCCCGCGCGGCCTTGCGGCGGTCGGGTGTCAGGGGGACAATGTGCGCCGGGGTGCGGGACAGACGGCGTCTATCTCACATGTACATACTTCCCGGTGGCAGCGCCCGAGGCGTTGAGGGTCACAGCGGCGCGCACGCGGTTGCCGAACGGCGGGGTCCGCTGTCTTGGGTCGTGCTGCTCGTGGGGTTCGTGGTCGGGGGCTGCCAGATGCTGCTCGGTGACTACACGACCATCGAGGATGGGCACCGGTGTGGCCTCAATGCCGCGCGCTGCGTCGGCAACGTGCTCCAGATCTGCAACAGTCGCCGCACCGCGTGGGACAATGCCGCGGTCTGCGCATCCGACACGCTGTGCGACGAGACGCACGCGGTCTGCGTTCCTCCGACCTGCGCTGCCGACGAGCGGCACTGCCAGGACGCGGAGCTGCAAATTTGCAAGGCCACGCGCGACGGATGGGCCCTGCTCATGCCGTGCGCCTCGGCAGGTCTCTGCAGCACCGAGCGCGGCATCTGTACCGACAAGCCTTGCGAGCCCAGCGAGATTCAATGCAACGGCAACGTCGTTCAAGCCTGCCGGACGGACCGCTCGGGGTGGGACGATCTCTACGCCTGCGACTCCGCCGCTCTCTGCAACAAGGCGACGGGCAAATGCGACGAGGCTGCCTGCAAACCCCACGATTTCCATTGCGACGGCGCCACGCTCGAGACCTGCAACGACATGCTCGACGGCTGGGACACGGTGAAAAACTGTGCCAGCGAGGCGCTCTGTGACCCGGTGATGGGCAGCTGCGGCACGGCGAACTGCTCGGTCCCGGGGACGTTTCGCTGTACCGAAGACGGTGGGCTCGAGCAATGCGCCGACAACCTCACCGGCTGGCTCCCGCTCGAGACCTGCAAGTCGGCCGCGCACTGCAACGCCGTGAGCGGCACGTGCATGGAAGACCCGTGCGTGCCCGGTACGCGCCAGTGCAACGGGGCGACGCTCGAGGTGTGCAACAGCGCGAGCACGGGATGGGACGCGGGTGCCACCTGCGAGACGGACGGCCTTTGCCAGCAGACGCTCGCTACCGGTAGCACCGGCTGCGTGCCGCCCGTTTGCAACCCGAACGACACGCGCTGTACCGGCATGCAGCCTCAAATCTGCAACGCCGGCCGCACCGATTTTCGCGACAACGGCGCCGCGTGCCTGACGGCCGAGCTCTGCAACGGCGGCAAGGGGACCTGCGGCACGCCCGTGTGCGAGCCCAATCAGACCCGGTGCACGGGCGCGGCGCCGGAGATCTGCAACGCGGGCCGCACCGATTTCGAGCCCAGCGGCCCTGCCTGCGCGAGCGCAGCGCTCTGCAATCGCGACACCGGGACCTGCGGCGACCAGAAGTGCAAGGCCGGCCAGCTCCGTTGCGATCCCGACAATCCGACGCACCTCGAGCGCTGCAAGGACGACCTCACGGACTGGGAGGCCACGCCCTGCGACGTCTGCGCGACTGCAGAGCTCTGTACGGCGTCGATCGGCGCCGCCACCTGCGACGCGGACTCCTGCCAAGAGCCCGCGTGCACGGCCGGCACGCCGCATTGCGGAGGGAGCGGCAGCGATCAAGGCAAGGTGCTCGAGGTGTGCAACGACGGGCGCACCGGCTACACGCCGTGCCAGACCTGCGTCACGCCGGAGCTCTGTACGGCGTCGATCAAGACGCCGTTCTCGTGCACGTCGACGGCGTGCACCGCGCCGTCGTGCAGCCCCTCCGATCGCTGGTGCGGCGGAACCGGCAATCTCGTTCTTTATCAATGCCCGCCGAGCCGCATCAACACGATGGCGACGGTGCTCGACACCTGCGCGACGAGCGGTCTCTGCACGCTCTCCCACGACAACAACGCGTCCGAGTGCGTCGAGCCGAGCTGCGCGCTCACCGACCGGTGGTGTGGCGGAACGGGGAATCGCACGCTCTATCAATGCCCCGCGAGCCGCATCAACACGGAAGCGACGACGCTCGACACCTGTGCCACCAACGGCTTGTGCGAGCTCACGCGCACGAAGAACGAAACCACCTGTGAAGCGGGCTGCGCCGTCAACGCGACACAGTGTGCCGGGACGGGCAGCCGCACCCTGCAGATGTGCAAGAGCGACCGGACCGGCTTCCAGGACTGCGATACGTGCACGACGGCAGCGCTCTGCACCGATTCTCTCGGCGCGACGACGTGCGATACGAGCGCGTGTCACTCGTGCCTGGCCGGCGACGCGCAGTGCAACACGGCCGGCAACTACGAGACGTGCAACGCCGCTCACACCGGCTTCGACGTGACCGATTGCCTGGGCAACGGCTGCGACGCGGTGTCGGGTTGCCTACCGGCGGGCACGGGCGGTACGTCGGGCACGGGCGGCACGTCGGGCACCGGCGGTTCCGCGGGGATGTCCGGTACGGGCGGCGGCGGTGGCGCGTGAGTCCTCGCAACATGGCGAAACGGAGCGCGTAACACTCGAAACCGTTCGTGGGCTCGCGGAGGGTCGCGGAGGCTCCGTCGCGGCGACCTGTTCGGGTGATGCCGCTTGACGTCGCACACGCGCCGTTCTTGATGGGCGCGGCTCTCGACCGCCCGGACCCCGCCCGTGACCCACTTTCGCGCCTTCGGCCTTCTGACTCGCGCCGGCTTCGATCCGAGCACCGCGGCATCCATTCTCACGTTGCTCGAGGAAGGCGGCATGACGCTCGCCGATCGAGCGAACGGCGAGTTCGTGTGCCGCTGGGTCGATGTTCTCGTGCGTCCGGTGCCGTCCGACGCCGACACGATCATTCGCACCCTCACACGCACCTCGGGCGAGCGCTCGACGAGCAATACGCACTGGCTCGAAGGAATCGTGCCGCCGCCGTCGCCGCCCGATCCGGGCTGACGTCGCGCCGCGAGCGTCAGAACTGCGTGAGCTCGAGCCCGCCCGGGTACCAATAGCTCGTGTACGTGCCGTAGCCGTAGACGGTGATGCCGACTCGGTCGGTAGCTTCGATGGTGTGGTTGCCGGTGCCGGAGTTGTCGAGCGAAACTCGCATGATTTGGTAGCCCGTCGTGCCGATCGCGGTTCCGTCCGCGAGCGTCATGCCGTCGAGGGTGACCTCGGCGCCCGTGGGCGCCGTGATGTTCACGTAGTTCGTGAGGTAGTTCACCGGCGCGTGGAAAAGGTAGTTGGTTCGGTATTGCTGGACGGGAACGGCGAGCACCATGTCGGGGTCGCCCGTGGCACCCGGGCCGGCGTCTTGGCCGAGGGCGTACTCGGCGACGAGAACCCGCTTGTTCGAGGTGATCTCGAACGTGGCCAAGCTCTGACTAATCTCGAAGTAGTCGCCCGCGTTGGTGAGCGTGGTCGGCGCCCCCGCTTGGGCCGGCGAATAGCTGACGGTCGTGTTGGCTTCCGTCGCGATCACCCGCACCATGCGTGCCTTCTCGGTGGCGGGTGCGATCAGCGGCGTCGCCACGATGTACGTCGTGCCCAGGGTCTCGATGGGCAGCATCGCTTCCTCGATGTGATCGCACGCGTAGACGTTGTACGGGATATCGGTGCAGGAATGGCCTCCGATCACCTGCACGGGCTTGGTCGCCGTAATGCGCGTGCCGGTGAGATCGCTCAGATCGGGGCTGCCTCCGCCCGTGGCGCTCGCCACCTGCAAGACGTCGCCTTCGTCGAGCGTGATCGTCCCCGTGCCGGTGGCTGAAACGCCGGCACCCGCGACGACGGTGCCGCCCGTGGCGGACGGACTCAGGGTCACCTCGGTGTCGTCCTCTTTGGCGACCACGGCGTAGATCCCGGGATAGCCGGACCAGGTGTTTCTCGCGGCGACGACGTAGTTGCCGGTCCAAGTATTGGTGGGCAACAAGAGAGACGCGTCGTTCGTGTACGTCGCCGACGTACCCTTTTGGTAGTTCAGCGGGCTGTACTGGTACACGGTGACCGGCTGATCCGTCCGTAGTCGGTAGGCGCCGCTGACCGCAAGGGCGGTGCTCGCCGTGACCATGCTCGTCCACGGTAGGATGATAATCGCCACGTCACCGGGCGCGGCGGTCGACGTCGCGATCGACGTGGCCCCCTGCGTGACCGTGATGTTGGCGGTCTTCGTGCCGGTGTTGGCGACCGCTACCGCGAAGTCGCCGACCGACAGCACGAGGGCCTGGTTGTTGACGACGGTCGGATAGTAGTCGCAGCCGAGGTAGCTCGAGCCGAGCGACGACACGGCACACGGGCCCTTGCACAGGCCGTCCTTGCAGCTCAAGCCCTGGACCGGATCGCAGTACTCGGTCATCTCGACCGCCTTGCCCGAACGATCGAAGCCGCAGAAGTGCGAGGTGTCGTCGTTGCACTCGCCGTAGCCGACGCCGCAGTCGCTGCGGCAGTCGGCGGAGCACGTGAAATCGTCCTCGCTGTTTCCGTCGTCGCACACTTCACCGGGCTCGATCGTGCCGTTGCCGCAGGTGTTGCAACGACTGGTGCTCACGCTCGAGCAGTCTTGGCTGCACGTCAGCCGGCCGCCCGTGAACCCGTGGTCGGCGCAGGTGTCGCCGTTGAAGTCGTTGCCGTCGCAGAGCTCGTCCCCTTCGACCATGTCGTTGCCGCACTCGAGCGGCTGGTCGCCGCAGCTCGTGGTCACGATCGTGCAGCCGACGCAGGTGAGCTTTCCGCCGGGGAAGTCGAAATCCGTGCAGTCGAGGCCGCGGAAGTCCTTCGTGTCGCACTCCTCGTACTCCGGGTCGTCTTGTGCGCCGTCCGCGACGCCGTCGCCGCACGTGACGCAAGCCGAGGTGTCGAGCTTGCAATCGTCGCCGCAGCTGAGCGTTCCCGCGGTGAAACCCTCGCGCACGCAGGTCGCGCGCCCGAGCCGATCGCCGTCGCACTCCTCGCCTTCGTCGATCAGGCCGTCGCCGCAATGGGCGAGCTGGCAATCGCTCCGGCACGTGTCGGCGCGAAAATCGGAATTCAGCGCTCCGTCGTCGCACCCCTCGCCGTCGTCCTGCACGCCGTCGCCGCAGCTCGGTAGCGCGCAATTGACGCGGCAGCCGTTCGGCGCGTCGTCCGAGTTCATGGCTCCGTTGTCGCACTGCTCGAGCCCGTCGAGCATGCCGTTGCCGCAATTCGCGGACGGCGTGCACGCCTTCACTTCGAACGTGCAGTTCGCGCGACACGCGAGTGGACCCGGTCCGAAGCCGAGTCGCTCGCAGGTCGTGTCGGCGAGCGCCAAGCCGTCGCACTGCTCGAGCCCGTCGATGACGCCGTCACCGCAGTTCGACGAAACCGTTTCGCCCCCGGCGCCGCCGAGCCCTCCGCCGCCGGCACGTCCGCCGAGCCCTCCGCCGGCGAAGCCCGCCGCCCCCCCGGCCGATCTGCCGCCGCTACCCGCTCCCGCCTTCCCGCCCGAGCTCGGCGCGTTGCCGGCGCCCGCGTCGTCGTCGTCGTCGTCCCCGTTCGCCTTGTTCCCGCATCCGTTGAGGAGGAGGGAGGCCAGAAGCAGCGCACCCAGCTTGAAGAAAGAGCTTCGCATCGTTCCCTCCGTCACTCGCCGACCACTCCGGGAGCGCCCGGAACGATGACCACGACGTCTTGCGTGTCGAGCACCGCCCCCGTCTGCTCGTCCACGATGTCGATGAAGGCCTTGAAGACTTGCGGATCGGTGGTCTCCTTGACCGTCGTGTTGCGCGCTTGCACCTCGAAGAAGAGGCGCGCCCCTTCGCGGCTTGCGCTGCTCGACCCGACGGCGAACCCCGCGAATCCGTTGTCGTAGTCGGCGCCCTGGAAGGCCGCGGGCGTCGGCACGGGGTTGCAGCTCTGCTCCGGCTCTTTCGGGGGCTTGAAGGTGTCGTCGGGCTCGTTGGCGAGGACCTTTTTGAGGAACGCGCTCGTGTCGGGCGTGCCGTCGTCGCCGTCGTCGCGGCCCGCGGCGTACACGTCGAACTTCGTGTACTTGATGATGGCGTCGATGCCGTCCGTGGTCACGTCGGCGAGTCCCGTTCCGTCACCCTGGATCTGGAAGCGAAGCACGCACTCCGGCTGGTCGTCGGCGCCCGTGGTCGGATCCGTCGCGTCCGGCATGCAGCACTTGTCGGCGCCGCAGCGCCAGGCCGTCGCGCTCGTCTTGAACGAGCAGGGCGGGACGGTCGCGCGCGTGTACTCCGAGATTTCGGTGAGGCTCGCCGCCGCAATCGGCGACGTGCCGTTCTGGATCGTGATCACGCGCGCGCCGATCTTGTCGAGGGCGTTGAAAGCGTCGTCGTGGTCGTGCGCCGCGTACGTGGTCGGGTAGGAGCTCACGGCGGTGTCGTGCGATTCGGCATCCGTGGCGTGCACGATGATCGGCAGCGCGCCGCGCCGGAACTGCGCCCCGCCGATGCGCCCGGACACGCTGAACGGTCCGAAATCCCCGCCCGCGCCGAAGATGCCCGAGCCGTTCGCCGCCTGGTACAGCGCCTCGTAGCCGGCCTCGGGGATGTCGCCGCCGGCACCGAGCGACAGCGCGTTCGCCGCGGATTGCGCCGTGGCTTCGCTGGTCGTGATGCCGCTGAACAGGTGGAAGGGCTCGTCGCCCGGGTTGCCGAACGGCGACGCCGGGAAGTCCTCGAACGACGCGACGCCGAAGGCTGCGTCCGAGACCCGAGCGCGCGTGTCCGAGATGATCGACGAGAGGCCCGACTTGAGGCTCACGATCACGCCGTTCATCGAGGCCGTCGTGTCGACGTCGAAGAAGACGTCCGCCTTCTGGACGCGTGGCACGAAGCGCAGCGTCGCGCTCTGCGTATCGCCCTTGTACGGCAGCACGAAGTAGAACTCGACGCCGTGGTCGAGGATGGTGTCGCCGTCGTCGCAGGGATCCGCGCCGGTGAGCACCTCGACGAGATCGCTGTAACCGTCGCCGTCCGCGTCGGGGTCGAGCCGCCCGCACTCCGCCTCTTGATCGTCGGGTAGCCCGTCGTCGTCCGAATCCGGGTCGAGGAAGTCCGGCACGCCGTCGAAATCCGAGTCGATCGGCGGGGTGTCCACGCTATGGTCGCCTGCTTCTTTCGCGTCCGAGAAGCCGTCGCCGTCGCTGTCCTCGTCGACGGCGTTGGCGATGCCGTCGTCGTCCACGTCCTTGAGGCCCTCGTCGCCGTCGCTGATGCCGTCGTCGTCCGAATCGCGGTTTCTCGGGTCGAGCCCGTGTTTCACCTCGTCTCCGTCGGACAGGTCGTCGTTGTCGGAGTCGGTGTCGAGATAGTCGGGCGTCAGATCACCGTCGGTGTCGAAGCCGCTCGCGACCTCCGTCGCATCCGGAATGCCGTCGCCGTCGGAATCGAGATCGATGTAGTCCGGTGTGCCGTCCCGGTCCGTGTCCCGCGGGCTCGTCGCGAGATCGGTGTCGCCCGCCTCGAAACCGTCGCCGATGCCGTCTTGGTCCGAGTCGTCGTCGAGGTAGTCGGGCGTGCCGTCGCCGTCGGTATCGCGGAGCGGTGCGCCTTCCTCGAGGTCCGAAATGGTGTCGCCGTCGCTGTCGGCAGCCGGGTCGATCGGCACGCCGCCGGCTCCGCCTTGATTCAAACCACCCATGCCGCCGAGCCCGCCCAAGGAGCCCGCCATGCCCCCGCTGTTCGAAAGTCCGCCGGTTTCGCCGCTACCGCCGGAGCCGGCCGCGCCGGTTCCCGCGGTCGCGGACCCACCACCATTGCCGTCGGGCTCGTCACCTTTGTCCGAGCACGAAAATAAGCCGATGACCGGCAACACCACCACGAGCGAAGAAAAGCGAGGCACCACGGCGCCCTCCGCGGGCGAGTGTATCGCGAGACACGTCGGACGCACACCCCCGAGTTCGTCATCATCGCCGAACACGGAAACCGAGGAAGGTTTTGCTGACAACGCACGTATCCTGCGCCCCGTCGTCGAAAGGCGAGTAGCGCTCCGGCAAACCGAGAGATAGGCTTCGCTTCGCGTGGGAAGGAAGCCGCTTTACGAAAGGCGCAAGAGCGCCATCAGCCTCGCGGGTTTAGCGCTCGCAGGTCTCGTGCTGGACGCGGGCGCTTGCTCGAGCAAGACGCCCAGCATTCGCACCGACGGCCCCACCGGTGGCAGCGGCGTGGCGGCCGGCACCGGGGGCACGGGTGCCGGCGCCGGCACGGACACCGGCATGGGCGGTACGGGCGTCAAGATCGACCCCAACATGGGCGGCGGCGGCATGATGGTGACCGCCATCGGGGGCGAGGGCGGAGAAAGCATCTGCGCGGGTGAGGAGCACCCTGCGGAGCTCATCCCGCTCGACATGTACGTGATGCTCGATCGCTCGCTTTCCATGTACGCGAAGACGAGCGCGGGCCTCACCAAATGGGACGCCATCACCGAGGCGCTCGGTGCTTTCGCCACCGATCCGAAGTCGGAGGGCATCGGTGTCGGCCTGCAATACTTCCCGGCGAACCACCCGTGCAGCGCGGACGACGAATGCGACAGCGGCCTCTGCTATTTGAAGGCCTGCCGCACGAGCCGCCGCGCGGACGCCACGCTTCCCGGCCTGATCCCCTGCAGTCGCGACGCGGATTGCCCCAAGACCGGCGATAGTTGCGTTCCGCTCGGCGGTTGTGGCGATCAATCGTGCGTGTCGCTCGATTCGACGTGCTCCAACGACGAGACGTGCACCGCGGTCGAGAAAGGCGTGTGCTCGTCCGAGACGGTCTGCACGCTCTCGGACTACACGACTCCCGAAGTTCCCATCAAGCTGCTCCCGAACGCCGCTGACGCACTGATCGCGTCGCTCGGTCAGTACTCGCCGGCGCAGAGTCCGTACGGCCTGACACCGACGGGCCCCGCCCTCGAAGGCGCCATCGCCCACGCCAGCGATTGGGCCAAGAAGCACCCCGACCGGCGCGTGATCGTCGTGCTCGCGACGGACGGCGCCCCGACCGGCGGCTGCACGCCGTCCGGGCGCGCCGAAATTGCGGCGCTTGCCGCGGTGGCCGCCGGTGCCGACATCCCGGTGCGCACCTTCACCGTCGGCGTCTTCGCCCCGGCGAACCCCGACGACCCCGACAGCAGCGAAGGGCCGGATACCATCCGCGCCATCGCCGACGCCGGGAAGGGGCAGGCTTTCGTCATCAGCGATCAGTCGGACGTCGTGCAGGAGTTCGCCGACGCGCTGATCGGCATTCGGGCGGTCGGGTTGTCTTGCGACTACCAGCTACCCGCAGCCGAGGACGGCACGCACCTCGACTACGGGAAGGTGAACGTCGAGTTCACGTCCCATGCCGGCAACGAGCCGGAGACGATCCCGTTCGTGAGCGACCCGATGGATTGCAAGGACGACGGCGGCTGGTTCTACGTGAAGGACGATCTCTCGGTGCCGACCGGCATCCGAGTGTGCGACGCCACGTGCAAGCGCTTCCGGGACACGGTGACCGGCGGCGTCAACATCCGCATCGGCTGCCGCACGCAGATGAAGCCCGTCGTCAGGTAGCGCTACGGCGCGGGGGCGACGCGTGCACGGCACCGCGCGTGCCGCCCCATAATCAATGACAGCCGCCCTTCCAGACGGTGAGGCTCGAGTACGAGAAGCTGCCGCCGGTAAACTCGAAGTAGTAGGCGCCGTTCACCTTCGCGGGCAGGGGTACCTGGCCGCACGTGCGGGCCGTGTCGTTCACCTGCACGGTGCGCCCGGAGGTGTTGTTGCACCCCCAGCCGCCGATGCAGGCCATGTTCGCCTTGATGCAGTAGGCGCCCGTCGTGCCGAAGCTCGGCGTGGTCACGGATTCCGAGTCGGGAATCGTGTAGTTCGGCGTGCAGGGCTCCGTCATGACCACGCCCGTGCAGCTGCCGCCTTGGCAGACGAAGTTGGTCTGGCACACGTTGGTGCAGCTGCCGCAGTGGTTCTCGTCGGTCTGGGTGTCGATGCACTCGTCGCCGCAGGCGGTCTCGCCGCTCGGACAAGCGCTGCACGTGCCGTCGGCGCACTTCGGCTCCCCCGTGCACGACGTCGTGCAGTCGCCGCAGTGATCGTCGTCCGTGTCCGTGTCCGTGCACGTTCCATCGCACAGGGTTTGGTTGGACGGGCACTTGCAGGTTCCCGCGCTGCAGGTCCTGCCGCCGGTGCACGGCTGGTCGCAGTCGCCGCAGTGGAGGTTCGAGGTCTGGGTGTCCACGCAAACGTCGTCGCAGAGCTTCGAGTCGCCCGAGCACTCGCAGGAGCCATCGGTGCAGCTCGTCCCGCCCTCGCACGCGTGGTCGCACTCGCCGCAATGAGCGTTCGAAACTTTCGTGTCGACACACACGCCCGAGCAGTCGTCGGCGCCCGCGGGGCATTCGCAGTTCCCGCCGCTACATACCTCGTCCGGGCGGCATTTCGTGTCGCAGTTGCCGCAGTGATCTTCGTTGTCGTCCGTCGCGACGCACACGTCGTCGCAAGCCGTCTCGCCTTCCTCGCACTCGCATGCGCCGTGAATGCATTGAGCCCCGCCCGGGCACTCCGTGTCGCAGTCGCCGCAGTGTGCCTCGTCGGTGTCGGTGTCGACGCAGGCGTCGCACGACGTGAGCCCGTCCGGGCAAGCACACTCGCTGTCGCTGCACACGAGCCCGTCCGTGCAGGTCGTGCCGCAATCCCCACAGTGGTTCGGGTCGTTCGTCACGTCGACGCACGCGCCGTCGCAATTCTCGAGGTCTGCGTCGCACTCGGTGACGCATTCCCCATGGGAGCAGACGCCGTCGCACGCCGTGTCGCAGTCGCCGCAGTGGTCGGGGTCGGAGTCGAAGTCGACGCAAGTGTCGTCGCACTTGTCGTAGCCGGCGCTGCAGCGGCACTCGCCCGACTGGCAGACGAAATTCTGCCCGCACTCGGTGTCGCAGTCGCCGCAGTGGTTCCGGTTCGTGTCCAAGTCGACGCACTCGCCGTCACAGGACGTTTCGACGCCACGGCACGCGCACTGGCCGTTCTCGCAGCGCGAGCCGGGCGCGCAGGCCTGATCGCAGCCGCCGCAGTGGCTCACGTTGCTCTTCGGGTCGACGCAGCGGCCTTCGCACGCGATCGCGCCGCCCGGACAGGCGCAGGCCTTTTGCCGGCATTCGATGCCGGCGGGACAGGCGTTGTCGCAGGCGCCGCAATTGAGCGCGTCCGAGCTCGGATCGATGCAGGTGTCGGCGCAATACGCCTGGTCGAGCGTGCACTCGTTGCCCGCGCCGCCCGCTGGCATTCCGACCGTCCCCGCTTCGCTCATCGTGCCGGCCGTCGCCGCGGCGCTGCCGCCGGTGCCGCTGCTGCCGCCGACCAGGTCGCCACCGGTTCCTCCGGTGCCTCCCGTCGTTACCTCCCCGCCCGTGCCGCCCGTGCCAGCGGTCTGCCCCGTGCCGCCGTTCTGTGGGCTCGAGTCGTCGTCGTCAGCGTTGCCGGAGCCGCCGTTGCACGCGGCGAACAACGCGACGGCGAACAAGACTCGATGAATTCGAACGCCCCCAAGACCAGATTGCGAAGAAGTTATCGTCATACGCTTCCCCATCGCTTCCACCAATAAGCGGGTTGGCTGACCGAGCCAGGGTACCCTTCGCTCGCGCCGGCCGCCACGAGAACGTCCGAAAAGCGCCAAACCAGCCGCTTCTCGCGTTTCGCGCGGCAGACACCGGCGGAATATTCGAGGGCGGTCGTGGCCGATTGTCGGCAGCGACGTTGCTTGGCCCGCTAGGGCCTGCGCTTGCTCACGGGCGCGTCACTGAAGCGCAAAATTCGACCGAGCGCGGTCGGCTGAACGCGCGGCCGCGCGCGCACGAGGCCGGTCGTGAGCTTCACGCCCCAGGATTCTTCGCCTTTCACGCGAACGCGGCCGTGGCTCTCTTCGATGGCGCGGACGAAGCGCGCGAGGGGCTCGAGGCCGGGGGGCGGGACGCTCGGCGCGACCACCGTGCGCTGCATGGCGGATTCCGGGACGCCGAGCTTGAGGTCGATCAGTGAGAGCTCGACCCATTGGCCACGCTCGCGCAGCGTGAGCACGGGGCCGGCGCTGCTCGGGGCCGAGCGGGCGACGTCGACGAGGAACGCGGCGAGCGCGTCGCCGAGCTCGCGGCGATGCCCGATGACGTGGCCGGTCTCGCGTGGGGTTTGGAAGCGGAGCTTGACCTGGATGTCGCGAGCGATCGCGTCGACCGTCTCGGAGACGAGCTCGGCGAGGGAGAACACCGTGAGCGGATCACCGCGCTCGGGCATGCGCTGGATGCCTTCGGGAGCGGCGCCTGCGTCGGCGGAGCGATCGATCGCGATGAGCGTCGCGAGGAAACCGCTCGGCTCGCCGTTCACTTCGAGCCGCTGGAGGAGCAGCTCGAGGAGCTGCCCCGACTCGAGCGTGAGCTCGAGGGAGATACCCTGCGGGGTGATATCGGAAAAATTGGGGGCGGCGCGGCCCGAGAGGCGCGACACGTCGCTCAACAGCTTGGCGAGGGTGAGGCGGCCGGGCGGGATCGAGCCGGCGCTGCTCGCGTCGGGCAGCGACACCCCGAAGATCTTGAGCTGCTCGGTGAGCTCGCGCCCGAGCAGGCGCACGTCGCCGAAAGCGTCGGCGTAGAGGAGGCCGACCGGCGCGGCGCGGAAGAGCTCCTGCAAAAGCTCGAGGCCCTCGGTGGCGGAGCGCGCTTGATCGAGCAGGTTTTCGGACCACTTCGCGGGGTTTTCGACCAGCATGCCGGCGGGCCGGCGCCACGCGTCGGCGCGGGTGCGCTCGAGCCGGCGATTGCGAATCAGGAGCGCGACCTCGTCGGCGAGGCGTTCGGTCGCTTGCGGGCGCTCGACGAAGGCGTGCGCGGCGGGCTTGCCGATCAGGATCAGATAGCCCTCGAGCTCGCCCGACGCTTCGAGCGGCGCGAAGACGCAGGGCGTGCCGCTCATGACGAGGAAGCCGTCGACGATGTGGGCGCGGCGCGAGCCCGCGTCGTCGACGAACGGGGTTCGGCGCACGTCCCGCCGGCGCTCCTTGATGATCGACTCGTTGAGGTCGCCGTTCGGCCACACGCGCAGGCGCCAGCTGAAGGGCGGGAGCTCGGCGACGAGCACGCCGTCGGCCGCGTGCGTCTGCTCCACGCGCCGCACCATGCGCGTCCAAAAGTCCTGGTCGGAGAGGTACGCCGCGTGCGCGGCCAACGACTGCGCTTCACCGAGCACGCGGCTCGCGCCCACACGCGCGCGCTGTGCGGCGACGAGAGCAGGGAGCGCCGTGAGCGCGACGAAGAGGCTCGCGATCACGCCGAGCGACGGGAGCGGCAAGAGGTAGCCGAACCCGAACGCGGCGAAGAGCGTTTCGACGGCGAGCGCGAGCGCCGTCGCGGGCACGAGCCACGAGGGCGCGAGTCGATGGCCGGGCTTGCGGCGCCGGAACGCGATTTCAGCCAAAATCAGGCCGCCCGCGAGCACCGCCACGAGCGTCGGCGCGACGCGCCGCGGGCGATCCTCGAGCGCCGCACCGAGCGCCGCGCCCGTCTCCGCGGAGAGCGGTCCCACGGCGGCGTCGCGCCGGCGTAGCGGCGGATGCTCGAGCCCGAACAGCACGACCTTGCCCGCGAGCAGCGCCGTCGAGACGCGCCCGCCGTCGAGATCCCCCGCGCTCACTTCGGGCACCGACGCCCAGGGGCGCGGCGCGACCCAGCGCGCGCTTTCGAGCGGCACGGCCTTCGGCTCGAGCGGCGAAAATCCAATCACCCTGCCGTCGGCATCGCGGCGGAGCTCGTTCTCGGTCAAGCGCGTGATCCGCCCGCTCCTCGCGCAGAGCTCGTCGAGCGGTGGGAGCAAGAGGGCGCTCTCCGCTTTGCCGCGCGCCGCGAGCTCGGGGAGAGCCCGGCTGCAGTCGTTGCCGCGGATGTGCTCGGCGTCCACGAGCACGACGACCACGCGCGTGGTGGGCGCGCTCTTGCCCGTCATGCGCAGGAGGTGGGCGTAAAACCAGTGGTCGACTCCCCCGAGCGGCGAGATCGCGATCAAGAGCGTCGAGAGCCCGAGCGCGAGCAGCTCGAGCGGCACCAAGTCCCAAAATGGGTGCTGGCGCTGCACGGCCGACGCCATCGGCCGTGGCGCGAGAAACTGCTTCGGGATGCGCCGTGACGGGCGCTTGGACCAGCGGAACAAAGCTCTGCCTCAGCGCGGGGGGAACACGTGAGTATAGAGGTCCGCCCGCCCCGCGCACAGCACGACGACTTAACGAAGCACCGGCTTTCTTAATAGTGAGCGCGCACCTCGGGCAAGATCGGCGTTTCGCGCCTTGGCCACGCCGCTCGCCATCTTTCCGACCAACGGGCTCGACCAGAGCTTGCACGCGCCCGTCTTGATCGGGCTCATCGTGCTGACGTTCTTTCGCGAGGCCCTCGGGTGGGGCTACGCGGGGCTCGTCGTTCCCGGTTACCTCGCGACGGTATTTCTCGCGGCGCCGCTCACGGGCGGGCTGATGGTGCTCGAGGGGGTCGTCGGGTACTTCCTCGCCGCCGCGATCGGGCGTTGGCTGCCGCGCACGGGAGCCTGGTCGGAGCTCTTCGGGCGCGAGCGCTTCTTGCTGATCATCGTGTGCGCCCTGCTCACGCGGCTCGCGCTCGAGGCGTATTGGGTTCCCTTGCTGGTCGAACGCT
>Ga0070682_100000858_pt1 | contig 17817 bp, 15 predicted proteins | sample KBSC63LmetaG_FD_64668 | JGI IMG/M metagenome (GOLD analysis project Ga0070682, IMG submission 64668) | Corn rhizosphere microbial communities from Kellogg Biological Station, Michigan, USA - KBS C6-3L metaG | ecosystem: Host-associated > Plants > Roots > Rhizosphere | place: USA: Michigan... | reverse complement strand
CTCCTCGACGCCGAGTTCCCCGCGGCGGGCGAGCCGACCGAGCCGCGCTTCACGGCTGAAATACCGCCACTCTTGCTCGAAGAGACGAGAGCGTTCACCGCCGCACTGACGCTCGACGGAACGAGCGATCTAAAAGCTCTGCTTACTGCTCGCTACACGTTCATGAACGGCGCGCTCGCCGAGTTCTATGGAATCCCCGCCGTCACCGGCTCGGCGTTTCGCCGTGTCGAGCTGGAGCCGTCGCAGCGCGGCGGGCTGCTCACGCAGGCGAGCTTCCTCGCGTCCAACGCCGCTCGCGACGTGACGTTGCCTTCGCGCCGAGGTTGGCTCGTGACCTCAGGCTTTCTTTGCTCGGAGGTTCCGCCCCACCCCACCCCGCCGGAGGTACCGCCTCCGGTCACGGGCCAGACGACACGAGAACGTTACGCCGAACAGGCCTCGGATCCGGCGTGCGCAGGGTGCCATCAAGCGGTCGATCCCGTCGGTTTTGCATTCGAGCACTACGATGCGGCGGGTCTCTGGCGCGACGTGGAGAGCGGCCTCCCCATCGACGCGAGCGGGGAGCTCGTCGAACCAGACGCAGCCGGTCGTTTCGACGGCGCGCTCGAGCTGTCGGCGCTCATCGCGGACAGCCCCGGCGCCCAGCGCTGCTTCGCTCGCAACTGGTTTTCGTTTGCGCACGGTCGAAGCGTCGTCGACGCAGACGCTTGCGCGCTCGAAGACCTCGAGCGCGCGTTCTCGGACCAGAAGCTGAATCTACTCGAGCTCTTGGTATCGCTCACGAAGACGGACGCGTTTCGCTACATGCCGGAGGTGACTCCATGAGCGGGCCTTTTCGCTTGAGCCGCCGCGCGGTTCTGCGCGGTGCCGGCGGGGTCGCCATCGCGCTGCCGTGGCTCGAGATCATGGCGCCCGAGCAGCGCTCGTTCGCGGCGACGACTCCTGCGCAGCGCTTTCTGAGCGTCTTTCAGCCGAATGGAACGGTGTTGGAGCGCTTTCGCCCAACGGGAACCGAAACGAGCTTCACGCTGAGCCCGATCCTCTCGCCGTTCGAGGAAGTGAAGAGTCACCTCGTCGTGCTCGACGGCATCGACATGACGAGCGCAGTCGGCGAGCCAACCCAGTCCGGAATGGTGGCGCTGCTCACCGGCACCGAGCAAGGTCAAGCCGGTGGGTACGCCAAAGGGCCCTCGCTCGATCAGGTGCTCGCTTCGCGCATCGCGGGTTCACGCTCGGTTCCAAGTCTCTCGCTGGCCGTTCGCTGGGGCACCGGCAAGGCGCACGGGAAAGTGAGCCCGATCGACATCCTGAACTACGAGGCGGGAGGGGACTTCGCTCCGATCCAGCCGCAGCTCGACCCGCAACAGATCTGGACCCAGCTATTCGGGAGTGTCGGCCCGGGCGACGGCGGATGGGAGCGCTCCATCCTGGACTCCGTGGGTAGTCGTTACGCGGCCCTCGCGCCGCGCCTCGGCGTGGCGGATCGAGCCCGGCTCGAGCAGCACCTCGCGAAGCTCCGTGAGCTCGAGCTCGGTGTGCAGGCGATGTGCACCCCACCCGCTCGCGCCGACACGACGGGCTATGATCCCGCTTCCGGGCTCAATTCGTCGGACGACGGCAACATCAAGGATCTGGCAACGGACGCCATGATTCCCACGGTCGGCCGCTTCATGATCGACATGATGGTGATGGCGTTCGCGTGCGACCTCACCGCGGTGGGCACCCTGCAATGGAGTGACGCCGAGAGCAAATACACGCTCCCGTGGCTCGGCCTGACGGAGCACCAGCGCTTCTACATGAACGACGGCGGCTGGCAGCCCACGGAATACGAGCGCATCGCCACCTGGTACTCGGAGCAGCACGCCTATCTCGTGGGACAGATGGCTGCGATCGACATGGGCGGCCACAGCCTGCTCGACGAGAGCGTCGTGTTCTTCGGAACGAACCTGCAAAGCCCGCCGACCTATGCCAAGGTCGACATGCCCTTCCTCCTCGCGGGGAACGGCGGGGGCCTTCGCACCGGGCGCTACCTCACGTTCGATCACCCGTCGCACAACGACCTTTTGGTCGCGCTCGCGAATCTCTTCGGCGATCCGCGTACGACGTTCGGCGACGCTCAGCACTGCACGGGAGCACTGCCGAATCTCACCTGACGACGCTCAATGCTGCTGCATCTGCAGCTGCGTTTGTTGTTCCTGTCTCTCCCTGGCGCGCATCGCCATCACCACGCCGACGGCGGCGGGACCGGCGCCGACCGCGATCTGCTCATCCTGATTGTTGGAACCGGAACGGCCCCGCACCTTGCAGATGCAGCCGTCGCTGTATTCGCCCATCAGCACCATGCCCACCATCTCGAGACCCTGAGCGCTACACGCGCTTTGGCACCCGTTCGCGCCGCCGGGCACGTGTGCGTCACCCGTGAAGGAGGTCGTACAGCCGGAGAGCAAAGCCAGGGCGGTCGGAAGCGCCAGGCCAAAGGAAACTCGACTCCACATGCCGCATATCCTGGTGTCACGCGGCGCGGGCGGACAAGAAAGCAGCGCGATGTGGAGCCGCCGACGTTACGTCGGCCGGCGCGAAGCAGCGCGCCACGCGAAGTAGGCGACCGCGGCTCCGACGACCAGGGTGGTTCCATTTTCGACGCGAAGCACCGAGCGCAAATGACTGTCCGCGACGGCGCTCGTGCCCAAGAGTCGAAGCAAGCCGCGCAGGGCCGCCAGGCACCCGACTATCGCGACGGCGATCAGGAGCACGCGTCGTAAGTTCTTCATAGGAGAGCAGACTACTCGAAGGGACGCTCCTGACGAAGCTCGACGAGGAGCCGTGCTCCCGTCGCGGCGCGCGCCGCCCGCCGCTCCTCAGTTCGGCTCGGCGATCTTCACGACGAACGCGGGAGCGTTGTAGCTCGCCGTGTCCAGGGACGCGTACAAGCCGCTCGCGTCGGCGGCGATGAGCTCGACGACGTTGGTCGTGTGGAGGAGCTCGGTGGCGCCTGTGCCGTCGAGACCCACGCGCCAGATGCTCTGGCTCGTCGTCCAGTAGGCGAAGCGCTCGTTGGCGGCGAGAGAGAGCGCCGACTCGACCGCCGTGGGCTTGTAGAGGACCACCGGCGTGCCGCCCGCCTTCGGTAAGGTGTAGAGGGACTTCGAGTCGGTGTCGTAGAAGACGATGGAGTCGCCAGTGAGCGCGAAGTTGCTGATGTCGCCGAAGCTCGTGAGGGTCTCGACCGTCGTCCCGTCGAGAGTCGTGCGCTGGAGCGCGGTCGGGTCGAAGAAGTCGGAGTTCAAGAAGTAGACGTGCGTCGAATCGAGGATGAGCCCTGGGTCGCGAAATGAAGCGGTCGTGGCGTGAGCGCAATGCAGCTGCCGTTGCAGTCGAGGATCCCGGTCGCGCAGGCCGGTCCCATCCCCGCCATGCCGGCCGAGCCCGCGCCGGCTCCGCCCGTGGCGTTTCCTCCGGTCCCGGCGCCTCGTGGTCGCTGCCAGTGCAAGCGAAACCAAGACTCTCATCCCGGCCAAGGAGTTTTTCATCATCGCCTCGCCACCCAAGCAACCAATGCTACCGACGCGGCCGGCCGAAGCTCCCCTCGTTTTCGGATCTCGAGGGGGGAAAAATTCGTTCAGGCGTTCAAGCCCACGGGCTTTGTGCACCGGCTCGCAAGAATCCACGCGCGCCGAGCCTGGCGCGACAATCGGCGCAGAGGTCCCGCTCGCCGTCGGTGGTGAGCACCGTGCCGCCGCCGTCCTGCATCAAGCAGCCGTGCGTCTTGCAATGCTCGAGCCCGAAGGTGTGACCGAGCTCGTGGACGGACGTCTTGCCGAGACGTTCCTCGGCGTGACGCGTGTCGCGTGCGCTACGACGACAGCGAAACGACGAGAGAACACAGGCACGCCCGTCGATGCTGGCAAGCCCGAGAATGCCCCAATCGGCGACGTTGCCTTTCGTCGTGGAGATGTCGGCGGCCGTCACGCCGAGCACGCGGAACGCGTCCTCGTGCTGCACCGCCAGGTGCTCGAGGAGCTTCTCCGCCCGGTAGCGACCACGCGCTGCGTAGAAGGCGGCCCGCGGCAGTGGCTCGACGTTCGCGACGCCGACGTCGACGTCGTAGAAAGCGCGGAGGGCGCGTCCGACGAGCGCCGCGGCGGTCCCGCTCCCGGGGCCCAGGGGCTGGATCACGACTCGTCGCGCTCCGGAGGCAAGCGCCGCCGGGGCTCGCCCGAGGAGCCCCGCGCTCGCAACCCACATCAACAACGAGCGGCGCTGCACGAGCGATTGGACACGCGCCGTGGCGCTCCGCTTGGCTCTCAGCCGGCGCAGCCGAAACAGTCGCGGAAGCCCTGGTCCGTCATGACGCACGAGGTGAAGAACGGTGACTGGGGGCAATCGCTGTTCAGCTGACAGCGATCGGCGGGGGACTGGCACGAAAGGCCCGAGGCATGGCCGCACGTCCCCGAATACTCGGCACAGAGCGAGTGTGGGCCGCAGTCGGCGTCGACCTGACACGTCGCAGCCCGGCATTCGCCGCGCTCCTCCGTGCAGACGCAGACGTTGCCGGGGTCACACTCGGCATCGGTCGTACAACCGTACGCGCAACGGTTCGGCGTCAGCGGACCCGAATAGTACGTGAGACCGCTCTCGCAATACCCGTAGGCGCGCGCGGTGCACTCGAGGTCGGAGGTGCACTCGTCCCTATCGGGCGCGGGCGACGCTGGGTATGTCGCCGTCGACTGCTGATAGCCGACGCACGTCCCGACGGCAGGACGGTGAACCAACCCACTCTCACAAGCCACGAAGCCGCTGCCGGCCACCCGTTCCGTGGACTTTCCACAAGGCGTCGCGGGGATCCCCTCCCGCGCGCTGTTCCCGCCGCAAGCCGACGGCAAAAGCCCCGCCGCCGCAAACAAAACCCAAAATTTGGTCGTCATGCCAAGGCCTCGGTCACTCGCCTAGCTCTTCGTCTGCCGGTCTCTCCGCAAGAACGCCACCGCGATCACGATGGTCGGAACCCACACGACGAGCCCGAGCGCCATCGAGTTCATTGTAAACGAGATCCCGCGCGCGAACGTGCGGGCACGCTCGGACGAGTGTGGAGTCGTCGCGTCCTGCATGGCGAGCAAGGCCTTGACGACGCCGAACGCGGTTCCGAGCATGGAGCCGAGGGTTCCCATCACGGCAGCGATGGCCAGCGACCGCACCGAAAACGACGGCGGCGGCTGGCGCCGCCAGACGTGACGGACGAGCCACCCCGTCGCCGCGCCCCCCAACGTGCCAATGAATAGCCAGCCAGCGAGGAGGGCGACGGCAAGGCGCATCGCTCGAGGATACGCGATCGGGACGACTCAAGCTCTCCCCGTTGACGGCCCTGCCGCATTCGCTAACCTGCGCGGACCGACCTGACCGGCCGAGGGGCTCGGTACGTCGTCAGGACGGGTGGTTCGTTACCCAATCGCGGGAGGTCATCATGAACAGCATGGTTCGGGTTGGCGGGGTTTTCGTGCTCGTTGGCAGCTTGGTTGTCTCGGGAGGAGCCTCGGCTCGGCCCGAGCGCTGCGAAACGATCGCCGCAGCGCGCCGAGCGCCGCTCGGCGCGACCGTGACGGTGTCGGGCACGGTGACGGTTCCTACCGGTGCCTTCGACGGCGGGATCGCCGTCCAGGATGACGATGCCGGCATCTACGTGCTCGACTCACTGGGAGCGAGCTACGCGTCCGGCACGCGCGTCAAGGTGACGGGCGAGCTCGTCGACTCGTCGGGGCTGCTCGCGATCCAGCCGTCGGCGATTGAAGCCGCCGGCCGCGGCGAGCGCATCGAGCCCCAGCATCGAGCAACCGGAGCCGTCGGCGAGCGCACGGAGGGCCGGCTACTGAAGTTGACGGGCACCATGCGCGGCCCGCTCGTCGACGATAGCCCGTATGGGTTCAAGCTCGATATCGACGATGGCTCGGGCCCCGTGCAGGTCTTCTTGTATCCCGGCACGGGCATCTCGACGGCGGGCCTGGTCGACGGCGCACGGGTTTCAGTCGTGTGCTTCAGCAGCCAGTACGAGGCTGAGTACGAGTGCGACCCGCCGTCGGCTGGCGCTCTCAAGCTCCTCTGAGCGAGCTTACCGCTCAGATCGGCGGGCAAAGTCGTTCGATGGCATCGAGCGTCAGCGCCGAGCAATCCGACCCCAGCGAGAACCCCTGCGAAGGATCCTCGCACGTGCACCAGATACTCGGCGCACCCGCCAGGGCCTTGCACACGACGCCCGGGCGTTCCGGCGGCGGTGGGCACGTGATCCGGTCGCAGGCTTCGCTGGTCGCGGCGTTCCGCGCGTCCTGGCTCGCGTCCGTGCAATCGTCGACGACGAAGACCTGACCGGACGGGCAGACGCACGTCACGCCGACGCCTTCCATCTCCTTGCAGGTCGAGATGCTCGAGTCGACGAGGCCGAAGCAGTCGCCGTCGACGAAGCCGATGTCCGAAGGCTCGAGTCGACGAGTGACCCAGCAGGCGGCGATGGCGGCAAACTTGGGTCCGAAGTAGTCCGTGTCGAAAGTCGTGTTCGGCACGTCGGTGCAGGGCTCGCAGCCGGAGCTCGCTGCGAAGGACCCCGGGATTTCCATGAAATTCTGGGTTTCGCAGGCACACGCAGGCGGCTCGACCGTCACGCCGCCGCATCCCTGGTACTCATCGGGCTCGACGTTGGCGGCGTTGGTCGCATGGGGGAAACCGACGCCATGCCCGAACTCGTGGAGGAACACGGTGCTACCAGCGGCCGGCACGACGATCGCGGCCATTCCGAAATCGGGGCTGAGGCGTTCGTCTTCGGTCCAGACGAGGCCCGCCGTCGGCCCATCCTGAACCGTCGGCATCAGGAACGTCATCGTGTTGTTGACCCGATACTTGCTGCCGAGCAGGTGCTGGAGCTCGTACCCCGAATAGCTGGGGTCGGAGTGGAACGTGGCGAGCCGATCGTCCGCGATGATCTCGAGCGACTGAAAGCGAAAGTGAGGCGCGTTCGGGATGAGCTCGGCGAGCGACTCGTTCATGAGCCGCACGATGCCGCGGGCGAAGCACTCGTTGAAGCGCGGGAAGGGCGGGTACTGTGTCGATGTTTCCGCGGCGCATTCGGGAAACCGCGTCAGAAATTCACTCGAGCACGGCAGATCGGCACCGTCGACCTCGGAGACGAAGCCGATGAACCGAACACCGAGCCCCTCCTCCGCATCGCCCCCTTCCCCACCACTACCGCCCGGCGCTTCGACGCCGCCCGTGCCCGACGTGCCCCCGGAGCCCGCGGCCTGAATGCCCCCCGCGCCGCCGCCGCCCAATCCGGCACTGCCGCCGTTCAGCGCACCGCTGCCGCTGGTTCCCGCACCGATTTGGCTCGAAGACCCACTGTCGCCCGCGAGCGCGCCGCGCCCCGAGGCTCCAGCTGCCGGCGCGTTGCCCCCGGTACCGCCCGTCGTTGCTTTTCCCGCGCTCCCGCCAGTGGCGCCCGAGGAATCGTGCTTCGAGCTCTCCGCGGAGCAGGCAGCAGTGACGATGATGGCTAGCCCGAAGAGTGACAGCGCTTGCCGGCGCACGGTTCGCAACATGGGAAAGGCGACCAGATTGCCGCAAGCGTAGGGATCGGCGCAAGCCCTGGCCCCTCTGAGCATCGATCCGCCAAGCGAGTTCAACGACCCATTCCGGAGGGCTGTTAGGCAGGGCTCACGCGCCCGTCGGCGCCCGGCTCGTCAGCCTGGAGTCGTGTGAAGGCATCGCTTGCGTTTCTCTAGCGAAATGAAGGCTCCGCTCGGGGCTCTCGGAGCGCTCATGGCGTTCGCCTGTGCGTCGCCCGTAGAGTCCGCGAGCTTACCCGCCGAGCGCCCAGCGCCGACACGCCACGAGGGGCGCCCCGTAGCGAACCCAGCCCCGCAGCCACAACCAGCGCAGGAGGCGACCCTGCCGGCGCCTCGGGATAACGGCATCGTTGGTTGCACTGCCGCCGCATCCGACGGGTGCTTTGCCCCGCTCGCCGAGGCGGACAAGCCGACCCGTGAGGTAGCGCTATGGGCGATCCGTGACGTGCTGGGAGTGGGCGGGCTCGTGCACGCGTTGTCCGCGGCCCGGAAGCTCGACGCAGGCACTGACTGGTACTTTCAGAAGACCGTCTTCGATTTGATCGAGGGTTATGCCGATCCCCGTGGCGCCGATGCCCTTGCGGGCTACCTCACTGCTCCGCATCCGCTCTACTTCGAGACTCGTGCCGCTCTCGCGTTGGCCGCGCTCGGTGATCTGCGTGCCGTCCCGGCGTTGGCGAAACGCCTGCGAAAAAGCCCGCTCGACGTTTATCACGACGACGTCGCGTGGGAGCGTGAGCTCAGGCTGTCGGACGACGAGCGCGTGCAGTCGGCTCGACGGCTCGCGGATCTCGCCATGATGCACACGGAGGCGCTGGCCCTGCTTCGCCGCCAAGCCGAGGACGCGCTGGTGGCTTGGCTCGTCGAGCTCCCGGCGCCGCACGCCAACGGACTGCGAGCGCTGGCGGCCATGCGTTCGCGCAAAATGCTGCCGCGCCTGAGGCGTTGGGCAAACCCAACGGTGCCCTTGCCGCACGTCGGTCAGCCGCCTCCCATGCAAGAGGAGTGGATCATCGCGCAAGCAGCGCTGCGCTATGCGGGCATGTCGCGTGACGAGGCGTCGTGGAGCGTCTTCGAGCGAATGCTCAAGCTACGCCCCCGTGAGGTCGACGTCACGATGGATGCGCTCTACACGAACCGCGCGGCGATCCTCGGAATGTCGCTGCGAGCCGTGGGCGTCGGCGCCGCGGACGGACTCAGCGAGTGGGGCGACCACCGCGCCTATGCGCCGTTGCTCGAGTACGTCAAAGATCCGATGAACAACGAGCAATCGCGCTTCGCCGCGTGCAAGGCGCTCGGATGGGTGGCGGCTCGCTCGGACGTGACCGAGCTCGTGGCCGCCGCCGTCAGCTACGCGTCTCCGAGTAAGGAAGACGAGACACGACGCCTCTGCCTGCTCGACGCCCTGCTCCAGCGTCCCGGAAACGGCAGCGCCAATGCGGTCATGGCGCTGTTCGACCCGGCTGCACCGGCGGAGGAGCTCGCCCAGGTCGCCCGCATCGTCGCCAAGAGCGGTATCGACGGAGCGCTCGAGCAGACGTTGCTGCGACAGGTCCAGAATCCGAACCTGGCGCCGTTCGCAACGCTCGCGCTGATGCTCGGCGGCACCCGAGAGACCGCCACGCGAGCCGTTCAGGCTTACACCGGCGGTTCCAGAGCTCTCGCACGGGTCTGGGCGGGCTCGTTCGACTCGGTGTTCGACGAGGACCTCGCGCACGGCGTGCTATTTCGAGCGGTCGACAACGCGACGGGACTAGCCGGCGTCGTGGTGCGCGGCGAGCGGCAGACCTTCGCTCGCGACCTGCTCGGAATCCGCCTGCGAGAGCTCCGGCTCGATAACGGGCCGCACACGCTAACGCGCGTACGACTGCGCTGCTCGCTCTACGACCTGGCCCGCGGCACCGATCCCGAGCGCGCGGGCGCGGCAATTCGCACGCTGGGTCTGCTCGATGAGCAGGGCGTTCTGGCGGCGCTCGCCGGCTTGCCACCTCCGCGCGGCGATTGGGCGCGGGCGGCCGCCCGCGGCAGCCGCTCGCCAGCGCCTTAGGCGACGTCACGCGCGGCGCTCGCACCTAGAAGACTTCGCGCCGCGCGCCCGTGGTCCGGAGGCCCTCGGTTTTCCACCACCATGGCACTTGTCAGTGGCACGGCGAGTCCGCCCGGCACGAATAAGGCAAGCGGCTGCGCTCATCGCAGCTCCGCGATTGACTCCCCCGCGCGACATGCTCGAATGGCCATTGGGTAGAGGGCGGTAAAGGAGGAGCGTGATGGCATCAGCACGAAGACTCGGGGAAATGGGTGTGGCTTGCTTCGGGTTGCTCGCGTTTGGCTGCGGCACCGGCGCGAAGCGCGAGACCGGTTTGAGCACCGCGCAGCAAGCCGTCACGGGGGGCAGCCCCTTCGAGGTCACGACCAATCCCATCATCACCTACGACCGAGCCCACTACTCGTCCGATCCGTCGGTCATCGTCCTCGATGGGTTTCAGAGGAACTCCGAGGCGTCACCCGAGCCGCTCCTCGCGCTGCTCACTTCGACGGACTTGGTCGATCTGCCGCCGGAGAACTTTCCGATGGACGGCACGCGGCTCTACGCGACGTTCGGCGACGACAATGGCGTATTCGGTGATGACAACCTCAAGACCACGTGGTTCGAATACGGGGACGGCAAACGGCCGGAACCCGTCGTGCAGGAGAGCGACTTCAACAACTGGGCGCTCGAGGGGTCGAACGCGCTCTTCGCTCCCGACATTCAGTTCGTACCGAACACCGGTGAGGGGCAGAACTCGCTTTTCATCTACGATCCGGACGTCGATCAGGGCGGCATCAAGCGCATCGGTATCGCCGAGGCCACGAGCCCCGGCGGACTCACCCTCTTCGATCACTTCGTCGCCATGAACGACGTCCCGAACGACTATTTCAAGATCCTCCCCGGTGCCGCGTCGCTCGGGAACAACGGCCTGCCTCCGAACGATGGCTACGCGTTCGACCCGGGTGTCGTGTTCGCGTCCGACACGGTTCAGGTCCCGCCGGAAACCGCGCCGAGCCTCCACGAGGGCTTCTTCATGGCGTACGCCGACGGCATCAAGTCGGACGACGACGGCCATCTGATCGGCCACAACCTGAGCATGGTGCGAATCAATGCGCCGGACATGGCGGCCGGCACCTACCTCGGCAAAATCGGCTTCTCGACGTACCAGAACTACGGCGGCCTCAACGCGTACATGGAGGGGCCCGATGTGCACGTCATGTCGACCCCGAGCGGCAGCAAGCACTACTACCTAGTGTTTGCCGCTCAGGTGGAGGAGCTTCCCACCGACACGAGCTACATCGGTTATGCCACCTGCACGCCCGAGGAGTTCTGGCGCGCGCCCACCAACTGCTGGAAATTCAAGGGCTGGCTGTTCAGGAATCACCACACGGGACGCAACAACCAGGTGAGCCTCGTGCAGTTCAAAGAGCACTACTACGTCTTCTTCCATCGAGTGACGCCCGAGCTCAACACGCCGACGGCGCAAGCCATCAGCCGCTCCCGCGAGGTGTGCGTCAAGGAGATCGAGCTCATCGACGACGCGGGGCAGGACGACGACGGCGAGATCCGCGGCGTCAAGCCCGCCCCCATGCAGAACCTCGTCGCCCGCGACTTCACGACGCTCGACGGCCTCACCCGCGGGATGACCAAGGGCATCATCCAGTTCCGAGACGAGTCGATGCCCGACACGATCGTCGTGAACCGGGCCACGACGGAAGCAACCGCGTACAACGTCACGACCAACCCGGCGACGATTCGTCTGGCGTCGCTCCGGAACACGACCGGCGCCTCGAGCTTCAAGCTCAACTACTTCGTGGACATCGAGCCCGGCAGCAATCTGGTTCCGCAGCTGACTGCGCAAACCGATATGAACCTCAAGCTCGGGACTCCGCCGCTCCGGCACATCGGAGGACGGACGTGGGCGGTCGTGCTCGACTACGTGCCGACGGGGCCGGTCAGCGCGAACATCGGCGGCCTGTTGACGCTCCGCTACGATGTCGCCGCAGCGCCGTTCGTCCGCTCGAACGACTTCTCGCAGCCGGTCGGCAACTACTACACGTGGACCAGCCGCGTCGCGCTCATGAGCACCGACAACCAGCTTTTGGCCGGTGAGGTGCCCGAGATCGTCGTCCCCAGGCGCTTCAAGACGTCGGTCGCCGACGCCGACGGGAAGTTTACCTACCTCACCGTTTCACTGAACGAGGAGAACGCGGGCATCAACAACCAGTACTTGAAAACGGGGTCCGCGGCCGACCAGGCCACCCAGCAGTGGATCGTCGAGAGCGCGCGCAATTTTCCTTATCTCGAATCCGAGGCCGACAAGCAGAATGCGTTTCGGCTGCGGAGCGTTTCGGCGGGCTTCTACATGACGGCGAACGACGTGACGCAGATCGCCCAGCCGTCGCGCCCGCTCTACTTCTTTCTCCTGAGCCAATCCGCGCGCCCCAACTGGCATAGCCAGGTGTGGATCAAGGAGCCGGTCGGCGAAAGCGCGGACTCGTTCCGGATCCGCAGCGCCTTCTTGCCTTTCGATAGCCAGAGCCCCGGAAAGTTCGGTGCCCCGGAGTTCCTCACCCGCGACACCAGCCGCTCCGGAAACCGCAACTTGCAGGACGTGTACGTCGAGCCCGACAACTTTCCGGACGGCCTGCAGCGCTGGTTGATTGAGGAGGTTCCCCAGAGCCATTACCTCCGAACCTTCGCGATGGATGCCGACTCGAAGTTCACTTACCTGTCGCCCATGGCGACGAGCGAAAACGCCGGCCTCGTCAACCAGTACCTGAACACCGGCTCCACGGGCGAGGAATGGGTGATGGAGCCCGCGGGGGACTTCCCTGGCCTTCCGGCGGCGGATCAGCCCAACGCCTACCGGTTCCGCAACGTGCAGACCGGCTTCTACATGACCAGCAACGACGACGTCACGAAGCAGCCGCACTTTTGGCTGCTCGATCAAGGGCTTCACACGGACTGGAACACGCAGGTGTGGATCGTCGAAAGCCCCGGCGCCGGACCGACTCGAATCCGGTGCGTCTTCAACGGCGGCGGTCCGGCGCCGCTGTTCCTCACGCGTAACATCAACAACCCAAGCAGCAACCGTGGCACCCAAAGCGTCTACGTTCAGCCGGCGGACAGCACGAACGGCGACCGCCAGAAGTGGTTCATCGAATGAACGCCTTTCGTGTGCATGGCGCCGCCGCGCCGTTGCCATTCACACCTGTGTAAACGGCGGCACACCTGTTCGGACTAGACGACGGCTGAAGCCGATTTCAGCCCCAAACACCGGGGAAACGCGCTGCAGACGTCGTGGCACGTGGATTGCACCGCCCGCGGGGATGATGCGAGCAATCCTGGGGGCGGACGAGCTCGAGCGGGGGCCGCGCGCGCTCGCAGGCGGGCCGACCCGTGCGCTCGAGCGCCTGCTCGGTGCGCCGCGCGTCAGGCTCGGGCAGTTCCCGACGCCGATCGAAACGGTGCAGCTCCCGTCGGGGCCCGCCGTGGCCGTGAAGCGAGACGACTATTCGGGTTGGGGTCGCGGCGGCGCCAAGGCGCGCAAGATCGAGCACCTGCTCGGGGAGCTCGAAGCGCGGGGACGAGACGAGGTCGTCACGGTCGTCGGGAACATCACGAACCTCGCGTTCGACCTCTTGCCGGCGCTCGATGCGCGCGGGCTGCGCGGCTCACTGTTCGTGATCGACGATCCGCCGGCGCCGCTCGCGGAGCGTGAAGCGATCTTTCGGGGCGTGCGCGACCGCGTGACGCTCCTCGGGCCGAGCCGGGCGCGCGCGGCGGCGGCCGTGCTCGGTCGCTGGATGGCGGCACGGCGCGAAGGCGGGCGCCCGCTCTGGGCCCTGCCCGGCGTGAGCTTGCCCTCGTCCGTGATCGGCAACGCCTGCGGCTTCATCGAGATGGCGCTGCAATGCGAGCGCGAGCACCGCCCGTTGCCGAAGGTCGTTTACGTGACGGCAGCCACCGGCACGACGGTCGCGGGCTTCCTGCTCGGGGAGCATGCGTTGCGGCAGGCGGGCTTTGCGCCGATTCGCATCGTGGGCGTCGCGGTGTACGGCGGCCATTTGCGCGCGTCGGTGAGCTGGCTGCTGCGCTGGACCGAAGACCGGCTCGGCCTCACGACGCGCGTGCCGCGCGAGCGCATCGAGCTCGACACGAGCGAGGTCGATGGCGGGTTCGGCCGCTACTCGCGGCGTCTCGCGGATCGCTGCCTCGAGCTCGAAGGCGAGGTGGGGCTCAAGCTCGACCCCATCTTCGGGGGCAAGACTTGGGCGGCGATGCAAAGCGCCCTCTGCCGCGACGGCGCCGGCGACGAGCGCGCGCTCTACTGGCACTGCGGCTACACCCCGGAATGGGCGACGCTCGGTGGCTCTACGCCCGATCGGCGGAGCTCGTGAGCGCGCCGCTCGCTGCTCCGCTGACGCTGCGAAGGTCGCGCCCGTCATGGCGCGCCGCCGCGATCGTCGCGCTCTACACGGCGACGTTCTTCGGCGCGTTGCCTCTCGTGCTGTGGGCGCTGGGCGGCGCGCTCGATCGGAGCTTTGGGCTCGAGGTGCTGCCCCCGGGTGCCCGCGCGGTGGGTGAGGTGCTGCTCGCGGCGGGGCTCGTGCTCGTGCTCGCTTCGATGGGCGCGCTCGCGGTGCGGGGACGTGGCCTGCCCATCTCGCACCTTCCGCCCGAGCGCCTGGTCGCTCGCGGGATCTACGCGACCCTGCGCCATCCGATCTACGTGGGATACGAGGCCGCGGCGATCGGAGCGGGCCTCTCCGTTCAGTCGCTCGGGCGCGGCGTGCTCGCGCCTCTGTTCTTGTGGCTCGGCATCGTCATCTACGCGCGGGGATTCGAGGAGCCGCGGCTCGTGACGCGATTCGGCAGGGCGTACGCGGACTACGCACGGCGCACGCCGCTCTTTCCCGTGCCGTTCGCGCGCGCGCTCGCCGCCCTCGGGCGGCGAACGTGGCTTTTTGCGCGACCGCTCGTCGAGCGGCTCGCCAATCGCACCGTGCTCTTTCGCGTGGGCGACGGCGTGTGGGTGACGTACGGCGCGCTCGTGGCGCTCGGTGGCGTGACGGGCGCGGTGCTGGCCGCGCCGCTGCTCGCGGGCTTTGGCCTCACCCCCACGGCGATCGCGGCCTACGAGCTCGGTTTGGCGGCCTCGATGCTCGTCGGGGGCCGGCTCGTGTGGCTCGCCTACGAGTGGCGGCGCGTGTGGCAAGAGCCCGGCATCATCGTGCTTCGCGTGGGGTTCGTTTCGTTCGGCGGGTATCTCGGCTTTCTCGTGTTCACGCTGCTGTTTGCCGGCGCCGTGCAGCGTGACGCTTTCGGGTTGCTCGATCGCACGCTGCCGCCCGCGTTCCTAATCTCGGCTTGGGGTCGCCTCGGCTGCCTGAGCTACGGTTGCTGCTACGGCCGCCCTTGTGCTCACGGCCTGCGCTGGAGCGATCCGCATTCGAAAGTGAATCGCGAGCGCGGCGCCGCCGGCCCCGTTCCGCGCGTGCCGACGCCGCTCTTGTCCTCGGGCCTGGCCGTGCTGGTGTCGGCCCTCGGCTTCGCGCTGCTCGCGCATGGCGCGCTGCCCGGGGCCGTGACGGCGAGCGTGCTCCTCGCCTACGCGACGCTGCGCTTCGCGGTCGAGCACCTGCGCGACGAGCCGCTCTTCACGGCACTCATGGTCACCAAGGGGCAGCTGCTGTCGCTGCCGATCGCGCTGGTCGCGCTCCTCCTTCTCATCGCCCTGCCCCACGTGCGGCACGACCTCGCCCACGTGGAGCTAGATGCCACGGTGCTCGGAGCGCTCGCTCCCGTGTTCGGACTCGTGAGCGTGCTCGCGTTCGGCGTGTGTGGGTTTCACCGGCGAGAGGTTGGACGATGGTGAAGTATGCGTTCGAAAAGCTCTACGCCGATCTCGTCACGTCGGACGGTACCGTGTGCATCGCCTACCTCGCGTGGACGGAGCTCTTCGGTGTGAGGCACGCTTCGGCGGGGCTCGAGCTCTACACGCCCGACGGCCGGCGCGAGGTGCACCACGCTCGCGCGGGCGTTGCGCTGCCGGATCTCGACGCGCGCTCGTGGCAGGTTCGCTTCGAGCTCCCGAGCGGGCCGTTCGAGCTCACGCACGAAGCGTGCGCCGGCGGCTGGGAGCCGCCGGGTGGTCAGGCGGATCTCTCCTGGTCCGTGAAGAGCGCGGCGGGGCGCGCGGAAGCGCGGTTTCTGGGCGAGCCCGGGCGCGGGCCGCTCGTCGGGCGCGGCTACGCAGACTGGGTCGTCTTGCGCCGCCCGACGCGGCAGCTCGGACTCGGTCAAGTCGATTGGGGTCGCGCGCACGTCGGCGACGAGACGCTGATCTGGAATCGCATCCGGACGGAGCGCGGCGACGCTTGGACGCGCGTACTTTCGCTCGGAGCCGTGCGCGAAGAGGTGACCGAGCTCCACCTCGAGGAGCACGCGGAAGGCGTCACCGTCGGAGCGCGCGGCGCGCGCCCCATCGAGCTCGATCGTGGCCGCGTGCTCCATGAAGGTCCGGCGCTCGATCGGGAGCGTTTTCCCTCGCCGCTCGTGCGCGGGCTCGTCACGCTCGTGAGCCCCAAGATGACGGAGACGCGCTGGGTGCGGCGGGCCAGGCGCGGCGCCGAGCACGGGTGGGCCGTGCACGAGCGCGTACGCTTCGGGAGTGCTGCGTGAACGCTCTAGAGCTCGTGCGCACGCTCCGCGCCCTCCGCGACGATCCGCTCGCCGCGTTCAGCGCGCTGCGCGAACGCCACGGCTCGGTCGTGCGCATCCCGCTCGGGGCCCGCACCTTTTACGTCGTGGGCGGAGCGGGCGCAGCGCGCCGCGTGCTGTGCGACAACGCGCGCAACTACAGCAAGGACACCTGGTCGTACGGCCTGCTCCGGCGCGTGCTCGGCGCCGGCCTCCTCACGAGCGAGACGGCGGACTGGCGGCGGCAGCGGCGACTTTTGCAGCCGACCTTCCACCGGAGCAAGCTACCGGGGCTCGCCGACACGACGCTCGCACGCACCGATGCTCTCCTCGAGCGCTGGCGCACGCTCGGCGCAGGCGCCGAGCTCGACGTCGGCCGCGAAATGTCGACACTCTCGCTCGAGATCCTCGCGCACGCCGTGCTCGGGATCGAGCTCGGCCGTGACCGCGACGCCGTGCTCGCCCACCTCTCCGCGTGCCTCGCGTACATTCGCGATCGGACGAGCCGGCTCTTCGACGTGCCCGAGTGGTGGCCGCTGTCGCACCACGCCCGCTTCCGCGCGGAGCTCGCGGCGCTCGATGCCATCGTGCGCCGCATCATCCTGGCCCGCCGCGCCGCTCCCGCCGCCGGCGATCTCGTCTCTACGCTCCTTGCCGCACGCGACGAAGCGGGTCACCCGCTCGGCGACCGCGAGGTCCTTGCTCAGATCAAGACGTTCCTCTTGGCGGGGCACGAGACCACAGCCAATCTCCTCACCTGGATGCTCGCTTTGCTCGCGCGTCACCCCGAAGCGGCCCGGCGCATCGAAATCGAAGTTCAAGCCGTCGCCGGCTCCTCCCGCCTCTCGGCCGAGGTCGTCTCGGGGCTCCCCTACACGCGCGCCGTCGTCGCCGAAGCGCTGCGCCTCTATCCGCCGCTCTGGCTCGTCGAGCGGCGCGCGCTCGCGGCCGACATCCTCGACGGGCACGCCATCGAGCCCGGCGCGACGGTCGCCGTGTCGCAGTATCTCCTGCAGCGCGACTCGGCCGTCTTCGCGGAGCCCGAGCGCTTCATGCCCGAGCGCTTTCTTCGTGGCGAGCGCCCGCAGGGCTACCTGCCCTTCGGTGCCGGCTCGCGCACGTGCATCGGCGACGCGTTCGCGCTGCTTCAGGCCTCGACCATCGTGGCGCGACTCGCCCAGCGCGGCTCGCGACTCACGCTGACGGCTCCCGAGCTGCCGCGACCCGAAGCGCTCGTGACTCTACGCCCCAGTGCACCGGTAACCGTGCGGCTGGCGGGGTGAGCTGCGTGCTCGCGGCGACAGTGCTTGCCGCGCTGGGTCTGCTGCCGTAAATCCCCCACCATGCGAACACTTGAAGAGGCGGAGGCGTGGGCCCGGGAACACTCCGCCACGCTGACGGTGAACTACGCGGAGAGCATCGCATCGCTGCAGGTCAGCGGGTTCGTCGCTTACTCGAACACCGGAGGGCCGATCG
>Ga0070682_100000857_pt1 | contig 17818 bp, 14 predicted proteins | sample KBSC63LmetaG_FD_64668 | JGI IMG/M metagenome (GOLD analysis project Ga0070682, IMG submission 64668) | Corn rhizosphere microbial communities from Kellogg Biological Station, Michigan, USA - KBS C6-3L metaG | ecosystem: Host-associated > Plants > Roots > Rhizosphere | place: USA: Michigan... | reverse complement strand
GGTCGGCGTCGCGCCCACGGATCCGAGCACCTCGCCCTTGCTGGAGATGAAGGCGATGGCGTCCTTCTCGCGATCGGAGACCGAGTAGGCGTCGGTGTCTTTGTAGTAGCGGATCGCGTTGACGTGGCACTTCTCCATCGAGGCCGAGCCGGGGCCCACCTGGAAATTGCCGAAGACCACGTCGAGATCGACGAGGCACTTCGAGTTCGAGCCGTCGGCGTCCGCGGTGAAGATGCAGTCACAGGCGCCCACCGTTTGCTTCGCGGGATAGGCGATGCCCGTGGGTGTCGCGACCACGTCGTGGTGCGTGCCGCCCGTGACGGGGAGCTTGGTTTCACCCGTGCCGTCCATCGCGACCCGGTAGATCGAGCCGCCGCTCGTGGCGTTGAACGGCCCGACCTCGCGCGCGTACATGTACTTCCCGTCCCAGGACATGAGCGCGCGGGAGAGGCTCATGAGCGGGCTCTTGTACGCCCAAACGACCTCGCCCTCGCGATTGACGATATAGGCCGAGGCGCCCGACTCGCCGATGATGAAGCCGGGCGCGGGCGTCGCGCTGCTCGTGCCCTTGGTCGGCGTTTGGTTGCCCGGTGCACCGCTGAGCGCCCCTGTCTTGTAGGTGGCGTCGGGGCCGACGCACGCGGTATTCCCCGCGAGGACGACGACGCGGTAGTGCACGTCCGTGCTCGCCGGCATACCGAGGAGCCACGTCAGGTGGTCGGCCGCCGCCCAATCGACGGGCGCCTCGAGCGTGTACGAAGTGGTCTTGCCGAATTGAATGATGGCGCCCGTGGCGCCGGCAAGATCGGTCGTGAACGTGGCGACGCCGACCGTCGGCATCTTCGACGCCGGGCTGACCATCGGCGTGACGGTGCAGGTTGCCGGCGTGAGCGCCGACACGTCGGTGAGCCCGGGGCCAAGCACGCCGCCGCCACCGCCGGCGCCCGCTCCGCTCCCCCCACCGTTGCCGCCCGGCGCAGCGCCGCCCGCTCCGGTGCCACCCATCGGGCCCCGTCCGCCAGCGCCGCCGCCCGTACCGCCCATGCCGCCAGCGGGACCGGTGCCGCCCGACATCGCGCCGGCGCCGGCACCACCGCTCGGGCTCGAGCCACCGTTGCCGGCAGCGAGCCCTGCGGAGCCGCCCGCGCTCTTGCCCGCGCTCGACCCGGCGCTGCCGCCGGTCGAGTTGCCGCCGCTGCTGCCCGCAGAATGGCCGCCCGTCCCCGCGGTCGCGGTCGTGCCGGCTCCGCCGCTGCTGGCGGAGCCATCCGGCGCATCGCTGCCGCAAGCGGGGAGCGCGAGGCCGAGCGCCCCGAGCGCCGTGCACACCTTCAAGCCAATGGACGCGTCACGCCGGGCCTTGATCGAGAAGCTCATCAATCGAAACATTTTTGACCAGAATAGTGCCCGCGGCTAGCCGGATCAGGCGCGACGCCGCGAAGTCGGGCCAAGCCGAAATGTTCCGTTGGCACCCGAGCACCGGCGCGGCGACGTCGGTCGTGAGCTGTGCGGCGCCGTCGGCCCGCGGGCTCGAGGCGCCGTCAGCCGGCCGTGAGCCAGCCGCGTTCCATCAGCCCGAGCAGGCCGCGCGCGGTCTCGAGATCGGTGCCCGACGCCGCGTCGAGGGCGCCGCCGAAGGTGCGGCCGCGGAAGGCGATTTCGATCCAGTCGAGATCCTCCGGTGGAAGGTCACGCAGGCGGCCGGGCAGCGTCTTGGGAAGGCTGAGCAGCGCGTCGTGCGGGGGCAGCCGCTCGCCCAGCGTGCCGAGCTCGTCGAGCTGGCGGAAGCCTTCCATCAAGACCTCCGTTGCGCCGAGATCGAGCGGATTCGCGAAGCTGCGATCGTCCGGCGGATCGAGCGCAAACTGTCCGCGCGTGAAGCCGAGCAGCCGATACACGGCCTTGCTCGGAGACAAGCCCTCGCTCGTGTTGATTTCGGCGTGCCGGATGCGGCCCTGATCGAGGTAGAGGCGCCCGATGCTCTCCGCGTTGCGGAGCACGAGCACGCCGCTCTTCTTCGAGGTGGAGAAGAGCTGCATCAGGTCGGGCAGCGGGATCTCCTCCAGGCTTCCGGTCATGCGCGGCGGTTCCATACTCGCGGGCGGCTCGTTCGTGCGGGGTCGCACCGCCTTCTGCGTCGCGTTCTCGAGCATGGCCTTCCGCCCCTCGACGGGCGACGTCGCGTCCGAGCCGACGACGCGCAGGATGCTCGTGCCGATGAGCACGCGGTCACCCTCGTTGAGCGTCGCCTTGTCGATCCGCTCGCCGTTCACGAACGTGCCGTTGGTCGAGCCCTGGTCCTCGACCGTGAGGACGCCGGCCGCGAGGCGAAACACGGCGTGCTTCCTCGAGACCATCTCCTCGACGAGCACCATGTCGAGGTCGCTCGAGCGCCCGACCACGACTTCTTCGCCGTCGCTCAGAGGGAACTCGCCCCCCTGGTACTTGCCCGACACGAAGCGCAGCGCGTAGCGGCGGCCTTGCTCGCCTGACTTTTCGTTCCTGCGGGGACTCACCATGCTGGAAGGGCTCGACGATCAGCCTATCCTGGCGCGCGCCGCGAGGCGAGTGGTCACTCGCGCGAGCGATTCGTAGCGGCAACGTGCCCCGCGGCCGGAGCGTCGAGCGCCGTGGAAGCCGCACCGAGCGCCGCGGACAAGAGCCCGCCCGCCGAGTCGATCACGGGCTCGGCCGCCACGTCGGGCGCCACCGGTAGGACCACCGTGAAGGTCGAGCCGAGCCCCGGCCGCGACGCCACGTCGATGCGGCCGCCGATCTCGGCCACGACGCGCTGGCTGATCGCCAGGCCGAGACCCGTGCCGCGATCCTTGGTCGTGACGAACGGGACGAACAGGTTCTTCATCACCTGTGGCGCGATGCCCGGCCCTTCGTCGCGCACGGCGATTTCGACGAAACTCATCGGCTCGCGGCCCGGGTGCCGCTCCTCGCGCCGGCGCGTGCTCACGTACACCGTGCCGCCGAGACTCATCGCCTGCGACGCGTTGCGGATCAGGTTGATGAGCACCTGACGGAGCTGCTCGGCGTCGGCCCGGACGCGGGGCAGGTCGGGCTCGAGGTCCGTGCGCGCATCGGACACCTCGGCGCGATCGGAGGACAGGAGCTTGAGCGTCCCCTTGACGACCGCGTTCGCGTCGACGGAGCCGACGTCGCCCTTCGACGGACGAGCGTAGTCGAGCACCGAGCCGACGACGCGATCGAGCCGCTCGACCTCCTCGAGGATGATGCCCAAGAACTCGCGCTCGGATGGCCCGAGGTGCGCGGCGCTCTGCGCGTCCCCGAGCAGCTGCGCCGCCCCCTTGATCGCGCCGAGCGGATTTTTGATTTCGTGCGCCAAGCCGGCCGCCATCTGTCCGAGCACCGTCAGACGATCGCGCTCCTGCATGTGGCGGTACTGCTTCGTGTTCTCCGTGACGACGCCGATCTGCGTGGCGAGCGGCTCGAGCACCGCCAAATCGTCGGGCGAAAAGGCGTCCTTCACGCGGTCGTCGATCACGAGCAACAGGCCGCGGAGCTCGCGATCCTCGCCGCGGATGGCGAGCACGGCCGCCTGCTTGAACGGGCCGAACACCTCGGACGCGGCGAGCAGGCGCTCGTCCGCCGCCGCTTCACGCGCCTGACCGGTGCGGCGTCGCTCGACGAGGCGCAGCGCGGCGTCCTCGAGCGAGAGACTCGGCGAAAGCTCGAGCCGCTCGAGCAAGGGCCCCGCGGTCGCCGACTCGACGCGCGCCGGCGCCGGCGGTCCGAAGGACGAGGCGAGCGCGAAATCCGACCCGCCCGGATCGCGCAGGTAGAGCGCCGCGCCCGTCGCGCGGCGCGACGCTTCGATGCCCGCCATCACGATCTCCTGCATCTCGCCGAGCTGCAGCACGTGCACGAGCCGGGCGCGCGCCCGCGAGACCGAGCGCTCGAGGTCGACGCGCTCGCGCAAGAGCACACGGCTCACGTACGCCTCGGCCTGCTCGCGCAGCGGCTCGAACAGCACGAGGATGACGATCGCGGCCAAAATCGCGCCCAGGTACATGACCTCGAACCCGCCGAACAGCACGACGAGCACGTAGAAAATCCCGGCGAGCGAGAACGCGAGGGCGGTCGAAACCAGGAGCTTGACGAGCACGTCGTACAGATCGACGAGCCGCTCGCGAATCAGGGATTCGCTCAGCACGAACAGGAACACGATCGCGAGCACCGCGCTCACGGGCGGCAGCGGAGCGCCGATGAACCACAAGAAATCGCCCAAGCTGAAGGCGGCCGCGAGCGCGCCGATCAGCACGAGGAAGCGCACGCGCCGCTGCACCACGCGCGAGCCCGAGCGCTCCCCGCGCCGCCACAAGGACCAGAGCCCGGCCGCGATCAGCCCGAACACGTAGATGAAGACCGCGCTCCGCACGATGCCGTTCGAGTGCTGCGTCAGCACGAACACGAGCATCGGAATGCCGAGCCCGAGCGTTACACGCGGCAGCGGCGAGCGGCGCTCGGTCTCGGGCAGGATCGCGCCGAAGAGCTGGATCGCGAACTGGGGCAGCAACACCGCGAGGACGGACGTGAAGCGCGCCCAAAGGTCGCTCCGCACCACGTGGTAGAGCCACTGCGCGAGGTACCAAAGGCCGATGTCAGCGGCGAGCGCCGCAAAGTAGACCTGGGGCCGCCGCACCCTGCCGCGCAGGAGAATCGAGACCGCGATGGCCAGCGCGAGAACGCCGCAAAACAGCGAGGTTCTCGTGCGTAGGTCCATGGCTGGAAAGCAGTATGGCCCGATTTTCTGCCTTGAGCGCAGATCTCCTCAGCGAGGATGTGGTGAAAGTGCCCTTGTCATCGCGCCTTGGGCGTGTTGGATTGTCGGCCGGGAGCGTGAGGATCATGAAGATTTCGAAGCTTTTAGGCGTCGTCTGTGGTGCAGGCTTTCTTTTCGGGCACAAGGTGGCCCTGGCGGACATCAGCATCACGACCAGCGGAGCGACCGTCAATTTCACCGGCTACACCGGGACGGTGGGCTTCTCCCAAACCCCTGCCACGGGCGGGCTCTCGTCGAATGACTGGGCGATCTCGGGTTGGAGCGACGGCGACCTGAACTTCGGGAGCACGAACACGGCTGCCGATTACCATCGTGGTGCGACCAACCCGGGCACGGAAAACGGCCTCTACGCCTGGTCTGCCACGAGCGGGCCGATGTTCGGCATTCTCGCGAGCGACAGCGAGTTCTCGCCGGGAACGGTCACGGCGCGCTTCAAGAGCGCCGTCAACCACGCCGTACCCAAGATCGCGGTCGCCTACGACGTTTTCGTCTGGAACAACACGGGCATCAGCTCGACGGTCAAGCTGTCGTACTCGACGAACGGGTCGACGTTCAATGCAGTCACCGCTGTCGACTTCCCGACGCCAGGCGCCGCCTCCGGCGCGCCGGCATGGGTGGCCACGAACCGGTCCACGACACTCACGTTCACGACGCCGCTCGCTCAAGACGATCTTCTCTACCTGCGCTGGACGATCGACGACGCGAGCGGGACCGCTGGCGACAGAGACCAGATTGGCCTCGACAACATCACGCTCACGCTGCCGCCCGGATGCGGTAACGGCGTCCCCGAAGGCGACCCCGAAGAGTGTGACGACGGCAACTCCTCCAACGCCGACGCCTGTCTGAACACCTGTCTCATCGCATCGTGCGGCGACGGCTTCGTGCGCACGCAGGGCGCGAACCCCGAGCAATGCGACGGCTCGGTGTGCTGCTCGAACAACTGCACGCGCCTCACGGGCACGACCTGCCAGGGCAGCGGCACCTGCAACAACGGTGTCTGCGTGGGCGGCGGCCAGGGCGGCGAAACCGGCATGGCGGGCGAGACCGGCATGGCGGGCGACGAGGGCATCGGCGGCGAGATCGGCATCGGCGGCGAAGCCGGCTCGACCCAGGGCGGCACCGCGGGCCGAGGCGGTCGCGGTGGTCGCGGCGGCATGGCCGGCACGGAGACCGGCGGCGCCGGCACGGGCGGCACGGCGGGCGGACCCGTGTCCGGAAACGGCGGCGACGCAGGCGGCGGGAACGCGGCCGGTACGGGCGGCGCCACAGCGGGTACGACCGCGACCGGCGGCGCCGGCACGGGCGGCACGGCGGGGACGGCGACCAGCGGCGGCAAGAGCGGCGCGGGCGGCAGCGCAGGCAAGGCCGGAAACGCCGGCAGCGGTGCGAAGCCGTCCGGCGGCTCGAGCGGGAGCAGCGACGACGATAGCGGCTGCGGCTGCTCCGTCCCGCGCGGCTCCAATCACGGGACGCTGGCGCTCGTTGCGGCCGGCGCGCTCGTGACGCTGATGCGCCGCCGCCGCCGCAACCGCTAAGCGGCGTACAGGTTCGCCGCGGCGATGTGCTCGAGCACTCGCCGCGGCACGAGCCACGCGAGCTCGCGCGCCGCTTCCGGCTCGGTGCGGCGCGCCAGGAGCTCACGGACCCGAGTCGACGAGACATCGGGAAGCACCGCAGGACCGAGCCCGGGGCGCTCGTGGCCGACGCGCGTCAGCACGAGCGGCGGCGCCAGCGCTTCCACGCGCGCAAAGTCGTGCCACGCATCGGTCTCGGCGAGGACGTCGCTTCCCATGATCAAGCGGAGCGGGCGCTCCGGGTGCTCGGCGACGAGCCGCTCGAGGAGCCGCACCGTGTAGCTCGGGCGCGAAAGCTCGGCCTCGATGCCGGACACCTCGACGCCGGGCAGCCCCTCGAAACAGCGCCGGCAGAGCTCGAGCCGCTGCTCGAAGGGCGAGAGCGGCTTCCCGAACGCGTGCTCGAACGTGGGAACGACGAGCACCCGCTCGACCTCGCCGAGCGCGAGCACGTAGCTCGCGATGAGCAGGTGCGCGACGTGCGGCGGGTCGAAGGATCCGCCGAAAATGGCGAGGGCGGGGAAAGCCACGCTACCTCTCCACGAGAGTCCCGAATAAACCCACGCCCCCGGCCGTGAAGACGACGTCGAAGACGCCCATCAAGCGGAAGTAGTCGCCGAGCTCGCCGATCGGGGCACCGCCGAAGAGCTCGCGCGTACCGGCAACGGCGGCGAGCAACGTGGGCGATACGAGCGGAAACAAGACGATGGCGAGGAGCAGGTCGCGCGCCCCCGTGCGCACGGTCATGGCGCCGAAGAGCGTACCGGCCGCGGCCACGCCCGGCAGGGCCGTGAGCGCGATCAACGCGAGACCCAGGCCATAGCGCCCCAGATCGAGCGAGAAAAACAGAGCCGTGAGCGGGATCACGACGGCGCTGATGAGCAGCAAGAACATGAGGATGCCGAGCAGCTTGCCGACGAACAGCGCGCTCCGGCTGAGCGGCGCCACGATGAGCCCGTCGAGCGCGCTCTCCTCACGCTCGCGCTGCCAGCTCTTGCCGAGCGCAAGCACGGCCGCAAACGTCACGGACAGCCAGATGACCCCGGACGCCACGAGCCGGGCGCTCGCCGGCCCCCCGAACAGCGAGAGCGACGCGAGCACGACGACGAGCACCGCGAAAAATCCGCTCGTCACGACGACCTCGCCCGTTCGGGCCTCGATCATCAGGTCCTTGCGGAGGACGATCAGCGTCTGGGCGGACCAACCGGGCAAGCGGCGGGGAGCCGCTCCCGCCGGCTCGCGAGCCACGGCCGCGTCCTGCATCGGCCGGATGGTAGCGCTTTTTCGCGGGCAGAGCCTAGGACTCGCGGCAGTGTCGGGACGACGCTAGAGTCCCGCTCGGCATGCCTAGCTTCCGCATGGAGCACGTCTTCGAGTGCAGCCAGACCACGTTCTGGGAAAAGGTGTTCTTCGACGCCGAATACAATCGCCGGCTCTTTTACGACGAGCTCCATTTCACGGAATGGAGCGAGCTCGAGCAAAAGCACGAAGGTGAGCGCGTGCTCCGCTTCGTGCGCGCGGTGCCGCCCACTCCGGACCTGCCCGGGCCGCTCAAGGCCGCGCTCGGCAACGGCGCCGGCTACGAGGAACGCGGCGTTTTCGAGCGCCCGAAGAATCGCTACGACGCGCGCGTGAAGCCGAACAGTCTCGGCGACCGCGTCGGCGTGGAGCTCACGTTTCGCACGGAGCCGATGGGCGACCAGAAGTGCAAGCGCATCGTCGAGGCCACGATCACCGCCCGCGTCATGCTCGTCGGCGGCATGCTCGAGCAGCGGATGATGACGGATCTCCAGCGCTCGTACGAGAAGAGCGCCGTCTTCACGAACCGGTTCGTGGCCGAAAAAGGCCTCAGCTAGAGCGCTCGGCGCGCTGCCGGTGCGGCGGCAGCGCGCGGTCACGAGCGAAGCGCGGAGCGCGCCTACTTGCTCGCGGGCTTCTTCGCTGCCGGCTTCTTCGCGTCCTTCGGAGCGGCAGCGGCCTTCTCGGCTTTCGGCGCAGCGGCCTTCGGAGCGGCGGCGGCCTTCTCGGCCTTCGGGGCAGCGGCCTTCTTCGCTTTCGGCGCGGCCTTCGCGGGCGCCTTCTTCGCGCGCTTGTCGGCGCGCGCGAGCGAGCCGTGAAGATCGAGCAGGCGCGGGAGCGGGTAGCCTTCGAGACGAGCGGCGTAGCCCTGGTCCTTGGCGCGCTTGGCGAGCTCGACGATCGAAGCGATGAGCTTGTCGCGCGAGCCGAAGCCCTCCTTCGCGCGCGTCAGCACGTCGTGCAAGCGCAAGAGCTTGGCGTTCGAGACCTTGCCGAGGCCCTTGGTTGCGTTCACGCGCTCGAGCCACAGGTCCTTGGTGGCGAGCTTCTGGACGGCGGCGATCAGCTTCTCTTTGCTCTCGAAGCGCTCCTTGACGGAGCCGAAGGGCGACTTGCTCATGGTATTCCTCGGCCGAACGGGCCGTTTTGGGGTTGCCGCTTCTAGCAGTCAGCCTCGGGCGCCGCAAACCCTCCGAGCGGAACACGTCCGGAAGGACCTTCCAGCCCGGGTGAAAGCCGCTCCGGCGCGGTGTCGGGATGACGCTCGCGGGGGCCGGTGGTACGCGCCCGCGCCATGAAGCCGCGCCTGCGCTTCGCACCTTCACCGAGCGGATACCTCCATATCGGGGGCGCGCGCACCGCGCTCTTCAACTGGCTTTGGGCGAGGAACCAGGGCGGCCTGTTCGTCGTGCGCGTCGAGGACACCGATCAGGAGCGCTCGAGCCTCGACAGCGTCAAGGCGATCCTCGACGCGATGCGCTGGCTCGGGATCGACTGGGACGAGGGTCCCGAGGTGGGCGGCCCCGAGAAGTACGGCTCGTACTTCCAGAGCGAGCGCAAGGCCATCTACCGCGAGCACACCGAGCGGCTCATCGGCTCGGGCCACGCCTATCGCTGCTACTGCACGAAGGAGGAGCTCGATCGCGCGCGCGAGGAGCTCAAGGCGCGGAACCCGAAAGCGCAGTTCGTCTATCCCGGCACCTGCCGCTACCGGAAGGACCAACCCGACCTGCCGTACGTGGTGCGTTTCAAATCGCCGCAAGAGGGCAGCACCGATTTCGTCGACAAGGTCTTCGGCCCGATCACGACGCCGAACAAGGCCCAGCAGGATTTCGTGCTCGTTCGCACGGACGGCTACCCGCTCTACAATCTCGCGGCGACGATCGACGACCACTTGATGGACATCACGCTCGTCGTGCGCGGTCGCGATCACATCGGCAATACGCCCCAGCAGGTGCTGCTCTACCGCGCGCTCGGCTGGGATCCGCCGGAATTTGCGCATCTTCCGATGATGCTTTCGCCCAAGGGCGAAAAGCTCAGCAAGCGGCACGCGTCCGTATCCGTCGACGAGTACCGCGAGCGCGGCTACCCGCCCGCCGGCGTCTTGAACTACATCGTGCGCTTCGGCTGGTCCTCGGGCGACCAGGAGATCTTCAGCCGGGACGAGCTCGTTGCGAAGTTCGGGTGGGACCACGTGAACAAGAGCGACGGCAAATTCGACGAAAAGAAGTTCGCCGACGTTGCGTTCGAGCACCTGAAACGCCCCGAGCTCACGCCGCTCGCCGACTACGCAAAAAATGTGCGCCCGTTCCTCGCCGAGCGCGGCCTCGCCTCCCCCGCCGACGCGGACCTCACGGCGGCGATCCCGGGTGTCCGCGAGCGCGCCCGCAGCTACAAGGACGCCGCCTCGGACCTCGATTTCTACTTTCGCGACCCACCCGAGCTCGACCCGAAGGCACGCGAGAAGCTGCTCGGGCCCGAAGCAGCCGCGCGCCTCGTCGAGTTCGCCCAGTCGCTCGAGGGCCTCGAACCGTGGGACGCCCCCGCGCTCGAGGCGCACGCGCGACAATGGTGCGAGGCGCGGGGCCTCGCCGTGAAGGACGTGGCACAGCCGGCGCGGGTGGCGCTCACCGGACGCTCCGCGAGCCCGCCGCTCTTCGACGTGATGGTGGTGCTCGGCAAGGCTCGCTCCCTCGCTCGCCTCAGGCGCGCGCCGAGCCTCATTCCGGCCTAACCCTCGTGTAGGCTCTGCCGCGTATGCTCGCCCCCGTGGCCTCCGCGCTGCCCGCGCTCCCGCTGACGCGGCTCGCCGAGACGTCCTATTTCCAGTCGATCCTCGCCTTCACGCCGGTGAAGGCGTTCGTCCCGGTGCCCGTCCTCGCGTGCCTCGCGCCGCTCGTCTGGTGGTTCTTTCGCGATACCTGGCGGGCGCTCGACGCCGAAGCGGCCGAGATGAAGAGCCTCGCGACCGACCGACCCGACTACCGCCCCGCGGCGTGCTTCGTCATCGTCGCGGTCGTGCTCACCCTGCAGGAGTACTACGGGGGAAGGCTCGTCTACGACGGGATCCTCAGGCCGTGGCTCCGGGACCTCGAGGCACAGGGGCACCCCTGGCTCAAGACCGTCCAGTACGACGAGCTCTATAGCTACGGCTGGTGGGCGGCCTCCCGCATCCTCGGCTACGTCTTCATCCCGCTGCCGCTCTGGAAGCTCTTGTTCCCCAAGGACAGCCTGCTCGACATGGGCCTGCGCGGCCGGGGGTTCTTGGGACACCTCTGGATTTACGGCCTCTGTCTCGCGGTGGTGCTGCCCGCGATGCTGCTCGTGGCACGCCAGCCCGACTTCGGCACCTATTACCCGTTCTACAAGCAGAGCTCCCGCAGCCTCTCCGACCTCTTGATGTGGGAAGCCATGTATGGGGCCCAGTTCTTCGCGCTGGAGCTATTTTTCAGAGGTTTCATCCTCGGGGCCCTGCGCCGCGCCATGGGGTCCGCCGCCATCTTCGCCATGGCGACGCCCTACTGCATGATCCACTACGGCAAGCCCTACCTCGAGACGAACGGCGCCATCGTCGCGGGGATCGTGCTCGGCTCCCTCTCGATGCGCACGCGCAGCATCTACGCCGGGTTCCTCGTCCACATCACGGTCGCGTTCAGCATGGATTTTCTGGCGCTCTGGCGGCGCGACGCCTTCCCACACGTGTGGTGGCCTCCCACCTAGCCCGCCGCCTGGCCCACCCCGACGCTCCCGCCCGCGGCGGCCGCCTCGGATCACGGTCGCGCGCCGCCAGAGATCCGCTATAGTGGCGCCGAGCTTTCACCCCGACGGCCGTTCGTACCACCACACCGACGCGAACACTTAGCAGGACCGAAACAGCTTTGACGATTCACGGCGGTAAACTCATGGCCTCGGCTATGGACGCGGCTCTCGACGTCTCTCGACGCGCACCCAGCACCACTCCCGATCAAGCCGCCGGCTGGTCGCCGGAGCGGAGCGCGCAGCGCTACCAGATCACGGGCTGGGGCCATCCGTATTTTCAGGTGAACGCGCGCGGCCAGGTCGAGGTCACGCCCAACCCCGATCGCGCGCAGTGCATCAACCTGCACGAGCTCACGCTCGAGCTTCGCGCGCGCGGCCTCGAGCTTCCGCTCCTGATTCGCTTCTCCGACATCGTCGGCGATCGCATCAAGCGCCTGAACGAAGCGTTCGGTCGCGCGATCGCGGAGTACGAGTACCCCGGGACCTACCGCGGCGTGTACCCGGTGAAGGTGAACCAGCAGCGGCACCTCGTCGAGGAGATCGTCCACTTCGGTCGCACGTGGAACTTCGGCCTCGAAGCGGGCAGCAAGCCCGAGCTTTTGATCGCCCTCTCCGTGATGCAGGACGTCGGCGGCCTCATCATCTGCAACGGCTACAAAGACCAGAAGTACATCGAGACCGCGCTCGTCGCGCAGAAGCTCGACAAGACGGTCATCGTCGTGCTCGAGCGTCTCGAAGAGCTCGACCTCGTGTTCCGCGCCTCGGAGAAAGTCGGCATCAAGCCGATCCTCGGCGTGCGCGCCAAGCTCACGACGCGCGGCGTCGGTCGTTGGGCGGACTCAGCCGGCGATCGCGCGAAGTTCGGTCTCACGACGAGCGAGATGGTGGAGGTCGTGGACCGCCTCGCCGAGCGCGGCATGCTCGACTGCTTGCAGCTCCTGCACTTCCACATCGGCAGTCAGATCTCGAGCATCATCCCGATCAAGAACGCCATGCAGGAGGCGTCGAACATCTACGTCGAGCTCGCGAAGATGGGCGCCAACATGCGCTACCTCGACGTGGGCGGCGGCCTCGCCGTCGACTACGACGGCTCGAAGACGGACTTTCACGCGTCCAAGAACTACCAGCTCGACGAGTACGCGGCCGACGTGGTGTCCCACATCCAGGCCGCGTGCAACAAGTCGGACCTCCCCGTTCCGACCCTCGTGAGCGAGAGCGGTCGCGCCATTGCCGCGCATCACTCCGTGCTCGTGCTCGAGGTCGTCGGTCGCAGCCACGTCCGCTTCGGCGAGCCGGTGGAGCCGCGCCCCGACGCGCATCGCCTGCTGAAGGAGCTCTTCGAGACCTACGGCGGCATCCAGCCGAAGAACGTGCAGGAGAGCTACCACGACGCGAGCCAAGCCAAGGAGGAGGCGCAGAGCCTCTTCAAGTACGGCTACCTCTCGCTGCGCGAGCGTGCGCAGGTCGAGCGGCTGTTCTGGAACTGCTGCGAGAAGATCCACCAGACCCTCCGCCGCCTGAAGTTCGTGCCGGAGGAGCTGCAGCACCTCGATAAGAACCTGAGCGCGATCTACTACTGCAACTTCTCGCTCTTCCAGTCTGCACCGGACATCTGGGCCATCGATCACCTCTTCCCGATCATGCCCATCCACCGCCTCGACGAGGAGCCGACGGTCTCGGCGACGCTCGCCGATCTCACCTGCGACTCCGACGGGATGATCGACCACTTCATCGACGTGGAGGACGTGAAGAGCACGCTCGCCGTCCACACGCTGAAGGACGACGAGCACTACTACCTCGGCATGTTCCTGAACGGCGCCTATCAGGAGATCCTCGGCGACCTGCACAACCTGTTCGGCGACACGAACGCCGTGCACGTCGAGCTCACGGAGACGGGCTACCAGATCGGCCACGTCATCAAGGGCGACAGCGTCTCGGAAGTGCTCCGCTACGTGGAGTACCAGCCGGAAAACATGGTGGAGGGCGTGCGGCGCCAGGCCGAGCGCGCCGTCAGCCAAGGTCGCATCACCAACGAGCAGATGCGCACGCTCATGCAGCACTACGAAGAATCGCTGCGCAGCTACACCTACCTGACGGACGACTGAACGGGCGCAGCATGCCGGCTGCCCCCACGCTCGATGCGGTGTTCGCGGTGATGCGCGCGGCCGCGGCGGGCGACCATGAGGCGCGCGTGCCGCTGCCCCTGCAGCCCGACGTCGAGGATGCCGCGACGCAGCTCGCGATCACGCTGAACCTCCTGCTCGACGACCTCGCCTTCCGCTCCCGAGAGCGAGCCCGGTACGAGGAGCGACTGCGCCAATCCCAAAAGATGGAGGCCATCGGCAACCTCGCCGGGGGCATCGCTCACGACTTCAACAACATGCTGTCGGTGATCCTCGGCTACACCGACCTCGCGCGAAATGCCCTCGCCGCCGGGGATCCGATCCGTCAGGACCTCGAAGAGGTGCTCACGGCCGCCGAACGCGCCCGAAAGCTCACTTCGCAGCTCCTCACGTTCAGCCGCAAGCAGGTGCTGAAACCCCAGCTGCTCGATCTGAACGTCGTGCTCGCCGGTATGCGCAGCATGCTCGCCCGGCTGCTCGGCGAGCAAGTCGACTTGAATCTCGTGCAGAACGATCCGCTCGGGACGGTCAAGGTGGACCAGGGTCAGCTCGAGCAGGTGGTGCTGAACCTCGCGGTGAACGCGCGCGACAGCATGCCGAACGGCGGCAAGCTCACGATGGAGACGGCCAACGTGACGCTCGACGCGAGCTACGCCGACGCCAATCCGGACGTCGTTGCCGGCCCCTACGTGCTCTTGGCGGTCGCGGACACGGGCGTCGGAATCGAGCCCGACGTGCTCGAGCGCATCTTCGAGCCGTTCTTCACGACCAAGAAAGAGGGGCACGGCACGGGGTTCGGCCTCACGACGGTGTTCGGCATCGTCCGCCAGAGCGGTGGACACATCAACGTTTACAGCGAGCCTGGCCGCGGCACGACCTTCAAGACGTACTTCCCTCGCAGCAGCGAGCGCCCGGACCTGCGCGTCGTCGCGCCTGCGCGCACGGCGCCGGGCGGCGTCGAAACGATCCTGCTCGTCGAGGACCTCGACTCCGTTCGCGCCCTCTCACGGACGATCCTCGCGCGGCGGGGCTACCGCGTGCTCGAGGCGAACTGCGGCGAAGAAGCCCTGCGCGTCGCGCGCGAGCACCCCGGCGTCATCCACCTACTCGTCACCGACGTCGTGATGCCGCGCATGACGGGCCCCGAGCTCGCCGCGGCGCTCGTCGGCGCGCGTTCGGACGTGAAGGTGCTCTTCATGTCCGGGTACACGGACGGCGCGATCGTCGATCATGGGCACCTTCCGCCCGGCTCCGAGTTTTTGCAGAAGCCGATCGCCCCGGACATCTTGCTCGACCGGGTCCGCAAGATCCTCGGCTCGCCGTGACGCGTCAGGCACCGCGACCGAGCTCGGACCGCAGCCCCAGCTCGGACTCGAGCCAGCGTCGGGCAGCCTCCGGATCGGCGAACACCTTGTTCGGAAAGGGCAGCGGAGAGAGCAGGCTCACTCCGTAGAAAAGCGTGCGCTGGACCAGACTGTCGAGGACCACCGCCTGCACCAGTCGCTCCTTGGTGAGCGCGGCGTTCGCTTTCATGTGGTCGACGATCCGGGTGCGTTGCTCGGGCGAGAGCGCCTCGGCGCCGCGCGAGTCGATCAGCAAACCGAAGCGGCCTCGCGCGAGCCAGCCGTCCACTTTGCGCAGCACCGGCGTCACGTCCGCGTCGACCGGGCTACGTTTCCAGCGCGCCACCACGATCGGCCACGCCGACTCGTCGAACTCGACCTCCATCGCTCGCCTCGCCTCGGGGACCCCGTGGGGCCCTTCACGCGCTCAGGGTACCACCCCACCGGAAGCGCACCTCCCCGCGGAATAGAGCCGCGCAATTCGGCGTTTTCATGCGGGAATACTCCGGGGAACTTGCACCCACACGGGGGCCCCCCGCTACGATTAGGGTTCATGGCCTCTTCCGAATGCCCCCATCGCTCGCCGCGCCGCGGCTTGGGACGCTGGGCGCTGTTCGGGGCCCTCGCGGCCGCGACGCTCACGCTCGCCGGGCCGAGCCAGGCGGACATCTACAAAACCGTCGGCGCGGACGGCGTCATCAGCTTCACGAACTCGCCGAGCAAGAGCAAGAAGGGCACGCTCGTCATGCGAACGGAAGCACCGCGCTCGCTCGTGCGCATGCCTTCCGACGCGTCGCCGGCCCGCTACGGCCGCTACGACGAGCACATTCGCCAGGCGGCGGCGCTCTACCAAATCCCCGAAGATCTCGTGCGTGCCGTGATTCAGGTCGAGAGCGACTTCGATCCGCGCGCCGTCTCTCCCGCCAACGCGCGCGGTCTCATGCAGCTCATGCCCGAGACTGCCGAGCGCATGATGGTGACGGACATCTTCGACCCGCGGCAGAACATCTTCGGCGGCGTGCGCTATTTGCGAGTCCTCGCGAACCTCTTCAACGGCGATATCGAGCTCACGGTCGCCGGCTACAACGCGGGCGAAGGCGCGGTCATGCGTTACGGCGGCATTCCTCCGTATCCGGAGACTCAGGATTACGTGAAACGCGTGCTCGCGAACTACCGCTCGTATCGCGCGGCGCACTGAGCCGAGCGCGGAGGCCGGAAAAAGCGCGCTTATCGGGCGCGCTCGACCCGATTCGGTAGTGCGGTTACGCGCGGCCGCTGCATCAGCGCGCCGGGCGCTTGGGCGCCGACTTCTTCTCGTCCTTGTAGTGCGCGAGCGCGGCTTCGAGCTCGGCTTTCACGCGCTCGACGAGCTCGGGGGGCTCGATCACGCGCGCGCGCGGGCCCCATTCGAGCACCCAGCTCACGACGGGCAAGAGGTTGCCGACCGTCATCGTGAGCCGCAGGCCGCCGCCCGCGATGCTCGAGAGCTTCTGCGAGGCGTGCACCGTGCGCATGCGCACGTAGTCCGCGGCCTGGGCGTCGAACTCCACGACGATCTTGTGCGGCGTCTTGTCGCGCCAAATCCCGAATTCGCCCTGGAAGTACTGCTCGACGACGAAGTCCGCCGGCAGCTCGAAGCGCTCCGTGATCGCGGTCTGCGTGTCGCGCATGCGATCGAGGACGAAGGTGCGGATCTCTTTGCGGTCGACGTGGTAGCCCACGCAATAGATCGAGTCGCGATAGAGGACGAGGGCGTAGGGGTGGATCGTGATGCGCTCTTCTTCGGCGCGACTCGCGCTCCGGTAGAGCAGGCTCAAGGGGCGGAGGTCGGACACGGCCTGAAAGAGGTCGTCGAGCTCTTCCGTCTTCTGGGCGTAGTTCTTGGGCGCGTGCGGCAAATAGAGGAAGCGCTGCTCGAGGCGCGCGTCGGCGAGCCCGGCGTTCGGACCGCGACCCGGCCGCTGCGCGAACTGGAGCAGCTTGGTCGTCGCCATGTCGATCTCTTCGAATAGCGTCGAGCCGCGCATGGGCTCGAAGACGCGGCGCGCGGCGAGCAAGGCGTAGGCCTGGGTGCGCCGGAGCTCGAGCTTGCGGGGGATTTCGCCGGAGCGGATGCGCCAGAGCCGCTGGCCGCCGGGCTTCACGGGCGCACTTTCGAGCTCGAACTCGCGCTCGATCTCGACCATGTAGCGCCGCATCGTGCGTACCGTCACCCCGAGCGCGTCGGCGAGCTCGTAGAGCGACAGGCCCTTCGGATGCCTGCCGAGGATCTCCCGGAGCCGGTCCACGCGGCGGTGCTGGGTGAACCTTCCTAGCGGGCGACCACGCGGCGTGCGTTCCAAAGGGGGTAACCGGAAGCTAGGATAGCTTCACCACGATGACGAGCCCCGTCGAGCTGATCGTAAAAAAACGCGACGGCGGAAAGCTCGCGCCCGCCGAAATCACGGAGCTCGTGCGCGGCTACCTCGCAGGCACCGTCGCCGACTACCAGATGAGCGCTTGGCTCATGGCCGCGCTGCTCCGCGGGCTCGACGAAAGCGAAACCACCGCGCTCACGCAGGCGATGCTTCGCTCCGGCAAGACGCTCGGCCTCGGCTCGGTGCGGAAGAAAAAGATCGACAAGCATTCGACCGGCGGCGTCGGCGACAAGATCAGCCTGTGCCTCGCGCCGCTCGTCGCGGCCTGCGGCGTCGCGGCACCGATGATCGCGGGGCGCGGGCTCGGCCACACCGGCGGCACGCTCGACAAGCTCGAAGCGATTCCGGGCTATCGCGTGGCGCTCGAGCCGCGCGCATTCGAGCGGGTGCTCCGCGACGTGGGCGCCTCGATCATCGGCCAGTCCGCGGCGATCGCGCCGGCGGACCGGCGCCTCTATGCCCTCCGCGACGTGACCGGCACCGTCGAGTC
>Ga0070682_100000856_pt1 | contig 17831 bp, 18 predicted proteins | sample KBSC63LmetaG_FD_64668 | JGI IMG/M metagenome (GOLD analysis project Ga0070682, IMG submission 64668) | Corn rhizosphere microbial communities from Kellogg Biological Station, Michigan, USA - KBS C6-3L metaG | ecosystem: Host-associated > Plants > Roots > Rhizosphere | place: USA: Michigan... | reverse complement strand
TCTGACACATAAGCCAAGCAACTTTTCCTACTTTAGAGAGTCTAACCGCCTTAGCACATGGTAGCGAGTACCCGATACCTACTCGCGCTTCACCGTTAGACAATCACGGATTGATGTACGGCATTCTCATAGCCTAGTCTTGTGAAGAACCTGATCGGGTTCTGTCTCGTGGCAGCGGTAAACGAGAACCTCACAATCCACTAAACGCGCATTCATTAACTGAAGAGCTTCTGTTCTGCTCTTGGTAGTAGAGCTGAACTCTTCGTTCGGTAAACCTCTATCAACATCAAGGAGTCATACGTATGAATCATTTCAAGTCTCACTCTGGTAACCACTGGGTTACAAGTCTTCTCTGTTTCAGCCTTGTGGTATCGTTGTTATCTTCGTCGACCGGTTTCATACTTAGAAGAGCAGCCGCGCAGGGGAATACTGCTCCACAGGTTGGGGAGAAGTTAGGCAAGAACCTGCCCGAACTCTCGGGCATTCGCTACAAAACAACCGCAGAACCGAAAGCACCTAATTTCAGCAGCGCTTCAAGCCGTTGTTTTGATTGTAAGGAATCACTCGCCCTTGACAATGCCTTTTCCGAAGCACGTTTGGATCCAACTAATCGTTCCGGTAACCCTGGAATGGATCTCCTATCGGGCAATATTCATTGGGCGCAACCCTTAATCAGTTTGAAAGGTCGCGCGGGACTCGATCTTAATCTTTCACTCGTTTACAACTCCCTCGTATGGACCAAGGCGGGGTCGGAAATTGCTTTCGACGCTGACCGCGGGCAACCCTCCCCAGGCTTTCGCTTAGGTTTTCCGACAATCCAACCTCGCTTCGTTAACAGCCGAACCGGCAAAAATACTTACCTGCTAATTACGCCGGAAGGAAAACGCGTTGAACTGAGGCAGATAGACAATGGTAAGGAATACGAGTCCGTTGACAATTCCTTGCTTCAGATGATTGATAACGGTCCAAACGGCGCCGTGCTGATTCGTCCTGACGGCGAGCGGTTAAGTTTCAACTGGTTAGGCGGTCAGTTGCAGTGTGTCGAGGTAAAAGATCGCAACGGCAACTACATTACGGCGGATTATGACAAGCTCGGACATATCAAGAGTATTACCGACACTCTTGGACGCACTCTTTTATTTGTTCGAGACAATGGAGGCAATCTAATCTCGATCAATGAGAAGAGCAGCGAGTCGAAGAATCGTGTACTGGTAACTTTCGGTTATTCGGATTTGCAAGTGCAGACGAATTTTTCAGGTTTGAAGGCAGTGCGAGCGACGAATGGCTCCACCGTTTCCGTGCTCAATCAAGTTGGGATTTCAGATGGCTCGCATTATCAGTTCGACTACACCTCTTGGGGGCAGATTTCGAGAATTACGAAATACGCGCCCGATGGTCACGCCTTGAATCACGTGTCTTACGATTTACCTCAGAATGCCGCCAACGAACTTAAGAATGCACCAGTGGCAACCGCATCGCGCGAGTGGGCCGAAGGTCCAAACAACCAGGCTGAGGCTGTTACTCGCTACAGTGCTGACCCGAATGGATCGTGGGCACAGGTAGTGCTGCCTGATGGATCCGCTCACAAGGAAATATTTGCTACTCAGGGATGGCAGCGAGGCCTCACCATTGAAACCGAGGATTCGGCCGCCGGCACTCTGCAAAGGCGAACTGTTGTGACTTGGACGCAAGATAATGAAGGCGTGTCCTATGCTGCGAATCCTCGCCGGAAGGAAGTGCGTACCTCTTACGCGGCCGGCAACAAACAAGCCACACAAATGCAGTATGGAACCTACGGTCTGGTTACCGACGTCTATCGGTATTCGGGTAGTGAGAGCGTTCCAATCATACATACTCACTTCGAGTATGAGTCTGACACCGCTTATATAACCAGACACGTTCTGGGACTCGTCAAAGAAGAAACAAACTACGCTGCTGATGGCTCGCTGATTTCCAGGAGGAGTTTCCAGTATGACACTAACCAGTTAGAGGATGCGGGTTCTGTCATTCAGCACGATAACGCGAATTTTGGCTCCGCCGTGCAAAAAGGTCGCGGGCTTTTGAGCCTCGTGCAGAGTTTGATAGGTGGCAAAACGGCTAGCTTGTACACGGCCTATAACACTAACGGGTCTGTCGTAATGAAACGAGCTGCCGACGGACGCGAAACGCACCTCGGCTATACGGATAATTTCTCTGACGGAAAGAATCGGAAGGCACTTGCCTTGCCAACGACTAGAAGTGATTCAAAGGGCTTTCGATTATCGACTCAATATGACTTCGAGACGGGAGCTAGAATCCAAACCCAGGACGAACATGGCACCACAAAAGCATTTGGTTATGACGCGGCCGGACGTCAAATCAGTTCGACGAATGTGACTACCGGCGGCTCTGCACGCAGGATCTACGATGACAACGGTACGTTGGTCGCTACCTTCGCCAAAGTCCGCGCCGACTTTAAAGAGCTTGGTAATTATTCAGTCTACGACGGCGCTGCACGATTAATCGCCAGGGCGAAAGATCCTCTGACGAAAGAAGGCGGTTATAAAGGCGTCTATATCGAGCGTGACGTAATGGGCCGTCCAGTTCGTGAAACCAAGCCTGTAAAAATGTCGTCGGCTTGGGACTTGAGAGAAACACCCGTACCTTTGAACTCGTCCGGTAAATCGGATAAGCAGAAAAATCCTTCTCTTGTTGCCAGTGTTCAGGCATTCGGGAAAGAGTTGCTCGGTGGTCTGGATCAACTAGTTAACATGGTCGAGCCGACGGCTTCGGCCCAAACTTGTAATACCGGATACTATTGCAACGATGACGGTGTTGGAAGTTGGGAAACTGGGGCCGATGGCTATGAACATTACGTGGGAGATTACGACGGAGCGTACAGCGCTGATCTCGGAGCCGTTTGGAATGCCGCGGGTGGATATTGGGACTTCGGTGGCGATCAAACTCCGATTCAGATAACCGACGGCTCTGATTCTTCGGTCGGAGATCAACTACTAATCGCCGGTGGCTTGGTAATGGTATTCGGAGGGCCTGAAGATCCAGTCGGGGATATAGCTGCAGGAGGTTACCTCGCCTACGAATGGCTGATAATAGATACTGCGGTTGTGGCTGCCGGATCGAGTGGCGGCATAGTTCAATCATCGCAGCCCGCGTATCCGCCAATTCCCTGGAACGATCCCGCCACGCCACCGTGGCCGGATGCCGAATGGCACGGATCGGGCGCTCCCGGCAGTGATCTGGGAGCTTGGGTGAATCCAGGAACTGGCGAAACTTTGCACCCCGATTTAAATCACGGACCGCCCGTAGGCCCCCATTGGGACTATACAAATCCCGCCAACAATGGACCGAACGGCGAAGGCTGGAGGGCGTACCCCGATGGGAGACTGGAGCCGAAATGAGCGACGCCTATAAAGAAATCACTTTGGGGCCTGAAGCTGTCGACTACATTAGAGATCGCCTGGCCGAAGGAAAAACTCTAGCGAAGTTTTTGTTAGATCGGGGTGACTTAGGCAAAGGAAAAGTCACTACGTTTCTACCATCCAATGCTGATCTCAATAGGATAAATAATTTCTCGAGGGGAGGAGTCTTACCGGCTCCTCCTCCCGAGACACATCGTCATTACACAGCGCCAGATGGAACAAGAACTGTAATGGTGCCGGTGCCTAACACTAGCACTCAGCTCGCGGTACTGATCCAAGGGTTTCTGAGACAGGGGGATGCGCGAATATGGCTGTTCGAATCTGCCGTCGCCAAGCCAACACATGGTTTTCTTTCAACACCGAATGCTAAAGATCTGCGCGTGCTGACTCTTAACGAAGATGTTTACTTTCTTCTGAAAGAGAATGATGACCGCGAGATGATCGATAAAACCCTTCGGTATGCGAAATCCTATCTGGTCTTAGGTGTGCTGGTACATCTTTCAGACAAAGATAAGTTCTTACCTCTGGATGAAGATTCTCCCCGAAAAGAGCTTACGCTTGACGAATTGAAGGTTTTAGCTGAAGCGACTGAAAAGATAATCGTGGGAGCCTATGACGGCGAGGGTTATTTAATCTGGAGCCGGAATGGCCCATAGAGGACTCGATTGAAGTTTTTGACCGAGAGCCGGTGGTCTTTCATAACCCTGGCCATGTTGCTCATCTTCGTAGCAATACGAGATGCATCATATTTGTTTTCTTATCCGGTAGCCGTCGGTGCCGACGGCTATTATTACGTTCTTCAAATCAATGAGCTGCTAAAAAACCATCACCTCTATTATCCAAGTAATACACCGATTGTTTTTTGGATTCTCGCTGCCCTCACGTTCGTGACGAAAAATGCTGTGGTAGCCATTAAGCTCGGCAGCATTGCATTTAATCTTTGTCTTTGTTCGGCCTTTTTTGTGCTTGTGTCGGCGATCACACGAAGACAATGGTTAGGTGTACTGGGAGCTTGCATAGTTGGTTTATCAGGTATGCATTTGTACATGATCGCAGAGTTCATAAAAAATCTTGCCGGAATAGCTTTCTTTGTCTTAGGCGCATGGTGCGCAATTCGCGCTTTCGAGAGCTACAGAGCCCGATGGTTTGCTGCGTCAATATTTCTTCTCGCCTGTGCGACCCTGAGCCACGCCTCAATCTGGATAATAGCTCCAATTACGTCGGTCTTCGTGTTGATCACCAGAGATCTTAAAAGCAAAAAGCGGGCTATGCTGGTTGCTGCGCTGATGGTTTGTTTGGGATTAATGGGTTCAGCGCTGTTGGCATATCAGGAAGTTTTCCCGTTACCAGCTTGGTTGGCTACTGAGGTAACGCACATCAGATTTCCGATCACTCTAAGAAATCCCGTCGGGAAAGCCGAAGCATTCATGTTACTGCTCACCGTGCCGCTGGTTATTTTTCTGACTTTGCGACATTGGAACGAAGTGCATAATCGGTCCTTTCGCGTTGTCGTATTGACGGTTTCACTTTGGACTTTACTTATCACTCTTAACCCGTTTCTCAACCATGACGTCACGCAGTTGGGTATCGTGGGCCGCCTGGATCATTTGATGTACTTACAAATAGCAATCCTTGTCCCGGCCGTAATTTATTTAGCTCTTGGTGCTAATAAGAAAGTTGCGGTTATCTATTCTGTTCTGACAATCTTTTTTGTCATAGCCAGCATGGCCGCGCCTCTACCAAAGGGAATACGATCCTCATACCTGGCGGAGAGGCAGCAGATTATTGAAGCTTTATCCCTGCGGCTACCACAGCTAGGGCCAGATGCTTTGGTAGTCGCGCAACACGGCGATGAATTTCTCGTTACCTCGCTGTTGGGTATAAGGGCGCAGCAGACCCTCCCTGCGAGCTCTGCAGGCAAATCCATATACTGGATGATTCATCAAGTGAAGCCGAATGCTGTCACTACAGACATGGTGGTGGTGATGGAGGAAGAGAATGGGTCAGCTTTGGTGCTAATGAAGCATGATGACATGGCTCAGTGGATAACCATTCTTAATGAACGAGACCGTAATCAACTCTGGGAGGCGAATCCTCACCTAAAGAAATACATGGATGATCAGTCAAAAAGTCATACCACCACTTTGAGTCCAAGTCACCGCTGGTCAGTCCCAGGCGAAACAGCCCACCGCGTACAACACTTGCCCGGACGGCTAGTCTCTACAACATTTTCTATTACGTTTCTGGGCCAAGAGTACCCACAAGACCTTTTTCAAACTACATTCATCCGACCGACGAAGACCGGATAGTTAGTATGCAGGCGCTCGACAACGTTGACGGGATCTTGACGGCTCAGGGTAGCGTTGACGGCGTTCGCAGCGATCAGAGTGTCAAAAAGCGAAGCCGTAAACCGTTGCAAAATAAGCAAGTGGCGGTGTAGCATACTTTTAACGAAAATATCCGCCCGCTTGGCTCAGTGGTAGAGCACTCGCTTCACACGCGAGGGGTCAGTAGTTCGAATCTACTAGCGGGCACCAGAAATCAAAAGCAAAACAGGCGACCGTCGGTCGCCTGTTTTGTCTCACATTTTCTGTTCGCCTGACACAACTCTCGTATTAAACCTCACGGCCATGGACAAAGACCTTCGCTGCGCTCTTCGAAGCCTCCGCGAAACGCCCGGCCTTTACGACCATCGCCATCCTCACGCTCGCGTTCGGTATCGGCGCGTCGACGGCGATCTTCAGCGTCGTCGATGGCGTCTTGCTGCGCGCGTTGCCGTACCCACAGGCCGAAGAGATCATGCAGCTTCGCGAAGTCAACGAACGCAGCGTGCTCATATCCGTCGCTGAGTCAAACTTCCTCGACGTGCGCGCGCGCAGTCACACGCTCCAAGCAGTCGCTCAATACGGAGGCGGCTTAACAACCGTCACCGGCGCCAGCGAACCTGTGCGAGCCGTCACCGTCAGTGTTTCCGCCGACTTCTTCAACGTGCTCGGTGTTAAGCCACTCATGGGTCGCGCTTTTTATGCCCGAAGAGAGCAAACCTGGCGGCGCGCCGGTCGCAGTCGTCAGTTATGGCAACGACTCCTCGGCGGTAGATCCGACCTTACCGGAACATCTCTGCGCATCACGGATCAGAACGTCGCCGTTATCGGTGTGATGCCGCCGGATTTTGCTTTTCCAGAGACGCAGAGATCTGGATCCCGCGCGAGTTATACCCTGCACAGATCTCGCGCTCAGCACACAACTGGAGTGTAGTCGCGCGCATGAGCGACAACGTCAAACTCGAACAGGCAAATACCGATGTTCGACAGCTCGCGAAACAGCTCAAAGAAGAGGACGGCAAAGACATGGACGCCGCAGACTTCGGCGTCGTCGAACAACAAGAGTACATGGTCAAAAACGTTCGCAGTGCTCTGTTGATGATTTTTGGCGCGGTCGGAATTCTATTAATCGTGGCTTGTGCAACGTCGCAAACCTGTTGCTGGCCCAGGTCACAACACGCGATGGTTCTACTCGTCGGCGCGGGATTGCTGGGCAAGAGCTTCTATCGATTGCTGCAAATCGACCACGTACGTCGTTGCTCAAAGCACGCAGGAGATTGGGATTCGCATGGCACTCGGAGCATAACGCAGCCACGTGTTAAAGCTTGTGCTAAGTGGTGCGATGTCGCTGGTTTTGATTGGCACGCTTATCGGTTTGGCAGGCGCGTACGCCATCACGCGTGTGATGTCACACCTGTTGTTCCAGGTGACACCAACCGATCTGGCGACCTTTGCCGCGGGTCCCGCTGGTCCTGTTGAGCGTTGCGTTAATAACCTGTCTCGTACCGGCGCGAAGAGCAACGAGAGTCGATCCGCTGGTGGCGCCTCAGGTATGAATAGCGTGCTGAAGAGGGAATAATTTTTGCGTGAACAGAACTTGAAGCTTGACTGTCATCGCCGCGAGTGGTTATTGATTTAGCGTGGGTTCAAAGAAAAGGATGAGCAAGCGCCGGGCAGCGACGAAGATCATGCTGATTCGCCATGCCGAGAAGCCGGCCAAAGATTCTGTTCCTTACGGCGTGACGCGAAAAGGAGAGCGGAGCAAGGAGTCGCTCGAGGTGCGCGGTTGGCAAAGAGCAGGCGCTTTGATAACTCTCTTCGCCCCCGCCAATGGCCGTTCTAAAAATACCTCTTTAGCCAAACCTCAATTCCTGTTCGCATCCAAACCTCTGCAACGCAAAGGCAGCAGACGCCCTATCGAAACCATTACGCCGCTGGCTGAAAAGCTGGACCTCAAAATCAACTCTGAATTCCAGCGTTCTCAGATCGAAAACATGATCGACGAAGCGTCTCGATGTAAAGGACCCGTACTCATTTGCTGGCAGCGCGAATATATTCCGGAGATAGCGGCGTACATTCTCGGAAACAAAAAAATCGCGCCGCGTGATTGGCCGGAAAATCGGTTCGATATGATCTGGGTGTTTGATCTCGATCGCTCGTCGTTGAAGTATAAATTTAAACAGGTGCCGCAAAAATTACTCGGCGGTGATTGGTCCCGCCCGATAAAGTAAGCAGACTCGGACCCGCGATTTTATGTTCGACTCTGATTTCATCACCAATCCTTACCGAACTTACACACACCTGCGTGCGGCTGGGCCTTTACACTGGGCAGACAAATTTCGCGCGGGCGCGTGGCTCGTTACGCGTTACGCTGACGTGATGGCCGGATTGCACGATCCACGTCTCTCGAGCCGGCGCAGCCACAACCTTACAGCTGCCCTTCCCCCGGAAATGCAGGACGAATTCTCAACGTTCAATACGATCTTTTCCAAGTGGATGCTATTCCTGGATCCGCCACAGCACACCCGCATCCGCAAACTTCTGAACAAGGAGTTTACGCCAAACATGATTCAGCGGTTGCGCCCGCGTATTCAGCAGGTTGTCGACGTGCTTCTCGAGCAGGCATTCGCAAAGACGGAAATCGAGTTCATGACCGACCTTGCCAACCCACTGCCGGTGAGGGTGATCGCGGAGATGCTTGGTATTCGCACTGAGGATCAACGAGAGTTTGGGATCTGGTCTGACGACCTTGCCAACTTCTTCGGGAATTCAACTCCAAACCTCGATAGCGCGCGGCGCGCGCAGAACAGTCTCATCAGTCTCACCGAATACTTCCGCGCACTCCTGCCCGAGCGACGCGAGCACAAAGGCGACGATCTTGTGAGTCTCTTACTTCGCGTCGAGGAAGAAGGCGAGGTACTAACAGGTGAAGAGTTGTTGGCCCAATGCACGCTGTTGCTCGTCGCGGGGCACGAGACGACGCGAAATCTTCTCGGGAATGGAATGCTCGCGCTGCTCCAGCATGACGATCAGTTTGCCAAGCTCAAGCAGAATCCTTCGTTGGTACAGTCAGCAGTCCGCGAGTTTGCCCGGTACGACAGCCCGGTCCAGTTCTCCGGCCGCGCCGTGACCGAGGACTTCTCATGGCATGGTCGCGAACTGAAGCAAGGCCAAACGGTCATTCTCCTTCTCGGCTCTGCCAATCACGACCCGGAGAAATTCTCTCATCCGGAACGGCTGGACATCTCGCGCGACGAAGGGATGCCGCTTTCATTCGGTCACGGCACACACTTCTGCATCGGAGCGGCACTTGCTTATGCCGAAGCTGAAATTGCATTCACCACACTGCTTCAACGCGCATCGAGTTTGAAGATGCTGGACGATGTTCCCGCCTGGCGTTCCAACCTTAGTTTTCGTGGATTGAACAGACTGCGACTCTCTTTAACATGAACCCGAAATACACAGAACATCTCTTCTCGTACGGAACGTTGCAGACGGAGACGGTCCAACTCTCGTTGTTTGGTCGACGGCTTGAAGGCGAGCCCGATGCGCTTGTGGGTTACTGCCTGGTGACGATTCACGTCCAGGATCAGAGTTTTGTCGTCCATAGCGGCGCGGTGCAGCGCAATCTCTTGCAGACGGGAAATGCATCAGACGTCGTGGAAGGCTCTGTATTCATGTTGACTCAGGAAGAGATCGAACGCGCCGATAAGTACGAGCCTGCCGAGTATCGACGTCTAAAGATCCAATTGAGATCAGGTCTGGATGCGTGGGCTTATTTGAGTGATCAATAGTGAGAATGCTGTATCGGGAACACACTGCACCGGCAAGTCGACTTTGATCGAGGAGTTTCTGCAAGCGCATCCCGATTTCGTGCACGAACCGGAGCCTTACACAGTGCTTGTCGAGGAGTTCGGCGAGGAGTTTTCCGGGGAACCGTGCTTGGAAGACTTTTATCGACAGCTTCAATTCAACATCGACAGATTAAACCAGCACTCGCGCGACGAGCGCGTGATCTACGAACGCTGTCCGATCGATTTTCTCGCGTACATCGATGTGCTCGACTCGCAAGCAGCCCAGGCGTCGGTTGATCTCGTGTCAGAGGCCATTCGGAATCTGAATCTGATTGTGTACGTACCACTCGATCCGACGTTCGACGTGCCTCACGATGAGTACCCGAAACTACGTAAGTCGGTAGATCGGCGGCTGAGCGCAATTTTTCGCGAGGATGAATTTGGAATTATCAGTTCATCCGACGTCGTAGTGGTCGAAGCCATGGGCTCCACAAAACAACGCTTACGCATACTCGAAGAGGCACAACTATAGGCCGCCCCTTCGCGGACGAATTCGACTCACGATAATCTCTGGTCCCAATCAAACACGCAGCCCGGCGAGGCTTCGCAAAGTATGACGTCATAACTATCGAGCAGCGGCATCGCGATCGCTTCGAGTTCGTTCTTCCACTCTTCTCCGCCATAAAACGCATCTTTCATTCGATCGCGATCCTCGAGCGAAGGAAAACTCCGCAGAAAGACAAACTTGTTCGGATTCTCGACGTCGAGAAGTGGTCCAACGATCTTCATTCCATACTCACGCTGGACGGGCACCGCGCGCGCTTCGAACAGTCTGATGAATTCATCCCGCTTTCCCGGCTTGATCCGATAGCTTCGGACTTCTACTATCATCCTCAACCTCCATCTCTGTTGTAGAAAGGAACTCTAACCGGAGTTATGAGCGCCAGCAAGAAGGCACTTTCAGGTAACCATGAACGAGGCGTGCGCGCGAACCCTGTCGAGGGCTGCCCACTCACCGCTGCGTTCGCTGCGATCGGCGGTAAATGGAAGCTGATCATCATCTACTGGCTGGCGGAATCACCGAAACACTTCGCCGCCCTGCGCAAGGCAATGCCCGGAATCTCACAAAAAGTTCTCACGCAACAACTCCGCGAACTCATGAACGACGGCATCGTTAACCGCGAACCCAAAGGTGCGGTCCCGGCGCCGGTTGTTTACTCACTCTCAGAATATGGTCGACGCGTGTTGCCGTTACTCGAGGATGTTCGGATGTGGGGTCGCGGTCACCTGGCTCATCTGGCTGAGTAGTAAATAGATTACACAGAATCTGCGGACAGGTTCTTAAGGCGTTCAATGGCGCGTTTCAGTGAACGCTTTTTCTTGAGCATGTCTGACCAAAGATCGCCCACGGCTGAAATGCGTTGGGCCATCGTTCGCAAGGTGAACGTTTGTGGTCCAACCTCGCCTTTCTCCAACTCTTCCCACGTACATGGAGCTGAAACGGGCGCACCGGGTTTTGCGCGCACGGTGTAAGTGGCTGCGTAAGTCGCACTGTAACCGTTGCGTCCGGTGTCGACGAGAATGCGCCCGCCGCGATCCACCTTGGCAAACTCCTGCGTCAGATGCTCCGGATCGCGCTGCACCAAAACCCTTCCGACGACGTGCGCGAATTGTGCGACAGTCGAGAAGTCTGACTTGCCATCGAGCGGAACTGCGATGTGAAAACCTTTGGAACCTGAAGTCTTGATCCAGCTTGGCAGACCGAGTTCAACCAACAAATCCCGGAGATTCAACGCCGCCCTCGCGAGTGTTTCCGGTTCATCTTCCTTCGACGGATCGAGATCGAAGATACAAATGTCAGGGTTGTACAGGTTCGGAGTGCGCGATGGCCACACGTGAATCGTGATGCTGTTCTGGTTCGCAAGCCAGAGCAGCGATCGAGTGTCGTTGGCGATCGGATGATGAACCGTCCCGCCATGCTTTGGAACCTCGACGCGCTCGAGCCAATCCGGAAAACCCTTCGACACGTCTTTTTGAAAAAACCCCGGCGAGCCGATGCCGCGATGAAAACGCTCCATCGTGATCGGGCGCCGCCGCAGATGCGGAAGCATCACGGGCGCGATCGATTCATAGTACGACGCGAGCTCGCCTTTCGTAATCCCAACGTCAGGAAACAGAATTTTTTCAGGATGAGTGATCATCAACTACCGCGAGTAGACGCGGATGGCGAAGCTTGCCGTGCACGGTCCATTCGATAAACCCGACCTTCACCTCGATTTTCGGCCGCACCCAGTGTGCGCGCACACGCGGCAAACCAACAGCACGCGTGAAAGGTGGTTTCTCGATCTCCAGTTGGTCGAGTTGCGCACGCAGATCCAGCAGCAGCTTCGTATCGAATCCGGTTCCAATCTTTCCGGCAAAAACCAAATCGTCATCTTTGAAATAACCAACCAGAAGCGCGCCCAAACCGACTCGCTTCCCTTGCGGATCCGTAAACCCACCGACGAGAAAATTCTGCGACAACTCGCATTTCATCTTGAGCCACTGCTTCGAACGACGATGTTCGTAGATCGAACCGCGCCGCTTCGCAATGACGCCTTCCCAACCTTTCTTCTGCGCGAGCTCCCACGGCGATGGATCGTCGATAAGAGCTACTCGATGAAGTGGCTCCTCAAACGGCAAACGGGCCAAGAGTTCTCGACGTTCCTCGAGCGGCAGTGTGGTTACATTTCGTCCGTCGATCCACATGATGTCGAAAACGTGATAAGCGACTTTGCCGCCGCGCCACGTGATCTCGCCGTCGAGAATGAGTTCTTCGTGTGGCAGACGCTCTATCACCTGTTGAATCGCAGGCAGATGCTGCGGGAGCTGATTTCTTGAAAAAAGTCGAACGTCGCTGCCGTTTTTGTAAGCAACCAAACGGATGCCGTCAAACTTTCGTTCGAAGATCCACTCCGGCCCAGTGAACCGGTCCTGCGTCAGTGTCGCCGCCATCGGCACCAGCCATTCGGGATACGCAGACATACTCCACAGATTACGCAGATTGCGCAGATCAGTAAATCTGCGTAATCTGCGTAGCCAGTGGATACCTCGATTAACAGACGCGGTTTTGTCGCGGGCGCTTTCGCGGCGCTGGTAGCGGCTCGCGCGAGCGCTTTCCAAACGAAGCGACATTTCGCGCCGGTGAAGGTCGCGCGCGAACGGGTTATTCGCGAGGTTGTTGGACTCAGACCGTATCGTCCCGGCGGCTTCGTGGTCGATGCAGAGCGATTCGGAAACAAACTGCTCGTTCACAACTACGGGCACGGCGGTGGCGGCGTAACGCTCTCGTGGGGCACCGCATCGCTCGCTGTCGATCTGTTGCGAGATTTTCTTGTCGCGCACAAATCGCCGAGGCCAACCCGCTTCGCTGTGCTCGGTTGCGGAGTCAGTGGACTCTCAACCGCGCTGCTCCTGCAACGGCGATATCAGAATGGTCCGGGAACCGTAACGATCTACGCGAAAGACTTACCGCCCAACACAACCTCGAACATTGCCGGCGCGTGGTGGGCGCCGACGTCTGTCTTCGAACCACAGGCAGCGACGAGCAGGTTCCACGAACAGTATCGACAGGCCTCGCGCATCTCGAATCGAGCTTTTCAATTACTCGTGGGCGCTGAGTATGGCGTGCGCTGGATCGATACGTTCGAACTGTCGCGTTATGAGGGTTCGCTTAACCGGGAACTGCCGGGCGGTAACGATCTCTATCCGCAAATCCAAAGACATCGCGATCCGGAATCTTATTTCGGATTTCCTTTCGTGCTGCAATACTCGTCGATGCTGATTGAGCCGTCGATCTATCTCGGCAAGTTACTACGCGACTTCTACATCGCCGGCGGCAGAGTTGTGGTGAAGGAATTTCGGAGTCGTGCGGAGATCGCGCGCTTGCGTGAACCGGTGATCTTCAACTGCACGGGTTTGGGTGCACGCGCGCTGTTCAAAGATGAAGAATTGACTCCCGTGCGAGGACAACTCGAGATTCTGCTGCCACAGCCTGAGATTGACTACTGTTACCTGAGCAGTGGCTACATGTTCCCACGCACCGATGGGATCGTCCTCGGCGGCACATTCGACCACGACGACTGGTCCCTGGATCCCGATCCGGAGCAGGCCGCGGAGATCCTCGAATCGCACATCGAGATAATGAAAGGACTGCGGGTGGATGGGTAATAGCCGCAGATTGACGCGGATGAACGCAGATCTGCGTTCATCCGCGTCAATCTGCGGCTAAACCTCCACCGGCAGTCCTTCAAGACGCATGATCGTCAGGGCGTTCGTGGTCGGACAGGGTCCAGGCCGGAGGCGGTAGTCGAAAACCATCTTTCCTGCATCCACCTCTTCGCGGAAATGATGATTTACAACGCCCGGAATCTCATTGGCGAGTTTGATCAACTCGAGATCGTGAGTTGCGACCACACCCATTGCGGTGCTCTGCGACATCGCACGTATGTACGACCGGCTTCCGATCAGACGTTCGCGACTATTCGTGCCACGGAAGATCTCGTCGATTAAAAACAGTACCGGCAGCTCGCCCTCGATCGAAGCGGCCGCAAGCAACGCCTGCAAACGTTTTACTTCCGCGTAAAAATACGAAAGCCCATCCTGCACCGAGTCGCTCACCTTGATGCAAGTAAAGAGTCGAAACAGCGACGTGTCGAGCTTGTCGGCATTCACCGGCGCTCCGGCGTATGCCAGACAAAGGTTCACGCCGATCGTCCTGAGCAGAGTGCTCTTGCCCGCCATGTTTGAACCAGTGAGAATCACGATCCTTTGGTCCTCACCGAGCTCAAAGTCATTGCAGACTTTCGCATCAGGCTTCAGCAAAGGATGTCCGAGTTTTCGAGCAACAAATCGGTTTGCGTCTGACGAAATACTCGGAAACACGTAATGCGGATTCAAATAAGCAAAATTCGCGAGAGAGTTCAGAACCTCGAGTTCATACCACGCATCGAGCCAGCGAGGCATGAGACGCGCAAGCTCATCCTTAACGAGTTCGAGCCGGTACGTGAAGAAGAAATCCCAAGGGACCAGCAGGTGGACCAGCAACGCGAGAATCGGGTTTGTGCGTATTCCCAGCGCCGCTGCCAGGCGGCCTAATCGCTTCATCTCAACCGACGGTCGTCTGTTTTCATCTACAAACGCAGCACAGATGTTGGCTACGCCGGGCGTGTTTGCGTAACAGCGTGATTCGAGGTAGCGAAAGACGACCTGGAAATGCCTCAACGTCTTTTCGAGATCCTGCAGCTCGCCCCAGGCGGTAGCGATCCGCGACTGTTTGAGAAGCATCGTGCCGGCGTAGATCACGAATGTGATAGGCCAGATTGGTGGAATGAGCTCGAAGAACGCTAACACGACGCACGCGATGTTCACGGCCGATAAGACAAACAACAGCACGACAGTTGGAAGCAGAGAACTTTTGCGCTCGGTGCGTTCGAGCCAATCGACGAGCAGGCGCGAGTTCCAGAGGTTCGAGGCGCCCGACCGCGGTCGCGTTGGTCCAATGTTTCTGCGAGCAACGGCTGAGAGCAGTTGCAGCTTGTCGCGAAACCATGATTGAGCCTTCAGCTCCTGGACCAACGCCTGCCTGCGTTCGATCAGTTGCGCATCAGGTCGAGGATTCAGCAACCACGACTTGAGTCGTTCGCTGCCTTCTTTCGTGACGGCGCAATCGAGTAGTCGATGCAGCGATCGTTCTCCTGTAATATCGAGATCGATTTCGAACGGATGGCCGGAAACGGAATGCGCCAGCGGATCGCCGAACGGAATGTGCTGCCAATCGAGATGAATTCGTGCGATCTGAACTTTCTTGAGTTCAATCAAGAGCTCGTTTCGAGTAAGACTGTCGCGAACTCTGTTGTGAAAGATCGTGACGATAGAGAACTCGATTACAAATACGCCGGCAATCAGCCAGCCAGCCGTTCTACCCGCGAAATTGCAGAAAGCTAAGGCGAACAGTGCTCCGAGAACGAATGTTATTCGTCGCCCTGTCCAATACTTGCTGCTGATTTCGTTGAGGAATTTGGCTCGGCGTTCCAGCCTCGCGATCTGTCTCTCGAGTTGTACCAAACGGGTCATATTCGCCTGACGATAACGGTTTCGTTATGAATTCGCCACTCGATCAACTTCAAACAAAAGCGGCTGAGTGGAATGTGCAGCTCGAAGAGATCCTGGAAACGCACGGGTCGCTGCTGGGATTTGGAGTGCGTATTTGTGATCGCGTGGTCCTGAAGATAACAAAACACGCCGGCGACGAATCGCATTCGGGCAAAGTGCTGCGAGCGTTTGGGGGAGATGGCGCAGTTGGGGTTTATGAATCAGAAATCGGCGCCGTCCTGCTCGAGCGGCTTGAACCCGGTGAGCAGTTGGTTAATCTGGTTAAGCGCGGAGAAGACGAAGCCGCGACGCGGATTCTCGCCGAAGTTTTGGAGAAGCTGGCGCACCACGAAGCGCCGGTTGATTGTCCGACGGTAGCCGATTGGGGTCGCGGCTTTGATCGGTATCTCGAGAGCGGCGACCAGCAAATTTCTCTTGCACTCGTTCACGAAGCACGCGAGTCGTACCAGGAGCTCGCTTCAACACAACGCACGACGATGCTCCTGCACGGCGATCTGCAACACTACAATGTGCTCTTTGATAATGATCACGGCTGGGTAGCGATCGATCCGAAGGGTGTGGTTGGTGAGTTGGAATACGAAGCCGGCGCCATACTGCGTAACCCTGTCGAACTGCCGGAATTGTACACGAACCCGACGATTGTCAATCGCCGTCTGCGCACGTTAACCAATCTACTTCACCTGGACTACTCTCGCGCTCTTAAGTGGCACTTCGCTCAAACGGTGCTCTCCGCGATCTGGAACATTGAAGATGCGCCACCAAAAGGCAGGGAATAATTTTACGCACAAGGGTGTGTGGGACAGTCGGAGTCATGGATGGTGCCGGAATCAGGCGTCGTGTGTTCCCGACCGAAGGTTGTGATCAGAATAACTGAGCCGACGATGATCGCGGCTGCGATCAGCATCCGGAACGTCAGTGGTTCGCTCGCGAGAAACCATCCCAGCAACACCGCGACAACAGGATTCACGTATGCATAAGTTGCAGCTCGAGCGGGCGTTACGTTTCGTAGCAACCAACTGTAAGCGGTGAAAGCGACAAGCGATCCAAAAACGATTAGATAACAGACAGCGCCAATAGAAACCCACGACGCGTTCGCCAGGTTGAGTCGGTGAACGTCGCCTGCCACAAGTGCCACCACCAGAAGTAAGAGACCGCCTCCCAACATCTGCATTCCTGACGCCATCGACGTAGAGGCTTGGATCGGACGATGATTCGCGTAAACCGATCCGGCCGCCCACGAGAATCCGGCAAGAAGCACAACACCCGCGCTTACGAAACTCATCTTCGAGCTCGCATGAGCGTTCCCAAATCCACCACTCACGAGCAGCGCCACACCCGCCATGCCGACGAACACTCCCAACAACACCTTCGCATTTGGCCGATTGCGAGTTAATCCCCAGTTCAAAAGCACCACCCACAACGGCTCGCTCGCGACGAGCAGTGCGGCCAATCCTGTAGCAATGTATTTCTCGGCCCACGTCACACCACCGTTACCGGCCAGCAACAACATGCCACCGAGAAGAAGAGCCTTGGGCCATTGCGACAGTGCATTACGCATTCGTTCGCCGGTAACCGCAGCCCACGCAAACAAGATCGTTCCCGCGATCAGGAATCGTGACGCGGCCATGAGAAACGGTGGAAGCGTGTCGATCGCGTAGCGAATAGCGAGGTAAGTTGAACCCCAGAGCACATAGATCGCGGCGAAGGCGAGAATAATCAGCACACGAGATGATCGAGGTTGGATCGTGGACATAGAAATCGGAGAGTTTAAACAAAAGAAGGCCCACACCGAAGCGTGGGCCTGTGATTTTTTTATGACGGCCGGGGGTTAAGGTCTATCTCGTTTATCGGGCCTGGGCCGTTGGTTATCGTTTCTCGGTGGCGGTGGCCGGTTACCTTTGTTGGCGTTGGTAACGACGATCACCTTCTCTTTCGGCGGCCGCTTATCGTCTCTTTTCTGCGCGAATGCGCCCACTGAGACAACGCCCAGCATCGCCATCACCAGAAATTCTCGCATTAGCTTAATCATTTCAGCCTGTTTCTCCTCATGCCAAGTTGCGCGCACGGGAGGGAGAAAGAGTTGCGCCGACTAGGAGGCAGCAAGACAGGTGCCACGTCGTTGTGCGAAGAGTTTACACCTG
>Ga0070682_100000855_pt1 | contig 17835 bp, 15 predicted proteins | sample KBSC63LmetaG_FD_64668 | JGI IMG/M metagenome (GOLD analysis project Ga0070682, IMG submission 64668) | Corn rhizosphere microbial communities from Kellogg Biological Station, Michigan, USA - KBS C6-3L metaG | ecosystem: Host-associated > Plants > Roots > Rhizosphere | place: USA: Michigan... | reverse complement strand
TGATGGGCATCGCGATCGATTGATCTGCCCTATTCGTTGGCGCCCTTATTAGCATAGGCATCGTGGCTGCCTAGGTGGAGCGGCGTCACAGCGGTCTCTAGCGTCCTTTGAGTTTGTCTGTCTGCCGACGCTCGCGCTTTGTCGGCCTTCCGGCACCGTCCAGCCTGACAGCCTGCGCCGCAACAGCCTCATTCGGATTGCGCGTTCCAGAGATGGCCCGAGACGGCGGCGGCGCAAGGTCACGATATAACAGTTGCGCCTCGCTCGCCGGTCCGCGGCGGGTGCCGATCGCTAGAATCTCAAGGACGCGAACGGTCGGGCCCAGCGTCAGCGTCAGGACATCGCCCGGCTTCACAGTCGCGCTCGGCTTTTCCAAGCGGTTGCGGTTGATGCGAACCTTACCGCGGGCAATGAGCGCTTGCGCCAAAGTCCGCGACTTGGCGACCCGAGCAAACCAGAGCCACTGATCGACGCGTTGGATCGTATCAACGGCCGTTGCGATCATCAGTTCGAGCCGGAGTCTTCGCTCCGCTTTTCCATCATCGCTTTCAACGCAGCAAGCGCTGCAAATGGCGAACTGTCGCCGGCCGCGGGTTTCGGCGGGGCTGCGGTGATCATCTGCGGAGATCTGCGCGGCTCGTCGCGCCGGCGGCCTTCTCCCTGTCTCCTATCGCGATTATCGCGATCACGGCGCGGCCGGTTCGCGTCGTCTTTCCTTGGGCCACGGTCACTTCGGCCTTCGCCGCCACGGTTTTCATGGCGTGGCCGGTCGCCGCGATCCTGACGTTGATCTTGCCGCTGATCTGGCACCTTTTCATTCGCTACGCCAGCGACTGCCGCCGTCGCCGTACCAAGCTCTGCGGGCGCTGCGGCGGGCGCAACTCGAGGTTCACGAGGCTTGCGGCGATCACGGCCATGATCGCGGCGGGCCGCGTCACGGTGCTCGCTGCGCTGATGCCGTCGCGGCCGCCAGACGTCTTCAAATTTCTCATGCTCGGCTGGTGCGGTCTCGGCCGGCGTTGCGCTCACCTCGGCGACAGTCGGGCTTTCGGTTGCGGCGACGGTTTCGGGCGCCGCTTCAGGCGTGGTGGGCGAGGCCACCACTTCCGCTTCGGTCGTCACGGCGAGTTCTGCGGTTTCGCTTGGCGCAACGACGGCTTCCGCATCCGATGGCGATTTGGCGGTGGCCTCCTGAGCCACTACCGGCTTGGGAACGACCGGCCGCTTCTCCAACCGGAAGCCCAGCGCTTTCAGGACTTCACCGAGTTCTTCCGCCGAGCAGCCGAGGATCGACATCATCTCATCGGTCAGCTTGAAGCCGCCATCGCCGGTCGAACCTTTGGGCGGCGTACCGGACTTGTCGGGCGTTGGCCGCCAAGCGAGCAGTGGCCGGATCAGATCGGCGAGCCGTTCCAGAATGTCGAGCCTGATGGCCCGCGGGCCGCAGACGTGAAAACCGTGAGCGCGATACAGAGCATCGGGCGTCGCCGGATCGGTAGCCGACGACGTCAAACCCGGACGCGGCAGTTGCGGCACGACGTCGTTCGCGGCGCCGCCGTTCTTGAGCAGCCACAGCGTCGCGGCGAGGTCTGCGGCAGCGGGTTTCAGCATGATCGGGAAAAAGATATTGAAGGCTCCGAACCGCAAGCCGTACTTGCGGAGTTCAGCGCGCGCCGGTTGATCGAGAGCATTGATTTCGTCGGCGACAGCCTCGCGCTTGAGGGCTCCGAGATTTTCCTTCAGCTGGAAAGCAATACCCCGCGCCAAGCCCTGCAGATCACCGGCCCGCGACATTTCCGCGAGCGGCTTCAGCTTCTCGGCGATCGTTTCGTCAAGCCAGGTCTTCAGTCGTGCCTGTACCTTTTCGCGGTCGGCTTCGCTGATGCGTTCGTCGACAAGAAGCGACAACCCCGGCTGCAGCGGATCGTCGGAGCGCTCGAGCTTTCCGATCTCATCATCGCGCCAAAGAATGCTGCCGCCGCGCGTCAGCTTGAACGCATCGTTGTTGGCTGCCGCCACGCGACGGGCGCGCATGCCGAGCTCACGCGCCACGACCTGCATCGCAGCTTGGCGCGTGGCTTTCTCGTGAATGCCATCGCCTGCGGAGTCGAGCGTGAAGAGAAAACCCTTCAAGCGGCCGACGAAATGGTTTTCGACCGTGATGCCGCCATCGTCGGCGATGTCGGCAGTCAGCTCGTCTTTGTCCCGCATACCCTTCATCAAGGCGCTTGTCCGCCGATCGACGAAGCGCTGCGTCAGGCATTCGTGGAGCGCGTCGGAGAGGCTGTCCTCGATGGCGCGGGCTCGTTCCTGCCAGTGGGTGGGATCGGTGAGCCAGTCGGGACGATTGGCGACGAACGTCCACGTCCGGATGTGCGCTATACGCGTTGCCAGCGTATCGATATCGCCGTCGGTGCGGTCGGCCAAAGCGACTTGCTTGGCGAACCAGTCCTCGGGAAGGCGATGATTTCCGCTGGTCAAATGCCGGTAGAGGCTAGCGACGAGTTCGGCGTGGTTCTGGCCAGATATCTTGCGATAGTCGGGGACCTGGCAGACATCCCAAAGCAGCTCGACGTTGGCCGGAGTCGTGGCGATGTCCGCGATGTCGCGATCGGCGCTCAATGCTTCGAGGGCGGCGACGTCATCGGCGGTGCGGGCGCGCGCCAGGCGGTGTTCACGCGGTAATTCCCGAAGCGACTCGTGCAAATTCGCGAGCGAACTGAAATCGAGCTTGCGGTTACGCCATTGCAACGTTTTGACGCTGTCGAAGCTGTGCGTCTCAAGACGTTCGATGGTGTCGGCGTCGATGGATTCGGTGCCACCCGTCACGCCGAACGTTCCGTCATTCATGTGGCGTCCGGCGCGGCCTGCAATCTGCCCGATCTCGCCAGGCGTCAAATTGCGATGATTCTGTCCGTCGAATTTCCTCAATGCAGAAAACGCGACGTGATCGAGATCTAGGTTGAGACCCATGCCGATGGCGTCGGTCGCGACGAGAAACTCGACGTCGCCCGATTGATAGAGGGCGACCTGGGCGTTGCGCGTTCTCGGTGACAGGGCGCCGAGCACGACGGCCGCGCCACCGCGCTGGCGGCGGATCAACTCGGCGACGGCGTAAACGTCCTGCGCCGAAAAAGCGATGATCGCCGATCGCGCAGGCAGCCGCGTAATCTTTTTCTCGCCGCTGTACGTCAGCTTCGAAAGTCGCGGCCGCGAAATGAAGTTGGCGCCCGGAATCAGATCGCTGATCGCATCGCGCATGGTCTGCGCGCCAAGCAGCAACGTTTCCGAGCGTCCGCGCGCGTGCAGCAGCCGGTCGGTGAAGACGTGTCCGCGCTCAGGATCGCCGGCGAGCTGAATTTCATCGATCGCAAGAAAATCAACATCGATATCGCGTGGCATCGCCTCGACGGTCGATACCCAGTACCGCGCCTTCTCGGGTTTGATCTTCTCCTCGCCCGTGATCAGCGCGACCTTGTCGGCGCCGACCCTGGACTTGATCTTGTCGTAGACTTCTCGCGCGAGAAGCCGCAACGGCAGACCAATCATCCCGCTTTCGTGGCCGAGCATACGCTCGATCGCGAGATGCGTTTTACCTGTGTTCGTCGGTCCGAGCACCGCGGTCACGTTACGAATGCGGGCCTCGAGATCACTTACCATGTCGTGCTTGACTCCGGATCAAGCCCTGGCATTGCAGAGCGGGGCTTTGAGATCAAGGATTTATTCCGCTCATTCCGGCCAGTATCGTACTGCTGCGGCGGCCGGGCCGCGCTGCGTCACTGCCTCAACGCAATCTGCGTGTTGTTCGCGGCGGTGATGTTGATGCTTTGCGCGGCCATCACGGCCGGTCCGATCGTCGAGGGGACGGTGACGCGATAGGGCACGTAAATGCCGGCGGTTGGGATCGCACGGAGTGCAATTTCAATGTGGTCGTAGTCAATCCACGGATTGACGAAATCCTTGGGCTTGTGGCCTGCGATCGGAATGTACTTAACGCGGCAAACGACGAGTTCGGCCGGCTGTCCGGTCGGGTGCTTGTCCTTGATCGCTTCGCGGCCCTTGAACGACAGCTTGAGATCGAAACGCGCCTTGCCGTCAAATATCGGGATTGTTCGATTGCAGGCCTCCGGCGCGTTCGTGCTCGAAATGGCCAGCGTCGCCGCCATCGGATCAAAAACGTTCTTGAGATTGTCGGGCTTCAAGCGGACAGCATCCTCACGCGGTGGCTTATTCGGCTCCAACGCGACAGATGAAACACCCGTTCCATCGAAACCGATCTTTACCGATGTCGTTTTCGATTTCGACTTGGACGTCATTTGATAGCTTGCCGGATGCGGTGCGCCGCCGTCGATGGAGCCGCTGCCTGCAAAATTGCCGCTCCATTTGAAAGCGCCGAAGAGTGCCGATATTTGTGTCTTTCCGGTCGCGGAATAGGAGTTGCCGTTGAAGCGCGACGTGAAGTCGTACGATCCGACCTCGATGCCATTGAACTGCAGCCGATAGCGCGCCTGGACCTGGTTCGGCCACGCGGCGTCGGCCGTGCTGGCCGGCTGGGCCGTCCAAATCGTCATCGCTGTCGCAATAGCTAAAGCAATCGACCTGCGGACCGCGCCGCGCCGGTGCGCTTCGGCTTTCAACATGGCAATAGCTCTTCCCTGACAACCCCGATTGCCAAGTCTTGCGATAGGCCGCCTTTGCGACGATTCTTGGACTTTGGCGGCCGTTGCCGACAGGCTGGGAGGCGCACCCTGGCGCCCTTGGGCGGCTCTCGGGCGGTGTGGTATGGGGCCACCTGCGACCAGGGCCGCTTGACGGGCATCCCGCGCCTCAACTATACACCGCTCCGAGACCCCGTGAGCCCCGCTGACGGGGCGCATTTTTTGCTGCAACAGCAAGCTTTCATAAGACCGCTCCCGCCTGACGGGCCCGCGGCATAGGAGACGACTATGACCAGGCGCTGCGAGCTGACCGGCACCCTGCCGCTGTCAGGCAACCTCAGAAGCCACGCCGAGAACAAGACGAAGCGCAAGTTCCGGCCGAACCTGTGCCACGTGACCTTGATGAGCGACGTGCTCGGCAGGAAGTATCGGCTGCGCGTTTCGGCGCGGGCTTTGAAGACAGTCGAACATCGCGGCGGCCTCGACGCCTACTTGCTGAAGGCGAGCAACGACGAGCTTTCGCCGACGTGCTTGAAGATCAAGCGCGATGTTCAGAAGGCCCAGAGCGCCAAGGCCGCCGCCTAAACGGTGTTCCGGCGACTAGATTCCATCAAGCCCGGCGCCGGGTCAGTCCTGCGGCCGGGCTTTTGCTTGCCTGCCGTCTTTGACGACGAATTGCAGCAAAACCGTCCGCTGCAGCACGGGGCTGAAATTATCATCCGAGATCATCGTGATCAGCACGCTGCCGTCCTTCAACCGCGTCGCGGCCAAGCCCTCCATGTTGTCGATTTCATCATTGAGGTCGGCTTCGAGTAGCGTTTCTCCGACGGCGGTACCACCGGGCTGCAACGCGCCGGGTGCCAACATCCTGAGCCGGATCTTCAAGCCCTCGAGCCAGCGGAAGCGACGCTCCAGAACGAAGAGCGTGCCGTCATCGAGACTGGCGAGGTCCGTCAGATCATAGTCGCCGATATTTTTGAGATGCACGGTTGCCGGCGCTTTGCCGGTCCATAGCCAGCCGGTGTGATCGCGAGACGCATCATAAAGTCGTTCCGAGAATGCGATCAGCGATCCCTTGTAGGGTCCGCCCTCCATCACCGTCATCGCCTCAAGGCCTTGCGTGCGCCGCATCCGTTTGGCGGCGGCCGGAAGCTCGACGGCGCCCCGATCGGCCGAAAGTCCATTAGCTGATAGATCGTACCGTTCGATGCGATGCCGGCCCTCGAAGCCGACGAACACTGAACCCCGCTGCAGCGTACCGCTTTCAAGCGCCACCGATTCAGAATCACGGTCGCGGAGGCGGCGGAGCGGCACGCCTTTACGATCGAGCAGCGGGCCGAGGCGAGCATTCTCGATGCCGGATGGCTGCGTGCCGTCGTACGTCAGTTTGCCGGTCATCCAGACGCCCGAGTCGGAAATGGCCAGAAGGGATTTGGCGTCGGCGTCGAGAACAAGCCCCGACCAGCCGCCGAAGTGGCGCGATGGCGACGTCAGCACCAAGCCGCCGCGAAACGTGAGCTTGTCCAGGGGTTCGTCAGCGCCGCCAAAGCGTTTGAAGGTTCGGATCGGCGTCGCCTTGACGGTGATGGGGCCTGCCTCGATGCCGGCGATGTCGGGCTTCGGGTCCGCCAATGCAATGCCGGCGCAGAAGGCGAGAGCAGCGATGGGCAGGACGGCGCGTCGATATTTTTCGAAAATCAAGCGCTCGCCTCAATGCACACGTGGGCGCGGTGCGGCTCGATGGTCCACGTCATCGAATTTGCCGTTTTCTTCGAACAGCTCGACCAGTTTTTCAGTCATGGCGCCGGCGAGCTCGGAAGCGTCCGTGATCGTGACCGCGCGGCGATAGTAGCGGGTGACGTCGTGGCCGATGCCGATGGCAATAAGTTCCACCGGGGAGTGCGTCTCGATCTCGTGGATCACCTGGCGGAGATGCTGTTCGAGATAGCTGCCGGTATTGACAGACAGGGTTGAATCATCGACCGGCGCGCCATCGGAGATCATCATCAGGATGCGGCGCTGCTCGGGCCGATTGACGAGACGCGAATGCGCCCAGGCCAACGCTTCGCCATCGATGTTTTCTTTGAGCAAGCCTTCGCGCATCATCAACGCCAAGGCATTCTTCGACCGGCGCCAGGGCGCGTCGGCCGTCTTGTAAATGATGTGGCGCAGATCGTTCAGTCGTCCGGGCGCCGGCGGCTTGCCGACGGCGAGCCATTCCTCGCGCGCTTGACCGCCCTTCCAGGCCTTCGTCGTAAAACCCAGAATCTCGACCTTCACACCACAGCGTTCGAGTGTCCGCGCCAGGATATCGGCGCAGCAAGCGGCGACCATGATTGGCCGGCCACGCATCGAGCCCGAATTATCGAGAAGCAACGTCACGACCGTGTCGCGGAAATCCATTTCGCGTTCGCGTTTATAGGAGAGCGCGCCGGTCGGATCGGTGATGATGCGGGTGAGGCGCGCCGCATCGAGCACGCCTTCCTCGAGATCGAAATCCCAGCCGCGGTTCTGCTGCGCCAGCAGCCGGCGCTGCAGCTTGTTCGCAAGCTTCGCGACGGCGGCCGACAATGTTTTCAGTTCCTTGTCGAGGAACGCGCGTAGCCGCTCGAGCTCTTCCGGAGATGACAGTCCCTCGGCGCCGATTTCTTCGTCGTGCGCGCGTGAAAAGATCTTGTATCCAAACGCTTCCGGATTATCGAGCACCGTCATGTTCGGACGCCACGGCGCCGGCGTCTCTTCCTCGTCGAGATCGCCATCGTCCATGTCTTGCTGATCGGGGTCGCCGGAGTCGGTCGTCTCGTCGGTATCGGAGAGGTCACCTTCCGAGTTCTGTTCCTCGCTACTCTGATCCTGGCCTTCGGCGCTTTCGTCGTTCTTTTGCTCAGACTCCTCAGCGCCCGCTTCGGTGACGTTTTCATCACCCTCGTCTTCATTCTGGTTCGGTTGCGGTTCGCCGGACTGATCGATCAACTCGAGAACTTTCAGAAGATCTCGAATCTGGCGGCCGAACTGCTCCTGATTTTCGCAGAGCCCTTCAAGTCGGCTCAGCAGCTTGCTGCCGCGCGCCTCGATCACCGGGCGCCAGAGATCGACAAGCCCTTTCGTCGACGGTGGGGGCGTCAAGCCCGTCAAACGTTCACGGATGAGCAACGCCAGCGCGTCTTCGAGCGGCGCTTCAGCGCGGTCGCGCACCAATCTGAAACGGTCATGGCTATATTGGTCTTCAAGACGGGCGGTAAGATTGCAGGCCATGCCCGGCATTCGCGACGAGCCCAGCCCCTCGACGCGGGCGCGTTCAGCTGCCTCGAATACGGCGCGCGCCGGGCCAGCCGGGGGCGCGAGGCGGCGATGAATTCTGGCGTCGTGGCAGCCGATGCGCAGCGCCAAGCTATCCCCCCATCCACGCGCCAGCGCGATATCCTTGGCGGACGGCGTGCGCGGTGGTTCCGGAATAATGACGGATTTGCCGGCGACTTCGCCCTTACCGGGCCCGAAATCGACCTCGATTTCACCGTCGCCGGCGATGGCGCGCACGGTCGGCCCGAGGACGCGCTTCAGCGGCTCGGATGGCGCTTCGCGGCGTTTGTTTGGCGGGACGGCCATTTGAGTGGGGCCTCAGCTTAGCGCGACGTTGGCCGTGCTTTCCGCCAACTCTTCGCCGAAGCAGCGCTGATAAAATTCGGCAACCAGCGGCTTTTCGAGATCGTCACACTTGTTCAGGAACGTCACGCGAAACGCAAAGCCGAGGTCGCCGAAGATTTCGGCGTTCTCGGCCCACGTCATGACAGTACGCGGGCTCATCACGGTCGAGAGATCGCCGTTCATGAAAGCCGACCGCGTCAGATCGGCGACGCGCACCATATGCGAGACCTGCTTGCGTTTGACGTCCGTTTTGGCGAACGCCTTGACCTTCGACAACACGATCCTGGCCTCGTCGTCATGCGGCAGATAGTTCAGCGTCGCGACGATCGACCAGCGGTCCATCTGGCCCTGATTGATCTGCTGCGTGCCGTGATAGAGGCCGGACGTATCGCCAAGTCCGATGGTGTTCGTCGTCGAGAACAGGCGGAACGCCGGATGCGGGCGAATAACCTTGGACTGATCGAGCAGCGTCAGCTTACCCGAGACTTCGAGAACGCGCTGAATGACGAACATCACGTCGGGGCGGCCTGCGTCGTACTCATCGAAGCAGAGAGCGATATTGCTCTGCAACGCCCAAGGTAAAATACCCTCCTTGAACTCCGTCACCTGCTTGCCGTCCTTGAGCACGATCGCGTCCTTGCCGACGAGATCGATACGGCTGACATGACTATCGAGATTGACGCGCACGCAAGGCCAGTTGAGCCGCGACGCCACTTGCTCGACGTGCGTCGACTTGCCGGTGCCGTGGTAGCCCTGGATCATCACGCGGCGGTTGTGTTTGAAGCCGGCGAGAATGGCGAGCGTAACGTCACGATTGAAGAGGTAGTCCGGATCGATATCCGGCACGTGCTCGTCGGCCTTGGAGTAGGCTGGAACCTCGAGATCGCTGTCGATTCCGAAGACCTGACGCACGGACAATTTCATGTCTGGCAGATTGCCGGCTTGCGCGCCCGCAGCGCTTGGTGTCGTGCGCATATCGCGTGAATTCCCGATCATTGGCCCCATCGCCGTTATCGGCTTGGACCGGTGCGAACTGGGGGCTGACGCGCACGCGGCTCAGAAGTGGTCGACTAGGCCAAGCCTGATTGTTTCAAGTGATTATAGGCTTGGAGGATTTCGCGCAACTTTTCCTCGGACCGGCTATCGCCGCCGTTTGCGTCGGGGTGATGCATCTTCACCAGTTCCTTGAACCGCGACTTGATGTCCTCGCGCGTTGCCTGCTCGCCAAGATCGAGCGTGTGTAATGCCTTTCTCTCGAGCGGCTTCAACTGGCGGCGGAACGTCGGCGCCTCCGTGCGGGACGATCTCGCCCGGCGCGTCATCTTTTGAGTGCTGGCGGCAACTCGCTCCGCGGCTTCGGCGGTTCTGACGCCGTCGCGCGTGCCGTGTGCCCAGGCATTGGCGCCGGCTTTCCACGTCGGCCGGTGGCCCGTCAGAGCATCTTTGCGGAAATTATTGACCTCGGCATCGCTCATGCCGTCGAAATAATTGTACTCGTGATTGTACTGCCGGACGTGATCCATGCAGAAGTGGAAGTACTCGCCGTCGCGGCCACGGCCTTTCGGCGCCTTATGGGAACCGGGCTTGTCACAGCCCTTCCACTGGCAGCCATTGGCGCGCGGTTCCTTCTTGGCGCCTTGCTGGCGCCGCGAGGACACGCGGATGCTGTCAAAGAATTTGGAGTCCAGTTTCATCGAGTCATCAGTATGATCATTCGTTTCGATGGAAACAAGGCGGCAAGAAAGCGGCTTGATTTCCTTTCCGACTGTGCCGGCAATCTTTTAACAGGCCGTTTCGCGATTTCCCGTCCGCCCTCAAAACCGTGCCGAGTGCAAGAGAAAGACTGACCATGTCCGTAGCAGACCGCATTAAGGAAAAACTCTTAACCGCACTCCACCCGACGCGGCTTGATGTGATCAACGAATCCGAACTTCATGCCGGACACCGTACGTCGCCCGGTACTGGCGACAGCCATTTTCGCGTGCTCGTCGTATCGGCCGCTTTCACGGGCAAGTCGCGCGTCGAACGCCACCGCATCGTCAACGATCTCCTCAAGGACGAACTTGCCGGAGGTGTCCACGCGCTGGCGCTATCGACTCTGGCGCCGGGTGAACCGCTTCCGACAACTGCCGCCGGCGGCGGCTGATCGTCAGCCGAGCGCCGCATTCGATACTGTTCCTCCGCCGTCGGCGCCGGACGTTTTCGGCAGCGGCTTGATGCGGATCGCGGTGATCTTGTTGCGGCTTTTACGCAGGATTTCGAAACGATAGCCGTGAAAGGTGAAAACCTGACCCGGCTCCGGAATCGTTTGCGCCTCGTGAATGACGAGCCCGGCGATCGTGGTCGCCTCGTCATCCGGCAGATCCCAGTCTAGATGGCGATTGAGATCGCGGATCGCAACCGTGCCGTCGACGTTGACGGTGCCGTCCGACTGCAAGCGGATGTGGCTGTCGGGATTGTCGTGCTCATCGGTGATCTGGCCGACGATCTCCTCGAGAATATCTTCAAGCGTGATGAGGCCCTGCACCTCGCCGTACTCATCGACGACAAGCGCCATCTGGATTTTCTTTTTCAGGAATTGGTTGAGCTGGTCTTTGACGCTGGTCGTGTCGGGAACGAACCAAGGCTCGCTCGCCGACGACATGATATCGAGGCTTTCTGGATCCCAGCCGGTGCGGGAGAGGGCAAGCAGCAGATCCTTGGTGTGGACGACGCCGACGATATTCTCCGGCTCCTCCTTCCAGACCGGAACGCGCGTGTACTGCGAACGCAAGAGTTGGTCGAGAATCTTGGACGGCGGATCGTCGGCGTTGATCATTTCCATCTTGGTGCGGTGAACCATGATGTCGGCGACCTGCAAATCGCGAAGATCGAGGATGCCGCCGAGCATTTCCGCATCGCCCCTGGCCACGGTCCCTTCCTTGGCCTGAAGATCTATGGTGCCGCGAATTTCCTCATGCGCGGCAAGAATGTTGGCGGCATCGTCGGCTTTGCCGGGCGTCAGCTTCAGCATCTGCCGGACGACGAATTCGATGGCCTTGGTGAAAGGCGTCAGGATGTAGATGAGACCGCGCATGATCGGCGCCACGATCAGCGCCACGCGATCGGCATAGGCGAGCGCATAGGTCTTCGGCAGCACGGCTGCAAAAATCACGATCAGGATGGTGATCGCAGCCGTCGCGTAAGCGACGCCGACTTCGCCATAGAGATCGACAGCGACCTTCGACGCCAGTGCCGCGGCGAGCACGTCGACGAGCGTATTGCCGAGCAGCACCGTGCCGATCATTTTCTCGGGCCGTGACAGCACCACGTTGACGAGCGTCGCGGCCATGTTGCCGTCTTCCTGCAACGCGTGCATGCGGGCCCGAGAGGCGGCCGTCAGCGAGGTTTCGCTGGCGTTGAAAAACGCCGACAGGATGATCAGCAAGAAAATCGCAAAAAGGCTAATGGCTATGGTCATGAGTGCGTGCAGGCGTCCTTTGTCCAGATTGTGGGGCGCAGCACTCTAGCACAAATATTGCGCGCTACCCCTCAGAGGGCAATTTCACGGCCCAGAAACGCTTTGACCGTTTCGGGCACGACCTCGCGCGTTACAAATGCCTGTCCGATGTCTCGCACCAGGATGAACGTCGCCTTGCCGCCGCGGACTTTTTTGTCCTGGCCCATCAGTTTCAGCAGTTCGCCTGCGTTCGCACGGCCTCCCGGAATGTCGCCGATTTTGGTGGGAAGGCCGACGGCTTTTAAATGTTTTACCACACGGTCGGCCCGGCCACGCGGACAGATTCCAATATTTTCCGACAGGCGGAACGCCATGCACATGCCAATCGCGACGCCTTCGCCGTGCAGTAGGCGATCTGAATAACCAGTCCATGCTTCGAGCGCGTGGCCGAAGGTATGGCCGAGGTTGAGAAGCGCCCGCTCGCCGGTCTCCGTTTCGTCGCGCGCTACGATCGCCGCCTTCGCCGCCACGCTCGTTTCGATGGCCTTGGTCAGCGCCGGGCCGTTGTTTCCGAAGACGCCCTGCCAGTTGGCTTCGAGCCACGCAAAAAATTGCGCGTCGCCGAGAAGGCCGTATTTCGCAACTTCGGCGTAGCCGGCGCGCATCTGACGCGGCGGCAGGGTCGTCAGCACCGCAGTATCCGCGATGACGAGACTTGGCTGATGAAAGACGCCGATGAGATTCTTGCCTTGCGGCGTGTTGATGCCTGTCTTGCCGCCGACCGAACTGTCGACCTGCGCAAGCAGCGACGTCGGGATCTGAACGAAGCGAATACCGCGTCGCAGGATGCCGGCGGCAAAGCCGGCAAGATCGCCGATGACGCCGCCGCCGAACGGCACGACGAGGTCGCCGCGTTCAAGACCCAGTTCCAGCAGCCGCTCCGACAACGTTGCGAGATCGCGAAAGCTCTTCGTCGCCTCGCCGGGCTTCATCACGATCGAACCGGCAAAGAGGCCTTCCGCCTTGAGACTTTCTTCGAGCGTCGCGAGATGGTGGCGCGCAACGTTTTCGTCTGTCACGACACCGCACTTCACCGCCCCGAGACGCGCCTTGATCAACGCGCCGGCGTCGCGCAACAGGCCGCTCGCGATCAGCACGTCGTAGGATCGGTCGCCGAGTTCGACGCTGACGGACCGCGATGGTGCGGCGCCTTGAGAGGTTCTCGCTTGCGCCGTCGATGGCGCGGCGAGCCTGTTCAAAATTTCCGCGACGATGATGTCGTGCGGTTCGTCACGGCTTTCGACCGTCATGTCAGCCTCAGCATAGACCGGATAGCGAGCCTCGATGAGTTTCTGCATCGTGGCTTCGGGATTACCTTCGCGCAGCAGCGGGCGCGTGTCGCGTTTCATCACCCGGCGCATCAGGACCGGCAACTCTGCCCGAAGCCAGATCGAAATGCCGTTTTCCCGCACGCTCTGACGCGTCTCGGCGTGCATGTAAGCGCCACCGCCGGTTGCGAGCACTTGCGGCCCGTTGCGGAGCAGGCGTGCAATGACCTTGCGCTCGCCGTCGCGAAACAGCGCTTCTCCGTGATCGGCGAAAATCTCATTGATGCTCTTGGCGGCCGCCCGTTCGATCTCGTCATCGGCATCGACGAACGGCAGCCCGAGCTTGAACGCCAAACGCTTGCCGACCGACGACTTGCCGCAGCCCATCAGGCCGACCAGCACGATGGAGCGCCGGCCGAGGCGCTTCTTGACGATCTCGATATCTTCGGATTCCGTCATCTCGATCTCGGGTCTTCGTCGATCAGTCGAGCGAATCGGCTAGGTTCAGGGGTGGGCGGCCGCGGCGGGTTCATCATTGCGCGCCGTCATGCCACGAACCGAAATGGCTCGCAAATCAGAAACTTGCCGTTAAGACATGACGGCACGCCGCGTTTACGACGGCCAGTCAAGCAAGCCCTCATCGGCAATATGCGAGGCGAGTCATAATCGCGCCACCAAGGATGGCCACGTAACGACCGGGAGGGGAATCGATAAATGCCGAGCCTTTTCCGGTTATTGTTCGTACTTGGTTCGTTGAGCGCGGTCGTCTTCGGTGGCCTTTACGTGCTCGCGACCCGATTCGAACCCGAGCAGCAGACGATCAGCAAGCCCGTCTCGGGCGTCAAAATCCGGCGCTAGACAGCCATGATGCATGACGAGCGCTTTCGTCGGAAGTCAGCAGCGGGCGCGGCAACGGCGCTGAGTTTGTTGATGCTGGCCGTTGGGGGTTCGTTGTGCTCTCCGGCCATTGCGCAGGACGCGCCATCCGACAATCCTTACGCCACTCCCGAAACGACAGAACCGCGTCGCCGCGGAAAAGCCGATGACGCCTATTCGCCACCGCCGGACAAGCGGAGCTATTTGCCGACTATGGGAGCACCGGCCGCCGATCCGAATGCTCCCAGACCATGGCGCCGCGAAGCGCCCGGAGGCCCGGTATCTCCACCCTCGGGCTACGACAGTGGTCGAGGGCCCGGTCCCAGCGCTTCGCCGCAGAATGCGGTCGTGCGCGGCGTCATACCGGAGACCGTCGAGAAAGGCGACCTTGCGCCCGTCATGTCAAACGACGGCTCTGGGTTGCCGTACGAACTGTGGCGGGGTGTGGACGTCCCAGCGCTGGAAAAACTTATTGCAAGCATCGAAATTCCGCCGCGCTCGCCGGCCCTCCATGAGTTGTGGAAGCGATTGATCACGTCGGCGGCAGGTGATGCATCGAACGCAGCATTCACCGCATTGCGTCTCGAAGCACTCTTCCGGTCCGGTCTGGCGCGGGCCGCTGCGGCCGAGATCGCGAAGAACCCGGGCGCCAATAACGATCCGCTGCTCATGTCGCTCGAGGCGCGCAACGAACTCGCCGCCGGCCATCCCGACAAGGCCTGCGAAATGGTGACGCGCGCCGCCGCCCAAAAGGGCAACATTCCGGCACGCCTCAAGGGCCAAGTGATCCTTATGGCCGGTTACTGCTCTGCAATTCACAACGACACCGCCGCTGCCGGTCTCGCCGCCGACATGGCGCGCGAAGAAGGCGTCGAGGCGTCGCCCGGCCTTCAGGCTCTCGATGCGCTGTCGATCAATTCCAAGCCGAAATTCAAGGCGGCCAAAGAGGTATCGCTTCTCGATTACCGTATTGCCGAACGCGTCGGCGGTCTTCCAGTGAAGATGGTCCTTGAAAAAGGCGAGCCGGCGCTGCTCGTCGCTTTGGCGACGGATCCATCAACACCGATCGATCTCGGCCTGCCGGCTACGGAAGTCGCCGCTCGTCTCAACGCCCTGACACCGAATGGACTTGCGGGCATCTACCGTGCCAATGCGGAGGCAATCGCTCCCGACGCCTTGCTTTCGGGTCAGGGACCGAAAGGAATCGCGCGCCGCGCCGCACTTTTCAAAGCCGCCGAGGCCGAGCAAACGCCTATGCGAAAGACGCGCCTGATACGCGCCTTTCTCGATGATGCCAAGCATGAGGGTCTGTCGATCATTTCCGCCAAGATGATCGCGCCGGTGGCGGCGGCCGTGCAGCCAGCGCCCGAAATCAGCTGGTTTGCGGAGACGGGTGTCGAAATCGGTTTGGCATCGGGACGCTACGACATGGCGCGTAATTGGATCGGCCTCAGTACCGAACCGGGCCGGACTTCGGAAGGTCTCGACTACTGGCGGGCCCTGGTCGATATCGCCGACCCGAACGAGCCCCAGCGCGGCAAGAGCCTGGCGAGCCTCGAAACCTATGCCGTCGGTGGAAAATTCGCGCCCGGAACTTTGCAACGGCTCGCGACGGTGCTGGAAGCTCTCGACTACCTCGTACCGATCCCTCTTTGGGAGGCTGCAAACCGCGCCCCACAAACGAATTCGGGATATCTGCCGGAAACCGGCGTTCTAACCGAACTACAGGACGCGTCGAAGAAACAGGAGTTCGGCCGCACGGTGCTGCTGGTCATGAAGGCCCTTGGCCCCAATGGCGCTGAAGATGCGCATCTGTTAGCCCTCGGTGACAGCATTCGCGCTCTGAAGCGCGCCGGGCTCGAGCCTGACGCGCGACGGCTCGGCCTCGAAGCTCTGCTTCCGACCTGGCCGCGCACCGAAACGAACTGAGGGCTCATGGCGCCGGTCGCGACAACGGAAAGCCATGTTACGGATTTCCTCAACATGCTGACGTCAGAGCGCGGCGCGTCGCAAAACACGATCGATGCCTACACCAGCGATCTCGAGGGCTACTTCGGCTTTCTTTCGGAACGTACCGTCGAAGCGCTCGACGCGGGAGCCAAAGACATTCAGGCCTATCTCGCCATGTTGACGAACGCCGGGCAAGCTCCGGCGTCGCGTTCGCGGAGGCTGTCGGCAGTCAAGCAGTACTACAGGTTCCTGCTTGCTGAAGGTTTCATCGAAGCCGATCCGACGTCGGGGTTGCAGGGACCCAAAAAGCAGCGCGCGCTGCCGAAGGTGCTGAGCATCGCCGAGGTCGACCGCTTGCTGCAAACCTCGGAGCAGCGCTGCGAAGGCCTGGAGGGCCGCGCGTATTTCCGGGCTTTGCGCTTTCATTGCCTGCTCGAAATTCTTTACGCGACGGGTATGCGCGTCTCCGAACTCGTCGGGCTGCCGCGTGCCGTGCTGCGCGGCGACAAGCGCCTTTTTTCAATAAAGGGAAAAGGGGGGCGCGAACGCCTCGTGCCGCTCAATGCGACCGCACGTGCGGCACTGGAGCGATTTCTCGAAGTTTCCGGGCGCCTCGACAATTCTCCGTGGCTCTTTCCGGCACGCACGGCACTCGGCCACGTTACGCGGCAGGGCTTCGCGCAGGACTTGAAGGCCATTGCAACGGACTCCGGCATACACGCCACGCGTGTTTCGCCGCATGTTCTGCGTCATGCCTTTGCAAGCCACCTACTCGATCGCGGTGCCGATCTCAGAGCCGTGCAGCAGTTGCTCGGACATGCTGACATTTCGACGACGGAGATCTATACGCATGTGCTGCAAGAACGGTTGAAGACGCTCGTCAACGCCCATCATCCGCTCGCGAAAATAAAGCCTGGCTAAAATATAAAGCTGCGCGGGGCCGCGTAAGAAGCGAAACAGAAGGGAGCCTGAGATGAGCCGTCTATACGGAGACATTCACCGCGCCATGCAGATGGCGTTCGACACGCGCACCCTCGCCGATCGTCTCGAGGGGATGATCGTCAAACCTGAATTGGATGACGTCGCGAGCGCGTTCATCGCAAGCCGCGACATGTTTTTCCTCACGACGATCGACCATCAGGGCCGGCCGACTGTTTCGTACAAAGGCGGCTCACCCGGTTTCGTGCGCGTGCTCGATGCGACGACCTTGCTGTTTCCGAGCTACGATGGCAACGGCATGTATCTGTCGATGGGCAACGTCTCGGCCAATCCCGAGATCGGCATGCTGTTCATGGATTTCGAGAAGCCGTTTCGTCTGAGAGCGCAGGGCCGCGCCGAGTTGATCGTCAGCGGACCCGAGCTCGACGGGTTCAAGGATGCGGAGATGGCGGTCAAGGTCACCATTCACGAAACGTGGATGAACTGCCCGCGCTACGTGCATCGCTTCAAGAAGCTCGAAACGTCGCGTTACGCGCCGGGCGTCGAAGCCGAAACTCCTTTTTGCGAATGGAAACGCATCGATTCTATGCAGGACGTCGTGCGGCCCGCGGAGCGCTCGAAGGTTGAGGCGATCGGCACGACGACGATCGACGAGTGGATGGGCAAGGTGATGAGCGGTGACAAGGGCGTGTGAGGCTCTTGCGTGCGGACCGTCAACCATGCGCTGATAAGCCATGATCGCTAGCGCTGCAGTATTGCGCCTGCGAGGGCTAAGGCTAGGGCTTCAGTCGCATCCCCCTGGCCTCGCGGGACTGTATTTTACCGAGTTGTGGGAGCGTTTCTCGTACTACGGGATGCGAGCGCTACTGACGTTGTTCATGGTGGCGCCTGCCGCCGCCGGCGGCTTGGGCTTCAAGACGGCCACCGCCGGCAGCATCTATGGCACCTACACGATGGCCGTGTACCTGCTCGCGGTACCGGGCGGGTTCATCGCCGATCG
>Ga0070682_100000854_pt1 | contig 17848 bp, 15 predicted proteins | sample KBSC63LmetaG_FD_64668 | JGI IMG/M metagenome (GOLD analysis project Ga0070682, IMG submission 64668) | Corn rhizosphere microbial communities from Kellogg Biological Station, Michigan, USA - KBS C6-3L metaG | ecosystem: Host-associated > Plants > Roots > Rhizosphere | place: USA: Michigan... | reverse complement strand
CAAATTTTTGAATTTGAACTTATCTCTTGCTACAATTTGACTCAACTTCAAATCATGGAAAAACATTTGTTTTCTATTAGGCTTGATTTCACCAATAGTGATTTTAGGCACAGCAGGTAATGAAATATCACCGCCAGAGAAATATGTTGCAATTCTTAATACGTCAGTTGCGGTCTGCACAGGAACAACCAAACTATGTCCAGCAAGCATACAAAGAGTTTCCTTGAAAGGTATTACTTTAGGCATAATAATACCCTCTGAATAGTTTTGTACGAACCATTCAATGATTTGCTTATCATTTTCAGTAATAGATTGATTGATCGACACGAGAGTCGTAAAGATTTTTTGGAATTCTGCTTCTGTTCCCAACTTGATTGTTGTGAACTTAGTATTTTCAAAAGCAAACCCTCTTTCTTTAAGTTCATAAGAAGGTTCCCATGTACCTAATGACCAGTAATGGATAATTGCATTCCAATACAACTCAGCATGGCTTAATTCCATTACCTGAGTAGGGAAATTTTTGTAGAAAGGAGTGTATGCTCCTACACCCAATGTCTTTTTCAAGTATGGAATGACTTCGTTGAACCATTCAATGGTCACCGAGTTTAATGCTTCCTCGGATAATACGAATCCGAATTGCATTAATTCTGCTTGAAGCGTGAATTTTTCTTGCTTGGTAAGAATTTTACCAACAAGTTTTGATGTCTTACCAAAATCTGAAATGGCTATGCCAGCAGATGGTACTAAAAATCCCTTTTGAAGGGCAATAATTGCTTTAGACAAAGCAATAGTTTGAGATGGTTTTGTTAATGTTTTCATGGTTTTAAAAGTTACAGATTTTAATCCATTAATTAATAAATAAAAGATTCTGGAAAGGCGATTCAGTAGTTAAGTTTTGTATATAAACAAGATAGAAGTAACTAAATCAATAGCCAGAAATAAGTTTGTGGAAATTAGCGTTAGTAGTTAGACAAATTACCATTTTGTTGCCCGAAGGCTAGAAGTAACTTACGCAGTGGCCACAAATTTCTTTGGTTACGTTCCCAAATGGGAAGAGGCTTAACCAAAACATATTTTAAAAGAACGTTTTTCTTTTTGGTTAGAAAAAGAAACTGGAAAGCATAATCCGGTAGTTAAGTTGTATCGAAACAAGTAGAAGTAACCGAATAAATAGCCAGTTGTCAGTGGTCTCGAAGGGATTTACACCCATATCCCCTCCATTAAAGGAGGTACTTAATAATTAGACGACAAGACCTAGTATTCCGCACTGCCAACATTCCCATGTCATCAGTTTGGAAATATACGCCTGAGATTACAGCATAAACAGTAGTTCGTTCGAAGCATTATCCTTTCGGTTCTCTTCTTATCCACGCACCTTTCGGCACGTCTACTACAATCACAAGTTACTTACGGCAACCAATCGTTTCGTCAACAGATTTTCAGTTATGTCCATCGCTGCCCTATCCCTTTCTGAACAGGCTAAAGGAGATGCCTCCAAACAACAAGTCATATCATCCAGCCACCCTTGAGAGGTGACCGTTACCGTATATTGCAACGGTAGTGTGCGACTTTCTCTGCCAACGTCTCACCACTTTTTCTTTGTGGTTTTCCTTATGAAAGAAGAAAAATTGCCTGTGGCAAATTTTTAATTTATCGGACTTCTGAAAGTTGTGGGTGAGACTCGGCTAACTACCTTTTGGATAGCCAATACCAAACAACTCTCTGCGGCTTGCGAGGCCACTATCTTAATCCAAGCCATCTCATTTCTGAGGAAAACTTGTACCATGATTGGTAACAACCCTACACCCTTGCGAGGCTTGAGATCATATCCTACACATTCTGATCATCCCTTTCAGGATTTATTCTGACTCCGTTAGTCAGACTCGATTTACTTTTCCCATCAGTAGTTACCCTTTGAGTATGGTTGCCCACAGGTCTTACGCAGACCAAAGAACCGAACAGTGTGCTTGCTTGAATGTATCCCTTTCCCTCCTTGCGGAGGAGAGAGATCGAAACTATGGTGTTTTCCCACAGCCCCTTTATCACCATTACTGGTTTTATCTTATATGGACTTCAAGCAGCCCAATATCAAAATTTTAAAGAACGTCAAATTTTCTTCAAAAACAATCCCGGTGTAGGACGAACCCACACAAGGAATTGTTCTTTTTGTGTGAAGGGGAGACAAAGGTACGAAATGTATTAACTTTGTCAAATATCACCTTAAATATTTTTTAATTTTTCTTCAAGGGTAATCATAAATACGGATTTTACTCCAAAAGGTTATAAAAAATTACAAAATTTTAGATTATTTTTTCTAAATGTATTGTTATTTTTACTCCATCAAATTTGTACAATAATGTACATGGATATTGTGCATTAATTTTTAAAAATGAATATTGAAATCCCCAATTCTCGATATACACATTTTCATTTCCATGATAATCTCCGATTATAGCATCATATAGTCCATTATCAGCATGACCATCATTTCCAAATGAAATACCAGCAATGTTAGGATTTGTTTTATTTAAATAAAACGTGATCTTTCCAACATAATATATATCAGTAAATGATGACTCTCCATTCAAATATGTTATACCGCTATTAATAGCAGTGGTATCATTCGTATGCACTTCTTCCCAATCAGTAACAACATATGCCGAATCAGTAAATTCATCATAAATTCCATGATGTGTCCATCCATTTATATAACTTTGAAGAGTTTCCTTAACCGATGAAGATAATTCAATTTCTTTTGTTTCATACACTGGTGTTGAAATATTATTATCTAAATCTCTCCATTGAAATTTAAATGCTATATATTGACCATCTTTATTTAAAATACTACCAAATTGGGCAGGATATGATGTTGATAAATCAAGATAAATATATGTATCAAAACTAGATGCTGAACCTACCAACACAAAGGTACTGTCAGCAGGTATAGTATTACTAATTGTAGGTGCTGATGCATATACTTCAAAAGTTAAATCCTCAGTAACATCATTTTCCCAATCAAACCAATCGGCACCAACATATATTGCATTAACTTCTCTGTTTATAGGAATAACATTATGTGTATTCCACCATTCTCCAACAATTGCCGATTCACCAGTATAATATGGTAAGAAAGTTGAATTCTCTCTACCATTTGCTGTTGATTTAGTTGCAGGATGATAATTAGTTACAAATTTTAATCTTTCACGTGTTTTTAACACACTCGGTTTAATATTCTCATTTTGAGAAGAACATCCAGTAATTAGGATAAATAATATTAGAAATAATAGTCTCATTTTTTTAAATTTTTTATAAATATAATAATATTTACGGAAAAGAGTTAAAAAGGTTCTAAATTTTTAGAATATTTTTTCCAACCAATCCTGAAATCGATATTTGTAGGATAAATAGTGGGTTTTCAGTTTTGCTCCTAAAGAAAGTTTTTTATTCTGTTCTTTAATGAATTTGCGCATTTGTTCCGTGTTCATAATAGTAAAGAGATTAAGAGAATGGCTCCAACAATGGAGCCACATCATTAATATAAAGAAAATAAGTAATCCTAAGTATTCAATCATTACGCTTCACAACTTGAGCAAGTTAACAATTCTTTATTAAATTCTTGCGCAGCATTGATAGAATATTGATAGTACAAAGATTTCAATCCTTCATCAAATGCTAATAAGTGTAACTTATTGATTTCATTTGAAGGAGTATCTGGGTGAATCATAATATTAATTGACTGCCCTTGATCAATGAATTTTTGTCTTTGACCTGCAAGTTTAATTACATCCACTTGTGATATTTCTGAAAATGTTCTAAATATATCCTTCTCTCTTTGAGTTAAGAAATCAAGATGCTGAACAGAACCATTATATTGAAGAATACTATCCCAAGTGTCTTTCTTATTTTTTCCCTTTGATTCCAATAGATCAACAAGTTCTTTATTTTTTACCTCAGACTGAATTTTTGCCAATTTCTTAGTTGTATAATTCGATTTGTGAGGTTCAACACCTTCTGAAAAGTTCAATGCAATACCACCCATGATATATGAAGTTGATTTAGTTGGTGCTTGTGCAAGACGAGTTGTATTTCTCAATCCGTAGCCTTTCAATATTTCAGGTTCACCAAAGTGTTCTGCCATCCATTTAGATGCACGATCAGATTCGCTTCTTAATTTAGAAAACATTCTCTGATTAACAGAATACGATGACAATTCACCAAATACAATACCTTTCTTTTGAAGATATGAATGAAACGCAAGTACACCCAAACCAATTGCTCTGTGTTCTTCTGCAAAACGAACTGCTTTTTCCATACCAGCAAGTTTTTTTCCTTTTTCGATGTATTCTTCAATCACACAATCTAATAACAAATTCATATCGAAAATGAAATTAGGATGATTTTCCCATTCATCAAAATAGTATGCAACCAACGATGAAAGACAACAAGCAAATGTTTTTTTATCATCACAATATTCAATAATCTCAGTACAAATATTTGATGATTGAATAAACATACCTTTGTCTTTATAGACTTGTGGTCTGTGTTCATTTGAGTTTTCAAGATCGATAATATATGGGAAGCCAACTTCTTTTCTTGTCTTCAAAATTTTTGCCCATATTTTACGCTTGTCAGGATCACCTTCCTTCAATGATTTTCTCCAACCAATTGGAAGAGTCACCGCAGTTGTTATCGTCTGAAAAAAACGTTGTTTATCAGTAGGAACACGATGTGTACCTATGTCCAAGAATTCATTAATCTCTGGATGATCAACAGAAAGATACGCAGTTAAGAACCCACGTCTTGCTCTGTTCTGTGAGGTCTTAGACATCATATCAGCATACAATTCAACCCAATCAAGAATTGTATTCGATACTCCACCTGTTTTTATCGTTGAACCTATCGGTCTAAGATTAGAGAAATTCTGTGAAGTACCTGCTCCATATTTTGCAAGCATTCCTAATTCATGAATACCTTTATAAATATCATCAAGCGAATCGCTAAGAATACTCTTATTACATGAAATAGCAAGATTCTCTTTCTTACCGAAATTAATGAATACGGGAGTCGAGAAAGAACACCATCCTTTTGAAATGTATTCTTCAAAACGTTTACCGATACCTTTGCAGTATTCAACTGCATCAATAGTCTTTGACAATTTAAGACAATATATTTCAATAGTATTTGCTATTTCTTTGTATCTCTCTTCCGGGGTTTCACCATCCTCCAAATATCCTCTTTCCAAAAATTCTCTCTGATCTTTTTTTAGCCAATCAAGTTTCATTCTATATATGTTAGTCGGATTAATATTAATTCCACATGTTATCTTCACTGAACGCAGCATTTTGTGCGTAATCAGTTGATTTCTCAGCAAAGAAATCAAAAGAAGTTGTTGCAGTCAACTGTACATCCAAATAATTTGAATATGTTAACAATTCTTCATTCAATTCAAATTCATCGGTGTATCCAATTTGTCTTAATGATTTGTTAAAACGATATTTAAGATATTCTTCGATGCTTGCTTTAGGTAAAAAATCAAGTTCTCCTTTTTCAAATATCCAATCAAGCACACCAACTTCGGCTTTATATGCCTTACGAACATTACGTCTGATTTTTTGTTCCATATCTTCATCAAACCATTCAGGATTTTCAGTACGAATGATATTGATAAGTTCTTCACCAAATTTTGCATGAAGATTTTCTTCTCTTGCTGTAGCACTAATCACAGTATTAAAATTACTTAATACATTCTTGTACTTCTTAAAAGAAGAAACTATTAGAAATTGCGAAAATAAACTTGCATTCTCAACAAGAAGAGTAAAAAGAATCAAAGACTTCGTAAATTCTTTATTTGATTTCGAATGAACACCTGTTAGATATTTGGTAAGATATTCTGATCTACCTTGCATACATGGTACTTCTTGTATTTTATTGAACTCGTCTTCAAGACCCAAAAGATTTAACAGTTTTTCATATGTTAATTGATGAATCACTTCGTTTCCCGCAAACGTATGTCCAACATTTGCAATTTCGGTTTTTGGCATTCTCATATCGATACGTGCCCAAAATGTTTTTACTTTATTTTCAACAACACCAATCGCCAACATTGATTTCTTCAATATATCACGTTCGGTATCGTTTAGTTCGACTCTAAAATTTTGAACATCTCGGTCGTATGTAAAATGTTCAGGTGTCCAAAAACTTTCGTGAATTGCGTGTGCATATCGCATTAGTTTTGGGTACTCGTAGGGCTTAATGTTATCCCTCTTTTCAAAAATATTCATGCATTATTCTGTTAAGAATTATAATAATTTATAGTAGTTTACTTAATGGAGTGTCATAATAAATAGACACGCAACTTACATTATTTCTCTGATTCAACCAGAAATATTTTCTGGCTTTTTATCTACTTGATTTTCAGAAGAATTAGTTTCTTCAACTAAACTAACTACTTGGTTCTCAACAGCCTCGCTAGATTTTTGTTTTTCTCGAACTTCGTTATCAACAAATCTTTCCACAAGCGAATTAAATGCGCTTAAATCACTTAATGGTTGATCTTTTTTATTGTTATTGTATGGTTTTTTGTCGTTTGGTTTATCACTAGTACTTGGACGCATTCCTTCAATACATCTAATCTCAAGTGTATCATTGTTAAAAATTGCATTTTCATACATTTGTCCATCTCTTGTCATACGAGACTTAATAAATTGAACGTTGGCAAGACTATCTTGTTTTTGTTCTGCTGATTTTGCTACTGAGAATAAAAAGTGAGTTTTTTGTCCACGCTTAACAGAACCACCCATTTGATCGGCATGTACGAATTCTGATTTTAAACTTGCTCTATTACCTTGAACAAATGTCCATCCCGGAATATTAAATTCTTCAATCATTGAAAGGAATGACTTAACAACAACGATTTCAGCAGCATTTGTGTCGCCATGAGTAGGTTTATGTGATTCAACACAATCAAGGTAATCAAGAATTAATATGTCAAACTTAATGCCATGAGTTTTTTGATAGTTGCTAATCCAATTTTTTATTATTGGAACAGTAATACCATCTTGGTCAAATTTTTTAATTATCAATCTACCACCAATACCAGATTCATTATGATGTTTATAAAATTCTCTTACTTTTTCTGTTGCTTCTAATCTTTTTTCATTTAACTCAGAGAGAGGAACCTTACTCCACAAAGTATAATGTTTACGCTTTATATCATTCTCGCTATCTTCGAAAACAATTTGAAGTACATTTCTTCCGAATGAATATGCTGTGTTTGCGAACTTAGTTCCCAATGTTGTTTTACCAACACCATAAGGAATGAGACCAATACCCATTTCACCTCTTCCCAATCCACCAGCAAGAGCCTGATCCATCGCTTTAATACCAGTAGGTGTTACATCACGATAATCTTCACGCAATGCATCTTCAATATTGTGAAATACATCCTCACCATCATCGTGGACTTCGCCCAACTTCATAATATGTTTGAATGAATCCTCAAAATAAGAAACATTATCTTCTAATGATCCTGTTTTAATCTTATCAAAAATTTCATTTGCTAATTTCTTTGATTCTTGTTGCTTCACAAAAAACCAAATAGTTCTTCTTATGACATCACCATCATTGACGATATTACCGTCAATGATGTTTTTGTCATAATTAATAATTTGATTCAATACACCAGCAGCGAGTTCTTTGTCAACATCATTTTTGCTATTAGCATTAATGAATTCAAAGATTGATCTATTACGTAATGTTGCTGGTAGATTATTTTGTTCGAAGTATCTCTTGATATTCACCATAATAAATTTATGGAGTTGATTATCAAAATAACCAGCAGTTAAGTTAGGTATAATTTGTTCAGCAAAATCAGGCACAGTTAATAACTGCCAAAGCAATTTCAATTGAAACGATGCTCCTAAGTAGCCAAGATCATCACGGTTGTTTGTTGTATTCTCAGACATTGATTATTTATGATTTTATAGACCAAACTCAGAATCCTTGTTATAATCCAATCTTACCTTTTGTATAAAGGCAGGATCAGACTTCTGACGTAGGAATTCTTCGCGTCTATCTTTCGATAATTCCCTAACTTGTTGAATGTTCAATTCGTAGGTCGTTATCAAATCATAATCGTTCCACATGTGATTGACATCACTCTTCTTCAAGAATGAAGTAAGATAGTCAACAATCTCTGTTAAGACTTCTGGAAGTTCGTTTGAAAAACGGGCATCTGGATTGTAATTGTCTACGTAAAAATTACGTTCAACAATAGGGTTAGTGTTTATATACACCCCAAATTTAAACTCCGTTCCTTTTGATTGAAACTTCTGTTTCTGTTGTCCATCACGATCTTTGCTGTAGTTCATAGGAACAAACAACTTGATCGGATGCATACGGTTAATTTTGCATATGTGACGATAATAATTTTTGGAATTATATCCAAATTTCATTAATTCACCTTTGTTGTTAAAAAATGACGAGTCGAACGTCAAATCTTTTGACTGTAATACTTTCTGAATGCTTTCGATAATCGTTGGGATACGATCACGTATATCCACTGAGTAACGTACAACAGGATTGTAGATGTCTGCACTGAAAATTCTTTCAAAAATTTTCTCACCTCTAAGATAGAGACCAAATTTAAAATTATTTTCTTGTTTTTTCACTTCTGACATATATGTCGTGTTTGAATGTTATACATAGCAATACTAAGTAATTAGTGTCAACTATTCAAATAGTTTCGACTATATTTTTTTAATAAATCTTTCTCTCTTGAAATAACCAAATAAAATGGTTGGACAAAACTTGAATAGTTTCCATAGTTCGAATAAAGTGAAAGAAAATCATCTGCCATCATCATCTTATATAGATTATCCCCACCACGATCCACATCGGAAAGTGGTGTATCCAATTCAGCAATCGCTTGATATGCTGATTCATTCATAAATGGTTCAAAAAGATTCATCAACTGGTGGTTCATCTTTAACCTTTCAACATCTTTGGTAATGTTCGCCAATGCAAGCAATGGCTTTAATTTCTTCTTTTTCCTTTCTTCATTAATTTCAACCGAGCGAATACAAATTTGTCTTACAGTTACCTCGGTATCAATCAATTCAGGAAAATTTTCAAGCAGGGTTTTTTCTGCTAATCCTTTTATACCTTGAATCTTATCGGCTTTATCACCACACAAGATTTTCATTGTAAGGGCATTCTTATAAAAATATGGGAAGTGTTGGAAAAAATTTCCAGCCTCCACAATACCTTTAACACTTTCGAGATAAATCGAAATATTTAATTTTGTTAATAATTGCAAAAAATCACTATCATTTGTGTAAAGAATGATTTCTTCATCATTATGATGTTTCATGCAGTAAGCAGCAATAATATCATCTGCTTCAATTTCTTTGACTTCTATCTGTCTAAGAAATAATTCTTCTGCATACATTTGAACTTTAACTCGTTGAAGTAGAATCGATTGATCTTTCTCTTTTTCTGCTTGGATTTCAGCATCCGTTAATTCTATCGGAACATACCATGATTTATCCTTTCTGTTTGACTTATAGATTGGGTCGATTCTATGACGAGCAATACCACCATTTTGGCCATCCCACACTAACACCACTTTATTGATGTTGTGATCTTTTATGAACTTCCTAATCATTATTATGAAGCCATAGACACCACCCATGTAGCCTGATTTTGTATAACTTCCTTTCGCACCATGAAATGATCTTTTGAGCAAATATGATGCGTCTACGAGTAATGTTTTTGTATTCATATGATTAAAAATCCGGGACGTTATTCGCGCCCCGGATATTTGTTATTGCATGTTTTTGAAAATTGCTTTTGCTTCATCGTCTTCCATATTCGTCATATCGAATTTGGTTTCGATTTCATCAACTGAAACATCTCCCATCATATCTCTGAAATATGCAAGATGTTCCTTTTTGTAGTTATCGATGTCAGTCTTTTCAACACCGATAAATCCATGTGGTGTTGAAATAACATCACCTTGGATAGAGATACCTCCAAAAGGCCCATCGATTTGATTCTTAACAACATCAACAGCAGATTGAATTCCGAAACTAATTGATTTCTTCTTCGATTCAGCACTGATATATTTGATACCTTGTGCTTTCTTACCACCATGATGAATGATCAATCTTGCTCCAAATAAGAATGCATCTCCACCTTTGTGTCTGATAGTAGGCATACCAACAGGATTAGGTTCTAACCAAATTTTTTGTACGCCAATCAAAGTGTTTGTATATTGTTTGTTCTCTTTACGTGAACCGGGGATACGATGATTTAAAAGACCTTTGAAGGCTCTTTCGAATGCACCCGCATTCCACATGTTGTTATTCGAGGTATCATTGTCTTTGGCTTTGATCGTAGCATCACTATCAAGTGTACCTAATGAGTCAACTGCGAAGATTAATTCAACAGGTAATTCTCCTGATTCTTGTTTATCAAGATAGAAATGAATTGCATCGGCCAAATCTTCAATTGTTGCTTCTGATTTTGCAGGATTCTTTTTCTTACCAAATCTCTCCAACAATTTCTCATTATCAAGATCAATGTAAAACCCATTGTCCCAATCAAAACCCATTGCTTTCAAACGTTCACGACCGAGATTGTTTTCTGTATCAATGATAACTGGAAGTACACCTGCTTTTTGATACGCTACAAGTGTCTCACACAATGCAGTTGATTTTCCTGTATTAGAAAAACCTCTGAATAAGGTTGTGTATCCTTTTGGTATTCCGGGGAGTCCGGTTGCTTTCTGAAATGCTGCTGAAAGAGGAACAAACTCTGTTGCTTTCTCTTTTACATCAACATCACCAGTCTTTTTCTTAAAATCATCTAATGAAAAAGTTTTTTTTGCTATTGGTTTCTTTTGTAATTCTGGCATTCCATAAAAAATTGGAATAAGGTTATTAAAAGGGAAGCAAATAATATCGCTTCCCTTTAAAATGAATCTCTTTCTATTTCTTAGAAAGGAAGATCATCATAGGCTCCACTCTTTGCAGGTGCTGCTACATTATTGTTAGCAGTTGCAGGTGCGCCTAAGTTAACTGAACCAAGATTACTTGGTTGTGAATCAACTAGAGCCTTTGTGCTCATGTCAGTGATGTCCACTGCATTTGCTTGGCTGATAACTGAATTTGCAGCAGTTGCAAATCCATCATCATCAGGAAGATCAACTTGATCAGATGAATCAGCATCCAAGTTTCTATTTTTGGTGTTTGCTACTTCTTCAAGATCAGGATGATTAGGAAAAATCCATCTCTTTGCTTGTTCGTTGTAATAAGGTGTATTACGCATGTCCAACTTCTGTCCAACTTCACGTTCTTCGGCAGCAAGTTTCAAGTATTGCTCTTCTGTTATTCCCGGTGCTTTTTTAGGTTTGAATACATCTCTCCATGTAGTCTTGTCGCTTAACCATTGTTTTGCAATGATTTCATCAGTATGAAGAGGTGATACACTCATTTTCGTGTTAATAGCAGAAACATCACGATAAGTTCTGTTGCTTCCCGGCATTGAATTATCAACAACACTTATCAACAAATCAACACCTTCCTTCACATCACTGTAAAGTTTACCTGTTTGTTTGTAGAACTGTTGAATAATTGGTTTCCATAACTTGTCATGAACACCTTGGCTCTTGAAGTTATGTTTAAATCTCCAAAACTTCACACCATCTTTCTCAGCACCTCTATCGATACCACGAACAATGTAATAAAGTTTTGCTTCGAATAAATTCGAACGCTTGAACAATTCCTTGTTATTAGCGTAGATTGCTTTTTCTTTTGGATCAGTGATGTCGGCTTCTTTCTTACCGATAACACTCTTGTCCTGCTTTGCTTTGATAGCAGCAGCCTTTGCACACAATGGACAATACTGATTAACCATCACAGGATTACCATTTTGGTCATTCACCAATTTGCCTTCTTTGTCAACGGATTGGACTTTAGGATTGTTTTTTGCAGGGCAGAATACTACTGCGGAATTTGAGATGAACTCACCTGCTTGCACTTTATGGAAATAACCTTCTTCGATTAGTTCCTCGCCATCGCGTTTTGGCAGTGCTCTGAACATTTCAGTGTCCTTTCTTGGATTAAAGAACCTTGCGAGTAATTCTTCCTTTGACAGGAATTTCTTTTTCTTTTCGTCTCTATCTTTATACTTGTTAAAGAGACTTTCAAGTGCATCCGCATCGTTGTTTTGCAATGCAGGATTTTCTAATTGTTCCATAAATAGATCAACAGTTTAAATTAAATTATATCAACAAATTACTAATTACAAATATATCAAACTTCAAAAACTAAAAACAACAACTAAACTTTTTTTATCAACAAATCTTTTTTTCTTCATTAGTCACCAAACGCTTCATCAGAAACAACTGAGAATTTTATTGGTGTCTTTCTATTAAATACTGTGCCGTCAGAAATTTTCAAATCTAAATAATAATCTTGTGGAATTAACCATGAAGTATCTAAGATAAATTCATATCCTGCGACAGTACGATCAACCTTTGTGTATGGAATGATGTCGATTTGAACATCATTGCTTTGTTTGATAAACAAACGATACTCAAGATTTAATGGTAAATTGTTATCGAGATTTTTATATAACTGCTTGACAGTTACTTCGATTCTACGTTTGTCACCTCTTTTTAGGTACTCTTGAGAGTTTACGCCAAAGTAGGAAAAATGAAAGTTATCGGGGTTTAATCTGTTTGACAAACCAAAACTATAAAAAGATTCTGAATTTACCAAATAGAAATCATTAAAAATATTTTTAGTTTTTCCGTTCTGGATCACAGTCCAAACATCACGGAAAATCACAGCATCAGGGTAATCAGCAGTATCCACATTTACGGTAATTTTGTAAACCCCTGTACGAACACGAGTTACACCAGAAGATGAAATTACTTGATATACCTCACCGTTGAAGTCATAAATCGTCACTCCTGAAACTGTTACGTCCCCTGAATTGCTATACAAATACAGGTCGTTATCCTTATCCATGAAGAAGAAATTACGATCATCAGAAATACTATCATCAATAATTGTTTCAATATATGGTTCGTAGAATGTGTTTGTATTCTTTAAATGGAATGCCACTGCTCTTCTTTTCAATTCTTCGGTTTCTTCTAAAAGATTGATCATTTTAAGACCTAATCCGTAGTTAGTTCCTCCGGTAAAAAGCAAACTGTTTATATAATCTGTAACATCAATGTTTATATTTTCACTTCCCTTTTCAAAGAATTGCGTTCCGATCACAACTGATGTTCCTGTAATACCAGTAGTACCAGTCGAAACAAATGCACCGGGTTTTATCCAAGGTACACCTGTTTTTCTAAAAGTCCAATTACTTGCACCTGTAGGAGTAAACGGAAGAAGTTCATCATCATTATATGAAAATGTATAACCACGACCTTCATCCCAATCTTCAAGAAGTGTAAAGAGTTCGAGTTCAAAACTTGATGCTCTTTCGATGTCTCTTGAATATGAGTAATGACCAGCAGTTTTTGGAATCTCCATGATCGTATTTGTCAAATGTAATCTATGAGATACTATTTTTGACAACGGAATACCTTCATTATTTAATTTATCAATCAATAACGAAAGATCAGGTTGAAAGATAATTCTACTAACCGATTTTAAAGGTGTTCCATATGAAATTTCGCCCACAGGATTCTGTGACACGTTCAACTCATTATTTTCAATGAGCGTATTATTTTTCTGGAAATATGATCTGTATACTGCCACTGCCTGTTTTTTCTATAAATACTATAAAAAACGCAAGGCACGGTACAAATCTTGTTGTATCGTGCCTCGAAACTAATATCTCCTATTATGGTAGCATTAGCAGTCGCGATGTAAAATAACCGTAGTCTAATACATCCCTTTTTTGTTAAAAATCATCAAAACTTGCTTTGACTTCGTGAGGTGCTAATTTTGGAAGATCATCAAAATCTGCTACGTAACCGTCTTCGGTTTTAACGTAACCTTTTGAGAACTGATCCATTCTTGCTTTGAAATTATCTTTATCCCAAAGGTCATTCAAATTGAAGTAATATGGACTGCTATCGTTTTTACGATTATCAAATTTTTCCATATCACTTGGTTCTCTTACCTTTTCAACTTCATCACCATAGATTTCCATTCTCTGGTTGATTGAGTCCACGGCACTACCTAAATCTTCAATCTTATCAGACATTTTTTTCAAAGCGTCCAATTGAAGTTTCATTACATCATTCTGAACTTGATCAGGACTTGTTGCAGGAGCAATAGGTGCTGGTTGTTCGGCAGGTGCAGTCGTTGAAATATCAACGTTTGTATTGCTCTGTGTGTTGTCAGGTGCCCCACCCGTATTCGCTACAGGAGCAGCAGCAGGAGGTGGTTCCGGGGTCGCGCCAGCCGCAGGTGCAGGAGCACCACCAGCAGGGTTTTGATCTGGTAAAGGAGGAAGATCACCACCCGCAGCAGGTTGCGCAGTACCACCTGACGGTGCTTCTTTCAAGTATTCCGGTAAACCGTCAAACTCTGAATCGCCAACCAATGCCTTATACTTAGGTGTTTCGTTAATTGCATACCCTGAGACATACTTCATGCGCTCAAGATGCTCTCTTAATGACTTCTTCTTACTCATTTTTGATTACCAATTAATATTGTTCTCTCAATAATTGCTTGCCATCTCTAGTAACGACAACTCTGTCGATTCTTTCGATTAAACCTTCTCTTTCATCGAGAACAACTTTTCTATTGCCTTGGTTAGGCAATTGTCCTACGTTAAGAAAACGGTCAATGGCACTTTTTTTCTTTGTGTTATTCATAAAATACCGAAGTTTCTTATAAATACAGAATTAAGGTAAAAAAAGTACTATTGTGCGTTTTAATTGGTCAAATTCAGGAAAATGCTTGTAATATGATTGATAAATGGAACCGTCAACGTCCTTAGTGACAGTATTATATGAATTTTGTTGAACACGGCTGTAAATCAGGTCTTTAATCCTTTCCACATCGTATTGGAAATACCTAAACGAATTAAGGTATATTCCCGTAATCTCTAACCGTGTTCGGTCATAGAGGTAAATAATTTCGTCTTTGTATTGATAGGTATTACAATTGAAAAGATTAAGGAATCCATTCATATGCTCAATTACGTGGTCAGCATTTATGATGTTATCCTTGATTGGATCGACTGTTCTATATGGTTTAATTTCAACGTACTTTCTTGGTGCAGTTTTAACAAATTTCTCAATACCATTAAAGTGATCTGTCATCTTTTCATCCATACTGAATTCGTATTGAATCTGAGGAATACCACTATACCCTTCCTTCTTTAAAATATTCGGATTTAAATATGCAAACTCTTTCTTAAATAATGACCATCCAACAATCAATGTAGGTAACGCCAGATTAGCATGAAGATTAATTCTACCAGTCATAGATGGATCAAACTTCACATAGTTTATCCACTCCAATATCTTATGATTGGATAAATCTATTTCAGTAATAATATTTGCAATTTGCTTCACTAAATATAAATTTCTTGTTGAAGGATGTCAACTATTTGTTGGCTTGAAGTACCATCACCATAAGGACAATCGAATTCAGCCACATCAAACTTATAATTGTTTAATGTGAACAAAGATACGAGTTTTTCTGGATCAGGACACAAAAAACTTGTAGTACCCACAGATTCAGGACGTTCCGTAACTTTTCGGCAAACAATTACCTTCTTTTTAAAGAAAGAACATTCTTCCTGAATACCGCCACTATCGCTGATCACCATACGACACTTCACTAGTTTTTCAATGAATTCTGAATGACTCATTGGAGCAACAACTTTGACATGAGTCAATATATCCTTATGTTTTTGAACGTTTGGGTTCGGATGCAAAGGTAGAATAAATTCATAATCATCATAAATTTTTGCTAGTCTATTTATCTCGCGGAACCACTGATCAATCTTATCGTGATTTTCTCTACGATGAAGTGTAACAAGTATTGTGTTAGAATATTCTTCTTTTCCTTTGTACGATAAAAGTGTATCTAAGATCGTGTTACCAACCACAAATTTTTTACCTGTTGCTCCTTCCTTAGTGAGATTATCAAGATTTTTTTGAGTAGGACATAAATGTATATCAGTCAGTTTTGAGATTAATACTCTATTATGCTCTTCTGGATATGGATTCTCATTATCATAGGTTCTCAATCCTGCTTCAAGATGAATAACTTTCCTTTTAGTGTTGAGTGATGTTAACGCTCCGGCTAATGCTGATGTTGTATCTCCTTGTACTAAAACGTAATTAATTTTTGGATTTTGCTCAAGTACTTCTGAAAGATTATAAATTGTGTGTGCCATTATTGAAGATAATCTATTTTTACTATTCTCTGGTTCCGGTAACGCTAAATCAACATGAAACTCTTTAGGTACAATATCTTTATGTTGTGTAGTGAACACAGTATAGAATTCCAATTGTCTACGTTTTAGTTCTTCAATAACTGGTTTAACTTTCAAAAATTCCGGTCTTGTACCAAAAACAATTAATAACATTCTTCAATTTAATAGAGTAAAATTATCGCATATCAGCAATCACTTCTGGTAATTCACCAGCATAATATTTTGCTTTCGACCAATCACCCGGAGTAACAAGATGCAAGTTAGTACTTTGTTCTGTCCATTTCAACCATTTTTCGTTGTACCATCTCTCCTTATCAAAATCATTTACATGACCCCAAGTATTAATTTTCTGCAACAATTCCTCATTAGTAAGCACATATGATCCATGATAACATGCACCATTATCAGAAGGAATTATTAAAAAATTTGATTTATCTGGTCTTCTTTTTGAAGTAAATCTAACCCCATTTTTTAAATTAATTGCAAACTCTGGATACCCACAAATAGGCTGACCATTAGGAGTAAGCAACACATAATTGAATGTCTTCCAAAAGCAAAGCCATCCAACTTTATAATAATCAGCATCAGGATTATCGTAAATATAAGTTTTTAGTTTTTCAAAATCTTGATGAAAATAAAATTCATCAGCATCGTGAATGATTAAATATTCCATTCCATCTTTTGCAGCCTGTTCAACACAAGCATTCCGTTGGGCTTCTTCTGTGTCCCACACTCCTTCAATAATATGAACTTTGTTAGCAAACTCAGAACTACGAATAATATTTAAATCAAATGTATTCTTATATATATTACGAGCGTTTGGATTATATGTCCAAGGCATCTCGCTATATGCAACATAAATCTTCTCCACATGTGGATATGCATTTGCAATGTTTCTCATAATCCATTTGTCTTGTCCAAACAAGACAACATGTGTTGCAAACTTAGGATCAGGAAACTTAAACGTATATCCGGGTTGAGTAAATTGAAAATTAAAATTAGTTGCCATCCAAAAACACTTTTTTAAATTTTTCCATCACCTTCTCTGGTGAATAATCTCTATATTGATTCCAATCTTTTTTTAAATTTTCACCTTTAAAAAGTCTGTCCATACCTGAAAATATTTTTTGCAAATCTCCAATATTACGATAGTAGAAACCCTTATCTTTCAATATCATCTCATGTGCTCTATCCATCGATCCAGCAAAAGTGATTACTGGTTTATTTCTCAATGAAAATTCAGCACAAGCAAGCCCAAATGTTTCACCTTTAAAACGAGCATGAATCATTGCACTACAAGAATTAATAAATTCTGTTTTCTTATAAAGATTTGCAGTTGGTTCTAAAAAAATAACTCTAGGATGATCAATGAACTTCTCAGTATTCATAAATAAGAACCAAACATCACTCATTTTCGATACTACATCAC
>Ga0070682_100000852_pt1 | contig 17859 bp, 13 predicted proteins | sample KBSC63LmetaG_FD_64668 | JGI IMG/M metagenome (GOLD analysis project Ga0070682, IMG submission 64668) | Corn rhizosphere microbial communities from Kellogg Biological Station, Michigan, USA - KBS C6-3L metaG | ecosystem: Host-associated > Plants > Roots > Rhizosphere | place: USA: Michigan... | reverse complement strand
CGGGCTACGGCTCGAGCGCCGACGCGCACCACATCACGGCACCGCATCCGGAAGGGGAGGGCGTCGTGCTCGCCATCGAGCGCGCGCTCGAGTCGGCCGGGCTCGCGCCGAGCGACATCGACCACGTGAACGCGCACGCCACCTCGACGCCCATGGGCGACGAAGGCGAGGCGCGCGCCATTCGTCGCGTTTTCGGCGCGCACGCCGAGCGGCTGCTCGTCACGGCGCCGAAATCCATGCTCGGGCACACGCTCGGCGCGGCGGGCGGGATCGAAACGGCAATTTTGGCGCTGTCGCTCGCTCGCTCCCTGATCCCGCCGACGATCAACCTCGACGAGCGTGACCCGGCGTGCGAGCTCGATATCGTCACGGGTGCCGCGCGCGAGGGGCGCGTGAACGCTGCCGTCAAGAATTCGTTCGGTTTCGGGGGAACCAACGCGTCACTCGTGCTCTGCCGTCAGCCCGCCTGAAGGTTCTGCGCCGGGTCGCCGCCTGGGCTATAATCCGGGCGATGCCCCTTCGCACCGGAGCCGCACCCGTCGAAACGGAGGATACCTCCGCGTCGCTCGGTCCGGGAACGCGGCAGGGCCGCCGCTACGAGTGCGACTCCTGCGGCCGCTGGTTCGACGGCGAGCCGGGCGGCGCCGGGCTCTTCCTCTGGACGCGCGGCGACGAGATTCGCTACGAGGAGCCGCCGCTCTGCGAAAAGTGCGCATCGGACATCACGGTGAACGCGCTCGTGAAATGGGACACCGAGGCGGACGAAGAGGGCTGACCTCGTCTGTGGCGGCGCTTTCGCACCGAGCTACTTCACGAGCTCGGTCAGCTCTTTCGTGATTTGGTCCCCGGTCTCGAGCACCTTCATGTTCGCGATCGCGAGGTACTTCGAGACTCGCAGGTCGACGAGCGCGCCTTCGATGCCCGACGTGCTCGAGGTGCCGGTGGCGGCGGCCTGCTTCGCGTCCGCCGAAAGGCTCACCCGGTCCGGAGTCGAGGGCTCCGTCGATTCGACGAGCACCGCGCTCGCCGCCGCGTTCATGCCGTCGAGCTGACGACGCAGCCCCGCGACACCTGACTGAAAGAGATCGGGGACGCGCATCAAGCACGGAGAACGGCACGCGTCGCGCGAGCTTGAGCCCGATCTCGATTCGAGACGTTGCGCCGAGTTTCGCGCCGCGACGCGGAGGGGCTCAGTGTAGCAACACGTGGTCGGCGGCGTCGGACTGCTCGAGCGGTGGACGCCGCGCGAGGAGCTCGCGAGCCGTGGCGCGGAGCGCCTTGCTGGTATCGCCGCCGTGGACGATCTCGAGCAGCTCGGTGCGGGTGCACGCGGCGAGCAACGGCATGGCCACACTCGGAGGTGAGCCGGGATTGAGCAGGATCGCGAGGCGCACGCGCGGGCGTTTGAGCCAGCGTTCGGCGCGGGCGATTGCCGTCACGGCCTCGGGCCGCACGGGGCGCCGAGCGGCGATGCGCACGACGTCGTCCTCGGTGAGGCGGGGATTTTCGAGGAGCTGACGAATCACGAGCGGGTGCGGATCGGCGAGCAGCTTTTCGAACACGCGCCGCGTGGGGGCTCGCGCGAGGCTGCGGCGTTCGCCGACGGTCAGCTCGCGGCCGCGCCCGTAGTCGGGAACGGGCGCTTGGTGGGGCGGTGGCACGGAGCGGGGCGGGACCGGTGCGCGGCGGAGCAGCCGTCCGAGACTCAGGAGATGGAGCGCCTCGACCTGGAAGCGCAGGCGTCCGACGAAGGCGTCTTCCGACGAGCGAGCGAACAGCATGGCGAGTGACAGCACGGCTTCGCGCGCGTCGGGATCCGAGCGCTCGCTCGCCTCGCAGAGATGGTCGAGCGAAAGCGCCGCGTCGCGGATCGGCGCCGTCGACAGGTAGTCGCGCAGCCACTCCACCCGCAGGCCTACTTCGGGCAGGGCAAGCACGACGCGACAGACGCGGTCGAGTTCTCGATCCACGACTTAAACCGTGCCTCTCTTCGGGCGGAGCTGCAAGCATCAACCGTTCGCGGTATGGGAGCCAATCGATGGATCCGGTGCGCGCCTTCGAGCGACACGCGACGGGCTTCCGCTCGCGGCTCAAGCCGGCGCTCAGGATCGCGTTCTGGGCGGCGTTCCTCCTCGGCATCGTCGTCGCGGGCGCGGTCGGTCGACGTGGGACGTTCGAGGCGCGGGCGGGGTCGCTCGCGCTCCTTGCCGTGGTGGTTCTGGCTTTTTTGGGCCGCGCGCTGCACGAGCGGCACAGCCTGCGGCGCCACGATCGCCTCGTGCGCCGCCTCGTCCTCCGCGAAGATCCGGTGCTCGGCGGGAAGGTGCTGCGCGCCCTCGAGCTCTCGGAGCGGGTGCAGACGGATCCGGCAGTCGGCTCCGCCGAGCTCGTGGCGCTGCACCTCGAGCGGGCGGTGGGGCGCATTCCCGAAACACTCGTTACCCGGCGCGCGGAGCGTGATGCCCGCCGTTTTCGGCTGGCCGCGCTCGCGATGGCCGTCGCCGGGCTCGCCGGGCTGGCGATCGAGCCGGCCCGCATCATCGAGGGGCTCGACGTGCTGGCGGCGCGTCGCGGGGTGGCGCCCCTCGACATGGTCTGGCTCGAAGGCCTCACCGTAGTGGTGCAACCCCCGCCATACCTGCGCATCCCCGAGCACCACCTCCAGCCGCGGGGGGACTCCGCCCCGGAAGGCAGCACCCTCGTCGTTCGGGGAACGCCGCCGCGCCCGGGGCGGCGCCTCGTGCTGAGTGACGGGACGCTCGAGGTCCCGTTCACGACCGACGGCACCGACGGGCAGGTTGCGCGCTGGACGGTGAAGGGCGATTCGAAGCTCCACGTTGCTGCCCGGTTCGGGGACGTGCTCATCCGTGAGCCCGAGCCGATCGAGGTTGAGGGGATACCGGACGTCGTGCCGCTCGTGGTGCTCGAGGGCGCGCCGCGTCGCCTCGAGCTCGCGGAGCTCGATCGGCTCGAGCTCCGCTACATGGCGGTGGACGACCACGGTCTTCGGGAGATCGACCTCGTGCTGCGCTCGGGCGGGCGCGAGGAACGGCGCGTGCTCGAAAAGCTCGACGGCCAGTCGCGGGTCGAGCAGGGCGCCCAGGCGCTCGACGCCGGCGACGCCTTCGTCCAACGCATGTTCCTGCCGATCGCCGTCACGATTGAGGCGCGCGACAACGACGTCCTCGAAGGCGGCCGCTTCGGACAGAGCGAGGCCATCACCATCGTGCCCCCGCCCGTCGGGGCTCCCGAGGGGGCGCGCTTCAAGGTGCTGCTCTCGGCCCGCGACCGTCTGGTCGAGCTGCTCGGGTGGCTCGTCGAGCTGCCTGCCGAGACCGATGCCAAGGCGCGCGACGCCGAGCTCGAAAAGCGCCGCGCCGAAGCGACCCGAGCCCTGCGCGACGCCGCGGAAAACCCGCCGCGCGATGCCCCGTTGCCGCGGCGCATGGTCGCGTTCCTACTCGGGCAAGCGCGCCGGCTCGAGGAAAGACCGCGCGACAAGACGACCCCCGCGCAGCGCATCGAGGAGGTCGTGCTCGCGGTCGACACGGCCATGCGGTCGCTGGCCACGAGCGACGCGCAGTCGGTCGCCAAGCGGCTCGGCGACGTCGCGGAGGAAGCGGCCGACGCCTTCCTCGTCGCGCAGAACCCGGAGAAGGTCGGCGCAGCGACGACGCGCTCGACTCAGGCGCTCGGCGTGCTCGACGTGGGCGCAGAGAACCTCGGCGTGCTGGAGGGCCTCGGGGTGGACCTCGCGAGCGTGACGCGCGGCGAGCTGCGCCGCATTCGGCGCGCGACGGCCCAGAAGAGCTACTTCCATGCCGAGCTCGCCGCACGCCACCTGGCGGCGCGACTGCGGCGCCCCACGCCTTCGTTCGGCTCCGCCGGTGGCGGGGTCGAGGGCGGTGGTCACGGCGCGCAGCAGCCTCCGAATAGCCCGCCCTCCCGCGCCGATCAGGCCTTCGAGGAGCTGGCCCACGAGCTCGGCGACCTCACGCGCGAGCACGCCGCCCTGCTCGATCAGGTCGAGCGCGACCTCGAGGACGCTGACGGCAGCGCAAAAACGGATGAGCTCAAGCGGGAGGCGCTCGAGCACGCTCAGGCACTCCGCGATGCGGTTCGCAGCCTGCCCACGAGCGGCGCCCGCGAAGGTACGGCGCGCGCTTCGGCGGGAATGGGTCGTGACCATGCGCTCGCGATGGCCGAGCGCCTCGAGCGGCTCGAGCTTGCGGACGCCGTCGACAGCGGGCGTACCGCGCGCGGCCTGGTCGACGAGGCCCAGCGTAAGGCCGCAAAGCCCGAGAGCGCCCTCGACTTGCTCGACGCCTCGGAGCTCGGGCGCGCCCGCAGCGCCCTCGAGCGCGAGATTGCCTGGGCCGAGCAGCAGCGTGAGGCCATGAAGCGCGACGCGGGCGAGCGCGCTCGGAAGAAGCTCTCCGAAGCGTCCGAGCGGGAACGCTCGATCGAGCGGCGCCTGGGCGAGCTCCGTGACCGAGCCGAGCAGAGCGAGGCAGCGTTGCCGAAGGCCGAGCTCGAGCAGCTCGGCCGGGCCCGCGAAGCGATGAAATCGGCGGCGAACGAGCTCGGGGCGGGGCGCGGCGAGCCGGGCCTCAAGGAGCAACGCGAGGCCCAGCGCTTGCTCGAGCAGGGCGGCGCCGACCAGAACCCCGACGCAGGCAACAAGCCCAGCCGCGAGCGCCGCTCCGGCGATCAGCGCGGCGGGCGCGGGATGGAGACCAAGGCGCCCGTGCCGGGTGCGGACGACCAGCATCGCGCGCTCGAGTTTCGCAAGCGGGTGCTCGAGGGGCTCGGCCAGGAGCGCGGGGGTCGTCTCGACCCCGCGGTGCGTCGCTACGCGGAGGGCTTGCTCGAATGAAGGCGTGGCGCTCCGCACTGGGCGTGCTCGCGGCACTCTGCGGTGTCGGCGCCGCCGCGCTCGCTGCCCCGCCGCCCGCGCGGAGCGTGGGCGACGCCATCACGGAGATCGATCTCGAGCGCGCGCGCCACCTGCTCGACGTGACCACCGGCGACGCCACGGTGCTCGCGCTCGAGCGGGCCCGCCTGGCCGTCTACGCGGGCGACTGCGACGCCGCCGCGGCTCAGCTCTCCGCGCCGACGCTCACCGAATCGAAGGAAGGGGCGCAGCTTTCGGCGCTCGCGAAGAGCTGCGCGCGTGCCACGGCGGCGGGGTTCGTCGTCGACGTGCACGAGCGCGGCGTGTGGCTGCGATTTCAGGACGACGCCGATCGCGTGCTCGCTCCGTTCTTCGTCGAGACGGTGGCTCGCGCCCGCGACAGCATCGCCCGCGAGATTGGCGTGGAGCTGCTCACGCCTCTGCGCATCGACGTCGTGCGGGATCTGTTCTCGCTTTCGGCGGTCTCGGGTCTGCCTTTGCAAGCGGCCGAGACCACCGGCACGCTCGCGGTCGCGCGCTGGGGCAAGGTCATCTTCCTCTCGCCGCGTGCGGTGCCGCTCGGTTACCCGTGGCAAGACACCCTGGCCCACGAGATCACGCACCTGATCGTGACGCGCGCCTCACGCGATCGGGCTCCGCTCTGGCTTCAGGAAGGCGTGGCCAAGCGCGAGGAGACGCGCTGGCGTCCGGCACGCCCCTTCGACGAGCCGACGTGGTCGGACGATACGGCTCGAAACGCGCTGAAATCGGGTGGGTCCATCGGCCTCGACCAGCTCGGCCCGTCGATCGCCATGCTGCCCACGCCCGAAGCGGCAACGAACGCGTTCGCGGCGGTCTCGAGCTTCGTGAAGTACTGGATCGGCGAGACGGGTCCTTCGGCGCTCGAGCTCTTGCTGCTCGATCTGCGCGCGACGGGGTCCGACAGCGCGGACCCGGCTTTACGCAGCGTGAGCGGCTACACGCTCGCCGAATGGAGTCGACTCTGGGAGGACTCGCTGCGCGACACGCCGCCGCCCGACCCGCGCGAAGCCGTCGAGCGCCCGGCGCGCATCACCGATCCCATGCGCCTCGCCCGCGCGATTCGACTCGGCGATCTGCTCGTCGAGCGCGGGCATGCGGAAGCAGCTCGTCGCGAGTATCGATCCGCGCTGGAGGTTGCCCCCGCCGAGCCCGCCCTACGTTGGCGCGTCGCGCGCGCGAGCCTGCTCGTCGGTGACGAACCCGGCTTCCGCGACGCGCTCGGCTCCCGCGATCAGCTGCGGTCCGCGCACGGAGGCTGGCTCGCCCTCTCGAGTCGCCTGCTCCGCCAGGAGGGGCATGCGGCCGACGCGGACCTGGCTTCGGAGCACGCGCTCGCCGTGGATCCGTTGTCAGAGGATGTTGCCTGTGAGGGCGCCGTGCGCGCCCCGGGGGGCACCGCCCCGCTGCCGAGCGACCCCGCCCGCCGCACCCTTTGCGAGTCCTCCAGAACCCCTCCACGCTGACCCGCGGGCCGGATCCGCGCCGCTCGTGGCAAAAATTGCCTGCTTGGCTGGCAATGTCTCCGAAATCGCTAGGAATTGACCGGAAGGCTGCCTGAGACCTACGATAAAAGCTCACTCTCAGAAAGCTCGAAATCCTTCGTGGGCATCGCCACCCTCCTCGCCGCACAGGTCCTGCGTGCGCTGCCAAGGGTCCGCATCAGCAGGGCTGTCGGGCGCCTGTGCGAGCAGCCCCTGCCGTCGGCCGTCTCACGTGCGGTCACTAACGCGTACTGCCAAGCCTACCGGGTAGATCTCGAAGACGCCGAGCTACCGCCCGGTGCGTTTCCGAGCTTCGACGCGTTCTTCACGCGCCAGCTCAAGCCGGGTGCTCGCACGGTGAGCGCCGACGCGTTGGTGAGCCCAGCGGACGGCGCGCTCTCGGCGCAAGGCATCGTCGATCCGGGTGCGCGCATCTTCGTGAAGGGTCAGCCCTACGACGTGGGTGAGCTCGTCGGCGATCCGCGCGATGCGGCGCGCTACGCAGGCGGTGAGTTCGCGGTCGTCTACCTGGCGCCGCGCGACTACCACCGCATCCACGCGCCCGCGGATGGCAACATCACCCTCGTGCGTGGCCTGCCGGGCGATCTGTTTCCCGTGAATTCGATTGGAGAGCGGCATATTCCGCAGCTTTTCGTGCGCAACCAGCGCGCGGCGATCGTGATCGACACGCCCGGGCTCGGGCGCGTGACGGTCGTGATGGTGGGCGCGGTCATCGTCGGGCGCATCACCGTGACGGCCGTCGGCGGCTCCGACATCGCCCCCGGCCAGTACCCGATGCAGCCGCCGCGACCCGTGCGCAAAGGCGAGGAGATCGGGATCTTCCACCTGGGGTCCACGGTCGTGCTTTTGCTCGAGCCCGGTCTTGCCGTCGCGCGCGAGCCGGGGCCCATTCGTTTCGGCGAATCACTCCTGAGGGCGGTATGAGCTCCAAGCCTCCCGAGCCGCCCGCGTCGGCCGTACCTGACGTCGTGAGCGAGCCGCCGCCGAAGATCCCGAGCATCCCCGTACTCTCCGTCGGCACACCGAGCCGTCCGGTGCCGGGCTCGAGCGCGGCGCTTGCTGCGGGCATCCCACCGAGCCCGCGCGTGCCGTCGCCGTCGTCGCCCGCGATGTCGACGCCGCCCGCGCCGCTCGTGCGCTCCGATCCCGCGCGTCCCGAGTCGAGTCCGCCGGGCACCTCTCGAAGGCTCGCCCCGCCCCCCAAGCCTCGGCGCGAGTCCGTGCCCGCTCCCGCCGACGGGACGCCCTCCGAGCCGCCGATGGATCCGCCGCCCGCCGTCATCGTGCAATCCGGCCCGCCCGCGAGCGGCAGTCCGAGCCCCGTCCCGCCCGCGGGTGGCAGTCCGAGCCCCGTCCCGCCGGCGATCATCGCCCCGAACCCCGCCCCGCCGGTGATCATCGCGGCGAGCAGCCCCCCACCGCCGGTGGCCTCGCCCGCACCCGCACCTGCCCCCGTGAGCGCCGCTTCGGTGCCGCCGAAGCCGGTCGCGCAACCGCCGCGCCCCCAATCGGTGGAGCCGCCGGCCGCGCCGCCGCGCCCCCAATCGGTGGAGCCGCCGCCCGCACCGCCGCGTCCCCCGTCGGACGCGCCCCCCGCCGCGGCCGCTCGTCCCGCGTCGGACGCGCCCCCCGCCGCGCCCCCGCGTGCCGCGAAGAGCACGCCCCCGCTTCAGCCGTTTCTTCCCGCCGTGAAATCGTTGCCGCCCGATCTCACGAGCGACCCAGGGGCGCATGCGCGAGTGACGCCGCCGCAGCGCCTCCCACTCCCGCTGCCTCGCCGGAGCGAACCGCCGCCGCCCGCGCACGTCATCGTGCCCGGCGAGGTCGCGCCCTCGCCGAGCAAACCCACGCCCGCGCCCGCCATCAACGTGATGCGCATCATCGCGATCGGCACCCCGAAGGCCAAGGCCGAGGTGCCGGACGCCGAAGTGCTCGAAGAGCCGCTCTCGGACATCGAGCACGACGAGGAAACGCCGACCGTCGCGCGCGCGGCTCCGTTCGACGCAGACGCAGACGCAGAGGTCGACGTCGACGTCGATGTCGCCGTCTCTGCGGAGCCGGCCGAGATCGACGACGCCGACGTCGCGCCCGATTCGGGCGAGGACAAGCGTCCGAGCGGCGAAGTACTCGAGCTCGGGCGCGACGACGCGCTCTCGGTGCCGCCCGACGAGCCGGCTGCGTCGCGGTCGGCGGCAAACGCTCGAGGGGAGACCGCGGAGGCGCGCGCGGGCGAATTCCCAACGGGCGAGCCGCGCTCCGGTGAGTTCCCCGTGGGCGAACCACCCTCGGGCGAAGTGAAGCCTCCGCCCCCGCCGCTGCGCAAGCCACAGCCCCCACGCCGCGGTGATTCGTCCCGTCCCCGCCCGCGCCGAACGCTCAAGCGCCCGTGGTGGGAGGACATCTTCGGGGAAGATTTCACGCGTGCCGTGCCGCGCCTCAGCGACAAGCAGGTATCACGCGAGGTGGACTTCATCGAGGAGTCGCTCGGCGTCGCCAAGGGCGGCGTCGTGTTGGATCTCGGGTGCGGCGCCGGGCATCACGCCGTGGATCTCGCGGGGCGAGGCTACGGCGTCGTTGGCTACGACCTTTCCGTCTATCAGCTCGCGCTCGCAGCGGACGTGGCGCAGGAGCGCGATCAGAAGATCAATTTCCTGCACGGCGACATGCGCGAGATGGCGTTCGAGGCGATGTTCGACGGCATCTACTGCTGGAACACGACCTTCGGCTACTTCGAGGAAGACAAGAACCTCGCCGTCGCCGAGCGAATCTTCCGCGCGCTCAGGCCGGGCGGCATGTTCCTGCTCGACGTGGCCAACCGCGACTTTGCGGCCATGTATTCACCGAGTCAGCTCTGGTACGAGGGCGACTCCTGCGTGTGCATGGACGACATGAACGTCGATTTCATCACGAGCCGCCTGCGCGTGAAGCGCTCGGTGATTTTCGACGACGGTCGCTCCCGCGAATGCACGTACTCGATCCGCCTCTACTCGCTGCACGAGCTCGGCAAGCTCTTGCACGAGGTGGGCTTCCGCGTCGCCGAGGCGAGCGGCCACCCGTCGACTCCGGGCGTGTTCTTCGGTGAGCAGAGTCCGCGGCTGATCGTGCTCGCGCAGAAGCCTTAAGTTTTGTAGGGCGGTTGGGCGCAGATCGACGTGGCGGGGTCGGGCGACGTTCGCAGTGTGGGCGGCGGTTTTTGTTTTTGTTTGGTCGAGCGACGTGGGGGCGTCGCGCGTCACTTGCACGAGACGTACGTGCCGCCGTTTTTCTCTTCACAGCTGCAGCCCAGGCCTTTCTTGAGGCAGGCGCAGCCTGATTTTTGAGCGCATTCGGGGAGCCAGCCGCAGCTCGGTCCGCCGGGGGCCGTTTCGTCGCAGTACCAGCCGGTTGGGCAGAGGGCGTTGCCGCACGGGGAGCAGGTGCCGTCGTCGCAGGTGGCGCGCGGGGGAGCGGGTGATGCGCTCGCTTCGTCGCTCTCGCCGCGCTCGGCTTCTCCCGTTGCGTGAGTCGATTCCCGAGCGCGCTCCGGCGATTCGCTGCTCGCCGCTGGTTGCGTCGTGCCGCCGCAGGCGGCGGCGAAAAGTGCGAGCAGCGCGGCAAACGCAGCCAGCGCGAGGACCTTCGAGCTCCGAGAGCGCATCGTGCGTGAGACCGTAGCGCTTCCCCTCGTCTCGGGGGAGGTAGATAATCGAGGGCCGCCCCGCTCGGGCGCGGCAAGGGTAGAGTCGCGTTTGACCTTGAGAGACACGGAGCCAGACGGCACGGAGCTCGACACCGTGCGGGTTCCCGAGAAGCTCGTGCCTCTGTTCCGCGAAGCCGAGCGCTACGTGGGCAGCTACTTCGCCGACCGACGCTCGGTCCCCCAGCGCGGCTCGCTCGAAATTTCCGGGCAGCGCTACATGCTCGTGCGCGCGGCTTCCATGTCGGTGGAGTTCCACGACAGGGTGAAAAGCTTCTACGCGGAGGAACACGAGGCGTCCGCCATCGCCCACGCGCTGCTCTTCGACGTGGCCCACGCGATGGGGCTCGCCGACGCGAAAGCCTTCGCGGAACGCATGAACGTGCACGATCCGATCGCCCGGCTGTCGGCGGGGCCGGTGCACTTCGCGCACGCCGGCTGGGCCTTCGTCGACATCTCCGCGGAGAGCAGCCCCTCCCCGGACGAGAACTTCTACCTCCTCTACGATCACCCGTACTCGTTCGAGTCGGATTCGTGGCTCGCCGCTCACAAGGCGACGACCCGCACGGTCTGCGTGATGAACGCCGGCTACTCGTCGGGGTGGTGTGAAGACTCCTTCGGGGTGAGGCTCGTGGCCGTGGAGATCCTGTGCCGTGCGCGGGGCGACAGCACCTGTCGGTTCATCATGGCGCCGCCCGAGCGCATCGAGGGTCACATCGCGCGCTACGCGGCGGAGCACCCCGAGCTCGCACCCCGCATCGCCAGCTACCAAGTCCCGGGCTTCTTCAGCAAACACATCCTGGAACGCGAGCGCGAGCAGGCGGCTCTGCGCGCCAGCCAAGAGCTCAACGAGCGGCTCATTCAGGCCCTGCCCGGCGGGATCGTTCACGTCACGCGCGAGGGCGCGATCCTGCGGGCGAACGCGGAGGCCTCGCGCATCCTCGGGCTCGAGCACGACGAGCTTTCGAAGCGCTACACGAGCGACTTCGCGACCGTCACGATCTTCGAGGACGGAACGCCGGCAGCGGTCGCCGACTACCCGGTGACGAGAGCCCTCACCACGGGCGAGGCCCAGCCCGCCACCACGCTCGGCATCCGCAAGCCGAGCGGCGAGGTTTCCTGGGCCGTTTTCCGCGCCGTGCCGACGCGTGACGCGACGGGCGCCATCGACGGCGCAGTGGTCACGTTCCTCGACATCACCGAGCGCAAACGCTTCGAGGAGAAGCTCCGGCAGACGCAGAAGCTCGAGAGCCTGGGTGTCCTCGCGGGCGGCATCGCCCACGATTTCAACAACCTGCTCGTCGCGATCCTCGGCAATGCGTCGCTCGGGCGAAACATCGCGGCTGCCGATCCGCGACTCGCGCCCCTGTTCGAGGAGATCGAGCTCGCCGCGCGCCGCGCCGCCGAGCTCACCAAGCACATGCTCGACTACGCCGGGCGCGGGCGCTCCGCCCCGGAGAGCGTCGACCTCGCTGCCATCGTGCGTGAGATGGTGAAGCTCTTGAAGGCGGTGATCCCGGCGCATGCCGAGATCCACTACCAACTGCAAGAGGGGTCCCCCGCCTTGCCCGCCGACCCGGCGCAGCTTCGTCAGGTGGTGATGAACCTCATCACCAACGCTTCGGAGGCGATGGCGGACCGCCCGGGACGCATCTTGATTGCCGTCGAGCACCGGCGTTTTTCGGAGGAAGAGCTCGAGGAATTCCTGGGCGATCCGCTGCCCGGCTCGTTCGTCGTGCTCGAGGTGTCGGACGCCGGCATCGGCATGGACGAGGAAACGCGCGCGCGCATCTTCGATCCGTTCTTCACCACGAAGTTCAAGGGCCGCGGGCTCGGCATGGCCACCGTGCTCGGCATCGTGCGCGGGCACCGGGGCGGGATCCGCGTCGAGAGTCGCGAGGGCGTGGGGACGCGCACCGTCGTGCTCCTGCCGACGCGCGCCGAGCGTGGCTCGTCGATCCCCGTCGCGGCGGGCGGAACGCGCGGCACCGTGCTCGTCGTCGACGACAACGAGGCCGTGCGCACCCTCGTCCACCGCACGCTCGGGCAGAGCGGCTACCGCACCGTCCAGGCGGTCGACGGCGCCGAGGGCGTGCGGCTGTTCGAGCGGCACCAGGCTGAAATCTCGCTCGTGCTGATGGACGTCGACATGCCCGGCATGAACGGCTTCGAGGCGGCGGATCGCATCTCCGCGTTGCGGCCCGGCACTCCCATCCTCATGAGCAGCGGCTACCAGGTCGACCCCGCGGAGGTGGAGCGGAGAGGGCTCGGCATGCTCGAGAAGCCGTACGACAGCGAGAATCTGCTCGGCGCCGTCGAGCGCGCGATCGCGGGCGGGGCACCCCGTCGATGAACAGCGAGCGCTGGCTCCAAACGCTTTCGCGTCCGCTGCGCGCGCGGTCGAGCACGAAGTTGCCCGACCGTGTCGCGGGGGCGCGCGACCTCTGGCAGCGTCGCCTGCTCGAGGTTCAGCACGGAAAGGCGGTCGTTGCCGAGCGGTTGCCCGCCGCCGTGCTGAGTCCCGAGTCACCGGCCGAGGTGCAGGAGATCGTGGCGCTGGCTCGGCGCGAGGGGCTCGGGCTCGTGCCTTACGGGGCGGGCAGTGGCGTGTGCGGTGCCATCGAGTGCGGGCCGCGCACGCTCGTGGTCGACACGAAGCGACTGCGCGCCCTGTCCGTGACGGACGCCGGCACGCTGCGCGTCGGCCCGGGTGCGCTCGGCATCGCGCTCGAGGAGACGCTCGCGCGCCGGGGGCTCACGATTGGGCATTTTCCCTCCAGCATTCTCTGCTCCACCGTCGGCGGCTGGGTCGCTGCGCGGGGCGCCGGGCAGTGCTCGGGACGCTACGGGAAGATCGAAGACATGCTCGTCTCGGCGAGCACCGTCCTCGGTACGGGGGAGTCGGTCACGTTCAAACGACGCCGCGGCGGTCTCGACCTGCTGCCGTTGCTCGTCGGGAGCGAGGGCACCCTCGGCATTTTCACCGAGCTCGAGCTCAGGCTCCACGCCGTGCCCGCCGAGCGTGCGTTTTCCGCGTTCGAGCTGCCGACGACGCAGGCGGGCATCGACACGCTGCGCCGGGTGTACCAAGCCGGGCTCCGGCCCGCGGTCGCTCGTCTCTACGATCCGCTCGACTCGCTGCTCCTGGGCCGGCACCGGCACGGTCACGCGCCGTCAACGTCCGTCGAGCCCTGGGACGCGGGGCGCTACGAGACCCTCGCGCGCTGGCTCTCGCTGCCGACCTGGACGGCGTTCGGTATCGCGCTCGCCGAAAAAACCTTCATGCGGCGCGTGAAGCTCGTGCTCGTGTTCGAGGGAGAACGCGGGGAGGCCCACGCCGACGCTGAAAGCGCGCTCGCCATCGCTCGCGAAGCGGGTGGCCGCTCGCTCGGATCTGCGCCGGCAGAGCATTGGTTCGAGCGGCGCTACGCCGTCAGCTACGACCAATCGCTCGTTTTTCGGAAGGGCGCGTTCAGCGACACGATGGAGGTCGCGGCGCCCTGGTCACGCATCGAGGCGCTCTACGCCGCCGTTCGTCGAGCGATTGGGCGGAGGGCGCTCGTGATGGCGCACCTGAGCCACGCCTACCCGGACGGCTGCAGCATCTACTTCACGTTCGTCGCTCCTTCTCCCACCGCGGAGATCACGCGCATGCACGTCACGCTGTGGCGTGAAGCACTCGCTGCCGTCCACGAGGCAGGCGGTACGATCGGGCACCATCACGGCGTCGGTCGTCTCCGGGCCGAAGCGCTCGGCGACGAGGTCGGACCCGGCGGGCTCGACCTGCTTTCGCGCGTGAAGCACGCCTTCGACCCTCACGGACTCTTGTGCCCCGGTTCACCGCTCGGTCCGCCGCTCGGGGCCCGCCGGCGCCTCCGTTCGGGCCTGCGCGAGACCCAGCCCCACGGCGTTGCCGGCGCCCGCTGGCACGTCGATGCGACGTCGGCGCTCGCGCGCGCGCCGGGCGACATGCGACTCGCGCTCGTCGAGCGGGCACTCTCGGCCGAGGGTCGCACGCTCGGAGTCGAAGGGCCGCTGCCCGACCTCGACGTGAACGGCTACGTGGCGGCGGGTCTGCCTGGCCTTTCCGACGACTGGGGCGATCCCGTCGCGCAGCGCCTGGCCGGCTTCGGAGCCAAGACGCTCGGCGGCGTCGAGCTCAACGTTCGCCCCGCTCCGCGCCGCGCCACCGGTCCCGATCTCTCCGCCCTCTTCGTCGGCGCCGGCTCGCGCTTCGGTCGTATCGATCACGCGTGGCTGCCGGCGCGCTCGATGCGGGCAAACCCCGCACGAAGCCTCCCTTTTCGCGGCGATTCGAGCCCGCCCGTGACGAGCGGCGAAGCGAGCACGCTCGAGCTGCTCGCGCGCGAGCTCGAGGGCTAGGGAACGTTGGCGCCGCGGGGTTTCTAGTCGTCGAGCGGCAGCGTTGCGCCGGTGCGCTCGGCGAGGCGCGCGAGCGCTGTTTCGACGATGGCGCGATCGCCTGGATCGACCGGTGCGCTTTGCGCCCGTGCCAGCGAGAAGCGCAACGCCGCGGCTTCGAGCGGTGAGAGCGCTGCGGTGCGCGACAGGCCGAGCGACGCGACATGGTAGCGGAGGAGCCGGCGACCGTCGGCGAGCTCGAGCTCCCCCGTCACCTCCGCGCCCATCGAGAGCTGCCGCAGGATGCCGCGCACGCGCGTGGCCCGGCGTCGCAAGCGCTGGAGCTCGGGCTGCTCGAAGAGATCGAAGAAGCGATTGCGCGAGAACGCGTTCGGCGCGAGCACGAGCGCACAGAGCAGCGCGTCGTGGTCCGGAGTGCGGAGCGTCGCTGCGCGGTGGTCGGCGCTCGGGGTCACGACGGGTCCTTCGGGCTCGATTCTTGGGTTTGGGCGAGGAGCTCGGCCTGGTGGTGCGACGTGAGCGCGTTCACGAGCGGGTCGATGTTGCCTTCCATCACGCGGTCGAGCTCGTGCAGCGTGAGGCCGATGCGATGGTCGGTGATCCGATTCTGGGGAAAATTATACGTCCGAATCTTGTCCGAGCGATCGCCGGATTTCACCATGTCGCGCCGCTCGTCGCGAACGGCATTGTCCTGCTTCTCGCGCTCGATATCGAGCAGGCGGCTGCGCAGGATCTTGAGCGCTTTGGCGCGATTCTTGAGCTGGCTGCGCTCGTCCTGGCATTTGACGATCATGCCGGTGGGCAGGTGGGTGATCTGCACGGCGCTGTTGGTCGTGTTCACGCCTTGCCCGCCGGGCCCACCGGAGGCAGCGATGTCGAAGCGCAGGTCTTTTTCGTCGAGCTCGAGATCGACTTCGTCCGCCTCGGGCAGGACGGCGACCGTCGCGGTCGAAGTGTGGATGCGGCCCTGGGCCTCCGTCGCCGGCACGCGCTGCACGCGATGCACGCCGCCCTCGTGCTTGAGGCTCGAGTAGACGCGCTGCCCGCTCACGAGCGCGACCATCTCCTTGAGCCCGCCGGCCGCGGCGTCGCTCTGGCTCATGATCTCGACGCGCCAGCCACGCCGCTCCGCGTACCTCACGTACATGCGGAACAGGTCGGCAGCGAACAGCGCCGCTTCCTCGCCCCCCGTGCCACCGCGGATCTCGAGGATCGTGTTCTTGTCGTCGTTTGGGTCCTGCGGCAAGAGCAGGAGCCTGAGCTGTTCCTCGAGCGCCACCAGGTTCGCCTCGAGCCCCGGCAGCTCCTCGCGGGCAAGCTCGCCGAGCTCGGGATCGTTCAGCACCGCGCGGTCGTCGGCGATCGACCGCTCGAGCGCCTGGTAGCGCGCGAACGACTCGACGAGCGGGGTCAGTTGCCCGCGCTCGCGGTTCAGACCGTTCATCCGCTTCACGTCGGAGAGAACGGCCGGCTCGCAAAGCAGCTGCTCGAGCTCGGCGTGGCGACGGGCGAGCTCCTCGAGCTTTTGGCGGGGCAGCATCTCAGCCCGCGACCACGGCGCCGAAATCAGGGAAGGCGCGCTCCCCCGTCGGCGGCGCGTCGGGCGCTTGCTCGCGCCGCGCCGCGACCGAAAGCGCGGCCAGGGCGACCTCGAGCTGAGCGTCGTCGGGCTCGATGGTCGTGATCTTCTGGACGAGGAAGCCCGGCCAGAGGAGCAGCCGCAGGGGGCCCTGCTTCGCGTAGCGGGCCAGCAGGCGCTGGAGCTCGAAGGTGATCGCCGCGATGACCGGCAAGAACGGCAGCTTCATCAGGAACAGCGTGACGTTGTCGGCGACCCGGCCGAGGCCGAAGTTCGGCACGAACTGGCCGAGCAGCGTGAAGGCGAGGATCGAGACGATGGCGACCATCACGATGAACGTCGTGCCGCAGCGCGGGTGCAGCGTCGTCTGCGGTCGTGCCGAAGCGATGCCGAGCTCGCGCCCGGACTCGTAGGCGTAAATCGATTTGTGCTCGGCCCCGTGATACTGAAACACGCGGTAGATCTCGGGGATGCGGCGAATGAGCAGCATGTAGCCCACGACGATCGTGAGCTTCGCCGCGCCCGTGAGGAGCTGAAAGCGCGCGCTCCGCACGTCGAGGTCGAGCCCGAGGCCCGAGCTGACGCCCTGGGCGAACGCCTGCGGAAGCGCCACGAACAGCCCGAGCGCGAAGAGCACGGAAAGCGTGGTGACGAGGCCGGATTTCTTGCCGGCGTCGCTCGGTGCGGCCGTCGGCAGCTCGGGCTCGCTCGTGAGCAGCGCGATGATGGGCAGCGACAGCACGGCGAGCATGCTCGGCTTTTTCGAGCTCGGCTTGTCGCCGTCCTCCATGTCCTTCTCGAACACCTCGGCCGAGAAACGCAGAGCGCGCGAGCCGAGCTTCAGCGCCTCGACGAGCGCGACGACGCCGCGCACGAGAGGCAACGCTCGCACGCCCGTGCGCAGGTCCTGCATCGGCTCCTCACGGACGAGCAGGGTGCCGTCGCGGCGACGCACCACGGCGGCGAACGCGTGCGGCGAGCGCATCATGACGCCCTCGATCAGCGCTTGCCCGCCGATGTAGGGGCGTGCGACCCCGTCGGGACCGATGACGGCGGGCTGATTGGACATCCGAATCAGTATAGTGCCGAAGGCATGCGCCGGCAGCCGTCGGCACGCCGGCGCGCGAGCGGCTTACTTCGTGGCGGCCTGGACGCCGTACTTCTTGCGGAAGCGGTCGACGCGGCCCTGTGTGTCGATGAGGCGCTGCTTGCCCGTGTAGAACGGGTGGCACGCGGCGCACACGTCCACGGTGAACTCTTTCTTGGTGGAGCGCGTTTGGAACGCGTTGCCGCAAGCGCAACTGACGCTCACGAACTCGTACTCGGGGTGAATGCCGTCCTTCATCTGCGACTCCTCGGGGCCCCCGCTTTTTTTCGGGGGCGCGGAACCTAGCTGGTCACGAGGCGCCGTTCAAGCAAGGGGGTCACGCCCCGACCGCTTCACGCCCGTTCAGGTGAGCCGGTCGGACGGGACCGGCCCACACAGGTCCTGTCGCGCTCTGTGCCAAATGTTTGCAGGTCGATTGGCACACCGGAGTGTTTTCAGGGCATTATTGCGTGTGGTGGTGGTGGCGAGGACCGGTCTAATTTTTGCTCCCTTCGGCTCGGGAGTCGGTGGATGAACATGTCGCTAGCAAGAATCAAAGCTCACGCGCTCGTCGTCCTGGCAGGGCTCGGCCTGTCGTTCCTGCTCACGGCCTGCGGCCGAGAGGAGCTCAAGGCAAACTTCGACGGGGCCGGTGAGGGCGGCGAGTCGGGCGGCGGCAAGGGCGGGAAAGGCGGC
>Ga0070682_100000849_pt1 | contig 17875 bp, 17 predicted proteins | sample KBSC63LmetaG_FD_64668 | JGI IMG/M metagenome (GOLD analysis project Ga0070682, IMG submission 64668) | Corn rhizosphere microbial communities from Kellogg Biological Station, Michigan, USA - KBS C6-3L metaG | ecosystem: Host-associated > Plants > Roots > Rhizosphere | place: USA: Michigan... | reverse complement strand
TGCCGGGTCACCCGGACGACTACGGCGTCGATCGGCCGTCGGATCTGATGGACGCCGATGCCGCCGATCCGAGCATGTTCGGACCGCGGCGGCTCTCGCTCGCGGAATGCGAGCGCGCCTACCGGCAGAGCGGCGCGGGCGCCGCCGGGCCCCTGCTCACGCCGTGGCCGCTCACGCGACCGTCAACGAACGACGTCGAGCGCGCGCAGCAACGGCAACGGCTCCGCACCCCGTAGCGCCGCGCCGATCACCGCGACGCCAGTCGCTCCCGCAGCCACGCACGCCGACGCGTTCGTGGCATCGACGCCGCCGAGCGCGTAGAGCCCCGGCCGAGCGGGGGCGTCCAGGGCGGTGCGCAACCGGGTGTGAAGCTCGCCCAGCGCCCCCAAACCAAGCGGCGGATTCCCCTTTCGCTCGGCGAAGATCGGCGAAAGGACCCACGCATCGACGTCGGGCGACAAGGAGCGCTGCGGATCGTGGCACGCGCGCGTCAGGAAGCGTTCGGCACCGAGCAAGCGCCGCGCGTCGCTCTCGGCGACGCTTCCCTCGCCGAGATGCACCGATTCCGCCTCGAGCAGGAGCGCGAGATCGAGCCGGTCGTTCACCCCGAGCCACTGCCCGGCCGCGACGGCGATGCGCTTGAGCGCTCGACCGAACGCGAGCCGTTCGCGCCCCGAAAGCTCGCGATCGCGCAGCTCCAGGATCACGCTCGCGGGCGCGGCGGCGTGCGCCAGTCGCTCGAAACGCGCGAGCGTGTCGTCGGCCGTCGCCACCGTACGATCGGTGATGGCGATGAGCCGCGGGAGGCGCGTCACGACGTGCCGAGCCGCGCGACGCTCTTCTCGTACCACTCGACGGCGCGGCGCGCGCCCTCGTCGACGCTCACGGTCGGGGCGTAGCCGAGGAGCTTCTGCGCTTTGGAGATGTCCGCGTGCGTCACGTCGACGTCGGCTTCGGGTCGCGGTTTTTCGCGGAACGGCACCGCACGCCCGGTCACGCGCTCGAATGCCTCGAGGTAGCGCGTCACGAGCACCGGCTCGCCGCGCCCGAGGTTGATCACCTCGTACCCGAGCTCCGCGTCCACGGCGCGCACGATGCCCTGCACGTTGTCGGTCACGAACGTCCAGTCGCGCGTCATGCGCCCCCCGTCGTAGAGGTCGATGGGCTCGCCCGTGCGAATCGCGTCGATCAGCCGGTACGTGAGCATGTCGGGGCGCCCGCGCGGACCGTAGACCGTGAAGAACCGAAGCGCCGTGAAGCGGAGGCCGTGCAGGTGGTGATACGAGTAGCCGAGGAGCTCGGCCGATCGCTTGCTCGCGGCGTACGGAGCGAGCGGGCGATCCGCGGGATCGTCCTCGCGGAAGGGCACGCGCAAGGTGGCGCCGTACACCGAGGACGTGGACGCATACACGACGCTACGGCAACCGTTCGCGCGGGCCGCCTCGAGCACGGTGAGCGTGCCGCCGAGGTTCACGTCGTAGTACTTCACCGGATCGGCGACGGAGGCGCGCACGCCCGCCATCCCGGCAAGGTGCACGACGGCGTCGAACCGTCGCTCCGCGAAGAGGCGGTTCACGAGCTCGCGATCGCGTAGATCGCCCTCCACGAGCTCGAAAGGCGCGCCCGGGGCCTCTTCCCCAATCTCGCGCACGTTCGCGCGCTTTCGCGCCGGGTCGTAGTACGGGTCGAAGTTGTCGAGCCCCGTGACGCGGTCGCCGCGCCGAAGGAACGCCACGCTTGCGTGACTGCCGATGAAGCCCGCAGCGCCGGTGATGAGGACGTGACGCGGCATGGTTCGACCCTAGTCCCGCTTTTCGGGCGCAGCCATCGAGCGCCGCTCGCCGAGCAGCCGATCCGCCTCGATTCCGCTGGATTCGATGAACTCGCGCAGGAGCGCGGCGCCGCTGTCCACGAGCTCGCGGGGCGGCCCGGCGGCCACGACCTTGCCCCCGGAAAGAAGCACGATCTGGTCGGCGATGCGCAGAGCGCCCGCCATGTCGTGCGAGATCACGATGCTCGTCACGCCGAAACGATCGCGCGTCTCGACGATCAAGTCGTCGACCTTGCGGCTCGTGATCGGGTCGAGGCCGCTCGTCGGCTCGTCGTAGAGCACCGCTTCCGGATCGAGCATGAGCGCGCGGGCGAGGCCGACGCGCTTGCGCATGCCGCCCGAGAGCTCGCTCGGGAACTTCTCCTCCGTGCCTTGGAGGCCCAAAACGCCGAGCTTGTCGCGCACGCGCTCCCGGATCTCCTTCTCCGCGAGCTTCGTGTGCTCGCGCAGCGGGAAAGCGACGTTCTCGAGCACGTTCATCGAATCGAGCAGCGCCGAGTACTGAAACACCATCCCGAAGCGCTGCCGCACGCGATTGAGCTCGCGCTCCGAGACGCCGACGATGCTCTCGCCGTTCACCTCGATGACCCCGCTCGTCGGGCGATCGAGGCCGATCAAGATCTTGAGGAGCGTCGTCTTACCGGCCCCCGAGCCTCCGATGATGACCGTGATCTCGCCGCGCCGAATGCGCATGGAGACGCCCGTGAGCGCGACGAACGATCCGAACCGCTTCTCGAGGTTCTCGACGATGATGTGCGGCGGGGCGGCTTCGAGGGACACCGGCCGCCCCAGCGTACGTCGAGCCGTGGCGGGCCGTGCGGCCCATGGGCCGATCACGCCCGCACGCCGCTTGACGCCGCCTCGCGAAGTCGAAAGCTTTCGCCCATGACTCAGGAACACCTGTCAGCACTGCTCGCCGCCGGCGAGGCCACGAAGAACGGCGAGGGTTGGTTGACGCTCCCCGACGCGCGCTCGCTCACGCTCTACGTCGCCTCCGGCGGAGTGCCCCTCAGCATCGGGCGCGTGCAGTCCGTGCGGCAGGACGGCACGCTGCTCCACGCCAAGACCCACAAGGGCGAGCACTACGTCGTCGCGCTGATCGACGCGTACGCAGGCAGCGTCGACGCTCCGTCGAGCGTCGCCAAGAAGGCCGGCTTTCAGTGAGCACCGCGCCCGCTGAGCCGGGCTCCGACGCGCTCGTCATCGGCGGGGTGAGCTTCCGCTCGCGGTTGTTCGTCGGGACCGGCAAGTACAAAGACGTCGAGGAGACGCGCGCCGCGCTCGACGCGTCCGGCGCCGAGGTCGTCACGGTCGCGCTCAGGCGCGTGAACCTCGCCGACCGCAGCGAAGGCTCGCTCGGCAAGCTCCTGCTCTCCGGCCGCTACACGATCCTGCCCAATACGGCCGGCTGCTACACGGCGGAGGAAGCCGTGCGCACGCTGCGCCTCGCGCGCGAGCTCGGCATCGCGTCGCTCGTGAAGCTCGAGGTCATCGGCGATCCGAAGACGCTCTACCCGGACAACGAGCAGACGCTCGAGGCGGCCAAGCAGCTCGTGAAGGAAGGGTTCACGGTGCTGCCGTACTGCATGGACGACCCGATCCTCTGCCGCAAGCTCGAAGACGCGGGCTGCGCGGCGGTGATGCCGCTCGCCGCGCCGATCGGCTCCGGGCTCGGCATCCGCAACCCCTACAATCTGCGCATCATCCTCGAGCACGCCAAGGTGCCGGTGATCGTCGACGCGGGCGTCGGCACGGCCAGCGACGCCGCCGTCGCGATGGAGCTCGGCTGCCACGGCGTCTTGCTCAATACGGCGATCGCCCAAGCGAAGGACCCCGTGCTCATGGCGCACGCCATGCGCGAGGCGGTGAGCGCGGGACGGCGCGCGTTCCTCGCCGGCCGCATGCCGCGCCGCCTGTACGCGAGCGCCTCGAGCCCCGAGAGCGGGCTCATCGAATGACGCCGGACGGAGCCGGGCCGGGACCTGTGACAGGTACCTCGGCTCCCCTCACGCCGTACCAGCGACGGCTGTTCGTGTTCCTCGGCGTCGCGACGTTCTTCGAGGGGTACGACTTCTTCGCCCTCACCCAGGTCCTGCCGAGCCTGCGTCAGGAATTCGGCATCGATCGCGAGGCGGCGGGCCTGCTCGTCGGCGTCATCAACTTCGGCACGCTGCTCGCCTACCTGCTCGTGAGCCGCGCCGATCGCTGGGGCCGCCGCCGGGTGCTGTCGGTGACCATCCTGGGCTACGCGCTATTCACGTTCCTCTCCGGATTTTCGCCGAACGTCGTGGTGTTCGGCTGCCTGCAGATGGTGGCGCGCGTGTTCCTGATCGGCGAATGGGCGACCAGCATGGTGGTCGCGGCAGAGGAGTATCCGGCGTCGCGGCGCGGCACGGTCGTGGGCGTGGTGAGCGCCGCCTCGAGCTTCGGGGCCATCTTGTGCGCGGGGGTCGTGCCGATCGTGACGAAGCTCGCGACGTGGCGCGCCGTCTACTGGGTGGGCGTGCTGCCGCTCTTGCTCATGGCGTGGGCGCGCCGCGACCTCAAGGAAACGACCCGTTTCCAGAACGCCAAGGTGGAGGCGAAGCGCTCGATCTTCGCCATCCTCACGGGCCCGCACCGGCGGCGCGTGCTCGAGCTCGCAGTGATCTGGTTTCTGACCTACGTCTGCACGCAGAACGCGGTGACCTTCTGGAAGGACTACGCGCTCCTCGAGCTTCATCTGAGCGACAAGGCTGCGGCGACGGTGGTCACGGTGGCGGCACTTGCGTCGTTGCCGCTCATCTTTTGGGTGGGGAAGTTGTTCGATCTCGTGGGCAGAAAGCGCGGCGGAGTCGGCGTGTATCTCGCCGTCGTGCTCGGCGTGCTCGGCGTGTACGTGTTCGAGGGCACGCTCGCGCTCACGCTCTCGATGATTTTCGCGATGTTCGGGCTCTCGGCGGTGCTCACGCTCTTGAACACGATGACCACCGAGCTTTTCCCGACCGAGCTCCGCGGCGACGCGTTCGTCTGGTCGAACAACCTCCTCGGGCGGCTCGGGTACGTGCTGTCACCGGTCGTGCTCGGCGCGCTCGCGCGCGACCGCGGCTGGGGACCGGTGCTGCGCGCGAGCGTGATTTTCCCCGTGGTGGCGCTCTTGCTCCTGCTCTGGTGGTTGCCCGAAACGCGCGGGCGCGAGCTCGAGCAAACGGCAAGCGTCGAGCCGGAGCGCGGCTGAATGCCCGACGGCCCGACGGACCGCGGGGCGCCGGACGACGGTGTCGCCGTGCGCGGCGGCTTCGCGCGGAACGTGCTTCCGGCCCTGCTCTGGGCCCTCGCCATCTTCATCGGCGGAGGCCCCGGGGTGCCGCAACCGAACATCGAAGGCCTCTACATCCCGATCGACAAGATCGACCATCTGGTCGCCTTCTGCGGGCTGCAGGTGCTTTGCTTCCGCGCGCTCCGCTACGAGCTGCCGGGACGGACGCGCCGCAGGATGCTTTGGCTCGCCGCGCTCGCCTCGGTGCTGTTCGGGATCCTGCTCGAGCTCTACCAGCTCGGCCTGCCCGATCGCTCCGCCGAGGTCGCCGACGCCGTCGCGGACGCGATCGGCGCCGTGCTCGGCGCGACGGTGCTCGGCTTTCTGCCCTGGCCGTGACGCGTGCTCACGCGACGGTGCGCGACGCTTCGTCGAGCCTGATGAACGCGAAGCGCATCTTCTTCAAGAGCTCGACGGCGGCCGTCAGCGCCGCAAGCTTGTGCGCCCGCGCGAGCCGCGCGTCCGGCTGGTGCGGCAACAGCTCGCCGAGCTCGTCGTCCGCGCCCAGAAAATCGAGGCCATGCAGCTCGAGATTCACGAACGGCTCGAGCATCAGCGTCCGTGTCATGAGGCGGGCGCCGTCGGCACCGGCGAGCACGAGCGAGGTTCCGATGTACGGCAGGCGCGTGCCGGGCGTGACCTGAATCGGCAGCTCCGGAAGGCCCGCGCCCGCCTTCCAATACGGCGTCCCGAGCCGGTACGGCCGCGGCGGGGCGAGCAGAGCCTTGACGTTCCCTTGCACGGAACGGGACGAGCGCCCGCGGAGGCGCATACCGACGAGCTTCGCGGCCTTCGCCGCGTAGTACGCGGGGCTCGGAAAGACGGACGAGTCGTACCCGACACCGAGCGCCCCGAGGACGCCGACGAGCTCGTCGTTCACGAGATAGCCCGGCGCGCGAAAGCCCACCGGGCGTTGCCCGGTCGCACGGGCGAGCGCGTCGATGCCGCCTTGGACCTCGCGCTCCATCTCGCCGCGGTCGCGCCGCGTGAGATCGTAGTGGTGCGAGAGCGTGTGGTTCGCGAGCTCGTGCCCTTGGCCCGCGAGCGCACGCACCGTCTCGACGTTTTCCGAGCGGGCGAGATCGCCGCCAACGATGAAAAACGTGAGCGGAACGCCGAGCGCCTGGGCCCAGTCCGAAGCGCGCGGCACGGCGCGGTCGTAGACCAGATCCGGCTGACGACCGCGCCCCGCGAGTCCGTGAATGGCGTAATAGTGGTGGATCTCGTCGAGGTCGATCGAGATCGCCGCGAGTCTCATCCCCCGGCCATCTTCGCGACCTCAGCCGCGAAGTCGGGAGCCGTCGGCTTCTCGATGCCTTCACCGAGCTGGAACCGAGCGAAGCGCGACAGCGTGATCTCCGCGCCGAGCTCCTTGGCGAGCGCCGCGCGCAGCTGCTCCACCGTCTTGTCGGACTCGATCACGCTCTCCTGCTCGAGCAGGCAGACTTCCTTCATCCACTTGGCGAGCTTGCCCTCGATGATCTTGGGGCGTGCCTTCTCCGGCTTGCCTTCCTCGGCGAGCTGAGCCTCGAAGATGACGGATTGCTTCTGCTTGGCGTCGGCGGGGACCTCGGACGAAGCCACGTAGAGCGGCGCCATCGCGGCGATCTGCATCGCCGAGTCGTCGACGAACTTCTCGAAGCTCGGTGCGCCGGCCGCGGCCTGGTTCCCCGTGCGCGCGGCGAGGATCACGCCGACCTTGCCGCCGAGATGCACGTACGCGTGCACCTTGCCGGAGCCGTCGACGCTGAGGCGCTCCCAGCGACGAACGGTGATGTTCTCGCCGAGCTTGCCGACGAGCGCTTGGCGCGTCTCTTCGATCGTGGCGCTGCCGCCCGGGAGCTTCTCGGCCCCGAGATCCGCACCGCTCTTCGCCGCGAGCGCGGCCGTTGCGACCTTGCTCGCGAACTCCAAGAACTCGGCGTTTCTCGCGGCGAAGTCGGTCTGGATGTTGACCTCGACGAGCACGCCCGACTTGCCGTCGGCCGCGACGAGCGCCGTGACGACGCCCTCGGTCGCGATCGCACCGGCGCGCTTGGCGCTCTTCGCGAGACCCTTCTTCAGGATGATCTCGACGGCCTTCTCCATGTCGCCCGTCGCCTCGACGAGAGCGCTCTTACAATCGTTGAGCCCGGCCTGCGTGCGGTCCCGGAGCTCCTTCACCTGCTGCATGCTGACGTCGGCCATCGCTCAGTTCCCCGCTTCCGGGCCACGCGGCGTGCGGGACGCGTAAACGACCTGGGTATCGACGCCGGGGCGCTGCCCACCGCCGCCACCGCCACCGCCGCCCTCGCGCTCGCTGTTTTGCTGGTGCTCGCGACGGCGCGCCATCCCGTAGACGCACGCGTCCGCGACGGCGCCCGTCACGAGGCGAACCGAGCGGATCGCGTCGTCGTTGCCCGGGATCACGTAATCGACGAGATCCGGATCGCAGTTCGTGTCGGTGATCGCGACGATCGGCACGTGGAGCTTGCGAGCTTCGCTCACGGCGATACCCTCCTGCGCGGGGTCGATCACGAAAACGGCTTGCGGCAGCTGGCCCATGCCCTTGAGGCCGCCGATGTACTTCTCGAGGCGCGCGCGCTCTTTCTCGAGCTGCACGACCTCTTTCTTCGGGAGCTGCTGGTGCGTGCCGTCCTCGCGCATGCGCTCGAGCGTGCGGAGCCGGTCGAGGCCGCCCTTGATCGTGCGGAAGTTCGTGAGGGTGCCGCCGAGCCAGCGATTCGTCACGTAGAACATGCCCGCGCGGCGTGCCTCCTCCTGGACGATGTCCTGGGCTTGGCGCTTGGTGCCGACGAACAGAACGGAGCCGCCACGCGACACGGTGTCCGACAGGAAGTCGAACGCGCGCTTGAAGAGCCGCGCCGTCTGGTCGAGGTCGAGGATGTGAATGCCGCTGCGCGCGCCGTAGATGTACTGGCGCATCTTCGGGTTCCAGCGCTTGGTCTGGTGCCCGAAGTGGACACCCGCCTCGAAGAGCTCGCGAACTCCGAGCGGTTGCGCAGGATCTCGCTGCGTGCGGCGCCCTTCGGTGGGGGCGGTTTCGAATGCGTTGTCGGCCGCCGTGTCGGCGGTGATCTGAGATTGAGTCATGAAGCGCTTCTCCTTTCGGTTATTCCTCCGCCCCGCCGTGGGCAAGCCGGGAGCCGAAGCTCCAAGCACCGAACCCAACGGACGCGCACCGGGGCGTGTGGTTTATCCCCGCGGGATATCCGCGAGGGGCCGGGACCCTACGCTACAAGCCCGAGCTCGGCAACCCGACCGGGATCCGGGGGCCCGACCCCGCTTTCTCCGGTGTTTTTGGGTGCAATGAGGCTGTACGAGCGGGCGCGGCGGGGTGGCTTTCCGGCGGCGGAGCGGCGCTCCGTTCGGTGCGAGGTACGGGGCGCGCGGCTTGGGGAGCAGACGGTGGTGCAGGAGGTTCGGGGGAGGCGGCGGGCGACGCCGGCGGCGGCGTTGGTTCACGGAGCACGGCCAGTGCGGCGGTCGGTCGCGGCTCCGGCACATGCGCCGGAGGCGGCGCCGAGGCGGCCTCTGCCGCGAGCGCCGTCGCGTGCGACTCCGGAGCGGGTCGCGCGGCGAGCAGCGCGCCGCCGGCGAGCCCGAGCGCGAGCGCCGCGAGCGCCCACGGCAAGAGACGCCCGCGCCGCGGAATCCGCGCCGACCTCCGTAGCTCGGGAAGCGGGACCGGATCGAGCGTGCGCGAGCCGTCGGTCGGCGTCAGCGGCACGCGCGTGTGCGTGGGAACGTCCCCCGCCCCGGCGTCGAGCGCGGGAAGGATCTCGGTGCGAGTCCTCGGGTCGCGGTGGTCGGGGAGCGTGACCGCGCCGCTCGCGCCCATGTGGGGGTCGCGCTCGTCGATCAGCGTATCGTTCGGGCCGTTCGCGTGCGCGGGCCGCGCGACCGTCGGAGCGTCGTCGGTGATCCCGAGGCGCGCTCGCCCGCCGTGGCGCGCGGCGACGCCGTCAGCGTGCGTCGTCGGCAGCGGCGCCGCCTGCGCGCCGATCCGCACGGTCGCCGAGCGCGGAAGCGCTGCGGGCTCGCTCGGCGCGAGCAGCCGTGCCCGAAGGTCACGCAGCGCGTCCGCCGCAGCGCGTGCGTCACGCGGGCGAGCGCCCGGGTCCTTCGCGAGCAGTGACGCGAGCAGCGCGTCGAGCTCGGGCGAAAGCCCGGGGACGCGACCGAGCAGGCGCGGCGGCACGCGGCTGAGCTGCGCGAGGAGCATCTCGTTCGCGTCACGCGCGTCGTCGAACGGGCCCCGTCCCACGAGGCATTCGAACAAGACGAGGCCCACGGCGTACACGTCGGAGCGCCCGTCGACTTGCTCGCCGCTCGCTTGCTCCGGCGACATGTAGCGCGGCGTGCCCACCGCGACGCCACGCGCCGTGATCGCGCTCCCCGTGTCGGCGACCTTGGCCACGCCGAAATCGAGGATCTTCGGACGCGAGCCCGCCGCGAGGAAGATGTTCTGCGGCTTGATGTCGCGGTGGATGACGCCGATCTGGTGCGCGGCCGCCAAGCCTTCGAGCACGCCAATCGCGATGCCAAGCGCCTCGTCGATGCCGAGGCAGCCGCTGTGCTTGACGCGCGCGCCGAGCGTCTCGCCGTCGAGCCGCTCCATCACGAAGTAGGGCACCTCCGTGCTCGTCATCCCGGCATCCGTCACGGTGACGATGCTCGGATGCTCGAGGCGTCCGAGCGCGCGCTGCTCGTTGCGGATCCGGACCACGAGATCCTGGCGCCGCGCGAGCTCGGGGAGCAGCGCCTTCAGGACGAAGCGCTTACCGAGCTCGGTGTGCTCGACCTCGTACACGGTGCCCATCCCGCCGATGCCCAGCAGGCCGAGCACCCGGTACCGGGTACCGGGAATGAGCTCGCCCGCTTTGAACTCGCCGTGTCGCACGCGTGCCGCCCCCGCGCCGCGCTGCCGGTCGCTCGGCTCGCGGTGCGGTTTCGGCCGGAGGATATAGACGCTCGTGATGGCCGTCGAGGAGCTCGAGAAGCCTGGAGCGCGCGGCTTGACCACGCGCTGGCATCGGCCAGCAGCCGGGGCCGGTTGCGCGACGGACTGCCCGCCCGACGCCGCCGGCCGGCGCTGAAACGGGGCTGAACGGATGTCTCAGCGGCTCCGCCTTCCATCGAGGCTTCGGGCGGTGGTAGACGGGCGCATGGCCATCACTCGCGAGACGGTGCTGCACGTTGCGCGCCTCGCTCGCCTCGAGCTCGAAGGCGACGAAATCGAGCGCATGGAGCGCGACCTGGCGAAGATCGTCGGCTACGTCGGCGAGCTCGCGGCGCTCCCGACCGAAGGCATTCCCGCGACGGCGCACGTTGCGGCCGATCGCGCGCCCCTGCGCGACGATCGCGAGGTGCCGGGCCTCGACCAAGAGCACGCGACCGCCGAAGCGCCGCGGCGCGGCGGCGGCTCGTTCGCGGTGCCGGGATTCGTGGACGACTGATGGCTGCCTTGGATCTCCCCGTTTTCGAGCTGTCCGAGGCGATCAGGAAGGGCGAAATCGCGGCCCGCGAGGTCGCCGAGAGCGCGCTCGCCAAGATCGCCGAGCAGAGCAACCTGAACGCGTTCCTGCACGTGAGCGAGGCCTCCGTGCTCGGCGCGGCAGACGAGCTCGACGCACGGCGCAAGCGCGGTGAAGCGCTCGGCCCGCTTGCGGGCGTCCCGATCGCGATCAAGGACGCGCTCTGCACCACCGACGCGCCGACGACGTGCGCCTCACGCATTCTCACGCGGCGTGGCGCGGACGGAAAGCCCGGCAACGCCGCCGCCGGCTGGCGCCCGCCCTACGACGCCACGGCCGTCGCTCGCCTGCGCCGCGCCGGCGCACTGCTCGTCGGCAAAACGAACATGGACGAGTTCGCGATGGGCTCGTCCGGAGAGAACTCCGCGTTCGGTCCCGCGCGTAACCCGGTCGACCCGACACGCACGCCCGGCGGCTCGTCGAGCGGTAGCGCCGTCGCCGTCGCCGCAGGGATGGCGCTCGGCTCGCTCGGCAGCGACACGGGCGGCTCGATTCGCCAGCCGGCGGCGTTCTGCGGCGTCGTCGGGATCAAGCCGTCGTACGGTCGCGTGTCCCGCTACGGCCTCGTCGCCTTCGCCTCGAGCCTCGATCAAATCGGCCCCTTCGCGCGCGACGTGCGCAGCGCCGCGCACGTCCTCGCCGCGATCGCGGGGCCGGACGAGCGTGACTCGACGGCGGCGACCACACCCGTCGGCAACTACGCGGCCGCGTGCGAGCGCGACGTGAAGCCGCTCCGCATCGGCGTGCCGGAGGAGTACTTCGCCGAAGGCCTCGACCCCGAAATCGCGGAGCAAATCCGCGGCGTGCTCGCCAAGCTCGAGCGCGAAGGCTGCTCGATTCGCCCCGTGAAGCTGCCGCACACCCGCTACGGCGTCGCGACGTATTACATCGTCGCGACGGCGGAGGCGTCCTCGAACCTCGCGCGCTTCGACGGCGTGCGCTTCGGCCTGCGCATCGAGCCCGAGCGCGGGAGCCTCACGACGATGTACGGAGCCACGCGCAACGCGGGCTTCGGCGCCGAGGTGAAGCGGCGCATCTTGCTCGGTACCTACGTGCTGAGCGCGGGGTACTACGACGCGTACTACAAGAAAGCGCAGCAAGCGCGCACGCTCATCCGCCGCGATTTCGACGCGGCGTTTCGCGACGTCGACGTGATCGCGTGCCCCACGAGCCCGACCCCCGCGTTTCGGCTCGGCGAGAAGGTGGACGACCCGCTCGCGATGTACCTCGCCGACGTGTATACGCTGCCGGCGAGCCTCGCCGGGATCGCCGGTATGAGCCTGCCGTGCGGCTTCACCGCGGCACGCGCCGATCGCCCGCGCTTGCCGGTCGGCTTGCAGCTCCTCGCCCCGGCCTTCGGCGAGGAAACGCTGCTCACGGCGGCGGCCGGCGTGGAGCGTCTCTGCCGCTCGTGAGCGACGCGCCGTTCGCCTGCTCGCGGCTCGACGCAAGCCTCGCGGAACCGCTCGCCTCCCTCTTCGACCGCGCCGGCTCGAGCTGCTTCTGCCGCTACTTCACGTTCGAAGGCGACAAGAACGCCTGGCTCGCCCGCCTCGCGCACGAGCCGGACGCGAATCGTCGCGAGCTCCTCGCGCAGGCGCGGGAGGCCGCATTGTCGGGCGTGGTGGCGACGCTGCCGGACGGGACCGCGATCGGATGGATGAAGCTCGAAGCGGCGACGAGCCTGCCGAAGCTCTATGCGCAGCGAACCTACCGCTCGCTGCCTTGCTTCGACGGTCCTCGGTCGGGAGTGCTCGCCGTCGGCTGCTTCCTCGTCGACCCCGCCTGGCGGCGCCGCGGTGTCGCGCGTGGCCTGCTTCGTGCCGGGCTCGAGCTCGCGCGCGCCGAGCACATGAGCGCCGTCGAAGCGTTTCCGCGGCGCGCCGAGGGGGCTCCCGCCGAGCAGCTCTTCACGGGCCCGCTCGCCCTTTTCACGACCGAAGGTTTCGAAATCGTGAGCGACCAGACCCAGTACCCCGTGCTCCGCCTGGTTCTGTGAGCGGAGCGAGCCCGCCGAAGGCGGCGGGGGAGCGGTCGCGAAGCGAGCCGCGGGGGCAAGGCCCCCTTTATGAGTAGACGCCGGGCCGCTCTTAATTTGCGGCCGGGCTTGGTCTAACCTGCGCCTGGGATCATTCGGGATGTCGCCTGCGCTTCGTCTTCGCCGGTTGGATGCGCTGCACTCGCTGTGCGGCCGTTTGGCGGCGGAATCTGCGGGCGGCGTGCTCGGCGATTGCCTGGATCTCTTGCTCGATGCGACGCCGGCGCGCTGCGCGCTCGCGTTCAGCACCGACGGGGCCGTCGAGCCGGCGGCCGAGCGTCGCTTGAGCCTACGCCCCGAGCTCGATCCGGCTCGGCTTCGCCGCGGCGCCCGCGCGCTCGCGGAGCGCGCCGCGACGGCCCGCCGCGTCGTGCAGGTGAACGACGTCCGGCGCGAGGTCCAGACGGTGGAGGACGCGAGCGAGATCGCCGCCCTCGGGGTGCGCGCCGTGCTCGCCCACCCGATCATGCACCGCCGCAGCGTGCTCGCCACGCTGATCCTGATGTTCGACGACGCCGCGATGCTCGACGAAGAGACGCTTCGTTTCGTGAGCACCGTCGCCTCCGTCGCCGCGGTGGCGCTCGAGCGCGATCGGCGAATCGAAGAAGCGGAAACCGATCGCAACCGCCTCGTCGCGGGCGGCGCCAACGCGGGCGTCGGCCTCGTGACGGCGACCGTCGCGCACGAGCTCAAAAGCCCCGTGGGCGCGCTGGTTCTCCAGCACGACGAGCTCAACCGTGTCGTCGAGCAGCTCGGCCTGCTCGCGGGTTCGAGCGACACGGCCCTCGGCGGCACGGCGGCCGAGCTGGCGGAGCTCACGAGCGACATGGGCGTCGCCGTCACCCGCATCCGCGAAACCATCGAGAAGCTCACGACCGTCGGCAAGCGCGAGCGCCCGCTCGCGCGCCTCGACGTGGGCACCGTGGCGCGCGAAGCCATGGTCGTCGCACGCCCCCACCTCGAAAAGCAGGGCGTGCTCCTCAACGAACGCTACGACCCCGAGTGCTTCACGCTCGGTCGCAACGACATGCTCGGCCAGGTCGTGCTGAACCTCGTGTTCAACGCAGCCGACGCCTGCTCCGGCGGCTCCCGCCCTCAGGTGTGGATCCGAACCGCCGTCGACGGTCCGCACGTGCTCCTGATCGTGCAGGACAACGGCCCCGGCGTGCCCCCTGAAGCGGTCGAGAACATCTTCACGACGTTTTTCAGCACCAAGACGCGCAGCGGAGCGGCCGGGCTCGGCCTCAAGATCTGCAGCGACGTCGTGGCCGAGCACGGCGGACACATCGAGGTGCACGAGCGCTCGGGCGGCGGCGCCGCCTTTCACGTGCTCCTGCCGCGCGTCGACGTCGACGGCTTGCCGTCGCTCAGTGAAACGCCCCTGCCGCCGTCGGCGAGCCCGAGCGGCAACCGGCGCATCCTCGTGATCGACGACGACCCGATCCAGTCGCGCTCGCTCCGGCGTGGCTTGAAGCCGCACGAAGTGCGCACCGCCTCGAGCGCCTCCGAGGCCGAGATCGCCTTGCTCGACCCCTCGTTCAGCCCCGACCTCGTCGTGTGCGACGTGTTCCTGCCGGGCGCGAACGGGCACGTGTTGCACCAGCGCGTCAGGCAGCAGCGGCCCCACGTCGCCGACCGCTTCGTCTTCGTCACGGGCGGCGCGCTCGGACGCGCCGAGGCCGATTACATCAAGAGCTCGGGCCGGCCGACGCTCCTGAAGCCGGTCGACGTGCGGGCGCTGCTCGCTCTGCTCAAGCCCTCGGACGGCCACGATTCGAGCCCGCCGGTGTCCGTTCGCACGCTGACCGAAAGCGGCTCTTCCGAGCGGCCGACGCTCCCGCCGCCCGAGCTCATCGAGCCGCCGAAGAAGGCGTGACGCCCGACGCCGATCGCGCGCCGGTCGCCTGTCCCGCCGCGCTCTAGCGTTCGTCTTTGGTGCGCGCGAGGGGCATGTAGTCCTCGACGCGCTGAGCCGGCAAGGTGCCGCTGCGGGACGGCAGTGCACCGACGGCCGAGAGCCACGAGACGAGCTCGAGGTGATCGGCCGAGGGAACGCCCAGCCGTTCGCTCGCGTTCTGAATCGCGAGCGCGAACGCGGCCGCATTGGCGTAGCGCTGGTGCCGATCGCGCGCGAGCGCGGTGCGCGCCACCTCGAGCACCTCGGGCGGGATGCCGTGGCCGTACTTGTCGAGGTTCGAGACGTCGGCCTCGTGGATCTTGGTCAGGATCTCGAACTCGTTTTTGCCCGAGAAAAGCGGGCGCGCGAGCAGCATCTCCGCGAGCACGATGCCGAGCGCGAACACGTCGCTGCGCACGTCGATCGTTCCACCCATCGCCTGCTCGGGCGACATGTAGCCGACCTTGCCCTTGAGCTCCCCGGGATGCGTGCGCCGATCGACGAACGCGCTCAGGAGGATCCCGAAGTCGCCGAGCTTCACCTCGCCCGTGCGACCGATGAGCACGTTGCCCGGCGAGACATCGCGATGCACGATGCCGAGCGAGCGCCCCTCTTCGTCGCAGGCGCTGTGAGCGAAGTCGAGGGCGCGCAGCACCTCGTGCGCGATGAAGAGCGCAACGGGCACCGGAAAGCGACGGCGTGCTCCCGCGACCAAGCGCAGCAAGCGCGCGAGCGAGAGGCCGTCGACGTACTCGAGCGCCATGAACACTTCGCCGTCGCTCTCGCCGAAGTCGATCACCTGCACGATGTTCGGGTGCGAGAGGCTCGCGCAGATGCGCGCTTCATCGCAGAACATCGCGACGAAACGCGGATCGCGCGCGAGCTCGGGGAGGATGCGCTTCACGGCGAAGCGCTTGTTGAAGCCGCGCGGCCCCGGTCGCGTCGCGACGAACACCTCCGCCATTCCCCCCAAGCCGAGGCGCTCCCCCAACACGTAAGGGCCGAGGCGCTGCTGACCGGGCGGGTCCATCTATTCAACATTCTAACCGACCTCACCCCGTCCCGCCTCCGAGAACACGCAGAGGCACGCGGAATGGTGAGTCATTGTGGTAGGGTGAGCCTCTTCGGACGGGAAAAGTGAGCGACGAGCACACCTTGGAACACTCGCCCGCACCGGGCTCCTCTCCGCTCGCTGCACGCGCACCGCGGCGGCGCGTGGTCGCGGTGACGGGCGCGGCGTCATTTCTAGGCTCGAACCTGATCGGCGTGCTCGAGGACGAGCCGCAGATCGCCCGGATCCTGGCGCTCGACACGCGTCAGCCCACGACCGCGAGCGCAAAAACCCGCTTCTACGAGGCGGAGATGACGCACCCGGCTGCGGAAGAACGCCTCGCCGAAGCATTCGCAGCGGAAGAGGTCGATACGGTCGTACATTTGGCATTTCTAGCCTCGCCGACGCACGCGAGCGCCTACTCGCACGAGCTCGAGAGCGTCGGCTCGATGCACGTGCTCAATGCCTGCCGCCGCACCCGCGTGAAGAAGCTCGTCATGTGGAGCCAGACGCTCCTCTACGGCGCGCATCCGACGAACCCGAATTTCCTCTCGGAAAAGCATCCGCTCAGGGCCCGCCGCACCGAGCCGTTCTTGGCGGACAAGATCGAGGCCGAGAGCGAAGCGCTGCGCTTCGGGCGCCCCGGTCAGGGCCGTACGGTGACGATCCTGCGCACGGCGCCGATCGTCGGCCCGACCATCGACAACTTCTTCACGCGCTACCTGAGCCATCGTTTCGTTCCGACCGTGCTCGGGTTCGATCCGCTGTGGCAGTTCCTGCACGAAGCCGACGCGATCGCGGCGTTTCGGCTCGCCGTCGTGCGCGACGCGCCCGGCGTCTTCAACGTCACGCCCGACGGCGTGCTGCCGCTCGGCACGGCGATTCGCCTCGCCGGCCGGCAGGCCCTCCCGCTACCGCGCCCGCTCGCGGGCTCCCTGGTCGGGGCGCTGTGGGTGGCGCAATTCGCGGAGGCGCCGCCGGCGTTCTTCGACTACTTGCAATACGTGTGCGTCGCCGACGGCGACCTCGCGCGCAAAGCCATGGGTTACAGGCCGCTCTACACCAGCCGCGAAGCACTGATCGACTTCGCCAACGCGCAGCACCTGCGCGAAGTGAAGCTGCTCTCGGAGACGCCCGCGTGAAGAAGGACAAGCGTCCCGAACGCCCGCGTGGCGCCGAAAAGCCGCGCGCTCGCGGCCGGCGCCGCCCGAAGGCCGAGGTAGCGCCCGCGCCGTCGACGAACGGCGCGCACACGGCGAAGCCCGCCGAGGTCGCGCGCGCGCGCCGCCCGCGTCGAGGCCACCGCGCCGGCACCGCGCCGCCGTCCGCGCCGCCGCCCGCGCCGCCCGAGGAGCTGACGCCGCGCTTCGCGCTCGAAGACGAAGACGAGTCGCTGCTCGAAGAAGCGCCCGAGCTCGGCATCGGGTCGCGCATGGTGCCCCCGCACGTCGGCTGGTCGGATCCGCTCGACTCGATGCCGCCGAGCTCGACGGCCCACGGCGACGTCGCCGAGCAGATTCGCGTGCTCGAAGCGCGCCTCGATCGTCTGATCCGCACCGGCGAGGCCGTGCCGGACGAAGCGCCGCAGAGCGAGCCTTTGCCGATCGTCACCCGCGAGCGCGAGCCCACGGCGCCGCCCGCCGACGACCTCGCCGCGACGCCGTACTTCGAAGAGCACTGGGGCCGGAAGGGCCTGCGCAGCCGCTCGGAGGAGGTCGACGATTTCGGTCTCGATCCGGCCTACGAGAGCCGCTTTCGACCGATCGCGGAGTTTCTCTACCGGCGCTACTTCCGCGTGCGCACGCTCGGCGTCGCCAACGTGCCGAAGCACGGGCGCTGCATCATCGTCGCCAATCACTCGGGCACGCTGCCGCTCGACGGTCTGATGCTCCGGACGGCGCTCAGGCTCGAGCATTCGAGCACGCGCGATCTGCGCTGGCTCGCCGAAGACTTCCTCTTCTACCTGCCGTTCGCGGGCGTGTTCATGAATCGCGTCGGCGCCATCCGCGCCTGCCAGGAGAACGCGGAGCGTTTGCTCACGAAGGAGAATCTGCTCGCCGTGTTCCCCGAAGGGGTCCAGGGCATCCGCAAGCTTTGGAGCGAACGCTATCGCCTGCAGCGCTTCGGACGCGGCGGGTACATTCGGCTCGCGTTGCGCATGCAGGCGCCGATCATCCCCTGCGCCATCGTCGGAGCGGAGGAGACGAATCCCCTGCTCTACCG
>Ga0070682_100000848_pt1 | contig 17883 bp, 15 predicted proteins | sample KBSC63LmetaG_FD_64668 | JGI IMG/M metagenome (GOLD analysis project Ga0070682, IMG submission 64668) | Corn rhizosphere microbial communities from Kellogg Biological Station, Michigan, USA - KBS C6-3L metaG | ecosystem: Host-associated > Plants > Roots > Rhizosphere | place: USA: Michigan... | reverse complement strand
GCCCGAAGCGAACGTGCGAAAGGCGATGCCGACGTTGTTCATCACGTAGAAGCCGAACATTTGCAGATCGGTGCCGCTGCTGCGCCCGATGTGCGGGTTGGCCGGGTCGTACATTTTCTCGAACTTCGCCAGCTGGGCGCTGCTGAAAAAGGTGTGCGCCAGTTCGGGGTGCCGTTGCAGCAACACCAGGATCGCCAGCGCCGGCAGGTAAAACAGCACCGCCGCCAGCGCCATGCAGCGCCATTGCGCACGCACCAGTCGCGGGAAGCCGGCCAGCAGAAAGGTGGCCACCCGATACCAGCGCGGCGCCGGCGGCCGATACAGCACGCGATGCCCGTGTTGCACGATGTGCTGCAGGCGCTCGGTGACCTCGTGGCTGTAGCCGCGCCCGCGGGCGAGCGCCAGGTGATGGCAGGCACGCCGATACATCGATGGAAAATCCAGCGCCTGTTCCTGTCGCAGGGTGCGCCGGGGTTGTCGCTCCAGCGCGCTGAGCCAGGACTGCAGGCGATCCCATTCCTTGCCGTGCAGGGCCACGAAACGCTCCTGTTTCATGCGCGCCCCAGCAGCCAGTTGGCGTGGGCGACCAGGCGCCGTATTGCGGCGGTATCGCGCAAGCCGGTCAGCGGCGTAAGCAGGTTGGCCAGCTCTTCCTGGCGCTGCACGGTGAGTTGGCCGGCGCGCTCGGCGTAGTCCACCAGCGCGGCCTGTTCGTCGGTGCTCAGCACCTGCGGCAACGGTACCGCCGCCAGCACCGGCACCTGCTGGCCGGCCGGCAGGTCGCGCGCGTGGATCACCATGGTGCCGGCCACGATGTCGCCGAGCCGGCGCGTGTGCGGATCGATCAGGGTGCTGGCCAGGCCCACGCCGTAGACCCCGGGCAGGATGTCCACCGCGCGCAGCAGGTTGCGCACCACCGACGGCAGCCAGGTCACCGGCGTGCCGTCGGCATTGACCACGCGCAGGCCCAGCGTGCGCTTGCCCAGGGTCTGCCCGCCCAGCCACACCTCGCACACCACCGAGTAGGCCCACATCAGCCCGAACAGCAGCAGCATCGCCAGCCCGTTGCCGGCCACGCCGAACACCGACAGCGGAATCATCGCCACGAAGAACATCGCCGCGCGCAGCAGCAGATCCACCATCCACGCCTGCGCCCGCGGCAACGCGCCGGCCGCGCGCAGATGCAGCGAGACGCCTTCGGGTGTCTCGATCTCGCGCACGGTGTCGATCATCAGGCGTCGACGACGATGGTGTCGGCGATCAGGTCGTGCAGGCAGCGGCGATCCTTGCCGAAGATCAGCAGCGGATCGACCAGCGTGACGATCCACCCGAGGTAGGGAATCGCGCCCAGCAACGCGACCGGCAACACCCGGATGAACAGGTAGCGCAGCAGGCCCATGCGGTTGCCGTCGGTGCGCACGATGGCGATGTCCAGCGCGCGCTTGCCGATGGTCTGGCCACTGCGATGAAGCATCACGCAGTTGACGATGAACACGCCCAGCAGCAGGAGCAGCCCCAGCCACAGGATGCCCATCATCGGCGCCGCGGGCTTGAGCCCGTGCCTGACTTCGCCCGCCATGCTGGCGGCCCAGACCAGCGGTAACACCCAGACCAGGTTGATCAACCCGTCGAGCAAGGCCGCGCCCAGGCGCTTGCCGCGCCCGGCCTTGCGGTTCTCCAGGTCATACGCGTCCCAGGCGCGCGCATCGTCGACCGTCGCCTCGGGCGCGGCATAAGGATTCGTTTCCATCGCCTCTCCCCTGTCACCGTCCAGGTTGCCCTCCCCCACGTCGGGCAACTGTGCCGAGTATAGAAAGAAGCGACCTCCGCGCGCGACTACCGCTTGGGCTTGAGCAAGGTGCCGGTGCAGCGCGGCGAGCCGCACAGGCACACCCACAGCTTCTTCAGGCGCGCGGTGTGCGGCGCGTCCAGCACGATGCCGTAGTCGTAGGTGAGTTCCTCGCCCGGCTTGATGGCGCGGATCGCCTCGATCATCACCTTGTCCCGGCGCGGATCGCCGCTGGCGCTTTCCTCGACCACGGCGCGGCAGTTCGGCGTGCAGCTGTGGTTGATCCAGCGCGCGCTGTTGCCTTGCTGATTGGCATCGATCACGTATCGATCGTTGAGCGTGAACAGGAAAGTGTGCCCGGTTTCGCCGCCGTCGCCGTACAAGGCGTCCGCTTGCGCGTCGGTCAGCAACTTGCCCTTGTACTGGATGATCTCCTCGCCCTTGGCGATCGGGGCGGTGGCAAACACGCCATTGCCGTGGATCGGCGAGCGGCGGGCAACAAAGCGTCGTGACATGCGGTGAAACCCTGCGGATGAAAGATGAGCCGCCGATGATGCCCGTTTGTGCGAGGCCGCGAAACCTTCGCCGAACCGGCGTGACCATCGGCACGATATGCCGACACGCACATGTGGCCGCCGCGCGATCCGGCCATGCTCGTGTTGCTGCCGTGCCACGCTCGTCGGCAGCCTGTTTTCCAAGGAGATTGCACCGGCATGAACGCACGTCTCGTCGCCATCGCTCTGGCCCTGCTCACCGCGCTGCCGGCGATGGCCGGCACGCTTTCGCCAGCCGCCGACCACGCGCTGCAACAGTTGCTCGAACGCGGCCGGCAAACCCACAGCAGCGCCGTACTGGTACTGCAGGATGGCCACGAAATCGGCCACTACTATCCACGCGACAAGGCACCCGGGCCGATCGAGCTGATGTCGGTGACCAAGTCGGTGGTGGCGCTGGGGATCGGCCAGCTGATCGATCAAGGCAAGATCGTGTCGCTCGATCAACCGGTGGCGGACTTCTATCCCGAATGGAAGCAGGGCCGGAAGCAGCGGATTACCGTGCGGATGCTGCTCGACCACACCTCCGGCCTGCAGAACCTGCCCACGACCGGCCCTGAAATCTACCCGGCACCGGATGCCGTCCAGCTCGCACTGGCGGCCGAACTGACCAGCACGCCGGGCGGATCCTTCGCGTACAACAACAAGGCGGTGAATCTGCTGGCGGGATTGGTGGAGAAGGCATCCGGCCAGCCGATGGATGTGTTCTTTCGCGATGGGCTGTTCAAGGCCATGGGCATCCATCCCGGATCGTGGGCCAGGGACAGAACCGGACACCCCTATGCCATGGCCGGCTTGTCGCTGAGTGCGGCCGACGCGGCGAAGATCGGGCAGTTGCTGCTCGACGATGGCCGCTGGAACGGACAAAGCCTGGTCTCGACCGACTTCATGAAAGCCATGCTGGCGCCGAGCCGGGCCATGCCCACGTGCGGCCTGTTGTGGTGGCTCGACCCCGCTTGGATTCGTGGCAGTTACAAATCCGACATGGTCGCCCGGATGCGCCATGCCGGCGTCCCGGTCGAGCTGGCGGACAAGTTTGCGCCGCTGCAGGGCAAGGCCATGCAGGGCGACCGGGAATTCTTTGCGTTCTTGCAGCAGGCACTGGGCAAGGACGCCATGCGCGTGTGGATCGACCAGATCGTCGCGAAGATCGGCATCGGCGAACTGGCCGATCGCGAGTCCGGGCCGATCATCGCGTACCACGCCAGCGGCGACCAGGGCCAGTACATCGTGGTGGTTCCACAAGCCCACCTGGTGGCCGTGCGGCAGATCGAAGCGCAGGATCATCCCGCCGGGAACGACAGCTACGATGATTTTGAGAAGCAGGTGCTCGCGCTGGCCAGAACCCTGGGCGCCGAGTTCCCGACCGCACCGGCGGGGCACTGATCCGCAACCGCGCCAAAGCAGGTTAGAATCGGTATTCAAACGATCGTTTGGAGAACCGCGATGCGTCTGCTGCGCTGGATCATCCCCACCCTGGTGTTCGGCTTGCTGGTGTTCGGTCTGGTGGCCTGCGGCCCGACCAAGAAGAGCGTGTTCCCGCCGACCGTGAGCATCCAGCAACTGGCGGTGCTGCCCGACGGCCAGTGGCAGCTGACCTTGCGCATCCAGAACAACAGCTACGTCGGGATGGATTTCCGCTCGCTGGAAGGCCAGCTGCAGATCGCCGAACTGGCGCCGGTGCGCCTGCACGGCAACTTCGAGCTGGACATCCCCGAGCTGGCGGGCGACGTGATCCGGCTCGACGTGCTGCCGACCACCGCGATGACCGGCGCCTTGCAGGCGATCGCCGACAAGGGCAGCGCCGCCGCGCTGGCCTATCGCATCAGCGGCAGCACCAGCGCCACGCCCGAGCAGGACAGCAAGCCGCGCTCGTTCGATTTCAGCGGCAAGGACTGGATCTCGGCGGTGCCGGGCATTCCGCACACCTACCGCTGATCTCCGCTATCACCGAAGGAACCCTCATGACCGCTTACAAGGCCCCCCTCGACGACCTGCGCTTTGCCCTGTTCGACGTGCTCGATGCCGAATCGACGCTCACCACGCTGCAAGGCGGCGAAGCACACAGCCGCGACCTGCTCGACGCCGTGCTGGAAGAAGCCGCGCGCCTCAGCGAGCAATTGCTGGCGCCGACCAACGCGCCCGCCGACGCCGAAGGCTGCCGTTTCGACAAGGCCACCGGCGCGGTGACCACGCCGAAGGCGTTCAAGGAAGCGTTCAAGCAATTCGCCGACGGCGGTTGGACCGGCCTGACCAATCCGGAAATCTACGGCGGCCAGGCGCTGCCCGGCGCGCTCGGCACCGCCACCACCGAGATCTTCCAGTCCGGCAACCTGGCCTGGAGCCTGTATCCGCTGCTGTCCGAAGGGGCCACCCACGCGCTGGAGATCCACGGCGAGGCATGGCAGCGCGAGCGCTTCATGAAGCCGATCATCGCGGGCCGCTGGACCGGCACGATGTGCCTGACCGAGCCGCAGGCCGGCTCCGACCTGGGCCTGCTGAAAACCCGCGCCGAACCCGGCGAGGGCAACAGCTACAAGATCACCGGCACCAAGATCTTCATCAGCGCCGGCGAGCACGACCTCACCGAGAACATCGTGCACCTGGTGCTGGCGCGCCTGCCCGACGCGCCGGAAGGCAGCCGCGGCATCTCGATGTTCATCGTGCCGAAATTCAAGGTCAACGAAGACGGTTCGTTGGGCGAACGCAACAGCGTTGCCGCCGGCGCGATCGAGCACAAGATGGGCATCCACGCCTGCTCCACCTGCGTGATGAACTTCGACGGTGCCGAGGGCTACCTGATCGGCAAGCCGCACAAAGGCCTCGCCGCGATGTTCACCATGATGAATGCGGCGCGCCTGTCGGTCGGCGTGCAGGGCCTGGCGCTGGCCGAGCGCGCGCTGCAGAACAGCCTCAACTACGCGCGCGAACGGCTGCAGTCGCGCGCGCTGTCCGGCCCGAAGTTTCCCGACAAGCCGGCCGACAACCTGCTGGTGCAGCCGGACGTGCGGCGCATGCTGCTGACCCAGCGCGCCTTCGTCGAGGGCTCGCGCGCACTGGTGCTGTACACCGCGCTGCAGACCGACATCGAGCATCGCGCGACGGACGCAGCCGCCCGGCAGAAGGCCGGCGAGCTGGTCGCGTTCCTGATCCCGATCGCCAAGGGCATGACCACCGAGCTGGCGCAGGAGTGCACCAAGGAAGCGCTGCAGATCTACGGTGGCCACGGCTACATCGCCGAGAACGGCATGGAGCAGTTCGTCCGCGACGCCCGCATCATCACCTTGTACGAAGGCACCACCGGGATCCAGGCTGCCGACCTGCTGGGCCGCAAGATCCTCCAGCTGCAAGGTGTGGGCGCGAAGCATTTCCTGCAGGAGATCAGCGCGTTCTGCCAGCAGCACAGTGCCGACGCGTCGCTGCGCCACCTGATCGGTCCGCTGGCCGTCGCCACCAAGGAATGGAGCGATCTCACCGTGAGCCTGGCCCAGCGCGCGCGCGCCAACCCGGAGGAACTCGGCGCCGCGGCGACCGACTACCTGTACTACTCGGGCTACGTCACCCTCGCCTACCTATGGGCGCGCAGCGTGGCCGCCGCCGAAACCGGCAAGCAGTCCGCTGCGTTCAAGCAGGCCAAGCGCGATACCGCGGCGTTCTATTTCAGCCGCATCCTGCCGCGCACCCTGGCCCACAAGGCCGCGATCGAAGCCGGCGTGGCGAGCCTGCCCACGATCGACTGACTGCACAGCGGTCGCATACGCCGACGAGCCCGGCCATGTCGGGCTCGTCGGTTCAGTTGGAAGTCCCGAACATCCCCGCCGGTTTCGCCCAGAGGCAACCAGCGGCAATGTGCGGCAGTTCACATGTCCAACCAGGTCAGGTTTGGCTCAAAAACGACAGCGCGCCACCCGCCGAACCTTGTCCGCCGTAGGTTTCGCGGAACGTTTCGCCGCTCATGCGCAGATACTGTTGAATCATCGCGTCGTGAATGGCGGCGGACTGCATCAGTTCGCGGGCAATCGCCTCCTGCGCCTCGGCCAGGCTGGGCCCGGTCGGCTGCCTGGCGGCTACGGTGGGGACGGCCCGGACGACCCGCGGCGCAGGCGCATCGGCCTGGTGCAGTTCGACTTCGAGCAGATGAGTGATGTCATAGGCGATGTCGTTCATGCCTGGATTCATGCAACAGGCTTGCCAACTCGTCGCCGACGGCTACCCGCGACAGCCCTGTTCAGGCCGGGTGCGGTCGGCCACGCGACGACAAAACACTGCCGGCGCACCGGGAGCGGCAGGTACGTGGCTCGTCGGGGTTCCATGTGGAGGCGTGCCCCCACAGGCCGGCATCGTCCGGCTGCAGTTCCACCGCCCGCCGATACGAATCCACCGCCTGCTGCGGCTTGCCGTCGAGGTCGACTGCTATTCGACTATTGCCGCCTGCGCGCGATCGAAGCCGAACTGCGCGGCTGTGCGACGCCGCGGCTTTTGCGTTCAGCCACGACGACTGGCAGCAGGCACGACAGGCCAAGGCAGGACTGAAGGCGGATCGGCGCCGAGCGCGCCCGGGCGCGCTATCTGTCCGCAGCCTCACCGGCACGCTTCCACGTGCACTGATCGCACGGCGCGCCTGCCCGCCGGCCGCCGGCGATGCGCAAGCCTGCCATCGACACGCCGTCCGGCATGCGGTCGACGACGGGCTTGCGCCAACCGCCGCACGTTGTTTTCCGGCCGCGGAATCGGCACGCTGGCCGGATCGACCCTGGCGGTGCGCGCACGATGACGGAAAAGTTCGGGATGATCGGCCGCATCGTCATCGTTGCCTTGATGACGCCGATCGTCTTCGGCTCCGGTGCATGGGCGGCGCTGGCGCTGTGGTACCGGCTGCCCGGCGGCAGGATCGCCCGCACGCTGGGCAGCGCGATCTGGGCGATCGCGGTGCTGCTGCTGTGGGCCTGGGCGATCGACCGGTGCAGCTGGCTGCCGCTGGGCATCTATGCGGCGATGTACGCGGCGCTGTTGCTGTGGTGGAACGGCATCGCGCCTTCCGGCGCGCGCGACTGGCGCGACGACGTCGCCCGCCTGCTGAGCGGCACGATCGAAGGCGATCACGTGGTGCTCGACAACGTGCGCCACTTCGCCTGGCGCAGCGACAGCGACTACGACATGCGCTGGGAACGCCGCCGCTACGATCTCGCCAAAATCTCGAGCGCCGATGCCGTGCTGTCGCACTGGGGCAACCGGGCGATCGCCCACGCGATGATCTCGTTCGGCTTCGACGACGGCCGCCACCTGGTGTTTTCGGTGGAGGTGCGCAAGAGTCGCGACCAGCAGTATTCCTCGATCGGCGGCTTCTTCAAGCAGTTCGAGACCATCCTGGTCGGCGCCGACGAGAGCGACATCATCCGCGTGCGCACCAACGTGCGCGGCGAGGACGTCTACCTGTACCCGCTGCGCATCGATCCGCCGACCCTGCGCGCGCTGTTCCTGTCGTATGTGCAGGCGGCCAACCGGCTCGCCGCGCGGCCGACGTTCTACAACACCTTCACCTCCAACTGCACCACCATCGTCTACCGCATGGCCCGGCAGATCGATCCCGGCCTGCCATGGGACATGCGCCTGCTGCTGACCGGCTACCTGCCGCAGTATCTGCATCGGATCGGCGCGCTCGATCGCAGCGTGCCGATCGATGTTCTGCGCCGGCGCGCACGCATCAGCGAACGCGCCGTGGCGACGCCGGCCGGCGAGGATTTCTCGCGCGCGATACGGCAGGCGAACTGATCGGCACGAGCCGCTCGATCGACTCGTCGCAATGCAACCAAAACTGAACGGGGGTACGGCAAGCGTGCTCCATTTACGTGTCCTTGCCGCCGTGATGGGTTAGGTTCCCATGGACAGCAATCCAATCGTTCACGTTCGCCCCGCTGGCGCCGCGCTGTCACCGGCACCTGCACGCACCCCAGGAGACTGAGATGAACATGAGGATCACCCGCATGGCCGTGTTGACGGCCGGCTTGATGGCGATCGGCCTGACCGGTTGCTCGCAGTACGTCAAGCAGGCCGACTTCAACACGGCGATCCAGCAACTGCAGCAGAAGCAGCAGGATCAGCAACAGCAGATCGACGCGATCAAGCAGCAGATGCAGTCGCAGTTCTCCAAGTACGACTCCCAGATCACGGCGATGCAAGGCCGCGTCAGCATCGACACGGTGGCGCACTTCGCCTTCAACAGCGCCACCCTGGACGAGCAGGACAAGCCCGCGCTGCAGGATTTCGCCGCCACCATCGGCAAGTACCACCCCGGCGTGCTGATCACGGTGGAAGGCTTCGCCGATCCGGCCGGCTCGCGTGCCTACAACAAGAAGCTCGGCATGGAGCGCGCCAACGCGGTGCGTGACTTCCTGGTCAGCAGCGGCCTCAGCGCCGACCAGGTGCGCGCGGTCAGCTACGGCGAGGACAGCAATCGCCAGGTCGCCAAGGGCGCCAGCGGCGACCAGGGCCGCGACAACCGCCGCGTCTCGCTGACCGTGGACGCCACCGGTGCCGGTGCCGTCGCCACGGCCGCGCCGTAAGCCAGCCTGCCTCGAGCGCCGATCAGCACCGATCCCTTCGGCACTGATCGGCGCTCGAATCCTGTGAAACTTTCGACAGGCTGGCATGGAACCCAGCTTTTCCTTCTCCTCGCAAAGTGAGGGGAAGCAAAAGCAGTCCCTGCGTGTGCACTCAAACCAGTTCGAAACGCGTCGCCCGTTTGACGGGATCGGCCTCGACCAGGGTCACCTTGACGTCGGCGCCGAGCGGAAGCGCACGCGCGCTGGTCACGCCGGCCTCGACCGCCGGGTCGCGCAGCATCACCACGCCCTTCCCGCCATCGGCCGCGACTTCGACGATCGCCCCGTCGAACTGCTCGCCGACACGCCCCGCCAGCGCGGCGGCCTCGGCCAGGTCGAGCACGGCCTTCTCGTACTGATTCGCGCGATGCCCGGAGGCCTGCATGGTGGCCGGCAGACCGGGCAACGCCGCCAGCACCCAGTCGGGCACCGGCTGCTTCGCGCACAACGCCACGCAGACCTCGCCGGTGTAGCGATCGACCAGCCGGCGCAACGGCGCGGTGGCATGGGTGTATTCGGCCGCGATCGCCGACTGCATCGGCTGCTCGGGAAGACTGCCGTGGAACGCCGCGTAGCCCGCCCCGCGCAGCACCGAGGTGCAGGCGGTGAGCATCGCCACATGGCGGTCGCTGGCGGGATCCAGCGAACGGATGAAGCCGGGGTAGTCCAGCCCGGCCGGCCAGGCGATGCCCAGCGCATGCGCGGTGATGCGCAGGCGCTGCAGTGCCCGCGCCTCGGGCTCGGGCAGCGTTCGCAACAGGCCGACCTTCGCCTGCACCATCAGGCGGGCCGCGGCCATGCCGGTGAGCAGCGAGATCTGTTCGTTCCAGTCCTCGATCGCCAGGCGCGCCCGAAACGCGAGTTTCCAGCGGCCGTCGACGACGCTGATCTCCTGCTCCGGCAACGGCAGGCTGATGCCGCCGCGATCCTGCTCGAGCTGCCGGCGCAACTCGCCGATCCGGCGCAGCACCGCCCACATCGGATCGCTGCTGCCGGCATCGATGGCCTGCTGCACGCCGGCGTAGTCGAGCTTGGCGCGGCTGCGCACGCGCGCGCGCCGCACGTCGATCCCGGCGATCTCGCCGGCGCGATCCAGCTCGATCGTCCACAGCAGCGCCGGGCGCACCTGCTCGGGCAGCAGCGAGGTGGCATGCTCGGAGAGCACCTTGGGATGCAGCGGGATCTTCGAATCCGCCCCGTACAGGGTTTCGCCGCGCCGATGCGCCTCCAGGTCGACCGGATCGCCGGCGCGCACGAAGGCGGCGACGTCGGCGATGGCGTAGTGCACCCGATAGCCCTCGTCGAGGGCCTCGACGTACATCGCCTGATCCAGATCCATCGCGTCGGGCGGGTCGATGGTGACCAGCGGCAATTCGGTACGATCCAGCGCCGGCAGGCGCGGATCCGCCGCGGCGGCCGCGGCCGCCGCCTCCACCTCGGGCGGAAACGCCGTCGGCAATTTCATCTGCTGCTGGATGTCCAGCATGCCCTGCGCGAGCACGGGACTGCCGGCGGCCTGAAGGCGAATGCGGCGCGTAGTCGTCACGCTGGCTCCCTGGTCGTGGCTGGCGGCGAACCGTGGCGACGCGATGGAGTTCGCGCGCCAGGCCCGCACGAATATACATGCCTCGCCCATGCGGGACTTCCGCGACGACCGCGCAAGGTGTAGAAACGACCGCGCCGCCCCGCCGACCCGATCGCCGCATGCCCGATCACGCCATGAACGACTCACCCCTGCTGATCCGCCTGGCCGAAGACGACGACGATTTCATCCTCGCGCTGGTGCCGCGCTTCGCCGATTTCGCCCTGCCGCCATGGCGGCGCCGGCACGAATGCGTCGAGGGCATCCGCCAGGATCTGCTGAGGCACCTGGAGGATCAGCCGGCGAACAGCTTCCTGTTCGTCGCCGAGAACGGCGAGGGCGAGCGGGTGGGCTTCATCCACCTGCAGCGCACCGCGGATTTCTTCAGCGGCCGCAGCAATTGCCACATCTCCGACCTGGCGGTGGCGCCGCGCCATGAAGGCAACGGCGTCGGCAAGGCCTTGCTGGCGCACGCCGAGCGCTGGGCGCGCGAGCACCAGTGCCACCTGGTGACGCTGGCCGTGTTCCCCGGCAACGAGCGCGCCCGCGCGTTGTACGAAGCCAGCGGCTACGCCGCGGATCTGCTCAAGCTGGCCAAGCCGGTACGCTGAATATCCTGATTGCGAACGCCCGAAAACGAACAAGCCGCCCACAGGCGGCCTGTCCGTCGAACGTATCGTGCAAGAGCGCGATCAGTTGGTGGTCGTTGCCGTCGCCTCGTCCCGCTCGCGCGCATCCAGCCGCTGGGCCAGGCGATCGATGTTGTTGAGCGAGAGCAGGTGGGCATAGGCCCAGGCCAGCACGCCTTCGCGCATCAGCTCGTGGATCACCTTCTCGTCCAGCGCGCGCATCTTCTCTTCGTTGATCATGAACAGGCCGTTGAGCGTGATGCCGCGGCCCGACTCGGGTTCGCCCTTGTGCAACTGCACGTTGCGCGCCTCCAGCAGGTCGTGCTTGACCAACTGCTGCATGAACGTCCGGGTGCGCTCGATGTTCTGCTGGAACTCCGACAGGAAGCCCACGGCATTGGTCAGCAGCTCGGTGTCGGTGCCGTCCTCGTTGAACAGGCGCTGGCCGTCGCTCGCGTTGAAGCCCTCGAAGCCTTCGTCGAGGAATACGGCGAAATCGCCGCCTTCCTGGCCGGCCGGCTTTTCGCCCAGCACGAACGGATAACGGCGCACGAAGGCCGGAACATAGGTGTTCGGCGCCCACTGCCCCGACGCATCGACATACAGGTTCTCGTTCTGGCGCAGGCCAAGCAGGGCGATCGGGCCGGCGCTGGCGGCATCGGTACCCGCAAACACGATCAGCAGGTCGCGCGCGGCCATGCCGAACTCCGCACCGGTCAGCGGCACTGAATGCGTGTTCATCGCGAACTTCATGTTGGGCACGCCCTTCAGCCGAAGATCCTTGTGATTGGCTCGGTTGAGCGGTACCGGGTGCTCGTAGAAAATGACTTCAGCCACGTTGATCCACCTTGTTTCCCCCGCCGCGGCGGGCCGCCACGGCAGCGCCCCTGTCGAACCCGGCGTGGGTTTCGCGTCGATCCGGGATCATATCAGCGTGCGCGGGCCCCCGCGAATCCAGCGTCGCCCCGGCATACGGATTGACGCGAAATTGTTCTATGCTGCGAACGGACAGGCATCTCACGCCGCCTGAAAGTTCTTTCGAAGCCCGACTGAAGGACGACCTGCATGCTGATGGATGCACCCAAACCGGCCGATCTCCACGCGACCCGCGTCTTGTCGCTGGACGCGGCTGGGCGCATCCTGGACTGGATCAGCTGGCAGGATGCGGTGTGCCTGTACGTGCGCGACGTGGTGGCCTGGACCCTCGGCGATCCCTGCCTCACCGTGCACGGCGGCCACAACCGGGAGCGCGGCACGCAGAGCCTGCTGCAGTTGCATCCGATCATCGCCAGCACCGGCCATTGCCGCGAGCACGCGATCGACCCGGCGCCGGCGCTGACCAATACCGCGCTGTTCGCCCGTGATCGCCACATCTGCCTGTACTGCGGCGAGCACTTCAGCCGGATCGAGTTGACCCGCGACCACGTGCTGCCGATTTCGCGGCAGGGCAAGGACGAATGGGAGAACGTGGTCAGCGCCTGCCTCGCCTGCAACCTGAAGAAGAGCAACCGTACCCCGCAGCAGGCGAACATGCCCTTGCTGGCGGTGCCTTACCGGCCCAGCTGGGTGGAGCACCTGATCCTGTCCAACCGCAACATCCTGGCCGACCAGATGGAGTTCCTGGTCAGCCGGCTGCCGCGCGACCGGCGCCCGCTCGCCGCCTGAAACCGGCGCCGCCGCTGCGTGGCACGCCCGCGCCTGTTCACATCCCCGCCCTTGCCCCGCCCCGCCGCTGGGCCAACAATACGCAGATGAACGACCTCAGCCACTACCCCCACCTGGCACCGATCGAGACGCCAGCCGACCTGCGCCGCGTGCCCGACAACGAGCTGCCGCAGGTCGCCGATGAGTTGCGCCAGTACCTGATCGAGGCGGTGGCCAGCTCCGGCGGCCACTTCGGCGCGGGCCTGGGCGTGGTCGAGTTGACCGTCGCCCTGCACCACGAGTTCGACACCCCGCACGACCGCCTGGTGTGGGACGTGGGCCACCAGTGCTACCCGCACAAGATCCTCACCGGCCGCCGCGAGCGCATCACCACGATCAAGAAGAAGGATGGCCTGGCGCCGTTCCCGCGCCGCGAGGAAAGCGAATACGACAGCTTCGGTGTCGGCCACTCGTCCACCTCGATCTCGGCGGCGCTGGGCATGGCGATCGCCGCGCAGCGCAAGGGCGACGACCGCAAGGTGGTGGCGGTGATCGGCGACGGCGCGATGACCGCCGGCATGGCGTTCGAGGCGCTCAACCACGCCGGCGACGCCGAGCCGAACCTGCTGGTGGTGTTCAACGACAACGGCATGTCGATCAGCGAGAACGTCGGCGCGCTGACCAAGATGATGGCGCGCGCGATGGCCAGCCGCCGCCTCAACGAGTGGCGCGAGCGCGCCAAGCGGGCGATCCCGAAGCAGTCCTTCATGGGCCGCTGGTTCAAGCGCTGGGAGGAGCACGCCAAGGGCATGTTCGTGCCGAGCACGCTGTTCGAGGAACTGGGCTTCCACTACACCGGCCCGATCGACGGCCACAACATCCCGCAGCTGCTGCAGGCGCTGCGCACGGTGAAGAGCCTGCCCGGCCCGCAGCTGCTGCACGTGATCACCACCAAGGGCAAAGGCTACGCCCCGGCCGAACAGGCGCAGATCGAATACCACGCGGTCGGCCCGTTCGATCCCCAGGCCGGCGTGAAAAAGAAGCCCGGCAAGGCCAAGCCAACCTACACCGACGTCTTCGGCGACTGGCTGTGCGACCAGGCCGCGGCCGACGAGCGCCTGCTGGGCATCACCCCGGCGATGCGCGAGGGCTCGGGGCTGGTGCGCTTCTCGAAAGAGTACCCACAGCGCTATTTCGACGTGGCGATCGCCGAGCAGCATGCGGTGACGCTGGCCGCCGGCATGGCCTGCGAAGGCGCCAAGCCGGTGGTGGCGATCTATTCGTCCTTCCTGCAGCGCGCCTACGACCAGGCGATCCACGACGTGGCGCTGCAGAATCTCGACGTCACCTTCGCCATCGACCGCGCCGGCGTGGTCGGCCCGGATGGCGCCACCCACTGCGGCAGCTTCGACCTGAGCTTCCTGCGCTGCCTGCCGAACTTCGTGATCATGGCGCCGGCGGACGAGCACGAATGTCGCGCCATGTTGAGCACGGGCTTCCAGTACAAAGGGCCGGCCGCCATCCGTTACCCCCGCGGCAGCGGCCCCGGCGTGGCCATCCACCCCGAACTGGAAACGCTGCCGATCGGCAAGGCCGAGCTGCGCCGGCGCGGCCACGGCCTGGCCCTGCTCAGCTTCGGCGCGATGCTGGCGCCGGCCGCCACCGTCGCCGCCGAACTCGACGCCACCCTGGTCAACATGCGCTTCGTGAAACCGCTGGACGAGGCGCTGATCGTGGAGCTGGCGCAGAACCACGATGCCTTCGTCACCCTGGAAGACAACGCTGTGGCCGGCGGCGCCGGCTCGGCGGTCGCCGAATGCCTGGCTGCGCACGGCATCACCTTGCCGATCCTCCACCTGGGCCTTCCGGACGTGTATCTGGAACACGGCAGCCGCGAGGAAGTGCTGAGCATGGCCGGCCTCGACCTGCCCGGCATCCGCCACGCGATCCTCGCCCGCTTCCCGCAATTGGCGGCCCTCACCGCCAGCGCCGGCTGATTTGGGGCCGGGAGTCGGGAAAGCGCAGTTTGCGTAGGTTGGGATGAGCGCAGCGAACCCCGACCTACCGTCTGCGCACCGCAAGATGACCCCACCGCACGTGTAGGAGCGCACCCTGTGCGCGATGCTCTTCGTCACGCAACGAAGAGCATCGCGCACAGGGTGCGCTCCTACACGTTTCTGCGTCCACCGGAGACGCGGTCGCGGTGTTCGAGATCCTGCGCGGTGAAAACGTCGGTGTAGCCGACCGCATCCAGCAGCCTGCGCGCCGCCGCGCCCTGGTTCCAGCCATGCTCGAACAGCAGCCAGCCATCGGCTTCGAGATGCACGGGCGCGGCGGCGACGATGCGGCGGATGTCATCCAGGCCATCGTCACCTGAGGCCAGCGCGCTGGCCGGTTCGAAGCGCAAGTCGCCCTGTGCCAGATGTGGATCGGTGGCTTCGATATAGGGCGGGTTGGACACGATCAGGTCGAAGCGCCGACCGGTAAGCGGCGCCAGCCAATCGCCGTGGACGAAGCGCACGTTGTCGATGGCGTGCCGTTGCGCATTGCGCCGGGCCACGTCGAGCGCGGCCACGCTGGCGTCGGTGGCGACCACCCGCGCCCGCGGCCGCTCGCGCGCGATCGACAATGCAATCGCACCGCTGCCGGTGCCGAGATCCGCCACGCTGCCATCGAAGTCGGGCGGCAGTCGTTGCAGGGCCAGCTCCACCAGCAGTTCGGTTTCCGGCCGCGGAATCAGCGTAGCCGAGGTCACCTCCAGATCCAGCGTCCAGAAGCCGCGGCGGCCGATGATATAGGCTACCGGCTCGCCGGCCACGCGGCGTTCGACCAGGGCCGAAAAAGCCGTCTGGACGTCCATTTCCAGCAACTCGTCGGCGTGAGTGAACAGCCAGCTGCGCGGTTGCTGCAGCAGGTGCAGCAGTAGCAGTTCGGCGTCGGCGCGCTCGCCGAGCCGGGCGGCGGCTTGCGCCAGCGCGCTGCGCGCATCAGCCACGGGGCGGCTCGGTGCCCGACGGTGGCAGCTGCGGCGGGGTCACGCCGGGCTTGGGTGGGCGCTTGCGCCAGTAACCGCCGCGCGTCCACGCCTCGAACGCCCACTGCAGCCAGCCGATCAGCGCATTGGCTAGCCACAGCGCCCACGCCAGCATGGCCAGCTTGTAGAACCACAGCGAGACGCTCAGCACGCCGCCACCGGGCAATACGCCGGCACTCTGGTCGGCGAACCAGCGCAGGTTCCAGGCATCGGACGCATGGCCGGCCACGTGCATGTCCGGCAGGCCGAGCAGGCCCTTCGGCACCGCGCCGATCAGCACCGCCAGCGCCAGCGTGGTGAGCAGCGCAAGACCCAGCTGCATCAGGTTGAAACGGATGCGGCCGGTCTGTTCCAACAGCGCGCCGCGCGCGCGCAGGCCGAGCAGGATCAGCCAGACCACCACCAGCGCGTAGGCGCTCCACGCGAACGCGGAGAAACCCAGGCCCAGCAACAGCCAGTGGCGGAAGCGCAGCGGCGTGGGCGCGTAGCGTGCCAGCAGCCACGCGACGAGCAGCAACACCACCAGCTGCGACCAGTACAGCACCGCCGGCCCCGTGGTCGGGCCCCACGTCCACAGCACCCAGCGATCCTGCGGCAGATGCAGGGCGAGCTCGATGTTCGCCACCGGCGCGTGCAGCGCGAACGGCGGCGTGGTCGTGCGTGCGGCGACGCCGTGCGGCTCGCGCAGGCGCAGCGCGTAGCTGTGTGTACCCGGCAGCAGCGGCAGGCTGAGCTTGCCGTCGCGTACCGCCAGGTTGACCGGCTCGCCGTCACGGCTCGCGTCGAGCAGTTCGGCGCCCGCGGGCAGGCCGATCGGGTGTTCGCCGCCGCGGGTGCTGCGCGCGCGCAGGCTCAGCGTGGTCTCGGTGGCGCGCTCGCCGGCGCGACTGTCCACCTGCACGCCGTCGAACGCCAGGCTGTCGCCGGCGATCGCCACCGGCTGGCTGAAGGCCAGTTGCAGGCTCTCGCCGGGCAACGGCTGGTAGCGCCGGCCGTCGTCGCTGGCGCTGGTCGGCACGCCGGTGGCGTCCACGTGCCACATCGGCGCGGCATGGACTTCCCACACTTCGGCGCGCTCGCCCAGCGCCGGCGCCTTGAGCGCCAGCGTCGTGGCGCGGTCGAGCCGGCTGACCCAGCGCACTTGATGGGTGTTGGCGTTGAAGGTGATGTTGATGCGGCCATCCTTCACCAGCACGCCGTCGCCCAGCGGATGCTCGCCCGGCAGCAGCGGCAGGGCGACGCTGAAACCGCCATCGCGGGGGGCGATCCGCTCGACCGTGTTCTCGACCGTCCAGTCCACGCCAAGTTGCAGGTTGCGGGTGAGGCGCACGTAGGGCGGGAAACTCTGCGCCGGCGGCAGATCCTTGCCGTCGCCGGCCGCCCGCACGCGCTGCAGGGCAAGGCTGTCGCCCAGCAGGCGGCCATCATCGACCCCGGTCAGCGACCAGCCCTGGCCGCTGAACACCACGCGCTGCGGGCGCAGGGCGAAACGCAGGCTGGCGCTGTCCGCCGCGCCGATGCGGTAGCGCAGGCTGACCCGGTGCACGCCGCGCTCCAGCCGCAGCAGCAGTTGATCGCCGCGCCGCAGCAGCGGTGCATCGGCGTGGCCGTCCACGCCGACGTCGAGCAATTGCAGAGCGTCATCGGCCTGCGGCAACGGCAACGCAACGGCGGCACCGATGTGCGCTTCTAGTTCCACGCCGAGCGTGTCGCCGTTGGCCTGCAGTTGCGCCTGCGCCAGCGCCGCGCAGGTCGGCGCGCACTTCGGTGCCTCGGTCAGCCGGTCGCGCAACTGGTTCAGCAACTCGTGGCTGGGCAGGCTCTGTGCGCGCACGCCCGCGGGCAGCAACGCGACGGCCAGCAGGGCGGCGCCGGCAATCCCGCCGCGCCAGTGGCGCCAGCGCCCAGGCATCGGAGGCGCCAGCCGCGGCACCAGTTTCCCCAGCAGCAGCGCCAGCAGGCCCACCATCAACACGCGCAGCAAGCGCACCAGCCACGCCGGCGCGATCACCAGCCGCGAGCCCTGCTGCGTCGTCACCGGGCCGGACC
>Ga0070682_100000847_pt1 | contig 17888 bp, 39 predicted proteins | sample KBSC63LmetaG_FD_64668 | JGI IMG/M metagenome (GOLD analysis project Ga0070682, IMG submission 64668) | Corn rhizosphere microbial communities from Kellogg Biological Station, Michigan, USA - KBS C6-3L metaG | ecosystem: Host-associated > Plants > Roots > Rhizosphere | place: USA: Michigan... | reverse complement strand
CACGTTCGGCGACGTCGTAGAGGACCTGCTGCACACGGTGCAGTTCCCGAATCAGGCGACTCTTCTGCAGGTCATCGACAACATCCGCTCCACGTCGAGCGGCAAGTTCGAGTCCAGCGTGAACCGGCAGGACGGATCCACCGTCCGCCACTACTCCGCAGACAACAACACCACCGCCGGCGACGTCACCATCCCCGACACGATCACGGTCCGCACCCGCGTATTCGACGGGTATCCGCTGGAATACGAGTACGACCTGTGGTTCCGCACCCGCGTCGCAGATGGGTCGCTACGGCTCGCGGCGAAGTTGAAGCCACGCCGCCGCATCTATCTGGCTGCGTGGGATGAGGTCACCACCGAAATCCATGCGGCGATCAACCCGGCCGGTGAACGCGACACGGACGGCAACCTCACCGCACACCCGGTTGAGGTGTTCCCCGTCCTCACCACCAGCGACACCCTGTGACCGACGAAGATCGACTCGTCACGGTATGCGACAAGTGCTTCTGCGCGTCATGCTGGCAGGGCGACTTCTTCTGCCAGGGCGCTATCAGCGCGGGCACGGTCCGCCTCCCGGTCAAGGAACTCCGCAGGCTCGGACACGAGCACGAATCGTATTGGGCACCGGACCGGATACTGCGAATCGAGGGACGATTGTGAGGCTGCGCACGATCTGGACAATGCCCACCTTCACGCTGCGGGAACGCGTCAACCGGACCGAGGAATGGTTCTGGATGAAGCTCGCACACAGACTGCCCCGCAAGCTCGCGCTGTGGTCGTTCATCGACACCGGCACGCGGTACATGGGGCGGGACGAAGTGGTGCCGGAGGTTCGCTACACCGAGATACTGCAACGAATCGAGGTATGACGGTGAGCAACGATCCACTACCCGTATCCAGTGAGGCACGATTCGATCTGATGCCCGGTATCACACCTGAGCACCGTGACCTCGGGTACTGCAACTGTCACCCCGCAGAGAAGGGGTTCGACGCGGACTGTGGACTGCCGCAGCATAGGGCGGAACATAAACGCAGGTCAGAGCAGCATGAGCAGGTGATGAAGGTCGAGAAGGTGCTGGACGCGACGCGCGACGACACCCCGCGAAAGTCGGACGTCCAACATTCCGCAGGGCAGAAACTACCGGACCAGACGGTTAATTCGGTGGAGGAACTGCACGCCAGCCTACGCGCAATCATCCCCCCCGGCGTGCACGAACTAGGCCCCGACCCGTTCGTCAACGGCTACCGGCAAGGCATCCTCGTCGCCATGCAAGCCGCCGGCATCGACGTCGCAGCACCGATGCCGTTCATCGCAGCATTCACCGCTGATGTCGACCCTGCGGTAGCGCAGCAGATCCGCGACGAGTTGGGGCGCCGCGCCGAACAACTACGCCGAACACTGCTGTGAGGTGCGGCAGCGCGGTGGAGGTGGATTTGCCGAACGGTGCAGGTCTGGTGCGTCCCCGCCTGATCTTGCAGTGCACGAAGGACGTCGAGGACGGCGCAGAACCAGGTAGTCATCCGGGGGCGTGTACGGCGGGTGGGGTGTCGATTACGTGGCGGCACGACCCGGCAGCGTGGGCGGTCAAGCCGCAGGTCGAGCGGGCGGAGTCGGCGGAGTCGGCGGGGTTGACGTGTGGGACGTGTGGCCGGGCGACGTTCCCGCACCCGTACAGGCACCCGATCACGTAGCGGCGCGTATTCGGTTAGACGACACGGGGGCGGATTCGGGGCCGGCCGGGCATCGCGTGTAGTACAATCACTACATGAGCGATAAGGTGCCTGAACAGGCGAAACAGACACGATCAGTGGTTCTGCAAATGCGGATCACTCCTAGGGCGGACACCGCACTGTCCGACAAGGCTGAGCAGATCGGGCGCAGCAAAGCGGACACAGCGCGGCTGCTGATGACGTACGGGCTGGCGCACATGCCGGAGGGGTACACGGGCCGATGAGCGCATCGAAGGATCCGAACCCGACGCCTGCGATGACGCCGGCGCAGCATTTGCGCCAGGCGGAGCACCTACTGTCAGAGTTGTCGTTCGAGGCGGAGGGGATGCCTGCGGTTCGGTGGCGTGACCGGTTTTATGACGCGCTGTCGATGGAGTATCCGCGGATTGTGGCGCATTTGCAGTCGCGGGCGTGGCTGCATGCCCGGATCGCGGAAGTGCAGGCGACGTTGCCGCAGGAGGTGTCGATAATGCCCGCGCAGGACTGGGAGCAGTCGCCTGCCGTGTCGGCGGCGGCTTCCGTTTCGGTCGATGCGGAGCAGGCGCTGTGGCTGCTCGAATGCGTGAAAACCTCCTTCGATGAAGGGTGGGCGCTACGGGTGGGGGACCGGGAGGCACATCCCGGTGATACGGATGGGTTGGTGGCGCGGCTCGCGGCGATCGCTGGGGTGGAACCGTCTGAGGTGATCGCAGAATGAGCGACGTGCGGGAGTTTCACGCGATCATCACTGTGCAGTGGCGGCTGTTCCCGTCGGGGTTTCACATCACGACGTCGGAAGCGACGATCTCGATCGGGTCGGCGGTGACACGGAGTGACGTGTTCGAGACCATGCAGGAGCGTGCTGCTATGTCGGCGGTGGAGTCGGGGTGCGCGGCGGCGAAGACGGGCGCCGGCAGTGTGTTGTTCTTCTCGTGCGAACCGAACACGCTGTGAGTGTCGCCGTGAAGTGGGCGCTGCGGTTCCGGCGGCTCGTGTTGGAGGTGATGCGCGACCCCGACATGGACAAGGACGCGAAACTGCTCGCTATCGCGATCATGGTCGAGCACGACGCGAACCGCACCATCACGGCGGCGGAGAAGCTGTCGCGGGCGGCGAACTGGTGGGATCGGATCAACGCGATGATCGGGGATGACCATTTCGTGCAGCGCGCGATCCACCACGACGTTCCCCGCTACGAGCTACCCCTCGGCACCGTGCGATGCGGGGAGGCGATGATCCGCCGGGACGGACTGTGCGGGAAGCTGGTGCATGCCTCGGTGACGTGGCGCGACCCGTTGACGGGCGAAGCGGAGCGCCGCGAATACTGCACGCGGCATTGGTCGAAGGATCTGGAGGATGAGGCGCGCCGCAACCTGTTGGAGTGGCAAGCGAACGGCTCCCCGACACCGGGCCCGAACCGTGGCGGCGCGTTGAAGCGGCACCTGAAGGCGGCGTCGTGGAGCGAGTTGTATCGGTGGGCTGCACCGTTCGAGCGGGTCGCGGACGACCCGAAACCAGCAGTGCCGAAACGCCCGGAGTTGCGGGTCATTGCGGGTGGCGAGCCGTGAGCGGGTACGTCGTCGACGGGGTGCATCGTTGCGTGATCTGTTCGGGCAGGTTGCTGTACCGCCCCGAGGACAGGGATGTGTGTGAGGGGTGCCGCAAACTGCGGGGCGACCTCACCGAGCTTTCGGTCGTGTATCGGCCGATGGTGGGGGAGCCGTGCCCGCTGTGCGGGTTCCCGCTCGACCCGGGCACGACGAGGCACCCGGACTGTGCGACCAGGGAAGAGCGGGAAGCGCTCAAAGGGAAGGGCAGGGACAGGCTTTGACCGACAAGGGAGATGTGGTCGATATGGAACACGTTCGGGCGTGGAGACGTGACCTCGGCATCGCCGGGGTGGTCGGCGCTGTGGTGGTGGCGGTGTTCGCGGTGTGCGGTGTGGGGCCGGCGAATGCCAACCAGGTGGGGTTTGTGTCGCGGGTCGTGGACGGGGACACGGTGGAGGTGCGGCAACCTGATGGGCGGACCACGACGGTGCGAATCCTGGGGATCGACACCCCGGAGACGAAGCACCCGAAGCGTGGGGTTGAGTGCTGGGGTCCGGAAGCGACCGGGTTCGCGCGGGGCGCGCTGCTCGGGCAGGACGTGACGCTAGTGCGGGATCCGTCGCAGGACGGCACCGACCGATATGGCCGGATCCTGGCGGAGGTGGTGCGGGCGGATGGGTGGAACTATTCGGTTGAGGCTGCGCGGGCGGGCGCGGCGGAATCGTACGTGTATAGCGTGCGGAGGCCAGCGCGGGTGACGGTGGCGGTGCAGGTGGCGGAGCGGGAAGCGCAGGCCGCGGGGCGCGGCATGTGGGGTCCGCCCTGCTACGGTGAACGGTGACCAGAGAGAAGGGGAACGGGGAATGGCGATGGGAAGTTTGACGGAAGCGGCGCAGCAAGAGTGGCGTGCCGATCTGCGTCGACGGGTGGAGCGCGATGAATACGGCGTAATCGACATCAGGCGGCAACGGGATCAGCTAATGGCGTTGCTCGACGACGCCGACCAGGCGCGTATCCCGCCGGGTGGGCACGTGGACGTCGAGTACGTCCCACGCTACGGATGGCGGGTGAACGGGTAACTGTGGGCGCAACCCGAGGTGACGGCGCACGACGCCGCCACGAAATGCACCCACCACACCCGCAGCGCCGCGATCTGGCAGGAAATCTCGAGCCGCGTCGAGGCCGCGAAACGGCAGGAACGGGTCGAGGATCTTGCGCAGGTGTTCGCACGTGCGGCGGGATTCGTTCCTACGAACAGCGATCAGAAGGTGACGACGAACATGCTGCACGCCGGTGTGCGGGCGGTCCTCGACGAGCTCGGGGTCGAGGCGGAATGACGGTCACCGGTAACCCGAGACTCCCGCGCCAAGTGTGCGAGGTGTGTGGCGACATCGAGTACGTCAAGTTCAGTGGTCGCGGGTTCCCGCCAGACGTAGCGAAACGGCGTCTCGTGAAGCGCTGCAAGGCTGCGGGGCATCGCAGTAAACCGCAGTATTACGCGGGGGTGCTGCTGTGATCGAAGGGCCGTGGCTTGATGCTGTGTTCAGTGATGCGCTGGACAGAACCTCGGATGGTGTGCTGGTGGTGAAGTGTCACGTCATCCCGGGGTATCGGATTGTGCCGTGGCCGGAGGGCTACACGCTGGGGGTGATGGACGGTGATGGTGCACCGCAACGCGTCACCTACACGCAGATCCCGGATGCGGAGTTCCCGGGCAGGCTCGGTGAGCGTGTGGGGTTCAGTCTCGCGTGGGGTGTGGATGGCGTCAGACGTCCGGGGTGGCGGGCGCGGCGTGCGATGCCCCGCACCCGGCAGGTGTATTTCACACTGTGGTCCACCAGCGGCGAACCGTTGGCGCCGGTGCCGGTGTTCGGGCGGGCGAAACGCAACGGCGGCGTGATCATGCTCGACGGGCTGTTCGAGTCGGGCGTGAAAACAGTCACCAACATTCACGGGCGCCGCATCACCAACGTGCAAGCGCGCGGCGCGTTCCTCGAGGTAAAGTAGGCGCCGGAACAACGCTGGCGTGCGGCTGCAGACAAAACCCGGATCGAATGGTCCGGGTTCTGTCGTATCTGGTGGGTAGTGTGAGCGCATGACGTTCCCGGCGGGTGTCACCACAGCGACAGGCACGCTCGGCGCCGCAGACGTGGACGTCACCCTCACAGTGTGGCCGTCGGTCCCCGTGGTGCACGCCGTGTCGGGGGAACCGCTGTGGGAACTGCCGCAAACCGTGACCGGCCGCAGTTCGGTGAGCATGGTGCTGCCGCACACTGATCAGGCCGGGTTCGTCGACGGCGCCGGCAACACCTACACGAACTGGCATTACGTTGCGGTGGCGACCCTCACAGACAGGTGGGGGCAGCGGGTACGCCGCAGGTTCACCTTCCAATTGCTCACGGGACAGGACACGGTAGACCTCGACCTCGTCGGGCATCCGGCAGCCGCGCCGGGCATCGTATCGGGTGTTGTGTCGGTGATGGGCCACACAGGTGTCGTGACCACCCCGCAGGTCGAGGCGGCGTTGCACGCGGCGGGATGGTCGCGGGTGGTGGTGTCGGACACGCCACCAGCGGGCGACCCAAACACGGTGTGGGTGGGGCCGGAACCTTTAGAGTAAGAACCCAGGACCGAGAGGACAATCATGGCCGGCGGATTCACTCAGGCATATCAGCAGACAGTTCTCGACACGGCGTTTCCGACTACCGGGGCGACGGATCATGTCGCCTATTCCGCGAACGGGACGGCGGAGTCCTCTGCGTTGGCGCGGACCCCTATCGGCGCCACCGGATGGGCGGCGGCCACCGCAGCAACGCCGAGCGTCAAGGCCAACGCCAACGCGTTGACGTCGGCGACGGCGACAGGCGCGGCCACGATCACACACTTTGCGATCTTCTCCGCGCTCACTGCGGGCACACAGAAGACGGATTGGCAGACGTTCGACACGTCACGGACCGTGGAGATCGGGGACCAGATCACTCACGCGGTGGGCGCGATCAAGGTCACTCAGGACTAGCAGATGCCTCTGAATATCGGATACATCGGAGTTACCCAGGACGACGTGGAGGTCCGGGTCTACTACCAGACCACGGGAGGCGTGGGGCCGTCGCAGATTCTCCGCGACAACGAGAATGGGCGCGCTCTGGAAGTCATTAACCCGTCGAACCGGACCGGCACCGTCGTTCTCCTCACGGCGGACGGCACGGAGGTCCCGATCCCTCTGGAGCCGGGAACGTTCGGACGGACACGTAACGAAATGCGGACTCTTGGTTTTCAGCGCCGCGGTGACGTCGGGATGCAGTCCCCGATCCTGGACCCGATCACACCCTAGCTAGGAGGACGCGGTGGCCGTCACCACGGAGCCTCCCTGGGTCAACAAGAATCAGGGCACCGCGGCCCGCAACGGGACTTCGGCGCACACAATAGGCGCATCCGGGGCCGCGGTAACTCCCTCGTCGGGTTGTGTGCTCAACTTCACTCCTACTGCAGGCCGCGCCATTGCCGTGTTCGTTGCGGGGTCGGTCACTCACACCTCGTCCGGATCAGGGGCGGGATCAGGCTGGACGGAGCGGCAACAGCCTGTCGACTCCGCAGAACTGTCTTTGTTCACAAAGGATTCCGCAGCCGGTAACGACTTTTTGACACTCACGCACAACGGACCGGACTATCCCATTGCGTGGTGCTGGATAGAGTTCCCCGCCGGCACGACATACACGACGAGCACGGGCGCGACAGGTACCCCGTTGACCTATCCGGCATTGACCGGGTTGCCAGGGACCGATCAGGTAGTTTTCGCGGCGTTCTGCGCCGGAGTAACGCACACAACCGGCACACTCCCGTCCGGGACCGTATCGGCGCCTTGGGTGGAGGACGCCGACCTGGCCACGTTCCGGATCGGTACGGACGGCGCGTTTCTCTATGTGCAACATCAACTCAACGTCACTGCTATCAGCATTACTCCCACGTTCACGTTTACGCCAGGCAGCTCACCGCAAGGTGACCGGCAAAAGATCGTTGCGGCGTGGAATGTCGCGGCCATCGGCGGAGGCGGCACCTCCTACCCTGCGTCGGGCACGGTGGTCGCGACGTCGACCACGGAGGGCGCGGCTACCTCCAGGCTCCCGGCGGCGGGCACAGTCACAGCGGTGGCCGCGACGAGCGGCGACATGGCGGCACGGCTCGCGACCTCCGGCACGGTCACCGCGACGTCGACAACGTCCGGGTCCGCTGGTGTGCTCCCGAAGTTGCTGGGCCAATGGGGATTCGCCAATAACCTCACCGACTCCAGCGGCAACGGCCACGACGGAACGTTTGCAGCCAACGGCGGCGCTGGGGGGCTGACCTATGTCGACGGGCCGTTGCCCTCGACGCGGGCCGTGGTGTTCGGTAACGAACTGCACGCGATCAATCTGGGCCGCACGGGTCTCGAGCCACCGACCAACGGTGTCACGACCATGGGGTGGATGCGTCTACCTACCGGGCTGAGCGCCGGTCAGGTGTTCACGTTGCTCTGCAAGGCCCGCGCAGCAAGCTCTAGCCGGTCCCGTATCGGAATACAAGGTGGCGGCGCGCCGGATTGGGCGGTCCGCTGGTCCGACGATCTGCATTTCGCCTCTGGTGGAGCTACCTTGACGGCCGGGCAGTGGCATCACTTGGCGATGGTGGACGGGCCGAACTCATGGGCCGTGTATGTCAACGGAACCTCGCTGGCAGGCGCAGCGCGCAGCGCTGGTGCGGGGATATGGGAAAACTACCCGTGGACCATCGGCCGCAGCACGGACGTCAGCGACCAGTGGGCCGCAGACGGCATGGCCGTATCGATGGTGCGGATCTTCGACGGCGAACTGACACAGGCCGAGGTTCAGACGTGGAAGGGCACTCCGGTAGAGGCCGGCGGTGGCGGCACCACTTACGAAGCCTCCGGCACGGTGGCGGCGGTCTCCGATGCCTCGGGCCAGATGACCACGCGACTCCCCGCGGCGGGAACAACGGCCGCGACGTCGACCACCTCCGGATCCCTTGGCCTGGCGCGGCCGGCGTCGGGGTCCGCCGATGCCCTCTCCGCCACCTCGGGGTCCGCCAACGCACTGCTCCCGGCCTCCGGCACGGTAGCGGCCACTTCGACTACAGCGGGCGCAGCGACCGCGCTGCTTCCGGCGAGCGGTGTCGTGGCGGCGGTGTCGGCCACGGAGGGATCGGCAACGACACTGCTGCCCGCCTCGGGCACTGTGGCCGCGGTCTCCGGCACGAGCGGGTCCGCTACCCCAGTCGGCAGTTCCTCGGGCACGGCGGAAGCAGTCTCGACCACGTCGGGGTCCATGACAGCGCGGCTCGGGGCGTCGGGCACGGTAGCGGCGACGTCGGGCACGTCCGGGACCGCTGGCGTACTGCGACCAGCCGCCGGCACGGTCACAGCGACGTCGGGCACGTCCGGGGCTATGACGGCGCGGCTGCCCGCTGCCGGGACGGTGGATGCAGTCTCGGGCACGTCGGGTTCGGCGGACATTCCTGGCGGCATGTCGGGCACGGTGCTGGCAGTGTCCGCGACGTCGGGCGCGATGACGTTGCGCGCGGCCGTATCTGGGACCGTGGCCGTCGTCTCGGTCACCACGGGTGCGATTGCGGCTCGGCTCGGCGCCGCAGGCACGGTGACGACGGTGTCTGTGGTGTCGGGGCAGGCGGGTGTCATCCGGGCAGGGGTGGCTCCGAGCAATACGCGCGTGTGGGATGGGTCGGCGTGGATACCTGCGCGACCTTATGTGTGGGACGGTTCGGCGTGGCAACCCCGCACATTCCGGTGAGTGACTGCTATGATGGGTAACGGTATAAACCCGAACGGGGATAGGGGAATCATGGAGAACCTGACACACGAGCATGAGCGGGACGAGCAGCGCACAGCGGAAGCGCAGGCGGGTGCGGAGTCGGTGAACATCGACCGCGCAACCCGGTTGCGGGCGCCCCGCAACCGTGCGGACCTGCGGGACCGCTGGGAGCAGTTCGGGTGAGCGCCGAACTGCGTGACGTCGAGGACCGGCTACAGCACGCGTACCGCACGCTGCGAAAACTGATGTTGGGTGCCACGAACCAGTGGGAGCGGACCCGTCTGCAAGGGAAGATGGAGGGTGTGACGCTCGCCCTGTCGTATCTGCGGGAACCGCCGCGCCCCGTGGTCGACGACGAGGACCGGGGCGAGGAGATGGAGCAAGCGATCCGCGACTTCATCGACCGCCCGCTAGGACCGCAACCGTGATGCGCTGGACGGGGACACGGCGCGACGGTGACGATGCCGGCGCCGCAGTCGACGGCACCGACGCGGGCGAGCTCGCGCAACGACTCTATCGGCGCGGGTACAAGGCGGCGACGATCCTGCACGACGGCGACGAGGTCGGCGGGGTCGGGCCGCATCCTGACACGCTGCGCCGCGTGTGGTGGGGCGATCCAGACACGACGATTGTCGTCCAATTCCATGAGGATGAGTCGTGACGGCCACCGACCCGCCCGCGCTGCGGGACCTGCTCGCGGAGATCGTCGCGTCGGGACTATTCGGCTCCGCGGACGGTCTCAGGGTCGCGGACGTCCGCGTCCTCGCCGTCAGCAACCACGACCTGCGCGCCATCGTTGATGCCCTGCTCGCCGACCCGCGGATCGCGGTCGTCGCGCTATCGGAGGTCACCGCCGAAACCTCGACATGGAATCGGAGAGGCGGAGACGTCATGCAGCGAACCATCTACACCACCGCGTGGCAACCGGTATCCGAACCCAACCACACCACAACCACCGAGGGGAATCCATCATGACCATCATCCGCACTATCACCGCCGACACACAGATGCTGGACCGCGCCGAACAATTGCTGACTCGCGCACTCGGGAACGTCCGCGACGGCGACGTTATCCCCGAAGTGACGGAAGCGCTGGTCGCGCTGTACCTCGCGGACGGTGAGGAACCGGAAACCGTCCGCCTCGCCGCAGCCGACTACCGCGCCGAGCACGAAAGACCGGACGACCGGGGGTGTTCCTGCCCGCCAGGGTTGATCGCTCGCGGCGGCTGGCGAAGCACCTGCCCAATCCACGGGAGGGCATCGTGACCGATGCTCCACGAACCGATGATGATGCCGCAGGGGGGTGCGATGAGCGAGGTTGAGGTGCGGCCACTGCTGACACGCGAGGAGGTCGGCGGGGTCGGGCCGCATCCTGACACGCTGCGCCGCGTGTGGTGGGGCGAAACATGGAGTGGGTGAATCTGGCGCCGCAGTGTGATGCGGAACCCATCGCAGGGATGCGCTGCCAACAAGGTGCGGCGTGGGCCGTGCACATCCACTCCCCCGTCGAGGGGCACGGCCCTAACGACACTGTGTGGCGTGTCCTGTGCCCCGCACACGGTGTCGAACTACTCCGCTGGGTGCAGAACATGACCGAGGACGGGGACACTGTGTGGTGCGCGCCGTGCGGGGTGATGCTCAAACCCGACGAGTGGCTGGTCGACCACCAAGACGTGGACCTACTCGGTTGGATCGAATGGTGCGCACAGCACCGCAAGGAAGGACTGGCATGACGCGGCTGTGGTTCACAGCAGACCTGCACCTCGGGCACCGGATGGTCGCAGAATCCCGCGGCTACACCACCACGACCGAGCACGACGACGCGATAGCCGCAGAGTGGGACAAGACCGTCCACGAAGGCGACCATGTGTGGCTGCTAGGCGACCTGACCCTCGGTGGGCAGCAGAAAGTGCACGACGCCCTGTACTGGGTGTCGGAACGCCCCGGCGTGAAGCACCTCATCAGCGGGAACCATGACCAGACACATCCGATGCACCGCACCGCCTACCGGCACATGGACGAGTGGCGCGATACAGCGTTCGAGTCGGTACAGGAACGGCAGTACCGGAAGCTGCATGGGCATCGGGTGTTGTTGTCCCACTTCCCGTACCTGGGTGACCCGAACGGGGATCACACCACGATCGAACGGTTCGGGCAGTGGCGGTTCCCGCCGAACGATCCGGGCAAGTGGATTGTGCATGGGCATACGCATTCGAAGCTGCGGTGTGCCCCGCAGTGGCGGTCTGTTCATGTCGGGTGGGATGCGTGGGGGACGCTGGTGGAGTCGCGGACGGTCGCGGGCATGATCGACGAGTATGGGGATGTGTCTGCGGCGTTTGGCATTGCTCCACCGGACAGTGTGGAGCCGGTGGCGGCGGGTGTCCTGTTGTGACGTGGTTGCAACGCTGCGACGGGCCAGCGTGCACGCAGGTGACGGTGCCGATGTGGACGTTGCGGGAACCCGACGCAGAGTATGACCCGGACGAGACGGACCGGCATTTCTGTTCGCAGGACTGTCTGATGCGGTGGGCCGCGAACATCGACGCCGACGTCGCAGCAGTCGAGGTAGACAGGGGGATCGAACAGTGACCACCTACTACTCTGACGACCAGGTGACGTTGCATCACGGGCACGCTGTCGACGTGGCGCGAACCCTCGACACTGGGTCCGCAGATTGTGTCGTTACCAGCCCTCCGTATTTCGGGTTGCGGGATTACGGTGTGCCCGGCACGGACTGGCCCGAGGTGACGTATGCGCCGATGGCGGACATGCCCGAGGTAGTGGTGCCGGCGATGACGTGCCCGCTCGGGTTGGAACCATCCCCGACCGCGTATGTGGCGCACCTCGTGCTGCTGTTCCGGGAACTGCGGCGGGTCCTCGCAGACGACGGCACGATGTGGATTAATTTGGGCGATAGTTTCGCTGCCAATGGCGTTGTGACGTACAACAACACGCCAAACGCGAACCGAGCTGGTACGTCTGATGCTGCCGCGCAGTCGATCAAGGCCGGTATCGAGCGTGCGCACATCCGGCGCAGCTCCGATGGCATCCCCCCTAAGAACCTGCTTGGGGTTCCGTGGCGGGTCGCGTTCGCGTTGCAAGCCGACGGGTGGATTCTCCGCAACTCGGTCGTGTGGTACGCCCCGAACAAGATGCCTGAGTCCGTCACCGACCGGTTGTCCACGAAACACGAGATGGTGTTCATGTTCGCGAAACGGGCGAAGTATTGGTTCGACCTGGACGCGATACGGGAACCGATAGAAACGCGCGACAAGAACGGCAGCACCCTCACCGCAGTTCGCGGGATGGATCGGGTCGATAGGACGCCAAGGCCGAACGGGCAACGACAGTCGGGCATCGTCGGGGCGCATGGCGTTGGACATACAGGCGGGCACATCAACGGCCGCAACCCCGGCGACGTTTGGGCGATCAACACGCAGCCCTTCGCCGCCGCGCACTTCGCTGTCATGCCTCGCACACTCGCGGAGCGTTGCATTCAAGCGGGTTGCACGCCCCGCCGCTGCACCGTGTGCGGGCACGCGCCGACGAAGATCACAGAAGCGGGCGACCTCATCCGAACCCCGCAACCGACACAGCGTCGGTCGGGGCACGTGGACATTGCGGCAACAGCCCGGTCGTTCGTCGGCGAAACCGGGTCACGCGGAATGCCGCAGCGCGAACGTATTCACACGGGCTGGACCGATTGCGGGCATGACGCGTACCGCGCGGGCACCGTTCTCGACCCGTTCAGCGGCTCAGGCACTACGGGGCTCGCCGCAGCACGCCACGGCATGCGGTACATCGGGATCGACTTGAGCCGCGAATACCTCGACCTGTCCCTCACCCACAGGTTGCAGAACGCGACCCTCGACTTCACGGAAGGCACGGCATGAAATCTGTGTGGCGCACAACCCTCCCGTTGGAGGCGGAATGGTCGGGGACACTGCCGCACCTCATCCGGCCGCTGCATGTCGCCCGGGCACGCCGCGACGTCATGGCGTACACGGCGATCGAAATATGGTTCGAGGTCGACCAGGACCTACCCGACCGGGAAATAACGATATGGGTTGAGGCGACAGGCAGTTTGATCGAGCACGACGGGGATTATCTCGGGACGGTGTTCAGCCCCGAAGGGTCGCTGGTGTGGCACGTGTACTGGAAGGTCACAGGATGAGGCGCATCAGCATCACGGGCGGCACAGTCAAGGAGTGGCGCGCGGTGAGTGTCCTGTCCGCAGCGGACGATATGCGGCTCGTGGGCACGATGCCCGACGACACTGCTCGCGTGTATGCGGCGCGTGACGCTGCACGACTGGCGTTGCCGTGGGGCGACTCCTGCTACACCACAGCGGTGTACGCGCAAGTCGACGGGTGGCCGCGCACCGTGTGGTGTTTGGGTCCGGTCACCAACCTCACCCCGTCGAGCGAAGGGCCACGAGGGCAGGCGCGCGGCGACGCGTACATGGCCGCCGCACTGGGGCGGGAGATGGGGCGCCACCGTGGGTGACATCCTCGCAGACATCGACAGTGTGCTCGCCGCTGGTGAACCCGAACCGGCGGTGGCGTTGTGTCCACACTGCGAGGATGAGTGGCATGGGCTGCCCATCACCCGGCGGATGCGGGACATGGCGTTCTACGGGCATGTTGACGCCGACTACCGCTACGCCGATGACGGGTCGGAGGTGCTGTGTCCCGGCGCGGGCGTGGATGCGGTGATGCTGCGCCGGCCCGCGCCGTGCGACTGCGACCTGTGCTCAGGGCGGTTTGAGGCGTTCATGCGCACTGTGGGGATGCAGCGGATAGCGCTGGTCGAGCTCGACGAGAACGACCCGGCAATTGTGGCGGCGATGGCTGCGTCGCAAGAACTGGTGGCGCGGGCGCCGGGGCCGCAGTTCGGGGTCGGGTTCGAGTGAAGCGTGGCCGCGCGCATTCCACGACCCGCACTGTGCGGGCGGGGTGTGACCGGTGCGGCATCACCTGGGTGGAGGCGAATGCGCAGGCTGTGGCGGCGCAACACACGGACCGCCGGAAGCACCGCACGTGGGTTGAGCAGGTGTTGCGCATCGAGTACGGGTCGGCGGACATGGAACCACAGCAACGTGGACTGTTCTAACGGTTGCGAATGGTTACGGCTGCACGCTATGATGTTGGTATGACCGAAACGAGAGAACGCCCCGCGCTGGTGGCGTGGCGCAACCGCAGAATGTTCGAGGCGGCGGCACGCAAGCCACGCAACCGCGCGAAGTACACCCGAAAAGACACAGCATGGAGGCGCAACCAGTGACCATCTCATGGATCGACGATGAGACGAACAGCGACCGCCGCGACGCTGCGGAGGACACGTGGACGGTGGCGCTGTCCCAGGTGCGGGACCGTTACCCCGACGCGGCGCTCGTCGAGATAGTGCCGAACGTGCCCGGCATGTACTGCCTCGAAGCCGAACACGAGGACTACCTGATCCGGTTCGCGGACGCCGACTGCGGGCACCTGTACGGGTCCGGGCAGATCATCAACGAGTGGGAAGCTGTGGTCGACGACGAGGACGGGATACAGGTGGAGCGGTTCACCGCGCCCCGCATCCCGGAACTGGTCGCGCAGGTGCGGACGTGGCTGCTGGCGCGGATAGACGAGGATCGGGTGGCGCAAGCCGACGACCCGGATCGGGGTCGGGAATGACACCGGAGGAGCGGGCGAGGCTATTGGAAGCAGCGGATCGGGTAGCGCACCTATCCAAGATGCACTGCAGAACCGATGTTCGAGTGGTCGCTATACACGGTTTCCGTGACGTAGCGACACCGGCAGCCGTGCTCGCCTTGCTGGACGACTTGGATGCTGCGGAAGCGAAGCTCGCGGTCGTGAACAAGTTCCTCGCTGAACGTGAGCAGTGCCTCACCGCGATCAAGAACTGCCCGCCCGACCGCGTCGACTACTGGCGGTGGCAGGGCCACGCTGAGGCGAGGCGCGTCCTCGCAGACGATCTCGGCAAGGATCGGGTTGCGCAAGCCGACGACCCCGACAGGGGGCGTGACTCATGACCGTGTCGAAGCGACGCCTGGAAGCCGCGATCGGCGCTCTCGGGGATCTGACCGCCGAATATCACGACGAACTTGACGGGCGGACACGCGACGAGGTGTCGCATGTGATCTACATCATCGAAACCATCCTCGAACGGCGGCGGTGGCGTGGGTGAGCGGTGTCGGCGCGTACCTGTGGTGCACCCTCACCCGCCACAAGTGGGGCGGGTGGCGTCGCGGCGGTGGTGTCCTGGCCCGTGTCGAGGTGCGGTTCTGCAACCGGTGCGGCGACACCGAACACCGGGCCATCGGCGGGATAAGCTGAGCGGGTGAGCGAACCCGTAGACCCTGCATGGTTCGCTGTCCCCGGATGGGTCCGGGCACTGTTCGGACAACTCGACAGGATGGAGCAGACGATGGGTGAGACAGCAGACGCGCTGCAGGTTGTGAACGAGAAGCTGGAGGCGACCCGAACCCAACTGGGGAAGGCGCTCGACGAGATTCAGGCCCGCATCGGGGAACTGGAGGCCCGCCCGGACCTCGACGCGGCCGATCAGGCGGCGCTCGACGCGCTGCGCTCCACGGCGGACAACCTCGCGGCTGCTGCGGGGTCGCTCGACGACGTTGTACCTGACGAGCCGGCGCCCGAAGAGCCACAGGGCTAAGGGGCGCGGGAGCGTGGTCGACAACCCGCTGCGCCTCGCCGCGTACGTCCTCTGCGGTGCGCTCGCGGCTATGTTCCTAGTTGACCTGTTTATCGGGGAGCCGCTGCTGCTGATCGTCGCAGTGACGGGCATGCTCGCTGTGTTCTGCCCCAACACACACCGCACCGACACCCTCGAGGATGCGTTAGACTGATTTCTGCTCCGGTGTTCGGTCACTGGTCGCCAATAGGACCCCTGCACTTCTCCCCCCGAGGTGCGGGGGTTCCCGCGTCCCGCGGGTTAACCTTGCCGTGTGGAATCGGTCATCTGGCTGTTGGCGCTCGGCGCGACCGCGCGAATCTGCCGGTTCGTCAATTCGGATTACCTGTTCCGCGGGGTGCGGGTGTGGGCCATCAAACGGTGGGGACCAGACCACGACGTGCCGTACGCCCTGAATTGCGCGTGGTGTAGCTCCATCTGGATTGCCGGCGCAGTGTTCACGGTCGCCTACTTCTACGGCCACACCGCCGCCTACTGGATCGCCACGTCGGCGCTCACTGCGTCGTGGCTGTACGCCACCATCGCCTCATGGGTGGACCCGTCCGAGGGTGTCCTAGTCGCCAACATCGAGGATGAGACCTGATGGCTACCGTGTTCACCCGCCGTATCCGGCGCCGCCCCGACTCCACAGCCCACGCGATCGCCGCGGAACTCGCCCCAGGCACACCGTTACGGCAGGTGCGGGTGCCGTTCGGGGCGCAAGTCGCCCGCTACAAGCTGAACGGCGGCGAGCACGGCATCACCGCAGCCGCCGAAGTCATCCACGGCGGCAACGGCAAACACCGACGTAGGGCACCCTCGCAACGCTGGCAGGACTCCGCGTGGGAACTCCGCGACGAAGTTGGGGAACTCCGCTTCGCCGGCGACCGCGCAGCACGGGCCGCATCGCAATGCTGGCTGTACATCGCGGAAGTACCGGAGAGCGACGACGACACCCCCACGCCTGTTGACGAAGGCGCAGTGTACGAACTGGGTAGGTCGATGTTCGGGGACCGGTCCGCGTCGCAGCAGTCCATCCGTTTGGCGGGGCAACACTTCCAGTTCAACGGCGAATCGAACCTGCTGATCACGCAGGACCCGGACAGCCGGGAGATGACGTGGACCGCGCACTCTGTCGACGAGCTCACCGGGATGCCAGGGTCGTACAAGCTCGATGACGGTGTCGAGCCCCGCGACGTCGGGGACAACGAGATAGTGGTGCGCGCCTGGTGGCCGCACCCCCAAAAATCGGGGTTGGCTGACGCCCCCGCCCGGGCGGTGCTGCCGGTGGCGCGGGAACTGCGCGCGTTGACCCAACACACGGGGGCGTTGATCGACTCACGATTGGCCGGCCGGGGGTTGCTGCTCGTGCCCAACGAAATCGAGGTACTGGCAGGGCAAGCTTCCACACCGAAGGAAGGCGGCGCAGACGGCGAAACCGACGCGTTCGTAGATGCGCTGGTCGAAGCGATGCTCACGCCGCTACAAAACCGGGACAGCGCCGCGTCGATTGTGCCGTTGATCGCGAAAGTCCCCGGCGAATGGGTCGACAAGGTTCGGCACATCACGTTCGACTCGCCCTTGGATCCGATGGCGAAGGACATGCGGGAGGAAGCGATACGCCGCATCGGGCTCGGCATGGACTCCGACCCGTCCGTACTTCTCGGCATGGGTGACGGGGCCAATCATTGGTCAGCTTGGTTGACTAGTGACGAGGAGGTGCGGCTGGTTACGTCCCCGATGGTGGCAACGATCTGCCACGCCCTCACCGTCGGGTGGTTGCGTCCGACTCTGGAACTGCTGGATGGGCAGGACCCGCGCAGGTTCATGGTGTGGTTTTCCACCGACAATTTGTCGTTGCGGCCGGACAAGTCGCAGGACGCGAGGGCGCTGCACGATGCGGGGATACTGTCCGAAGGCTCTGTGCTGCGGGAAAACGGGTTCAACCCCGACGAGGACGCCGCCAGCGACGACGAGAAAGCGCGCCGCTGGTTGGTCACGCTCATGCTCGCGAAGCCGGAATACGCCCAAGCGATCCTCGACTACCTCGGCGTCGACATCGAACTACCCACAGCGCCGGCCGCGCCCGCCGAGCCGGCGCCCGTCGAGGA
>Ga0070682_100000846_pt1 | contig 17888 bp, 14 predicted proteins | sample KBSC63LmetaG_FD_64668 | JGI IMG/M metagenome (GOLD analysis project Ga0070682, IMG submission 64668) | Corn rhizosphere microbial communities from Kellogg Biological Station, Michigan, USA - KBS C6-3L metaG | ecosystem: Host-associated > Plants > Roots > Rhizosphere | place: USA: Michigan... | reverse complement strand
CCTCGTTTCCGCCCGCCTCACCCCCCGCCCCACCTTGGCTACTCGCACCACCTGAGTCCCCTCGACCCGCGGAACCGCCAACGCTCGTCGCACCCGTACCGCCTTCGCGCGGCGCGCCTGCTGCCGCTTCCGCATCGCCGAAACGACAATGGCCCGCACGACACGACGACTCCGGTCCGAGCTCGGCGCAATCGAGACTCGTCCGGCAGGTGACGTCGCACATCTGCGAGCTCGACGCGTCGCCGCAGCTCGCGACGCAGGCAGCGCCGGGTGACAGCGTCGCGCAGTCGCTCGCGCTGTCGCACGGCTTCGTGCACACGCCGCACACGCACTCGAGACCGCCGGGGCAGTGCTCCGTGCACGCATCCAAGAAGTGGGTCTCGCTGTTGCCGCCGCCGGCCACCTGATCCGAGCGCTCCCTGCCGCATCCCGTCGCAACGGCGGCGACGACGTACCCGAGCGCACACAAAGTCAAAGTTCGAAGCTTCATTCGTCCTCTCCCGCTGGGTCCAAGTCGTCGCGCTCTTCGTCGAGCACCGAGAGACCGCCGTACGCCGTCACACGCTGGTGCAGCTCCGGTAAGGGGTTCTGCTTGTTGTAGGCTTCGACGCGCTCGCGGAGCTCGCTGAGGCGCTCGCGGTACTCCCTGAGCAGGCCACGCACCTCGTCTTCGTGCGGGTGGCCCGGCCACACGGTGAAGGAGCAGGTGCTGCCGCCGGTTTCGGCTTGGCGCGCGGCGTCCCCCGTTGTTTGGAGGCGCGTGCAGATGGTGCGCACCATCGCTTGGTAGTGGTCGAAGAGCGCCGCTTCGAAGCCGGCGGACGAGCCGAGCGGCAGAACCAGCGTTCCGGCGTCGTAGCGGCCGTCCTCGCGCTGCTCGGCGCGACTCGTTTTCACGAGCTCGGCGAGGCAGCTGGCGAGCGACGCCTCGCCGAGCGAGGTGCGGCGCGCGAGCTCTTCGACGGCGATCGGGCCCTCTCGGTAGATGAGCATCCACACGAGCTCGACTAGCCCGTCGGAGCGATGGCGGAGCTCGGCGAGCTCTTCCGCCGTCGCGGCGCGGTACGCCGCACCCTTGCCGAGACCCGCCTGGAACACGATGCCCGTCTCGCAGAGGTCGTTGAGCACGCCCTTGACGAGAGCTTCGTCGTCGCGCTCGAAGCGCTTCAGCACCTCGCTGCGCGTGACGAGCTTGCCTTGCGACAAGTAAGCGAGAACGGCTTCCCACAGAGTGCGACCGCGATCGGTCGAGCTTTCGCTCAGCTGCCGGACGCGCCGCCGGTAGCTCCGGAGGGCGAGTCCGAACATGTCCGCGCTCACCTTGCGGCTGATCCCCTGCGCATCGAGCTCCCGCGCGAGCTCGAGGAACACCTGGTCGGCGATGCGGGCGAGGGGGGAGCGCACGCCGCCCGAGGTCGCGAGCTGGGCGATCAGGATCGTCGTCTGGCGGACGATGCTGTCGATCAGCACCTGGCGGGTCATCGGCTCGGCCACGAAGGAAGAGCCTACGGGCTTCGCGCGGGGCGAGGGAGAGGACTCACGGGTCCCCCCGGCGCCGCACCGACGCCCGGGCGGCACGGCGCTGCTTTTCAGCCTTCGAGCCCCCGCGGGTGCAGGCAGCCCCAAAAAGGCCGCTAAGCCAGGAGGGTTACTCCTTCAGGATCTTGAATTCGACGCGGCGGTTGCGGGCGCGGCCTTCGTCGGTGTTGTTGTCACCGAGCGGCTGGTTCGGGCCGAAGCCCTGGGACTCGAGGCGCGTCGCGTTGATGCCGTGGTTGATGAGGTAGTTCTTGCAGGCGGCGGCGCGGTCCTTGGAGAGGCGCATGTTGAGCGCGACGGCGCCGCGGTTGTCGGTGTGGCCGTAGACGCCGAGCTTCGTGCTCGGGCGCGATTTCATGAGCTCGAGCACCTCGTCGAGGATCGGGAAGCTCACGGGGAGGATGACGGCCTTGCCGTACTCGAACTCGATGGGGCGGAGGAGCTCGACGTCGCCGCCTTCGCTGACCTTGGTGAGGCTCGGGCAGCCGACCTTCTTCGGATCGGCGGAGCGGACGCCGGCCTCGTTCGGGCACTTGTCTTCGGCGTCGAGGATGCCGTCGCTGTCGCCGTCGGTTTCCGGGCAACCGTCGTCGTCGTGGACGCCGTCCTTGTCCTCCGGCTCGTCGGGGCACTGGTCGACGTTGTCGGGGATGCCGTCCTTGTCGCGATCCGCCGACGCGGGGCAGCCGTCACTCGGATCCGGCGGCTTGCCGTCTTCCTTCTCGTGCGGGCACTTGTCGATGCTGTCGGGGTAGCCGTCGCCGTCGCTGTCGGGATCGCTGAGGTCGTGATCGCTGGAGAACTGGACCTTGGGCGGCGGGGAGCCGGCATCGAAGTCCTTGAGCGTGATGAACGTGCCGATCGAGATGAGCGCGCGGAAGTCCGGCGCGCCGTAGCCCGTTTCGAGGCGGGTGCCGAAGCCGGCCATGCTCCAGATGCGGCGGCGCTTGTCGAGCGCGAAGCGGCCCTGAGCGAGCCACTCGATGTCGGTGTTGTCCGAGCCGAAGAAGGTGTTCTTCTTGTCGGGGCCGACCGGGGCGATGCCCGTCGTGCCCCAGAGCTCGACGCCGAGGCGCAGCCGGCTGCGGAAGGGGATGAAGGCGCCGAACGCGAAGCGGAGCTCGGAGTCGGTGTAGAGCGTGCCGTTCACGCCGCCGATGCTGCGCTCGGTGCGGAATTGCGGGCCCATCATCCCGGTGAGGAACCACTTTTTGAAATCGACCTCGCCGGAGCCGTAGAGCATGCCCGAGACGGCGCCGTCGCCCGCGAACGCGTCGGGGCTGCCCGTCGGCGCCCAGAACGCGCCGCCCGCACCGATGCGCACCGTGCGGTCGTCGTTTTCGAAGAGCATGAAGCGCGCGTCGAAGCGGAGATCGTGGATGCCCGCGCGGTTGCCGGTGATGCCGCCGCCGCCGACGCCGTAGGCCTGCGGATCGTCGCCGCCCGGGACCTTGTAGAGGAGGATGGGCAGCGAGATGTTGAGGCTCAGGCGGTGCGAGATCTCCGTGCCGACGCTGAGGTACGTGATGAACTGACCGCGGACCGGATCGTCGATCGCGTATTGCGTCGCCGGGTCGTTGGTAACGGTGTCGTCACGCAGCGTGTTGTGGGCGTAGCCGAGCGCGGCGAACGCGTAGAAGCGCGTCTCGTCGCCGTGGTGCGGACGCCACACCATGAAGCCGTCGTCCGGTGCGCCGGAGATCTGCGCGCGATCGAGGTAGAAGTAGGCAGACTGCGCGCGCGCGGTGCGGGTACTAACGGCTACGGCGACGAGGGCGCACAAGCCCGTGATCGCTCGGAGGGTCAGGTGTAGGGCGCGCCGGCAGTGCTGACTCGAACGCACGCTTGCACCGTAGCTTTTTCCTTCGGCTGTTAGAAGCGGCAATCGCCGGCCGATCGGCCTGGGCTTGCGGCGTCTGTCGCGGGGTCGCCGGGGCCCCAGCCCCGGCTCCGGATCGGGCGCGGGTAAGGTGATGTCGGTGCGCACAAGAGGTGGCCCGCCCGAAGGCCGGATCGCCCGTGCGTTCAGGGCGAGTGAAGCGTCGCGAAGACCTCGCAGACCCAGAGCGTTCCGTCTTGGTCTTGGGCGACCCCGATGCCGATCGCGTCGTAGCTCGGCTCGAGCAGGTTCGAGCGGTGCGAGGGGCTGCGCCAGAGGGTGCGATGGGCGTGGCGCTCGTCCGCGGCGTGCGCGACGTTCTCGCCGACGGCCCGGGCCGTGGCGCCGGCCGCGACGACGCGATCGCCGGGCGCGCCGTCGCCGACGTCGTGCGCGAGTCGTCCGGCGGCGCGCATCGCTTCGGCGTGCGCCTGCGCGACGCGATCGAGCCGCGCGTCGCGCCCGAGGTGGCGTGCGCCCTCGCTGTTTCGGGCGCCGTTCACCATGCCGAAGAGCGCCTGGCCGGGTGCGCCGGACGCGGGCGTTTCTTCGCCGGGCGCGGGCGATGACGTGAAGAGCGCGTGCGGGGTTTCGCCAGCCGTGACGACGGCCTCCGCGACGGGACGCGGGCCGCCGTCGACGCCGGCGAGCACTTGCACGAGGAAAGCGCCCGGGCGATCGGCGTGGAAGCGCGCGCGCACGCGCCCGCCGTCGAGCGAGCTCGGCACGCGCTGCGGCTGGCCACGCGGGCCGAGCACGAGCACGGTGACGCTTCCGGCGGGGACGAGCATTCGCGCCTGCACGGAGACCCACGCGCCGATGCTCACCTCGGTCGGGAGCGGGTCGAGCTCGGCGAGCACGTCGAGCGCGATGCCGACGACGACCTCGCGGCCGCTCGCCTCGCGTGCGAGCGCGACACCGCAACGCCGCGCGTCGCGGGTCGCGGCTCCGTCGAGCCACGCGGTGAACCGCTCGCTCACTTGCGTCGCCGCGGCGTGGCCCGACAGCGTCCAGATGCGTGGCCAGACGTAGGGGGCTCCTTCGGCGCGCAGCACGAGCGTCACGTCCTCGGCATCGAGCGTGGGCTTGCCGCGGAGCTCGCGCTCGGCGATGAAAGAAGCCGCTCGCTCGAGCGCTCGGTCGCGCTCCGGGCACGCGCGGGCGACCTCGTTGGCTGGTCCCTCGCTCGGCTGCGGCGAACGGGTGAGAGGCTGCCACGTGTAGGGCTCGCCGCCTTCGGTCGGGCCGTCGGTGGTCGTTGCCGGGCGCGCCGGCGCGGCGGCCGTGCTTGCGTCGCGCCGCGGCGAGCTACTGCAGGCGAGCGCGAGAAGAAGCGCCGCGCCCGTTCGGCCCGAGGCGAAGTGGAGGCATGCTCGAGCGGCCGCCGTGCCGAGCGAGCGAACGTGCGGCCGCTTCCCAGGCCCGTGCATGGTCGAAACCTACCGCGCCATGCCCCCCGCCTGGTAGGCTGCCCCCCATCTGATGCGGCTCAGCAGAGCCACTACCGCGGCGAAGGTCGGCGTCTTCGCCGTCGTCTTGTTTGGCGCGGGCTTCTTCATCTACCGCTTCGTTAACAAGTCGACCGGCGCGGGGCAGGGCTACGTCGTCTACGCGCTCTTGCGCGATGCCGCAGGCATCGCCAAGCACTCCCAAGTGCGCATGGCCGGCATCCCGGTCGGCTCGATTGCGGGCATCCGGCTCGAGGGCGACAAGGCCCGCATCGACCTCCGGATCAACCCGGACGTGCCCCTCTACGAGGACGCCTCGGTCACGAAGGTCGCTTCGAGCCTGCTCGGTGAATATTACCTGGCCGTGGGGGCGGGCACGGAGGGCAAGCGGCAGCTCAAGGAGGGCGACCGCATCATGCTGGTCATCGAGGCGACCTCGACGGACCAGCTCATCCGGGAGCTCGCGGACATCGCGCGCGACGTGAAGCAGGTGACGAGCTCCCTCGCCCAGTCGGTGGGCACCGATCAGGGGCGCGACGACATCAAGAAGACGCTCAAGAACCTGGCCGAGGTCACCGAGGCGCTCAACGAAACGGTGCGCGAGAACCGCCAGAGCGTGCGCGACATCTTGGTGCAGGTGGACAACATCACCAAGAACGGCGGCCCGCAGATCGACAAGATCCTCGAGAACGTGCGGCAGACGACGCAGGAGATCCGTGAGCTTACGGCCAAGGCCGAAGGGGGCAAGCCCGAGAGCGCCGGCGAGATCCGCCAGATCGTCGAGAAGGTGAACCGCGCGAGCAACAGTCTCGAGAGCGCGCTCAAGAACATCGACAGCGTGACGGGCCGGCTCGACCGCGGGGAGGGCACGCTCGGACGTCTCAGCAAGGACGAGAAGCTCATCAACGAGGTGGAGGGAGTCGCGGAAAACGTCGGGGATTTCCTGGGCGGGATCTCCCGCATCCAGACCGTCGTCGGGCTACGCACGGACTACCAGTTCCTCGGCAACGGCGTGAAGAGCTACGTCGAGCTCCGGCTCCAGCCGAGCGAGGACAAGTACTACCTGATCGAGGTGATCAACGACCCGCACGGCCTCACGCGTTACGAGCAGGTCGACATCGATACGACGAACCCGAACTCGCCGCCGCACTACCGCGAGATCCACACGGTCACGTCGAACCAGCTCCGCTTCTCGCTCCAGTTCGCGCAGAGCATCGGGCCGTTCACGGGTCGCTGGGGCATCAAGGAATCCACCGGCGGCATCGGGCTCGATCTCTTGCTGTTCGAGAAGCGCTTCGAGCTTCGCCAGGACTTGTTCGGCTTCGGCGAGGTGGTGCTGCCGCGCTGGCGCGTGTCGCTCGGCTACGAGTTCATCAACCGCCTGTGGCTCTTGGGCGGCGTCGACGACATGCTCTCCGGCAGCCGCCGCGACTACTTCGTCGGCGCGCAGCTCCGGTTCAACGACGAGGATCTGAAGCGGATCATTCCGTTCGTTCCCGCGCAGTAGCGCTCAGTCCGTCGCGCGCGCTCGCCGAATCAGCGCCCGCGCCACCGCGACGGCCCCCGCCGCCCGCCGCCCGGTGCGCCCCGCGGACCACGGCGAAGGGACGGGCTCGCCGAGCTTGCGCGCGCAGTCGAGGACGTCGCCGGTGCGTTCGCGCAGGTGGTGCCGCGCAAGCGCTCGCAGGTCGACGCGTTCGGGCAAGGGTAGCCCCTCGCTCGCGAGCGCGAGCGCCCAGAAATGTCCCCACCCGGCGAGCACGTCGCTCGGTCGCGCGAACGCTCGCCAGCGCTCGAGAAATTCCGACCACGATCCGGCGCCGGTGACGGCGCTCTCCGCGATGCCGGTGTGGTGCATGAACGAAGGCGACAGGGGACGCCGTGGCGCGATGAACGCCTCGAAGCGCTCTCCCGAGAGCACGCGCTCCGCCGCAAAGTGCAGGATCTCGCCGCCGTCGCCGAGCGGCGTGCCGCGCGGCCACGCGTTCGCCTCGCCGTAGCCGACCACGAGATCCTCCGCGCGGTCACCGAAAGCGCGCAGCGGTCGCTCGCGCCGCCCGCTCTTCGTCTTCTTCACGACGTGACGCCCCGCTCGCCGCTCCGCCGCGAAGTGAAGCTGGTGCTCGACCATCGCCTCGAACGGCTGCAAGAGCGCCTCGACGCCCGCAAAAGCCGCCGTGTCGCTGTCCCCGCTCGCCGCTCGCCGTTCCAAGACGCCGAGCGCGAGCGTGATCGCTTCGATGGTGGAAACGCAGTGCGCGGCCGGCTCCTTGCGGATGCGGTAGCGGCTCGGCACCGTGGGGTCGAGGGCGTAGCAAGGCAAGCTCGCGAGAAAGGGATTCTTCTTGAAAAGCTTCTGCGCCTGCCACCAGGTGCCGTCGATCACCGTGAGCGTCACCGGACCTTCGGGCGGCTCGCGCCCGAGGTCGCGCGCTCCGGCACCCGGGTAGAGCAGGATCGCAGGGGCCGCGGGGTTCGAGAGCGCCTCGCGCACGCGCGGCGAGTCGCCAAACTCGACCCCGACGTGCAGCTCGGAGTTCGGCAGCGCGCGTTCGGCGATACGCGCGGTGTTGATCGGCACGTCGCTCTCGCGCGGATGCTGCAAGATGACGACACGCGTTCGAGTCGGCACCTGGACGAGCGCGGCGCACAAACAGACGCTCGTCGGGCGTCCGCAGTCGAGGCACATCGCGCGCATGAGGGGCGGAGCCTAGTTTGTGCCAGGCAATGTGCCAATTCGAGCCCGCCTCACTCGTGCCGGAGGGCCTGAATCGGGTCGAGCTGCGACGCCTTCTGCGCCGGGTAAAGCCCGAACACGATGCCGACCAGCGCGCTGAAGCCGGCTGCGACCATGATCACTTGCGGTTGGAACAGGACCGGCCAGTCGAAGCGCTTGCCGAGCGCGACGGCGAGCCCGACCCCGAGCCCGATGCCGATGACGCCGCCCGCGATCGACAGCACGAGCGCCTCGATCAAAAACTGCGCGAGCACGTGGCGGGGTTTGGCGCCGAGCGCCATGCGTACGCCAATCTCGCGCGTTCGTTCGGTCACGGAGACGAGCATGATGTTCATGATGCCGATCCCCCCGACGAGGAGCGAGACTGCGGCGACGCTCGCGAGCAGCGTCGTCATCGTCTTCGTTCCCTCTTCCTGCGCGCTCGCGATCTCGGCGAGGTTTCTGATCTGAAAGTCGTCGTCCTCGTTCTTGCGGAGCTGGTGGCGCTCGCGCAAGAGGCCCGAAATCGCATTCTGCGCGACCGACGTGTCGGCGTCGGACTTGGCCGAGACGAAGATGGTTCCCTGCAGGTATTTGCCGAGCCCGCCTTGGATCTTCTGGGCGAAGGTCGATTGGGGGACGAACGCCGTGTCGTCGTAGTCCTGACCCATGGGGGATTGCCCCTTTCTCGCCGCGACGCCGACCACCGTGAACGGGACCTGGCGGATGCGCACGACCTGGCCGATCACGTCGGCGTTCGGCCCGAACAGCTGATCGACGACGGTTTGTCCGAGCACGATCACCTTCGCGCCCGAGTCGATGTCGCTCTGCGTGATGGCAGAGCCGCTCGACATGGCCCAGCCGCGCACGTCGAAGTACTCGGGCGACGTGCCCTGGATGCTCGTCGACCAGTTGTTCGTCTCGCTCACGAGCGAGCCGCTCGAGCGCAGCACGGCCGCCGCCGCCCGCACGGAGGGGACGTCGCGCCGAATCGCCGTCAGATCGTCCCAGGTGAGCGACGGCATCGTGCCGGAGCCGCCGCGCACGCCGCCGAGCGAGGTCGAGCCGGGCGAGATCACGAGCATGTTGGTGCCCATCGACGCGAACGCGGCTTGAATGCGCGCCTTGGCGCCTTCACCGATTGCGGTCATCGTGATGACGGCGGCCACGCCGATGATCACGCCGAGCGTCGTGAGAAAGCTCCGCAGGCGATTGCGTGAAAGCGCGCGGAGCGCGATGCGAAGCGTGATGAAGAACGTCACGATGCGGCCTCCGAGGGGGTAGGGGGTACGACGGCCGGCTTCGGCTCGTGACGCTCGTCGCTCTGGACGAGCCCGTCCCTCACGACGACGACGCGCGACGCGTACTCGGCGATGTCCGGCTCGTGCGTGACGAGGGCGATGGTGATGCCCGTGGGAATGAGCTCCTGCAGCATGGCCATCACCTCGATGCTCGTTCGTGAGTCGAGGTTACCGGTCGGCTCGTCCGCGAAGATGATCTTCGGTTGGCTCACGAGCGCCCGCGCGATCGCGACGCGCTGCTGCTGGCCGCCCGAGAGCTGGCTCGGCGTGTGGTCGAGGCGATCGCCGAGCCCGACGCGCTCGAGCGCGGCGATCGAGCGCTTCTTGCGCTCGCGCGAGGGGACGTTGGCGTACACGAGCGGCAGCTCCACGTTCTCGAGGGCGCTCGTGCGCGCGAGCAGATTGAAATTCTGGAACACGAACCCGAGCGTGCGGTTTCTGACCTCTGAGAGCTGGTTCTTGTCGAGCTTCGAAACGTCCTTGCCGTCGAGGAGGTAGCGGCCCGAAGTCGGACGATCGAGGCAGCCGAGCAGGTTCATGAGCGTGCTCTTGCCCGAGCCGCTCGGGCCCATCACCGCGACGAACTCGCCCGCGGCGATCGACAAGCTCACGCCGGCTAGCGCGTGCACCTTCACGTCGCCGCTCGCGTAGGTCTTGTGCACGTCTTCGAGCTCGATGAGGGCCATGGCTGTCTCCGCTCAGAACGGGCCGCGGCGCTGCGAGCCGCTGCCGCCGGGCGGGCGCGCGGGTTGCCCGAGGAGGCCGCCGGCTGGTGCGGCGGCTCCGCCCTCGGCCGGAGGTCCTTCGACGATCAGGGCGTCGCCGTCCTTCAGCGCGTCCCCGAGGACCTCCGTGTAGCTGCCGTCGGTGATGCCCGTCGTGAGCCGCACGGGTACCGGGCTGGCGCCGGCGAGCCGGTACGCGGTCTTGCGCTCGGGCTCGTCGGCACCGGGTGCGCCGCCGCCTTTGGCGCGCCCGCTGCCGTCGGGACGCGGGCCGCGAGCGCGCGCGGAGCCGGCGGGCGACGCGGACGCGGAGGGAAGCGCGGACGCGGGCGGCTTGAAGCGCAGGGCGGCGTTCGGGACGGCGAGCACGTCGTCCTTCTTGGCGGTCACGATCGTGACCGTCGCGGTCATGCCGGGGCGGAGCCTGAGGTCGGGGTTATCGACGGCGACGATCGCCGTGTAGGTGACGACGTTCTGCACCGTGACGGCGGCGTTCCGTACCTGTTCGATCGTCCCTTTGAAGCGCTGCCCGGGGAAGGCATCGACCGTGAACTCGACGGGCATGTCGACGGCGAGCCGGCCCACGTCGCTCTCCGGCACGCTCGCTTCGATGTGCATCTTGGTGAGATCCTCGGCGATCGTGAAGAGCACCGGCGCCTGGAGCGAGGCTGCCACGGTTTGCCCCACGTCGACGCTGCGCGAGATGACGACGCCGTCGATCGGGGACTTGATGATCGTGAGCGAGAGATTGACCTGATCTTGGTTCAACGCCGCGCGGGCTTGCGCCACCATGGATTTGGCGGCGTCGACGCCGGCCTTGGCCACGCGAGCTGCGGTGTCCGCGGTGTCGACGTCTTGCTGGGAGGCGAGGCCTTCGGCGCGCTGAGTCTTCGCGCGTTCGAATTGGCGGTTCGCGTCGACCAGCGTCGCTTCCGCCTTGGCCTGGTTGGCTTGCGCGGAGGCATAGCTCGCCTGGGCCTGCTGGAGGCTCGCCTGGTAGAGCTGTGGATCGAGCTTGGCGACGAGATCCCCTTTCTTCACTTGCGAGTTGAAGTCCGCGTGAAGCTCGAGCACGCGACCGGACACCTGGCTGCCGACCTGGACGGTCACGCGCGCCTGCAACGTGCCCGACGCCGTGACGCGGGAGCTGATGCTACGTCGCTCGACGGGTGCGGTCTTGTACGGGTTTTCTACCGGCTTGTGCGCTTGCCGGTAATACCAGGCGTAACCGCCGCCTCCGAGCACGAGCAAGAAGATGAGCGGCCAAATCCATTTTTTCATTTCGTGACCGAGCAATCTGCGAGGGTGAGTAAGCTCGCAATCCGAGCCTGAACGAGCGAGAGCTCGTCGACGGCCAAATCCACTTCCGCTTGGCGCAACGCCGCCGCCGAGGTCACGAGATCGAGGCTCGTGCCCTTGCCGGTTTGGTAGGCGGCGCGCGTCATGCGATCGACCTCGGAGGCAAGCTTCCTGATTTCCTCCGAGACGGCACGCGACTGCTCCGCGACGTCGATCGCGCGTCGCGCTTGCACGATGTCCACCGTGGACGTGCGGCGCAGCGCCTCGAGCGTCGCTTCGCTCTGATCCGCAACTGCCGCCGCGCTCCGGCGCTGCCCGTAGCGAACTCCGCCGTCGAAGATCGGAACGCTGAGGATGGCCTGCACGTTCCAGCTCGTGCGGGCCGGGGCGCCGCTGTCCGACACGGACTCGGTGAAGGTGCTGCCGGCGGAGAGCGTCGGCAAGAACCCCTGGTCGACCTCGACGGCGCGCCGGCGCGCCACCTCGATGTCTTTGCTGGCCGCCAAGAGATCGGCGCGCTCGTCGAGCTCCGGCAGCTGGCGGCACGCCTTGAGAACGCTCGTGCGGATGGCCGCCAGATCGGTGCTCGGTGTGACGCCGACGGGCTCGGTGAGCCCGACCGCCAAGCCGAGCGCATCCCGCGACTTTCTGAGCGCTTCGTCGCCCGTCACGAGCGAGCTTCGGGCCTGTGCCACGTCCTGTCGTGCCCGCACGATGTCGAGCCCCGTCGCCGTGCCGGTGCGCTCCTTGCCCTCGGTCAACGCGAGTCGCTCGAGCGCGTTGCGAAGGCCGAGCCGCCCGATCTCGGCGACGCGTTCGGCGGTGACGTTGACGGCGATCGCCGAGGCGAGAGCTGCGGCCGTCGTGCGCTCGAGGTTCGCGTAGTCGAGACGTGAGCCCTCCTCGTTCACCTTCGCCGTGCCGACGGCGTGCCAGCCTTTGAAGTCGATGAGCGGCACGTTGAGGCGCACGCTGCCGGTCAGGGAGTTGCGACCGCCACCGGCGCCCGGCACGGTCTGCGCTCCGGCCGCCGTGCCCGTGTCGATGACGCTACCGCCGTTCTGCGCGGGCAAGATCGTGTGCGACGCCGTCCCAGTCCCCGACAACGTGGGCAGCACGGCACCGAGCGCCGAGCGCGAGTCCGCCTCCGCGCGCAAGATGTCGTCGTGTGCGCGGCGCAGATCCGTGGAGCGCGCGCGCATGAGGCGCGCGGCGTCCTCCCAGGTCGTGATGACGTGCTTGGGCGGCGGCATCGGCGCGAGCATCGGATCGTCGACGACGATCGGGGGAGGCGACTCGGTCGACACGAAAGGTGGCGCGGCGGCCGGCGTGCTCGCGGGCGCTCCGCTCGGCGGCGGCGTCTGCGCCGTCGAGAGTCCGCTCGCGAAGAGGATCGAAGTGAGAGCTCCCAGAGCCACGAAGCGTGAGCGCATTGCGCGATTAACCACCCTCCCTCTACGAATCGTCCCGCCGAGTTCCGTCGCGGATTTTCTCGGCTTCGAATGCGCGACACTACGCTCTGGGCATAAAACCGGAGACGTTTGCCGGGAACTCCGGCCGCGCAGCCGGACTAGATGCAGTTTTTCCATGAAACTTCGCTTCATTAGGTCGTGCGTGGGACCGTGGAACGTAAGCCGCGCGCCCGAGCAAACCACGCAAGTCTCGGGAGCACGCCTCGGGATGGCAAGCCCCCGTGGACTATAAACGAGTGAGCTTGCGACCTCAGTGGATGCTCGCACTGCTCGCGCTCGCCGCGAGCGTCGTGCTTGCGCCGCGTGCGGCGCGGGCTCTGGGCGACGGCAAAGAGCCGATCCGTATCGAGTATCGCGCCGAGGCAGGTTGTCCCACCGCCGGGGAGTTCAACGCGCAGGTATTCCGCCGCACCTCGAGCGCGCGTCTCGCTGCGGAGGGCGACATCGCACGCACGTTCATCGTCGGTATCGAGCGGCGTGGCAACACGCTCACGGGAAGCCTCGTCATCCGACAGGCCGACGGTACGAGCGAGTCGCGCGAGGTTCGCGGTCCCGATTGCAGCGAGGTCGCGACCGTGCTGGCGCTCGCGACGGCGCTGGCCATCGATCCCAAGGCCTCGCTTGCGGCCGAGCCCCTGCTGGAGCTCGAGGCGAAGTCCGAGCCGCCGCCTCCGCTCGAGCCGCCACCGTCGAAGGCGGGCACGCTCGGCGAGTCGACCGCACCGCCGGCCGACGAGGAGGGGGGCACTCCGGCGCCGTGGCTGTTCGCGGTCGGCCCGGCGGTGGAAGCGGCCGTTGCGCCGCGCGTCGCATTCGGTGGCGCCGTTGGCGTCGCGTTTCGCCCGTCCGCGCCGGGTGCGATCTCGGCGGCGGGAATCGAGCTCGTCTACCTCGCGACCGGGACTCACCACGTCGGCACCGCTTCGTCGACGTTCGACTTCATCTATGCGCGCCCGTCCCTCTGCTCCGTCGCGCTGCGCTGGCAAGCCGAGTCCGGCATTGCGCCGTGCGTCGCGAGCGAGCTCGGCGCGGTGACCGGCTCGGGCAGCAACGTGCCGTACGGTTCGACGCGAACGCGCGTCTGGGCCACGGTCGACGTGGGCCTACGGCTGTTTCAGACCCTCGGCGCTCGGTGGTTCGTCGAGGCTGAAGGCAGCGTCGTCCTGCCGATCACGCGCTATCGCTACGTCTTTCTCGATCCGAGCACACCGGTGTACTCCGTTCCGAGCGCCGCCTCGGCCGCGTGGCTCCGCGTGGGCGCGCGGCTCTGGTAGCTCACAACCCCGAGCTGAGGCCGATCTCGTGGCGCACGCCTTCCGGCAGCTCCGTGAAGCGGGAGGACGGACAGCGCAGCGGTGACTGGAAGCGATTACTCCCGACGGGCCAAAGCTGACCCTCGTTCCCCGACGGCGTGCCGAAAATCGCCGAGGCCGGCTCCGGCTGGTCACAGGTCGTGACAGACGGCGGCTTGTCGTCGATGCGCGTCGTGATCGTCGTGCTGAGGCGTGAGAACTGCCCCCAATCCGGCGGCACGGCCATGCGACCGACCTTCGTGAGCACGAGGCTCGACCGGTCCTCGATCCACGCCCCGTACCAAACGTTGCCGTTCGGATCGGTGCCGTCCTTCTCGATCCGCAGGCGGTACGCGGTGCACGCGCTCCACTCGTACTTCGCGTGGATGGTGGTCCACTCCGTGCCGCGGCCCGAGACCACGAGCACGCGCGCGTTCGGGTACGGGACGTCGCCGAGCTCCGCCGGGAGCGTGGAGCCGCCGATCCAGAACACGGCCATCTTCGTGAAATCGACTTTCGGCGTCGGATCATCCGTCGTCGGGGGAAGCTGAAATCCGCCGTGCGCTTGGAGCCCGAAGAAGCCCGTGAGGCCGTTCACGAACGAGAACTGATGCGCCCAATAGTAGCCATCGTGCGGCGGATCGCTTTCGGGCAGGAGGTCCCACTCGAGCGAGTCCGTGGGCGCCGGCCAGGACCAGTCCGTATAGAGATTGGTCGTGCCGATGTTGCTTTGCCCCATCGTCGTGAGGGGGCCGGCCGCGTTCACGGGTCCCGGCACGCCGACCTCACCACAGGTCGGATCGGCGCGCATCGTCCCGCCGGAAGTTCCACCGGCTCCGCCTGCGCCCGGCGCCGTGCCGCCCTGGCCGTTCGTCGGACGCTCGCCCCACGAGCCGAGCGGAAACTCGTCTTGGCAGCCTGCGAGCGCTGACGCCACGAAGAGCCAGCTCCCGAGCGCCGCGAGCGTGCGCATACCCCTGCGCTCCTAGCACGCGTCAGCGCGTGGCGCCGTCGCCGATGACGGAGCGCACTCTCTGTGCGTAGGGACCGTTGGGGTGGTTCTGCAAAAAGTCGTGTCCGATGCGCGACGCCGTTTCGCGATCACCCCGCGCGGCGAGCGCTTCGATCCTGAGGACGGTCGCTTCGCTCCCGAGCTGACGCTTCGGGAACCGGCGCGTGTACTCGTCGAGAAGCCGAAGTGCCTGCGTGTAGTCGTGCGCGAGGAACGCACGCCGCGCCTGCTCGATCGCTCCGAGCTCCTGCCGGAGCGACGCTTCGTTGCTCGGGAGGGCGGCGCGCGGTGCGACGGCCAGGGCCTTGGCTGGTTCGGCTGGGGCGGCCTCGGCTGCGGCCGCCGGCTCCACGGCCGGAGCTGCAACCGGTGGGGGCGAGGTCCGAACCGGGGGTCGGGCCGCGACGACGGTCGGCGCCGCTTCGGGGGCAGGTGTGTCCGGGTGCAGAGCCCGCACACCCGCCCAGATGGTCAGTGCCGAGGCCACGCCGAGGGTCGCCTTCGCGAACCACCCCTTCGCCGCGGCGCGCACTCCGGTAGCGACCGTGCTCGCCGTGAGGAGCCCGCCGATGCCGATTCCCGCGAGAATTTGCCTGCGACTGTGCGGAGGCATCGCGTCGGATCGCCCGGCCCGAAGCAGCGAGGCTTCGAACTCGTCGGCGCCGCGGTCGAGGAGGCGGGTCGGGTCACTCATGGTCTGCTTTGGGCTTCTTGGTTCTAATGCCCAGTCCGGCCTGTTTTGTACTTCTAACGCCGGCGGCCACCAATTGTGCCTGCTCGTGAAAGACCTCCCGGGCCCGCCGGAGCCGGGTCGCGACCGTCCCCCGCGGCAAAATCAGCAGGCTGGCGGTCTGGTCGATCGAGAGCTCCTCGAGCTCGAAGAGGACGAAGACGGCGCGCAGCTCTTCCGGCATCGTGTCGAGCACGCGATCGAGCAGCGCGCGCGCCTCGAGGCGCTCGGTGAGCTCCTCCGGATTCAGCGTCGCCTCGAGCGGGTTCACGCTCAGGCGCTGCTCTGCCGCTTCGCGCCGGTGGTAAGAGCGCCGCACGTGTGACGCGACACGCGTCGCGACGCCGACGAGGAAGCTCCGCTCACTGCCCGCTTGGATCTTCGAGAGCTTGTCGTTCGCGATCAAGAACACTTGTTGAGTCGCATCGTCGACGTCGGCGGCGGGCACGCCGAAGCGGCGCAGCGAGCGCCACACGAAATCCAAGTGATCGGCGACGAGCTTGCGCAACGCGGGCGGCGCAGTCGCCGGGACGAGGATCGTCTCCGGGAGCGACTCCTCGGACGGTAGCTCCTCGTCGCTCCGGGTCTCCGCCTCCGAAGGGTCTGCGGCGCTGGAGGTGACGGTCATGCGAGCGGACGAAATCCTCGAACCCTCAGTCTACGGCCGTCGCCCCGCGCATGCCATAACGCTGAGTGGCGCGCAGCGTGATGTTTTGCGAAGTCGTGCGCTTTTGGAAAAATCCGACGGCGCCGCATGGGACGCACGCTGGCGCTACTGCTTTTGGAAGACGCGGATGTAGTCGACCTCGTAGCGCACGGGGAATGTGGTGCCGCTGAGGCTACCCCCGTTGTTACCGCCGAGCGCCAGGTTCACGAGCATGTAGGCCTTCTGTTTGAAGGGGCTCTTTCCGTCGGCGTTCAGCATGCTGGAAAGCTCGGTCGTGTTCATGACCTGGTCGTCCAGGTAGAGGTCGATGGTCTGGTCGTCCCAGTCCATGCGCCAGACGTGAAAGTCGTTCGACCACCCGGTACCGAGCGAGCTCAGGGGTGTCGGCTGTGAATCCCACTTCGCTTGCCATTGTGTGCTCGTGCCGCAGGCGACGTTCGCGAGCACGTTGCCGGCGTAATACTCCATGATGTCGACTTCGCCGTTCGACGGCCACTCGCCGCTCACGCCGAGCGTCCACCACGCCGGCCACATGCCGCCCGACGTGGGAATGCGCGCCCGCATCTCGAAGCGTCCGTACTGAAAGCTCTGCAGGCCGCTCGTGTTCAGGCTCGACGACGTGTACTCGGCGTACTGCCGGCTCGTCTTCCAATCACCGCTGCCGGTGTAGTTCGGGTTCTCGACGCGCTCTTTGCGCCCTTCGATGACGAGCAGGCCGCCGGTCACGCTCGCGTTGTCCTCCTGATACCACTGGTCCTCTTCGTTCCTGACGAAGCCGTGCTCGAACTTCCAATTTTTGGGATCCGGCGCGCCGTCTTGGTCGAACTCGTCGTGCCACACGAGCGTGTAGCCGGCGGGAACGTCGATCGTTCCGCCCGAGCCAGCCGTCCCGCTCGCTCCGCCGGCGGCGTTTCCGCCGAGGCCCGCTCCACCCGCCGCGCGTCCCGCTTCGCCCGCCGCGCCGCCACCGCGCCCACCGCGCCCCCCGGTTGCCCTGCCGCCGCTCGGTGCTCCGCCTCCGCTCGCACCGCCTCCGCTCGCACCGCCTCCGCCGGCCCCCGCTGACTGCGCGTCGCCGCCGCTCCCGCCGCCCGCTCCACCCGCGAGCGAACCGCCCATTCCACTCATGCCCGTGCCGCCGCTTCCACTTCCGCCGCCCGCGCCCGGCGCCGCGCCCATTCCCGCCACACCCGCGTTCGCCGCCTGACCCGCGACGCCGGTGCCCGCCGCGCCCGCCGCCTTTTCATGCACACCGCCACCGTCGCCGCCACAGCCGAAGGCAGCAGCCGCGAACGCACAAAAAAACGCAGCACGTCGCGCGAGAGCGAGCATCGGAGAATCGAAGCTTACCACGCCTTGCGCACCGTTCGATTCGACCCCATACGTCCCGGCATGGCCCAAGCAATCGTGACGGGTGCGAACAAGGGAATTGGTCTCGCTCTGGTGGAGCTTTTGCGACAGCGCGAGATCAACGTGCTCGCTACCTGCAGAAAAAGTTCACCTGAGCTCGAGCGCACCGGCGCCGAGATCGTGAGCGGCGTCGAAGTCACGGAGGACTCCGCGCTCGAGAAGCTCGTCGCAGCGGTCGGCGCGCGCTCGATCGATCTGCTCATCAACAACGCGGGCATCATGGTGTGGCCGGAGTCGCTCGACGCGCTGGATGCCGCGGCGATTCGCAAGCAGTTCGAAGTGAACGCACTCGCGCCACTGCTCATCACGCGTGCGCTCCGCGGTCGCCTGGTACGCGGTGCGAAGGTGGGGCTCATCACGAGCCGCATGGGCTCGATCGACGACAACGGGTCGGGTGG
>Ga0070682_100000840_pt1 | contig 17928 bp, 11 predicted proteins | sample KBSC63LmetaG_FD_64668 | JGI IMG/M metagenome (GOLD analysis project Ga0070682, IMG submission 64668) | Corn rhizosphere microbial communities from Kellogg Biological Station, Michigan, USA - KBS C6-3L metaG | ecosystem: Host-associated > Plants > Roots > Rhizosphere | place: USA: Michigan... | reverse complement strand
CGTCGACCGTCTTCTCCCATTCCGGATCGCCTTCCAGCGCCTTCAACGCCGAACCCTTGATCACCGGAATGTCGTCGCCCGGAAACTCATACGCGCTCAGCAACTCTCTCACTTCCAACTCAACCAGTTCCAGCAACTCGGCATCGTCTACCGCGTCGGCCTTGTTCATGAACACGACCATCGCCGGCACTCCCACCTGACGAGCGAGCAGAATGTGCTCACGCGTCTGCGGCATCGGACCGTCCGTCGCCGCCACCACCAAAATCGCGCCGTCCATTTGCGCCGCGCCCGTGATCATGTTCTTCACATAGTCGGCGTGCCCCGGACAGTCAACGTGCGCGTAGTGACGGTTCGCCGTCTCATACTCCACGTGCGCCGTCGCGATCGTGATTCCTCGTGCTTTTTCCTCAGGCGCCTTGTCAATCTGATCAAACGCCACAAAGTGGTTCTTCGGATTGTGCTTCGACAGCACCTTTGTGATCGCTGCCGTCAAGGTCGTCTTGCCGTGATCCACGTGCCCAATCGTCCCGATGTTCACGTGCGGCTTGCTGCGGTCGAATTTTTCCTTTGACATTCTCTTATCCTCACTCGTATCGCGGGCAATGCTCGCGTTTAGACAGAACCATTTCCTCTCACTCTGGCGATAACTTCTTCGGCAATGTTCTTGGGCGCCTGATCGTACCGCTCAAAATGCATTGTTGAAGTTGCGCGTCCCTGAGTGGCTGAACGCAGGTCAGTGGTGTAACCAAACATTTCCGAGAGGGGCACGAATGAAGTAATCACCTGCGCGCCGCCTGGTCGCGGTTCGGTTTTCTCAATCTGTCCGCGCCGGCGCATAAGGTCGCCGTTCACCGCGCCCATGTACTCGTCAGGAGTAACGACTTCAATCCGCATGATCGGTTCGAGCAACACAGGTTTCGCTTTTCGAACCGCGTCCTGGAACGCCAGCGAGCCCGCAATGTGGAACGAACGCTCGTCAGAATCGACTTCGTGATAGTTACCGAAAACCAGACGCACCTTGATATCGACCAGTTCATAGCCGGCCAGGAAACCACGCTCCATTGCGTCGCGGATTCCGCTTTCAACCGGCTTGATGTATTCCTTGGGAATCGCACCCCCAGTGATCTTGTTCTCGAAGACGAAGCCTTCACCGGGTGCCGGCTCGACCTCGATCTCGACGTGGCCAAACTGACCACGACCGCCTGTCTGTTTCTTGTAAATCTCTTTACCGGGCGCCGGCTGAGTAATCGTTTCGCGATAGGCAACCTGCGGTTTGCCGACGTTCGCTTCCACGCCAAACTCGCGCTTCATACGATCGACAATAATTTCCAGGTGCAGCTCGCCCATGCCGGCGATGATCGTCTGACCAGTTTCCTGATCGGTGGAAACGTTGAACGACGGATCTTCCTGCGCCAGCCGATTCAAAGCGACGCCGAGCTTGTCCTGATCCTGACGCGTCTTGGGTTCCACAGCCACGCGAATAACAGGGGCTGGAAATTCCATGCGCTCAAGAATGATTGGTTTGTTGTCGTCGCAAACCGTGTCGCCGGTAGTCACCTGCTTCATACCGCCGATGGCGATGATCTCGCCCGCGCTTGCCTCTTCGATATCTTCACGCTTGTTCGCGTGCATACGCATCAGACGGCCAACGCGCTCTTTCGTTTCCTTGGTCGGATTGTAGGCGTATGAACCGGCTTTAATCGTGCCACTGTAAATACGCACAAACGACAGCTGGCCAAGGTGTTTGTCGGCCATGATCTTGAAGACCAGGCCGGAAAACGGCGCCGAAGCTTCGGCAGCACGCGTTTCGGTTTCGTTATTCTTCGGGTTGATACCTTCAACGGGCGGAACGTCGAGCGGCGACGGCAGATAATCGACGACTGCGTCAAGCAACGTCTGCACGCCTTTGTTCTTGAATGCGGAACCGGTGACTACGGGAACAAGCTTCAACTCGAGCGTGCCCTGTCTCAGGGCTTTGCGAATTTCAGCCTCACTAATCTCTTCGCCTTCGATGTACTTGTGCATCAAGCCATCGTCAACACTCGCGACAGCTTCGATCAATTTCTCGCGACCCGCAGCAGCGGCCTCTTGCAGGTCGGCCGGTATCTCAGTCGTTTCGTATTCCGATCCTTTGCTCTCGTCGTTCCAAACCAAGGCCTTCATGCCGATGAGATCGACAACGCCTTTTAGTTCACTTTCGAGACCGATGGGAATTTGAATAGCGACGGGGTTAGCACCGAGGCGGGTGATAATCGATTCAAACGAACGATCAAACGAGGCGCCGGCTCGATCGAGCTTGTTTATAAAGCAAATCCTTGGGACGCCGTACTTGTCGGCCTGACGCCAGACTGTTTCCGACTGCGGTTCAACTCCGGCAACGCCATCAAACACTGCAACCGCGCCGTCAAGGACGCGCAGTGAACGTTCGACCTCCATCGTGAAATCGACGTGTCCGGGGGTGTCGATAATATTGATGCGATGATCGATGTTATTGCGTTCCCAGAAACAGGTGGTGGCGGCGCTGGTAATCGTGATACCGCGTTCCTGCTCCTGCTCCATCCAGTCCATCGTCGCCGTGCCCTCATGCACTTCACCGATTTTGTGCGTGATGCCGGTGTAATACAGGATGCGCTCGGTAGTCGTGGTCTTACCGGCATCGATGTGCGCCATGATGCCGATATTCCGAGTTAAATTTAAGTCTTGTTTCGCCATTAACGTTTGGGCTTGGGCCTTTAGTCTTAGGTCTTCGCAAAGACCAAAGCTCAAAGATCAAAGTCCGTTTTCCTAGAATTTGTAATGCGCAAACGCCTTGTTCGCGTCCGCCATGCGATGCGTATCTTCCTTCTTCTTAACTGAGTTGCCGCGATTGTTTGCCGCGTCGAGAATCTCGCCTGCCAGCCGGTCAGTCATCGTCTTCTCGCCACGTCCACGCGCATAGGAAACGATCCAGCGGATAGCTAGGGCGCCACGGCGTTCCTGGTGCACTTCGATAGGTACCTGATAGGTGGAACCGCCAACGCGTCGCGATTTAACTTCGACCGTCGGTCGCACATTTTCAATCGCGCTCTTGAAGACCTTCAGGGGTTCTTGTCCAGTCTTCTCGCCGATCTGTTTCATCGCGCTGTAAAAAATGCTTTCAGCCGACGACTTCTTGCCGCCCCACATGATGCCGTTGATAAACTTCGTCACCAGTGGGTTGTTGTAAACCGGATCGGGAAGTACTTCGCGTCTTTCTGCAACTCTTCGTCTTGGCATAATTCCTCGATTTGGGATTGCGGATTGCGGATTGCGGATTCAGATCCGAAATCCCTAGTCCGAAATCAGCATTTTATTTGCCCGCTGCCTTTGGCCGCTTCGCGCCATACTTCGAGCGTCCCTGTTTGCGATCCGATACGCCGACCGAATCGAGCGTGCCGCGAATCACGTGATAACGGACGCCCGGCAAATCCTTAACGCGGCCGCCGCGAATCAACACGATTGAGTGCTCTTGTAAATTGTGTCCCACGCCGGGAATGTAGGTGGTGACTTCAATCCCGTTCGTCAAACGCACGCGCGCTACTTTCCGCAGTGCCGAATTCGGCTTCTTGGGAGTTTGGGTGTAGACGCGAGTGCAAACGCCACGTTTTTGGGGCGAACTCTGAAGCGCCGGACTAGCGGTCTTATACTTGACTGCCTGGCGGCCTTTGCGAACAAGTTGATTAATCGTCGGCACTGATATTTCCTCTTTTTGGCGCGGCCTTGTTTTCAGCGCGCAAAAGGGCGTTACCTGCCTCTTTCCGGAATTCCGAGTGATCGGGTCCGGCAGTCAGCGCAAGCGAGCTGCCCTGTTAATATTGCTGTCTAGGGATGTTCTGCTGGCCAATTCAGGCAGGCGTGGATTATGGCTTCCCTTGAGCCGACTTTTCTGTGGCGTCGCATTTTGGACGGGAATTCCGATTCATCGGAATTTCGCGCGTGTTTGCCGGGGATGCTGGTGAATCACCAGCGCGACAGACAACTTACGCCACAATATTTGTCAAACCGGCTAAACAAACTAATAACCGGCGCAACGCCTCCACACCGACAGAACCAACTGAGCGTTGCTTTGTCTACTTCAGACTGTAGGTCCGAAACGGGAGATATTAAGGGGCGAGCAATGAACTGTCAAGCCGGGGTAGTTGTCCTGATGCTGCGTTGCGACGACCGGGCAGTAGCCCGACCGTCAGGGAGGGCTTTTTCTACACGTTCAAGCCCTCCCTGACGGTTGGGCTACTGCCTCGTCTTGGTGACCGAACTCGAGAAGCAGTTAGAACGCTGCTTTCGCCAAATGCCAAATTCCCCACCCAATTCCGACCACTGCTAACAAAACTACAACTGCGATCGCCAATACGACGAGCTTAAACTTCGTGTAGCGGTGCTTGTCGGGCGGCGCCAGGGAGCTTTGCGGGAAATATGGTGGCGGCGTATATGTTGCCATTAATTACTCCTAATTACTTGTATAACAGCCCTACCGAAAATCTAAACGAACTCAACTTACGGCTTTCGGTTCGCATTGGATTTTGAAGAACCGGATGAACTATTAGCCTGGCCCGAATTGCCGTTCGCATTCTTGTTTTCTTCCTTCTGCTGCTTCTTCAACAGGTCTTCCTGATGCTTCTTGCCGGCTCTGATTCGCTGCACGCCTTCCTTCGCTTCTTCCAGTCCATCTTCGGCGCGATAATTCTCCGGATCAATCTCCAAAGATTTGCTGAACGCGGAAACGGCCTCATCGTATTGCGCGAGTTTTGTCAGCGCCGTGCCGAGGTCGTAAAACATGTCGGCATCGTCATCCTTCAAACGCGTCGCTTGCCGGTATTCCCTGACCGCTTCGGAATAGAGATGCAAGCCGGCGTAGGCCTGGCCCATGTTGTAGTGTGCCTCTGCATCCTTGCTGTTCTCGTCCAGAAACTTCTTGTACTTCTCAATCGCTTTCTTGTAAGCGGCCTCGGCTTCCTGTTCTTTGCCGACCGCGTCAAGCGCCAGTCCTAGTCGGAAGTGGGCCTCAGCTAACTCCGGATCCAGCTTCAACGCCTGCGCAAACGTCTCGACGGCCTTTTCGTCCTGATCGGTACGATACAGCTCCTTGCCTTCCTCAACTAGCGCGCGCGCCTGGGTCTGATTTTGCTCAGTCGGTTGCCCGCCATCCACTGTCGCGCCAGTATTCGCCTCGCCGGATTTTTTGCGCGAACAGCCTGCTTGACCGATGCCGAACAAAAGGATGACGATTAGAGGAATTATTAAGCGGGGCTTCATTCAGATACCGATTTCGGCGACAAATGCCTGATTCAAGCGACCATTGATCTAACTGAATTCGCGAGGTGAGTCAAACGACGTTTAGCACCTTAACCGTAAATAGCGGCGCAGGTCCGATGCCATGCTACGCGCGCACTTTTGTTCACAGTTTTGGAAATGAACCCTCATTCCCCCTATTTCCCAATCAACTGCTACTTCTAGATTGAGACCCGTCGGCCGTCAGACTGTGGACTGCGCGGACTCGCAAGAACGTAACAACTAAAAAGGAGTTGGAAATGTTGAGAAACGAGCGCCGCCCTTATCGATTGTTCCTACCGTTTGTCCTGGTAGGCCTATTCGCATTTGCCACTGTCGCCTCCGCGCAGAAAGTTCGCGTTGAGACGCGCAGCTACACACCGCCGAATCTCAGCGTGTCTGCTGATCCACGCGTTATCACGGTCTGTGAAGGCGCGCCCGCCGTGGTTCATTTGAACGCGCGTGCGACTTCCGATTATCCAATCAGCTATCGCTGGTCCTCTAACGGCGGCCGCATCGAAGGTGACGGCCGGGATGTTGTCTGGGACCTTTCCGGCCTGCGCCCCGGCTATTACAAAGCATCTGTGGATATCGATACGGGCAGCGGCGACGAACTATGCCAGGCTTTTGCTTCGACGGCCGTGTTGGTAAACCGCTGTGCGCCCCCGCCGCCAGTTTGTCCGAGCGTGGCTATCGAATGTCCTGACAGGGTCGCACTCGGCGAACCACTAACCTTTAGATCAACGGTGACCGGCGGTACTCCGGGTGTGCAACAAATCTATAACTGGACCGTTTCAGCCGGCACGATCATCGATGGCCAGGGAACCGACACGATTCACGTCGATACCACCGGTCTTGCCGGACAATCAGTAACCGCAACGCTTTCCATGGGCGGATACAACCTCGACTGCAGCGCCAGCTGCACGGTGCAATTCCCGGTGCCTGTCGAGTGTAGAAAGTTCGACGAATTTCCGGCGATCGCTTACAACGACGAAAAAGCACGGTTAGATAACTACACGATAGAAATGCAAAACGACCCGACGGCCACGGCTTACGTAATCGTCTACCCGGGTCAGCGCGGACGCGCCAACGAGGTGCAACGTCACACGAAGCGAATAGTCGACTACCTCGTAAATTCGCGAGGTGTCAGCCCGCAGCGCATTGTGACGCTGGTCGGTCCTGCCAGACCCGACTTGATAGTAGAACTCTGGCTCTGCCCGCAAGGCGCGAAGGCTCCAGCATTGGCGCCGTAACAAACGAAACAACAACCCATACGAAGCCGGCGGTAGCGAAAGCTGCCGCCGGTTTTTTGTTATACTTTCGCACCCCTTTTCAGCCCCCTGAATGCAAACGGCTCCGAACTTCTCAACTGAATGAAAAACTTGTTCGATGTGATCATCGTCGGTGGTGGGCCGGCCGGGCTAAGCGCTGCCCAGGTTCTGGGACGATGCCGGCGCAACGTTTTAGTTTGTGACGCGGGCCGTCCACGCAATGCGGCGTCACATGCGATGCACGGATATCTGACGCGCGACGGCGTTGACCCGGCGGAGTTTCTGCGAATTGCGCGTGAAGAGTTACGGCGCTATGAAACGGTTGAGTTGCGTCGCGCGGAAGTGATTGATGCGGCGCGCGTGGCTGATCGCTTCGAAGTAACGTTGAGCGACGGCGCGCGCTTAAGTTCGCGCAAGCTTTTGTTGGCCACCGGGGTGAAAGACGAACTGCCAGGTATCGAAGGCCTTCAACAATTTTACGGAACGAGCGTTTTTCATTGCCCCTACTGCGACGGCTGGGAAAATCGCGATGGCCCGCTCGCAATCTATGGGCGCGGTGAAAATGGCGTCGGGCTTGCGCTTGAACTGTTGTTGTGGAGTCGGAACCTGGTGCTTTGCACTGACGGTTCCGCTGATCTCACTGAGGACGACCGCGCGCGCCTTAAGAGGCACAATATTTTGTTGAATGAAACGAGGATCGTCCGGCTTGATGGAACTGCCGGCGCTTTAGAACGCGTGGTATTTGAGGGCGGCGAATCGGCAGCGGTGACCGCGATGTTTTTTAGTACCGGCCAGGATCAGGCGTCTGCCTTGCCGCAAAAGCTGGGCTGCAAGCTGACAGAGCAAGGCTGTGTGCAAACGTATGACTATGAACGATCGGACGTACCAGGCTTATATGTGGCCGGAGACGCATCGCGATTTGTTCAGTTTGTGATTGTGGCAGCGTCGGAAGGCGCGCAGGCCGCGGTTGCAATCAACAAGGAATTGATGCAGGAAGACCTCGAGTAGGACGGCAGTGAGGTCAGTACCACCGCGTGGTAGCGGGTGGGTCTGCTTGATTGCCCATTGCCGATTGTCGATTGGACGTTTGGCGATAGGATAATCGGCGATCGCAAAGCGACAATCGGCAATCAAGAGACCCACCCGCTACCGCGTGGTGGTACTGACCTCGCCCGGAAACCCGAAACTTTTATTCCGCTTCTTCGCGAACGACCTCGGTAGGTTTCTTATCTTCCCGCAACCCTTGAAACGACGGATGTCGAATAATGCCGTCCGCAGTCCATTCCGTGAACTCAACTTCGCCAACCAGCGCCGGCCGGGCCCAGTGAGTTTGTCTCAATCCGGGATCCTTTGGCTTTTCCGCAAACGGCATAGCTGGTTGCGCGATCCGATCAAGCTTCTTTTGCAATTCGAGACGCTGCTTGATACTAAAACCGGTACCGACTCTGCCGCAGTAAACCAACTTCCCTTTTTCATAGACTCCAAGCACGAGCGAGCCGAACCCGGGAAAATCTTTTTTCGACGGCGTGTAGCCGGCGATGACAAATTCCTGCCGCTTGATGCACTTCGTTTTCACCCAGGTTTTCGTGCGTGTCGATTCGTACGGCGCGGCGGCAAGCTTCGAGACAATTCCTTCGATGCCGTATTCACAAGCCTGCTTGAAAAACTGCGCGCCGTTGCCGGTTACATGATCGCTATAACGAAGCGCACCGGTGTCAGTTTTCAGCTTGCCCGCGCCAAACAGTCCCTCCAACAGTGTCTTGCGTTCGATCAACGGAACGCGCGCGAGGCTGTAGCCATCGAGGTAAATCAAATCGAAAATTTGATAGACGAACGCGGGAGCTTTTCCCGATCCGCCTCGTCCCATCGATTGCTGGAGCGACTGAAAACTGCTGCGTCCGGCTTTGTCGACTATGACAACCTCGCCGTCAAGTATGGCCGTGTCCACCGGGAAATTCTTTAAGGCCTGGGACAGATTAGGAAACTTTTCAGTCCAGTCTTTTCCGTTGCGACTCCAGAAGCGGGCCTTCCCGCGATTCAAGTGGCAGACCATGCGGTAGCCGTCAAACTTCAATTCGTGTAGCCAATCATCGCCGCCCGGAGCGGAACGCACGAGGGTCGCTAGTTGCGGCGGCACAAACTCCGGCATCGTCGCTTTGCGCGCGCCGGCAAGATTCTTGAGCTGGTTTTTGGCTGGCCTCAAAACGTTCCCTTGAGCGCGCAGGGTAGCGGAATACTCGACGTTTCGCTACCCTGCAAAAACTGCGGAAATACAGGGACTGCGGAACACTGGGACCGCGGGCGTCCCGCCCGCAACGCACCGCAGGTGCGAACGTTTTTCGCGCTTCGCGCTCATTGCGGGCGGGACGCCCGCGGTCCCAGTATCAGCGGTCCGCATCGAACCAATTGATCCGTATGCCTCAGTCGAAAGACAATTCAGAAATCGCGGCCGCCTACAACGACTGGGCGGAGACCTACGATTCAAACCTCAACCCGACGCGCGATCTCGCCGCAACGGTGCTCCGGAACACCGGGCTGCCGATCTCAGGCCGGCGGGTCATCGAAGTCGGTTGTGGAACCGGACGCAACACCGCCTGGCTTGCTCAACAGGCAGGGTCGATCATCGCTTGCGATTTCTCCGACGAGATGCTCGCTCGAGCTCGCGCTCATGTTTCTAGCGCGAACGTCCAATTTATTCAACGCGACATTCGTAACCCCTGGTCCTTGCCCGGGGCATCGGCAGATGTGGTAATCGCGATGTTAATTCTCGAGCATGTCGAAAATCTGGCGGCGTTCTTTGCTGAGGCTGCGCGCGTTCTAAACAGCGCGGGCGAGTTATTCATTTGCGAGCTGCATCCGATGCGCCAACTCACGGGCGGGCAGGCGCAGTTCGATAATCCACGCACGGGCGAGCGCAGACTCGTCACCGCATTCCTCCACGATGTTTCAGAGTACGTGAACTCGGCGCTGGCGGCTGGATTCCAACTTAAACATCTCGGCGAATGGCGCGACGATGATGACGAGCGCGCGAGCATGCCTCGCTTACTATCGTTAAGATTTCGCAAATAGTGTTTGGAGTACGGGTCTCGTTTGGAGTACCGCCTTCAGGCGGGTTTTTTGTGTTCGTTCCTTAAACGTGCTGCTTTTTAAAAGCCCGCCTAAAGGCGGTACTCCAAACCGTGGACCCATTTCGTCTTCTTCTACGCGTTAGCAAATGGAACCAGCTTGAAAGTAACTCGTCACCCGTTCAAGCTATTACGAAACGGCGCGCTAAAATCTACCAGGAGGATCACATCTTGAAGTTCAAATCACAGCTATCAACAATTCTATCTGTGCTTTTTTTGATCGCGGCAACTCTGCCGGCACAAGCTCAGGACAAGGGCGAAAAGGTCAAAAAGGTTTACACCGGACCGGCGGTGCTCTGGCACGAGCCACGGGATATCGAGTCGCGCAATTTGCTTGTCGGCGCCGGCGGCGAAGAGATGAAACCGAATCTTAGTCGCGTGACCTTTGTTTCGGTAAAGGAAGGCGGCTGGTCAACAAAGTATGTGGTGCGTGATGCGAACGGCAACGAATGGGTGGCGAAACTCAGCAAGGAAGCCCAGCCTGAGACTGCCGCTAACCGGCTCGTTTGGGCTGCCGGATATGAAACCGAGATTGTTCATCTCGTTCCGGAATTGGAAATTATCGGCAAAGGTAAGTTCAAGAACGTCAAACTCGAGGCGCGACCGAAACACATTAAGCGGGACGGCGAGTGGCCCTGGCTCGGCAGCCCGTTTGAAGGCAAACCAGAATTCCAGGGTCTGAAGATCATGATGTTGTTGCTGAATAACTGGGACATGAAAGACGACAATAATGCGACCCTCGTGACGAAGGGCGACACCAATTCTGAGCGCCGCCACATCATCAGCGACCTCGGCGCCACGTTTGGCAAGACGGGGGGCATTATTTCGCGCAGCCGCAATAAACCTTCAGATTATGTGAAGTCGGACTTTGTAAAAGGTGTGAAAGGAAACCTGGTCGATTTTCATTACAGTGGTAAGAACGGCAAGATATTTGAAGGGATCACCGTTGAGCACGCAAAATGGCTCGGGAGTTTGCTGGCTCGTTTGAGCGACGAGCAGATCAAGGACGCCTTTCGCGCAGCCAACTACTCGCCGGAAGAAGTTGATATGCTTGCTGCGGCGGTGCGCGCGCGCATCAACACACTCAACAACCTTTCGACTGGCGGCAGCGGTCGCTAAGAAAAAGTAGCTCATAAAAAAGTAGGACAGGCATGCCTGCCTGTCCTTTTCTGTCCCGCGTTTCGAAACGAGCAGGCAGGATGCCTGCGCTCCCGGCCTCAGTCCTTTTCATTTCGAAAGCAGTTGAAGCTTTTGATCAACTCGGACAGGCAGGAATGCCTGTCCTACATAGCTGTGCCTACTCCACGACGTCTTCGGGCTCGCCGTCAGCGGGCGCCGTAACGAGCGGCTCGCGTGTTGGCGGAATCACAATATCGTGGCCGCCAACGATGTCAGGAAAATCATCAAGGTCGCGTTCGCGGGCTGCCTGATCGATCGTCTCATCGCGGGCGATATCCACGTTGCGGTAATACTCCATACCGGTACCGGCAGGAATCAACCGTCCCATGATCACGTTTTCTTTCAAGCCGCGCAGGTAGTCGATGCGTCCGGAGATGGCCGCCTCGGTTAGCACGCGCGTCGTTTCCTGGAACGATGCCGCGGAGATAAAGGAATCAGTCGAGAGCGACGCCTTGGTGATACCGAGCAATAGCGGTTCAGCCTGCGAAACCTCGCCGCCGTCGGTGTTTACGCGTTCGTTTTCGTCAGTGAACCGGAATCGATCCACCTGCTCTTCCAAAAGAAAGTCAGTGTCGCCAACTTCCTTAATCTTCACCCAGCGGAGCATCTGACGAACGATAACTTCAATGTGCTTGTCGTTGATGTTGACGCCCTGCAAGCGGTAAACCTCCTGAATTTCGTTTACCAGATACTCCTGCAGACGCTGCATACCAAGGACGCGCAAAATGTCGTGCGGATTCAGCGGTCCGTCCATCAAGGCTTCGCCGGCGCGTACGCGATCGCCTTCCTGCACATTGATGTGTGTACCGCGCGGGATGTCGTACTCGCGCTCCTCACCGTCGTCGCCGGTAATAATCAGTTTACGTTTGCCCTTGGCAATCGGGCCGAGCGTAACGGTACCGTCGATTTCCGACATGACCGCGGTTTCCGCCGGCCGGCGAGCTTCGAACAACTCGACGACGCGCGGCAGACCGCCGGTGATGTCTTTGGTCTTGGTGGTTTCGCGTGGAATCTTGGCAATGATGTCGCCGGGCTCCACGTTGTCGCCATCCATCACCATCAGGTTCGCGCGCACCGGCATCTGGTAAGTCTTCAACAGCTTGTTGCTGGCGTTGCGAACTTCCAAACGCGGCTGTTTCTTTTCGTCGGGCGAGTCTTTAACGACCATGCGCGACTGACCGGTAACTTCGTCGACTTCTTCGTCGAAGGTAACGCCTTCTTTCAAGTCCTGGAATTTAACGTGGCCCGCGACTTCAGTAAGAATCGCGAAGGTGAACGGATCCCAGGTCGCCAGTAATTGATCCTGTGTAACGCGCGCGCCGTCTTCAACCAGGATGTGCGCGCCGTACACGATCTGATAACGCGCCGCTTCGCGACCGCGGTCGTCTATGATCGTCAACGAACCGTTGCGGTTCATGGCGATGCGCTCGCCCTTGCGGCTCTTCACCGTCTGCAGGTCAAGATACTTAATCGTGCCGTCCTGACGAGCTTCGTGTTTCGACGACTCTTCCAGACGCGCGGTACCACCGATGTGGAACGTGCGCATGGTGAGCTGCGTGCCGGGTTCGCCAATCGACTGCGCGGCAATAACGCCCACCGCTTCGCCGATTTCTACCGGGCGTCCGGTCGCGAGGTTGCGGCCGTAACACTTGATGCAGCAACCGCGACGCGATTCGCACGTCAAGACCGAACGGATACGAACGCGCTGCACACCGGAACGTTGAATCTCAGACGAAAGGTCTTCGTCAATTTCCTGATTCGCTTCGACGATGACACGACCTTCAACCGGGTCGATGACATCTTCAAGAGCGATACGACCGACGATGCGATCGCGCAATGATTCGATTTCCTCGCCGCCTTCGACAATTGCCGAAGCCGAGATACCGCGCAAGGTACCGCAGTCAGGTTCGCTGATAATCACATCCTGCGCCACGTCAACCAGACGTCGGGTCAGGTAACCCGAGTCAGCGGTCTTCAGGGCGGTGTCAGCCAAACCTTTACGCGCGCCGTGTGTCGAGATGAAGTACTGCAACACGTCGAGGCCTTCGCGGAAGTTTGCCTTGATGGGCGTTTCGATGATTTCGCCCGAGGGCTTGGCCATCAGTCCGCGCATACCCGCGAGCTGGCGAATCTGCTGTGCGCTGCCGCGAGCACCGGAATCGCTCATGACGAGGATTGGATTGAGTTCGCCGGAAGCTTTCTCCCGGTCGTCCATCGCCTTGAACATTTCTTTCGCGACCTTGTCGGTCACTTCAGACCAGATGGCGATGACTTTGTTGTAACGTTCACCCGAGGTGATCACACCATCGAGATACTGCTGTTCGACCGCAATCACGTCTGCTTCGGCTTTGTTAACCAAGGGCTTCTTGGCGTCGGGTGTGACCAGGTCGTCAATGCCGATCGAGATGCCGGCCTTGGTGGCGTAAAGGAAACCAAGGTTCTTCAAGTCGTCGAGCATCTTCACAGTCATCTCGTGGCCAAGACGAATGTGCGAATAGTTGACGAGGGACTGCAGACCCTTTTTCTTGAGCGTGCCGTTGAAGAACGGCAGGCCTGGGGGAATGGAGTCGTTGAAGATTACCCGACCGACCGTAGTATCGATAACCCGGCGCACGTCTTCCTGCACCGCGGCGCGCAGGATGTCCTGCGGATCGTGTTCCTGGGTCAGGTCGATCAGGTCGCCTTGAATGCGCAGCTTGATTGGCGTTTGGGTGGTAACTTCTTTGGCGTCGAGCGCAAGCAACACTTCTTCAAGCGAAGCGAACACGCGGCCCTCACCTTTCGCGCCCGGCTTATCGCGCGTCAGGTAATAAATTCCGAGCACGATGTCCTGCGAGGGCACCGCGATCGGCTGACCGCTGGCCGGGCTGAGAATGTTGTTGCTCGAAAGCATCAACACCGCCGCTTCAATCTGCGCTTCGGGTGAAAGCGGAATGTGAACCGCCATCTGGTCACCGTCGAAGTCGGCATTGAACGCAGTACACACGAGCGGGTGAATCTTGATCGCCTTGCCTTCAACCAGCACCGGCTCAAACGCCTGGATGCCCAGACGATGGAGCGTTGGCGCGCGGTTTAGCAGCACCGGATGCTCGCGAATAACTTCTTCGAGAATGTCCCAAACCACCGGCTCCTGGCGCTCAACCATTTCCCGCGCCTGTTTGATCGTCGCCGCGTGGCCCTGCTTTTCGAGTTGGTTATAAATGAACGGCTTGAACAGCTCGAGCGCCATCTTCTTCGGCAGGCCGCACTGGTGCAGCTTCAATTCCGGACCGACGACGATCACCGAACGTCCCGAGTAGTCGACGCGTTTGCCCAGCAGGTTTTGACGGAACCGGCCCTGCTTGCCTTTGAGCGTTCCGCTTAGAGACTTCAGCGGACGATTATTTACTCCGCGCAGCACGCGTCCGCGACGACCGTTGTCGAACAAGGCATCGACCGCTTCCTGAAGCATGCGCTTTTCGTTGCGCACGATAACTTCCGGAGCGCGCAACTCCATCAATTTCTTCAGACGGTTGTTGCGATTGATGACGCGACGATAAAGGTCGTTCAGATCAGAGGTCGCAAAGCGTCCGCCATCGAGTGGCACGAGCGGCCGCAACTCCGGTGGAATAACCGGGATCACGTCGAGGATCATCCACTCCGGACGATTCCCTGACTTAAGGAAACTGGTGGCGACCTTCAGGCGCTTCGAATACTTGAGCTTCTTCTGCTGCGACGTTTCTTCGCGCATGCGCTTGCGCAGTTCAACTGAAAGCTCTTCAACTTTCACCATCGCCAGCAATTCTTTGATTGCTTCGGCGCCCATCTTGGCTACAAACGCCGCCGGGAAATCGCGCACTAACTCGCGATAGCGTTCGTCGGAAAGCAGTTCGCGCTCTTTAATACCGGGAACGTCGCCGGGATCGATAACGATGTAGGACTCGAAATAGAGAACCTTTTCCAGCTCGCGCAGTGGAATATCCAGCAGGTGACCAATGCGCGACGGCAGTCCTTTAAAGAACCACACGTGCGAACACGGACTCGCGAGGTCGATGTGACCCAAACGCTCGCGACGCACTTTTGCCTGCGTCACTTCCACGCCGCATTTGTCGCAGATGACGCCGCGGTGCTTCATGCGCTTGTACTTGCCGCAGAGACATTCCCAATCAGCCACCGGTCCGAAGATGCGCGCGCAGAATAGTCCGTCGCGCTCAGGCTTGAAGGTGCGGTAGTTAATTGTCTCCGGCTTTGTCACCTCGCCATGTGACCATTGCCGGATTTTGTCCGGCGAAGCCAGCGAGATTCTGATTGCCTCAAAGTCGGGAGCTAATTGCGTCTTCTCTTGTTGAAATCGAAACACTTGGTTTTCTCCGTTGCGCTTACAACCAACACAATCGTTTTATGAGCTTTGATCTTGGTTCTTTGATCTTTGGCGTGTCACCGAGCTTGTGCGGCGCCATGACCAAGATCAAAGTACAAAGATCTAAGATCGTTTTACTCTGCAGCACTCGTAATCAGCGCCTCGCCGACACCTTCTTCAACGCCGTCGCCATTAACGCCCGGCACCTTCTTGTTGATCAGTTCCACGTCGAGGCAAAGCGACTGCAGCTCGCGCACCAGCACGTTGAACGATTCCGGCAGACCGGGATCGAAATCCGCTTCACCCTTGACGATCGCTTCGTAAATCTTTGAGCGACCGGCGACGTCGTCGGACTTGGCTGTCAACAACTCCTGAAGAATGTGGGCCGCGCCGTAAGCCTCGAGCGCCCAAACTTCCATTTCACCAAAGCGCTGGCCGCCGAACTGAGCTTTACCACCGAGCGGCTGCTGCGTGATCAGGCTGTACGGTCCAATCGAACGCGCGTGAATCTTGTCGTCCACCAGGTGCGACAGCTTCAGCATGTAGATGTAACCGACAGTCACTTTTTGCTCGAACGGATCGCCTGACAACCCGTCGTAAAGGATCGCCTTGCCTGACTCGTTAATGATTTCCGGCAGACCAAGTTCGGTCGCCCGATCACCAGCGAGTTTGAGTTTCTGCTTGATCTCGGCTTCGGTTGCCCCGTCGAACACGGGAGTCGCGAAGTGAACGCCGAGCACGCGCGCGGCCCAGCCAAGGTGCGTCTCCAGAATCTGTCCCACGTTCATGCGTGAAGGCACGCCGAGAGGATTCAGAACGATCTCGACTGGAGTGCCGTCAGGCAGGTAAGGCATGTCCTCTTCCGGCAGAATCCGCGCGATCACGCCCTTGTTACCGTGTCGGCCGGCCATCTTGTCGCCCACTGAAAGCTTGCGTTTCATGGCGATGAACACTTTGACCATTTTGATTACGCCCGGAGCGAGTTCGTCGCCCTGACGTAGTTTGGCAATCTTCTCTTCGTAGATATCCGAGAGAATTTTGATCTGCCGTTCAGTCCGGTCTTCGTATTCTTTGATCTCGGCGCCGACGTCGACGCGAGTCGATGCCATCTGCACTTTGCGCAGCACCTTCGCTTCGATACCTTCCAGCATCTCGCGTGTGATTGCTTCGCCTTTGGGAATAACAACTTCACGATTCACGGTCAGGTCGGCCGAAAGCTTGCGGCCTTCGAGCAGTTCGCGAATGCGCTGGTCACGCTGTTCACGCAGGATGCGAGTTTCGTCTTCAAGATCGCGTCGCAGGCGATCTTCTTCTTCCTGCTCGATCGCGAGTGAACGCTGGTCCTTCTCCTGTCCCTTGCGGGTGAATACCTGAACGTCGACGACGGTGCCGTCGATTCCCGGAGGGGAGACGAGTGACGCATCTTTAACGTCGCCCGCCTTTTCACCGAAGATCGCTCGCAGCAGTTTCTCTTCAGCAGTCAACTGGGTTTCGCCCTTAGGCGTCACTTTGCCGACCAGAATCGAACCAGGTTTCACCTGGGCGCCGATGCGGATGATGCCGCTGTCGTCGAGATCGCGCAGCATGTTCTCGCCGACATTCGGAATGTCGCGCGTGATTTCTTCAGGCCCAAGCTTGGTGTCGCGAGCTTCGATCTCGAGCTCTTCAATGTGGATTGAGGTGTAGTAATCCTCTTTCACGAGCCGCTCGGAAACGAGGATCGCGTCCTCGAAGTTGTAACCGCGCCAGGGCATGAAAGCGACCAGCACGTTACGACCGAGGGCGAGCTCGCCGCGATCGGTACAGGGGCCATCCGCGATGACCTGTCCTTTGGAGACGCGTTCGCCGACGTGGACGATTGGCCGCTGATTGATACAGGTGTTCTGGTTTGAACGCTTGAACTTAATCAGCGTGTAGATGTCCGCCGTGACTTCGCGCGAGATGGTGCCGTCAACATTGTGATCGGCCTTGATGATGGCGCGTTCGGAATCGACATAGTCGACCACGCCGTCACGTTTTGCCACCACTACCGCACCGGAATCGCGCGCCGTCGTCTGCTCCATGCCGGTGCCGATATACGGAGCTTCAGCGCGCAGCAGCGGAACTGACTGGCGTTGCATGTTCGAACCCATCAAGGCGCGGTTGGCGTCGTCGTTTTCAAGGAACGGAATCAGGGATGCCGCTACTGAAACGAGTTGCTTTGGCGACACGTCGACGTATTCGATGTCTTTGCGAAGCGCCAGGATGAACTCACCCGCTTTGCGCGCGGCGTTGCGCTCGTTGATGATGTAGCCGGTTTCATCGAGACCAATGTTCGCCTGACCAACGACGTGCTTGTCCTCTTCCCACGCCGTCAGATAAAACGGCCACGGCTCATAATCCGCTTTACGGCTATCGCCGCCCACCTTCTTGTTGATCTTTTCGAGTTCTTCAAGCGGCAGGTGATCGCCGTATTTCAGCCTCGTGTCGCCGCCATTGAGCACGCGCACGTATTCAACAACTTTGCCATCAGTGACTTTGCGATAGGGCGCTTCGATGAAACCAAACTCGTTGATACGCGCAAAGCACGAGAGGCTCGAAATCAGACCGATGTTCGGACCTTCAGGAGTTTCAATCGGGCAAATACGACCGTAGTGAGTCGGGTGCACGTCGCGAACTTCAAAGCCGGCGCGCTCACGCGACAATCCGCCAGGTCCGAGCGCCGACAAGCGGCGTTTGTGCGTAATCT
>Ga0070682_100000839_pt1 | contig 17934 bp, 18 predicted proteins | sample KBSC63LmetaG_FD_64668 | JGI IMG/M metagenome (GOLD analysis project Ga0070682, IMG submission 64668) | Corn rhizosphere microbial communities from Kellogg Biological Station, Michigan, USA - KBS C6-3L metaG | ecosystem: Host-associated > Plants > Roots > Rhizosphere | place: USA: Michigan... | reverse complement strand
CGAAGCACCATTCTTCAAAGCGGCTGACTATGGTATTGTTGGTGATGCATTTGAAGTAATGCCTAAGATCATTGAAGCGGTGAGGAAGGTAAAGGAAGGATAAAAAGGTTTAGGGAGTTTAGAAGGTTTAGAAAGTTTAGTTCTAAACCTTCTAAACCCCCTAAACCTCCTAAACGTTATAACACATTTAAAAGCTTTTCAATTGAAAGGCTTTTGTTTTTATATTTGTTGTTTAATCATACAGTAGGCCGGATATGAAAAAGATCGAACTGGAAATAGTTGCTTTATCGCATAGCATTACGCAAACACATTCCTATGCCGTGGTATTGGGCGAAGTGAACGGGTTGCGCAGGCTGCCGATCGTAATCGGTGGATTTGAGGCCCAGGCCATCGCTGTTGCGTTGGAGCGCATGAGTCCCAGCCGCCCCCTCACCCACGACCTGATGAAGAACTTTATGATGGCATTCAACGTAGAATTGCACGAAGTGGTGATCAACGACCTCCAGGAAGGAATATTTTACAGCAAACTCGTTTGCAGTTCGGCTAATGATACCGTTGAGATCGATTCAAGAACCTCCGATGCACTAGCGCTTGCGGTAAGATTCGGTTGCTCTATCTACACATACGACACGATATTGGACCAGGCAGGCATATTGATGGAAGATGATGGAAAGAAGAAGAAATCAACTGCAGCATCCGTTACCTCTGAATCCAGTGGCAGCGACGACCTGAAAAATCTTTCGCTTGAAGATCTGGATGCATTGCTACAGGAAGTACTTGACCAGGAAGATTATATTAGGGCGATTGCGATAAGGGATGAGATTAAAAGTCGAAAGAAGTAATTGATAATGGATAATTGGTTAATTGATAATGGTTCAATTCGAAGCCGCCCGCTAGTTTCGCACCCCTCTTTATACTGTGGCCAATCTCGAAGACTGCAACAAGTTCAACCATTATCAATTATCCATTAAATGCTTCTCTTCCCCAACGCAAAGATCAATCTCGGATTAAATGTCCTCCGAAAAAGAGAAGACGGTTATCACGATATTGCGACCGTTTTTTACCCTGTCAAATTCAAGGACGCATTAGAAGTGATCGAAGACAAAGACCGTCACGGCTTCATCAAATTCAGTTGTTCGGGATTGCCGGTGTTTGGAAGCGAAGAAGATAATTTATGTATCCAGGCCTATTATTTATTAAAAAGAGATTTCCCCAATTTACCGGCGATAAGAATGCACTTGCACAAAGCCATTCCCATGGGAGGCGGACTGGGCGGCGGTTCGGCCGATGGCGCATTTGTATTGAAATTATTGAATGAGAAATTCGATCTACATCTCTCAACCACTCAACTGCTGGATTACGCCGCTGCTTTAGGAAGTGATGGCCCCTTCTTTATCATCAACAAACCCTGCTATGCTACCGGCCGCGGAGAAATATTAGAAGAAATAACGCTTGACCTTTCTGCTTATAAAATTGTGCTCGTCAATCCAAATATTCATGTGAGCACTGCATGGGCATTTGGAGAACTCTCTAAGGGGTCAGACAGCTTTAAGCCTTCAGACCCCTTGACAGCGATCGGCCAACCCATCAATACCTGGAAAGAACATCTGCAAAATGATTTTGAAAAACCCGTCTTCGAAAAATATCCAGAGATAAAAAATGTCAGGGATGAATTGTACAATGCCGGTGCCATCTATGCAGCGATGAGCGGAAGTGGAAGTACGGTGTTTGGGATTTTTGACAAGTCCTTTTCTGCGACGTTTACCGGCGGATCGGATTATTTTGTACGGGTTATTTGATCTACCACAAAGATGCACAAAGTAATTACACAAAGAGACACAAAGCACAGACACTTCTTTGTGAATCTCTGTGTATTATCTCTGTGCATCTCTGTGGTAAAAAATTATATAATATCCAATTCACTGAAAAGCGAATCAATATCCAACGCCTCCGTTCCCATCAACAAATTTCCTTTCTCATCTTTTGGCCATTGTTCTTTCGGCTTATCCCAATACAATTCCACACCATTGCGATCGGGGTCATTTAAATAGATCGCTTCGGAAACACCATGATCGGATGCACCCGTTAATGGATATTTAGCATCGGTCAATCTTTTCAAGATCGTTGCAAGATCTTTTCTTGTGGGGTATAAAATAGCAACATGATAAAGTCCGGCTGTATTGGTGGGCGCCGGCGCTGCATTTTTGCTGTGCCATGTATTCAAGCCGATATGATGATGATAGCCACCCGCCGAAATAAATACCGCACTATCTCCATAATACTGCGTTATTTCAAAACCCAACAGGTCCTGGTAAAATGTCAGTGCTCTCTTGATATCAGCAACTTTTAAATGCACGTGCCCAATGCAGGTTTGCGCAGGAATTGTGTAACTCATAAAATAGTTTTATCTTGCGACAAATTTACCGCAATTAATACGTTACGCAACATAGCATCTTTCTTACGCAGCAACCTCGATTTGCTTAATCATCGAGGATGACCACCTAGCCCCCTAAAGGGGGAATAAGTCTCCGTGACTTGAAGAATCTCCCCCACTTTTAGGTTTTGATTTTTAACTTTTAACTTCTTCCAAATGACCTCCCTCATAAATATATCCCCTGCTACACAACATTATCTCGAGCTCGAGGAAAAATACGGCGCCCACAACTACCATCCCCTACCCGTTGTGCTCAACAAAGGCGAAGGCGTCTTTTTATATGATGTTGACGGCAAACGCTATTATGATTTTTTGAGCGGCTATTCTGCCGTTAACCAGGGACATTGTCATCCAAAGATCATCGCAGCATTGATCGACCAGGCACAAAAACTAACACTCACTTCAAGAGCTTTTCACAATGATCTTTTGGGCGAATATGAAAAATATATCACTGCTTATTTTGGTTACGATAAAGTGTTGCCGATGAACACCGGCGTGGAAGCTGTTGAAACCGCGATCAAATTATCGCGTAAATGGGGTTATGAAGTGAAGGGAATTCCCCAGGGCAAAGCAAAGATCATTGTTTGCTCGGGTAATTTTCATGGTAGAACAAGTACGGTCATTTCTTTTAGCAGTGATCCAAGCGCCACAACAAACTTCGGCCCTTATATGCCGGGATTTGAGGCCATCCCATTCAACGATGTCGCTGCATTGGAAAGATCATTCCAGGATAAAGATGTTGCCGCATTTTTATTCGAGCCCATACAAGGCGAAGCAGGCGTGATCGTTCCCGATGAAGGTTATTATAAAGCCATCCGCACCCTTTGCACCGAATACAATGTGCTGATGATTGCCGATGAAATTCAAACAGGATTGGCACGCACAGGAAAAATGCTGGCTTGCGATCATGAAAATATTCGTCCGGATATTTTGTTATTGGGCAAGGCATTGAGTGGGGGTACGATACCCGTGAGCGCCGTGCTTTGCGATGATGAGATCATGCTTACGATCAAAGCAGGTGAACATGGAAGCACTTATGGAGGCAATCCCCTCGCCTGCGCCGTTGGCATTGCGTCCCTGCAGGTTTTGAAGGATGAACAAATGGCAGCCAATGCAGAAGCGATGGGCGAATTATTGCGCAGCGAATTAACAAAACTCAATTCCTCTTTTATCACCACGGTAAGAGGCAAGGGATTATTGAATGCGATAGTGATCAAACACGAGCGGCCTGATGCTGCATGGGAACTTTGCCTGGCACTAAAAGAAAATGGACTGCTTGCTAAACCAACTCATGGCGATAAGATCAGGTTTGCGCCACCGTTGCTTATCAACAAAGAACAAATTATGGACTGCGTTAGCATTATCAATAAAAGTTTGCTAAACTTGAGGTCGTAACTCACGCAATCCACCCCCCTTTAGGGGATGGGGGCAAAATCGTTTACCAAATCTCTTTTTATGAAAAAACACATCACGGCCATAATATTATTTTTGTCGATCGCTGCATGCGGGTTTGGCCAGCGCGACAAGAACAAACCATTAGAAAAGTTGGATACCCTTGCTTTGCTAAAAGAAATGGAAGTCGCGGCATGCAAATGTGTCGCTAAAATCCCCACCGCCGGAAAAGGCATGGCTGAGATCACCGACAGCGTTTCCAATTGCATCAAGACCAGTATGAACGCATTTAGTCTTACACTTCAAATGCACCAGGCGCTGATGCAGATGAAGGACGCGACCATCGTGATGGATAATGGCGGATCGGCTGATATGCGTAAATATCGCAGCAAGATGGAATTTTGGCTGCGAGACAGTTGCCCGGCACTAGTTAAGATGATGTCGACCAACGAAAAGGCATCCGAGCATTCCTATTCTACAAATGATGACGCATTGGCCGAGTTCAACAAAGGCGTAGAGTCTACAAAGGACAAGGATTATGAAATGGCCCGGGTCCATTATAAGAAAGCTGTTGCGATCGACCCTGTGTTTGGATTTGCCTGGGACAATTTGGCTGTTAGCAATCGCAGGCTGGGCCGTTGGGATGAATCTATAGCTGCTTACAGAAGATCCCTGTCGATCGATCCCGAGGGATTGACGGCATTGCATAACCTCCCTGTAGTTTACCAGTTGAAAAAAGATTTTGACAGTGCACTGATCGAATTCAGGCATCTTGCAACCATCTTTCCTAAAGACCCGGAGGCATTCTACGGCGCCGGAAACATTTATATTTATGATAAAGAAGATCTTGAAACCGGTTTGGATTACATGTGCAAGGCCTATATACTTTACGGCGAACTCAGTTCACCTTACAGGGTAGATGCGGAAAAAAGGATCGCGTATGTTTATAACAAATTGAAGGATGCGGGAAAAGAAACTGTGTTCGACAAGATACTTAAAGACAACGACATCAAATTTAACAAGTAAGAGGAGGATCGAGTAAAAATTTAATGCCCCTGATACCCGGAGTTTTCGCCTACATCCCGACATGTATGTCGGAACGTACCTGTGCCGGCGCTGTATTTGGCTCTTTCAAAAAATATGCTGTGCATTTTTTGAATTCCGCCTTCGGCGGAACCGAACCAAATAAGGCGCCTTACACAGGTATTGATAAATTCAAACGATTGCTTATAAGCGGCGTTAATCGCTACGATCTTCGCAACAATCTCCGCTTGGATGTAGAATTACCAAAGCTGAGTTCACAGCAGCACAAAAGCTAAATCAGGGTACTGCCCGAAAAAAGGATGTAATTTTTTTCGGGCGCCCTTTTTTGTTTCTTTTTTGGGCGAAGCAAAAAAGAAAAAGCAAAATATCGATGAAACCGAGAGATTAATTTTCAAATTGAGACACTACTTATATTAGGGCGAACGACACTACCCTAACGTAAAAAGCGGCTTGATTTTACCATATTTGGTTAATATTATTCTATTTTTATTGCCATCACCAACCTTACACCAAAATGAAAGCAAATAAACTTCCGTTGCTCCTGCTGTTTTTTCTATGCTCTTCATCATTTGCGCAAAAAGACACACTGTCCAAACAGCAAACAAATGACCTTTTAAAAAAGATCAGTGCGCAATTCGATTCCGCAAAATATATGTCAGAAGTAGGCAACCGGGCATGTAAATGCATTGACTCCATCAGTGTTGAAAATAAAGACGACAAAGAAAAATCTGCTGATATCGCCAGGTGTATAGACAAAGAGGCAGAAGTGTATCAAATGATGATCAAGATGAACAAGGCGCTCAGTGGTGGGGATCTTAATATAACGATCAACGTCAACAAAGAGTCTGATGAATACAAACACTACTACTACCAGATAGAAGAATGGCTGACCGACAGTTGTGCCTCCGTGAAAAAAACGATGGGGTCAAATGAAAAAGAATCAGAATTCTCGGTATCTAAAGACCCTAAGGCCCTGCGCCTGTACGACAAGGGCATCGATGCCCTGAAAGAAGATAATTTCAAAGCTGCGTTACCATGGTTCGAAAAAGCGGTAGAGGCCGACCCTAAGTTTGCATTTGCCTGGGACAATATCGGTGTTTGCAGCCGGCATCTCGACAAACTTGATCATGCCCTCGAGGCATATAAGCGGTCACTTTCACTCGACCCTCGCGGTAAAACACCTTTACAGAATATTCCCATCGTATATCAAATGAAAGAAGAATACGATAAAGCGATCGATGCCTACAATCGGTTGTTAGACGTATATCCCGGCGACCCGGAAGGATATTTTGGTGCAGGAAGAATGTATGTTCTTAAAGGTGACCTGGAAAAAGGATTAGACAAATTATGCAAGGCATATAATATCTATGCAGAAACGAATTCCCCTTATCGTGTGGATGCGCAAACGATCATAAACAGCATTTACGGAGAGATGAAGAAGAAAGGGCAGGAAGATAAATTCCTTAAAATATTAAAGGACAATCACATCAGCATGCAATAGCAACCCATTTATGAACGACCACCAGCACACTCACGAGGAATCACATTTAAAAAGCTCCGATCTTTTACGCGACATTGTTATCGGTATGAGTGATGGCCTTACCGTTCCCTTCGCACTGGCTGCGGGTTTGAGCGGCGCAGTGGATAATAGTAGTATCATAGTGATCGCTGGCATTGCAGAGATCGCTGCAGGAAGCATCGCCATGGGATTGGGCGGCTATCTCGCCGGAAAAACAGAACAGGATCATTACAAAAGCGAAGTGAAGAGGGAATATGATGAAGTAGAGAACCTTCGCCATATTGAAATTGAAGAAACAAAAGAATTCTTTGCCAATATCGGGCTCAGTCCTGCCCTGCAGGAACAAGCAACCGAAGAGATCGCACAAGACAAGGATCGCTGGGTTGACTTTATGATGAAGTATGAACTTGGCCTCGACAAACCCGATCCGAAACGTGCAACGAAGAGCGCATTGAATATCGGCGTCTCTTATATTGTCGGTGGAATCATTCCGCTCAGTCCTTATTTCTTTATCTCCACATCAACCGAAGCTTTGAAGATCTCTGTGATCGCAACATTGGTTTGCTTGTTTGTATTTGGTTATTTCAAAAGTAGAATAACAGGAGTCAATGCGCTTTGGGGTGCAATAAAAGTTACGCTTATCGGTGCAGTAGCTGCTGCAGCTGCGTTTGGCGTTGCAAAATTATTTGAGAGATAAAAGGAAGAAAGGAACACGGAGACAACAGAGAACCACGGAGAACACAGAGATTTGAGCATTCATTGTTCAAGTTTTAAAAAACTATTCAAATAAGTGAACTGCTTCTCCGTTACCTCCGTGGTTCTCTGTTGTCTCCGTGTTCCTAACTTCTTTTAACATCCTTCCCTTCTTCTCCTATTGTCCTTTTCTTTCCTACGTATCAAGAGAGTGTTTATGATTACTCGAAATATTCTCCATCGTCCACTCTATCTTTTTTTCAAATGGATGCTTTCGCACGCGACAATCGGTTTTTGTGCAAATGGCGCAGGAAAAATCCATGCACGCATCTGAGTGAACGAATAATTCCACCGATTCTCCATATTCTTTTTTTACAAGTCCGGATAGTATATCGATCTCGTTATGTGCTTCCAAAACATTCAGGTACCAGGGAACGGTAAGATGGCAATCGAGGTGAATAGTGCCACCGTATTTTATGATACGAAGATTATGCAGGTCCGTCCAGTTTGGCCGCCGATGCTGGTTAAGCATCTTCACCATTTGTTCGATCAGGTCCGCATCGGCTTCATCCATGATACCCGCAACAGACGACCGCACGATCTTATACCCGGTAAAAATGATGATGAAGGCAAAGATCATCGCCACTGCACTGTCGATCCATGCGATATGAGTAAACAAGATCAATACCAGTCCAACGATGATGCCAAGGGTTGACCAGGTATCTGATTGCAGGTGTTTGCCACTCGCTATCAATGCAAGGGATTTATTTTTTTTGCCCGTGCGTTCGCACAAAATGCCGGCCACGTAATTCACCACTGCGGTAAATGCAACGAGAATGATCCCATAATCCAGTTCTTTGATAGTGTGCGGATGAACCAGGTTGTTGATCGATTCATAAATGATGATGAACCCGGCTACGGCGATCAATGTACCTTCAATTGCGGCAGAGATGAATTCCACTTTCCCATGGCCGTAAGGATGATCCTGGTCCTTTGGCTTTGCAGAAACGTAGAGGCTGTACAATCCAATCAGTCCGGCCACTACATTCACAATACTTTCCAGTGCATCCGTAAGTATCGCCACCGAATTGGTGAGCCACCATGCGATGATCTTTACAACAAACAGCACAATAGAGATCGCGGCGATCCATTTTTGTACTTTGAGATTGTGTTGTGTTGTTTGCATTTTCCACCACAAAGTTACGCAAAGGAGGAACAGGGCACTCAAGAGTCTGTGGCGTTAATCTAATGTTTAGAAGGTTTAGTAGGTTTAGAAGGTTTAGACGTGCGAGCTAATTGCGACTTTCTAAGGTTGGCTATGAGAAATGTCTGGTATTCGATCAAATTTCTCCCTTCAATATATTTTTCTTCAGACAAATAAGAAAGATCTTTTGAAATAATCAGGTCATTTAATAGTTCAATCGTACTGCTGTAAGAAACCGTACTAAAGTGAGATTGGTCTTTAGGAGTTTTTCTTGAGGTGCCTTCCGAAAGGTTAGATGCTATTGAAACGGCGGCTCTGCGCATTTGAGGTATTAGCCCGAATTTTTCTTCCGCCGGAAACTGTGCTGTTGATTTGTATGTCCACACAGCCAATTTGCGAGCATTCTGCCAACTAATCAATTTTTCAAAAGTGTACTCTTTCATTTTTTAACGTTTTAGGGTATGATCAAAATGGATAACATCTTTTATATAGATTACTGCCCCTCTAAACTTCTAAACTTCTAAACCTCCTAAACCTCCTAAACCTCCTAAACCTACTAAACCTTCTAAACCTACTAAACCCTCAAATTGATTTTCTTTTCCGGATTAGCCTCGGCAAAAGCATAGATGCTATTCCGGATATAATCATTATCTGCGTAAGGATTGAGATAGTTCTTTAATTCAACAGGATCGGCGACTATCGCGGCTTCAGGCAAATACCCCATCCCCCAAAAACTTCCCCGCTCCACGAGCAGGCACAAACGTTCTTTGTCTTTTATACCCTCATCCACTACAGCAAAGGTTGGTAGCTGTTTGTCGAGTGCTTCGATAGCTTTTCGAACTTTTTTATTGTAGGCAGTTGTAGTGCCGATCGACTTTCGATCCGCTGCTGTTAATGGCGTCTTGTCAATAAAACATAGTTTTTCATTGAGCTCAAATTCTTCTACTATCTTCTTCAGCATCACTTGTCCTTCATGCAGCAGGTTAAAACTGTAAAGCAGTGGCAGATTCTTTTTCTTTTTATCAATAGCAATTCTGAAATACCCGCGGTTGTCTTCGAACATATACAGCCCGTATCGTTGCGCCGGCTGTTTCTGACTGTAATTATATTTTGGCCACAGCCTTTTTATTTCAGCGCTTTCCAGCACCAACGCTTCCAGTTCGGTGGCGCATTGTACAAAGCTGATGTTATGAATATTTCGGTAGAGGTTCTGTCTTTTTCTTTCGGGATCATTTTGAGTAAAATGGCTGGACACTCTTTTCTTAACATTCACAGCCTTACCCACATAGATGATCTTGTTCTTGTTATCGTGAAAATAATATACGCCTGGCTTTGATGGCAGTTTGTTGATCACTTCCTTCGACAGGTGCAGTGGCAACCATTGTTCACCCGAAGAACGTTTCAACATCTGGTCGATATGCAGCTGTGCACCGTTTGCGAGCATGTGCTCAAATAGCAACACCGTCGCTTTTGCATCTCCCCCTGCCCGATGCCTGTTCTCGATGCCAATATTCAATGAGCGGCAAAGATTACCCAGGCTATAAGATGGCAAACCAGGAAATACCTTTCTGCCCAATCTCACCGTGCACAGTTTTTTTGATGCTAATTCAAAGCCGGAATTTTTGAGCTGGTGCTTTACAAAAGAATAATCAAAGTTCACATTGTGTGCGATGAAAATATTGGGTTGCAAAATATCGTGCAGCGCTTCGGCGATCTCATCAAAGACCGGCGCATCGGCAACCATCGAGTTATTGATACCGGTGAGTGCGGTGATATACCTCGGGATGGGTTGCTGCGGATTCACCAATGTTTCAAAGTGTTTGATCACCCGCTCACCGTCGTGTACAAATACAGATATCTCTGTGATGCCATGCGCTGAAGCATAGCCGCCCGTTGTTTCGATATCTACGATTGCGTACAAGAGTTTTGTTTTGAATAAGCAATTTACTAACAATTTTAGTTAATAAGGAATAATTAATAAGAAATAAGGAATAAGGAAGTATAGCAGTTCAATGCCTGAGAATTCCAAAATTATAAAAGCTGTGACATCTCAATACCTCGGAGTACTCAATTTATAAAAGCTGTTCAACCACTTCCTTATTCCTTATTTATTATTTCTTATTTCTTATTTTTATAAAGTATGAAACTAACAGCCTTCCCCTTCCAAACACTCGACTGGACATCGATCCCAAAAGAAGAACACAAAGGCATTACCGGCTCCGCTTCGTGGCAGGTGTTTATGATGAACGATATACGTATAAGAATGCTGGAATATTCTCCCGGCTATCTCGCTGATCATTGGTGTAAGAAGGGGCATATCATTTTTTGCCTTGAGGGCGAAATGCACACCGAGCTAGAAGATGGAACGACATTTATCTTGTCAAAAGGGATGAGCTATCATGTGGGGGACGATTGTGAGGCGCATAGATCGTCGACAAAGGAGGGGTGCAAGTTGTTTGTTGTGGACTAAGAGAGTTTAGAGTTAAGAATTAAGAGTTAAGAGTTAAGAGTCGCTCAACTCATAACTCTTAACTCTTAATTCTTAACTTATCACATAAACCCTTCATCCGCCGTCGGCCCATACATTCCCGGCACGGGCACATCAAGCAAGCGCAGGTAAACAGATAATTGTCCGCGGTGATGTATCAGGTGACTAAAGCACCAGCCCCTCATTGCCACTACTTTCGGCATATTAAAATATACCTGCTCACCTTTTTTGACGGTCCACATTTTCATAAAATCATCCGGCTCCATTTTTTCAAGATCCGCGATTGCTTTGTCGAGATTATCCTGGTAAACCTTCAGCAACTCCTCCTGTGAATTAGCCGTATTGCTTGTATAATGTTTTTCAAAATCGAATTCATCGATATTGATGACGTTGGAGATCCAATGCGGTATCTCTGCCACGTGAACGGCGAGTCGCCCAAGTGTCATTGATTTTTCGTGCGGCTTCCAATCTGCTTTGTCATAAGGAACTCTTTCCAGCATTTTCTTTGTGGAAGCAGATTCGTGTTTTAATTCGGCGATAAGCCCGTCTTTAAGTCCCATACATTTTTGATTTAAGATTTGAGATTGAATATTTAATATTTAGAGATTGAATATTTTTTCGGTGGGTCACCCCATAAGGGTGGCTCACCGCTTTGCCTAACCAGTTGATTGTGCGGAATCAACCGGTGAGCCACCCTCATGGGGTGACCCACCGGTTGATTCCTGGTGCGTAAACTTATGCACCGCATCCTTATGCCGCATGATCTTTATGAATTGGATCAGTGCCGTTAGCGCAAAGATGCCGCCGATCACCCAATTGAGGTATTGCTGGGCATTGGCGATCCGCTGCACGAGCCATTTTCCACCGAAGATAAAAACACAATTGCCCGCCAATGTACCCAGCCCGATGCCAACAATGTAGCTGTTGTATTGGTTGTGTTTGGGTTCGAGTATTTTTTTGGAGAATAAAACGGTGCTCCATCCAAACCAAAACGGTATCTGCACGGGATTGATCGCACACATGAACATACCCAGTAAAAAACGATGCATATTATTTTGCAACATCACGTTCTTTGCCGTACCGCCACCTTTTGATGCCGAAACAAAACTTCCGATGGCAAGGGCAAGGATGATGGCCAGGGTTATCCATTCCATCGCCTTCATCAGTTTCTCCTGCTTGCGCACCCAATCGATACCTACCAGTGAAATGCGCACGTACACCATCTCTACCAGCAAAGAGCCAAAGGAAAACCAGATCGCATCGGTGATGCTTTCCTGGATACCGATCTGCATAGCAGCAATATTCAGCGTACCCAAGGGCAGCGAACCCAAAAAACTGATGACCAGTCCCCAAGTGAATATTTTAAATAGTTTCTGCACTATAATTTATGTTTAGGATGTTTAGATGGTTTAGAAAGTTTAGAAGTGCCCCCACTAAACCATCTAAACTTTTTAAACCGTCTCAACCGATTTCCCTATCCGCTTCCCTCATCACACTATACAACTTTTTCGTATCCCTCAAAAATCTTCTCCCTTTTCCAAGTTCCCAGGGTTTAATACCCTGCCGGCGATTGTACCTGCTTATTTGGAACAATTTTTTCCAATGCCGCAGTATTTCCCGGTATGCCCCGAACAAGGTGTAGCCAGTATCATAGAAATGATTGGGTTCGGCACCGCAACCATTGTACTCCAAAATAGTGAATTGTTCACCATTCTTCAGGTCGGCAACACTTTGGCACATGATATCATAACGCCCGTAAAAAAAATCATTGATACCAAGGCTGATCTTATCGAATATGGCCACAAGGCCGTCATCGATCTGCTCTTTTAGGTCTACAAAATGTGCACCACGGTTATGATTTGCCGCATAACTCAGGATATATCTTTGTCCATCGGGAAGCACTTTATCCCAGTTCTCCTTGTGTTTGCTGTGCAGTTCACCAAGTCTTTTATTTCCTTTTGGATGCTGCGTTATCAATTCCTCGAGTGTTTGCTTTCCGTCGCCAATAACCTGCAAAGGTATCTTGTGTAAAAATCCGGTTATGATCCCTTTTTCTTCCTTTGGGTGGCGAATATAAAATATACTTACTTCAACCGGGTAATGAACCATGCGTTGCACGATATATTCAACGGGCACTTTGGAGTGATAATGTTTCAACTCTTCCAGGTTATCGATCTTCCTGAACAGGATACCCTGCCCTCCCACTTCCGGTTTTACGATGAACGGGTAGTCAATGCCGTGCTGCTTCAGTTTCGCATTGATCGAATCGATATCCTCCTGCGGCATCACATTAAATGTTGTGGGATACAATTCGGGAGGCAACAGGTCATACATTTCCTTCTTGGGTTCACCTTCCATGCCACCGAAAGTGAGCTTGGGATTACTCGGCGTGAAGAACCATACGGCGCCCGACCTTATAATATACCATAGCCATACCGGCGCAATGGGCGCATATAATAATTTGAATGGCCAAGCTTCCCAATGGGCGATCCTGTGAAATAGTCTTCTCAAAATTTTTTCGTTGGCACGAAGGTATTTAAATTGAGTTACTTTTGGGAATGGGATGCTGTTAAATTGAATATTGAGCATTGAACATTGAATATTGAACATTTAATTAAGAGAAAATGATCAATTCTCAACGCTCAATATTCAAGTACACTCCGTTTCACATAAAACTCACATCCATGCACGTACCAACCATGGCCGAAATGATGGCCAAAGGAGAAAGCCCTGAAATATTATTCTGGGTAGGCTGTGCCGGTAGTTTCGACCAGCGTGCCCAAAAAATAACTAAGGCATTCGTGACCATACTGGATAAGGTTGGGATCAACTATGCCATCCTGGGTAAGGAAGAAATGTGCAATGGCGATCCGGCCCGGCGTGCGGGTAATGAATTCATGTTCCAGATGATGGCTTATCAGAATATCCAGATACTGAACGGCTATGGTATAAAAAAGATCGTCACCGCATGCCCGCATTGCTTCAATATTTTAAAGAATGAATATCCCGAGCTGGGGGGAAACTATGAAGTGATACATCACGCCGTGTTCTTGCAACAACTTATCGATGAAGGCAAGATCGTAATGAAAGATGGCGGCGCATTTAAAGGGAAAAAGATCACCTACCACGATAGTTGTTACCTGGGACGGGCAAATGATATTTACGAAGCGCCGCGTAAGGTACTTGAAGCGTTGGATGCATCATTGGTGGAAATGAAGCGCTGTCGTAGCAATGGACTTTGCTGCGGTGCAGGCGGCGCACAAATGTTCAAGGAAGAAGAAAAAGGAACCACCCGGATCAATTTTGAAAGAACCGACGAAGCGATCGGCACGGGTGCAAATATCATCGCAGCAGCCTGCCCCTTTTGCAATACCATGCTCACCGATGGCGTGAAGAATAGTAATAAGGAGGAGGAAGTGAAGGTGATGGATATTGCGGAGATGATCTCCGCCGCGATGAAGGAATAAAAAAAGTTAAAAGGTAAAAATCAAAAACCCAAAAGTTGAGCAGTCTCCATTTTAAAAACTGCGCAACTTTTGGGTTTTTACTTTTGAATTTTGATTTCAACTTACCTTTGCGTTATGGACCTCGACTACCAACAACACCTCCCCCCCGATTTTGCCGACTCCTCCAAGGTCTGGATCTATCAAAGCAGCCGTTTATTTTTTATCAGCGAAGCGCTGGAAATGGAAGATATGCTCCAGGAATTTGTAAGCACTTGGAAAAGTCACGGCGACGATGTCAAGGGTTATGCTAATTTATTCTTCGGGCAATTCATCATTCTAATGGCGGATGAAACCGCTTCGGGTGTTAGTGGTTGCAGCACAGATAGTTCGGTGCGACTCATCAAATCCATTGAAAAAAAATTCAACGTACAATTATTCGAAAGGCAGACGCTTGCCTTTATCATAAAAGATAAGATCGAACTGCTCCCCTTAAGCCAGTTGAATTACGCCGTAGAGAATAATTTCATCAATGGCAATACGCTTTACTTCAGTAATACGGTACTTACCAAAAAAGAACTCCTGGAAAACTGGATCATACCGGTTAAGGATAGCTGGCTCTCGAAGAAAGTCAGTAGTCTTTAGTCTGTAGTCGTTAGTCCGCAGCTTTTAAATTCATACCCTTGTGAGAGATTCGGGCTCCAGGCTAAGGATTCCTGACTAAAGACTCCCGACTAAAGACTCCCGACTAAAGACTCCCCACTATCGACTTCCGACTAAAAAAATGGCACGATTTTTACGTTCGGCATACTAGACTATGTATGCAAAACAACTGGTAAAACGAAAATACCTAACCTTATACTTATTGCTGATCTGTAGCATTGGGGAAATTAATGCCCTATATGCCCAAACGATCACCATCGCCGCCGGACCGCAATACAATACAAGCAAAGCACAACAATGGCGTTGGGGGAAACACTACAGGAAGGAATGGGCAACCCCCGTGAGTTTTAAAGTGGTTATGCTGGATACGCTGGCTGGTGGACTTACACCATATGATGAAGGCGGGGGAAGACAAAGCAGGTCATTACGGTTGAGAGACGCCAACGGAAGGGAATATGTTTTACGCAGCATCGATAAGACCTACAGTAGATCCCTGCCTGAAATAGTTCGGGGAACTTTTATAGAACATATTGCCAACGACCAGGTATCGTGGGCGCACCCTTACGCCGCAGTTACTATAACTCCCATGGCGGAAGCTGCTAAAATATTACATACCGATCCGCAAATATTCTATGTACCTAAACAGCAACAACTAGGTAAATTCAGTGATGAGTATGGAGACAAGCTTTATCTTTTTGAACAAAGGCCAGATGGCAATTGGGAAACAGCAGCCAATTTTGCCAACTCCTCCGATATCATCAGCACAGAAAAATTATTAGATCGTTTGCAAAAGCATAGCGACGAACGTGTTGACCAGGTGCTGTACGTGCGCTCCCGCTTATTTGATTTTGTTATTGGCGACTGGGGCCGGCATGAAGACCAGTGGAGATGGGCGGCCTTCAAATCAGGAGATGAAACTTTGTACAAACCCATCCCCCGCGATCGCGACCAGGTCTATACCGTGTTCGATGGCTTCTTATTGCGCCGTGCAAAAAACATAGCAGCAGAACACCTCCAAAGTTTTGCCGCGACCATCAAATACATCAACAGTTATAATTACCCCGCACGCAATCTGGATCGCCGCATGGCAAATGAAGTAACGCTTCAGCAATGGCTTGAACAGGCAAATGAATTGAAAGCATTACTTACCGATCGTGTCATCGAATCAGCGGTCAGGCAAATGCCACCTGAAGTTTTTTCGATCTCAGGAGAATTGATCATCAGCAAATTAAAGTCAAGGCGGGATCATCTCGATAAATATGCAAATGAATATTACCTGTTCATTGCAAAAGAGGTAGACATTCCGGCTTCGAACGATAATGAGCTGATCGATGTGAAGAGGTTGAGTGATGATGCCACTTCGGTTAATATTTACCCGCTAAAGAAAAATGGTGAACCGCATAAGAAACCATCTTACTCAAGAGTGTTCTATGGCAAAGAGACAAAAGAAATAAGGATCTACGGCATCGACGGCGAAGATCATTACCAGGTATCGGGAGAACCAGGAAAAAGCATGAAAGTAAGGTTGATCGGCGGCCACGATAAAGACCTTTACAGCGCCGATGGCAGAACCCACAAGCTGATCGTTTACGATAATCCCGGTAACAATATTGCAAAAAAAATGAGGACGCATCTTTCCAAAGATTCGTCGGTCAATGCCTATCGCTATGATGCATTTACCTATAGAAAAAAGGGGCTCAAACCACTTGCTTTTTACAGTAATGACGATCATATCTATATAGGATTGGAGTACGGCCAGACAAGATTTAAATGGAGGAAGGAGCCCTTTGCTTCGCAGCAAAAACTAAACGTAAAATATTCCATCACCGAAAAAGGATTGAGTGTTACTTATGATGGCCGCTTTGCCCAGGCATTGGGCAAATGGGATGTTGACCTCTATGCAAATTTCGACCAGGTGAGATGGTATAATTATTTTGGTCTTGGTAATGAATCAGCAAACCTCGACAGCAATCGCGTGTTCAACAGGTTGCGCACAAAAGAGTTTATCGCAAAGCTTGGGATAGTAAGGAAGTTTGGAAAATACAATAAGATCGGCTTATCAGGTTTCTATCAAACGGTGCAGGTAAAAAATAACTCAGCTTTCGATCAAACCCTGCTGCCGCCATCCGATAGCTTGTTTGAAAACAAACAATTCGGCGGGGCGCAACTCGATTATTCTTTCCTGGTGGTTAACGATTCATTATTGCCAACAAAAGGATTTGGTTTTGCTGCGACCGCTTCTTATACCCGCAACCTGCACAATCGAAATGACTTTATGCGTTACACGGGTTCGATCCAGGCATATCTTCCATTTACTAAAACCATCGGAATTGCCATCAGGGGCGGTGGTGCAACACTTACGGGCAACCCGGAATTTTATCAATACAATGCAATTGGCGGCGGCCCTACGTTAAGAGGATTTCATCGCACAAGGTTCTTTGGAAAAACAACGGCCTATGATCAGAATGAACTTCGATGGATAAAAAATGTAAAGAGTTATCTCTACAGCGGCAAATTCGGATTGCTTGCTTTTTATGATGTGGGCCGTGTGTGGATGCCGGGAGAAAGTTCCAACACCTGGCATACCAGCTATGGAGGTGCGATCATCCTGGCGCCGTTCAACCGTTTATCTGTTTCTGTTGGATATGGTTTTTCTGCTGATGGGCCAAACCTGTTCTTTCGTCTCCTGAAGGTTTTATAAACTGGCAGTGGTAAATAGGCATTGGGCCAAATGTGTCCCAGCGGGGCTTTCACATAATAAAGCTCGAAGCGGAAAAACTGCCTCCGTGAAACCCCGCTGTTGAATACTGCCCACCCGAAATCCGCCACTCCTTAAAATCTTTTGGTGAAATGGCAAGGTTAGGAGTATTGTGTCCCAGCGGGGTTTTCACATAATAAAGCTCGAAGCAGAAAAGCTGCCTCCGTGAAACCCCGCTGTTGAATACTGCGCAACCCCAAATCCGCCACTCCTTAAAATGTGTCCCAGCGGGGTTTTCACATAATAAAGCTCGAAGCAGAAAAGCTGCCTCCGTGAAACCCCGCTGTTGAATACTG